>Ga0209488_10000972_pt1 | contig 24356 bp, 22 predicted proteins | sample Rivendell_Oct201_8_FD_188349 | JGI IMG/M metagenome (GOLD analysis project Ga0209488, IMG submission 188349) | Vadose zone soil microbial communities from the Eel River Critical Zone Observatory, Northern California, USA -... | ecosystem: Environmental > Terrestrial > Soil > Vadose zone >...
ATTCTCGGTTCCGGGCAGGACTGGCACCCCCGCCGAAGCTGCAAGTCTACGAGCGGCGGTTTTGTCCCCGAGTAACTCGAGAAGATTCGGCGGAGGACCAACGAAGGTGATGCCGGCCTTTTCGCAGGCACGGGCGAAGGCAGGATTCTCGGACAGAAAACCGTAACCCGGGTGGATGGCGTCGACGCCCTTCTCTTTCGCGAGTGCCACGATTCCTGCAATGTCCAGATAGGCTTCCACGGGGCCTTTGCCGGCGCCAACCTGATACGCTTCGTCCGCCTTGAAGCGATGCAGGGCGAGCCGGTCTTCCTGCGAGTAGATGGCCACGGTACGCAGGCCGAGTTCATTGGCGGCGCGGAAGATGCGTATAGCGATTTCGCTGCGATTGGCGGCGAGCAGTTTGTGGATCGGTTTGGTCTTCTTCATTTCAGAGGCGATCAATGCGTCGCGCGAAATTCTACATTGTTTCATGGAGGCGGCGCGACCCAGTTGCAGTCTTTTCTATTTGAAGAATCGATTATTTTTGTGCGCCAAGGGATGAGAAGTTCGCGGTGGTGTGTATGCCGGACCTACGGATTGGCTGGTTGCTCGAGCATGGGCCTTTGCACAGAATTTGCAGGACCAGAAGTGACCATTGCCGTTTTCAACTGTTGCAGTTGTGATTGGACTTTTGTCCAGGCTTTGGCGTTGTGTTTCGTCGCATAAGGCGCATCTGGTTCGGCAAAAAAGTGCAGAAGCTCCGTCTTGACTTCTGCCGTGGCGCTCGCGAATTTATTTTCCGCCAGCTTATCCAGCAATTGCGCATGGGCCTCATCGTTCAACCGGTATTTTCCGGGACCGGTGTTCTCGCCGACGTCGAAATTATTATTGGGCAGGTCCAGCCTGTCTTCGCGAAGCTCCTTCAAGAGTTCACGATAGCGGTCGAGCGTGGCATTAAAACTGGCTTCAAACATCTGTTCGGTCTGCGGCGTAGGCGTCCGGAACTGCAGGATCTGGAGCGGGCCGAACTTGGGGATTAGCTTGAAGAGAAACGCGAGAAAACGCTCGCCCGGACTGGGCTTGCGATAGTCCTTGCCCCACTCGCGTTCATAATTCGAGCCGGACAGATTGAACAGAAACTTTCTCTTGGTTGCGTCTGGAACGTCGTCCTTGATCTCATCTTTCTTGAGGTGCCAGGCGATGCGAGTGGCTTTGGGAATGAGCTTGCTGACGTCGCGGCGGTAAGAGTTGAGTGCTTTGTCTTCGTTCACAAGTACATCTTTCAACTCGAGGCCATAAGTCTCCCGAAAGGCTTGATCGAGAACCGGGCGTGAAACTTCGAATCCGATGAAGTCGTGATAGCTGTCCGGAGCGTAGCGTTCCCGTGCGATTTCGAGAACGTCAAAACCAAATTCAGTTTTCACATGCGCCAGCCGGCTGTCTTCAAACGAAACACTGTCGCCGAATTTCTTCCGCAGGCCGGGATACAGAATCGGAACGGCTCGGTTGGTGCCGAGGCGGTGGCCGTTGTTGTCCGCGGCGCAATGCGCGAGCGCGCCGACGGCGAAAGCATACTCATTTAGATCTTTCGCATCTCGCAGCAGAGCGAGGATAAAATCGCCGCTGCGGACGTAATGCGTTAGGTCGCTGAAAAACGGGCTGCCGTAAGGGTAGTAGCCCATATCTTGAATGATGGCGCCGCCGTAGGCGTAGGCTTGCGCCCTGCTCAGATCCTCCTCCGTTGCCTGCGGGAATTTTTTCATGAGGAGAGGCTTGATGTGCGTCTCCCAAGCCGCATCGATAATGGCTTCATGAGAGAGGACTGCGTAGGCGTGAACGGGAGCCGGCAACGCCAGCAGAACGGCGATCAGACAAACGACGATCAGACGAGTGCAATTGAGCAGGCAAACCATGATTCCAGCCGGCGACGAAATACGCCGATTCCGCCCCACCTCTGAGAATAAACCAAAACGGCGACTCATCGCTTGAGGAGCGGCTGGGCGAAGCGAATGGGAACACCAAAATTCGAACCGCCGAAACCTTTGACAACCGCGAAGGTCACGCCAATCACCTCTCCATCGCGATTGATGAGCGGTCCGCCCGAGCCGCCGGAAGTGGTCTGCGCATCGTAGACAATTTTATCCGGAAGAACGTCGCCGATATGGCCCTGGGTAACCAGAGGCCGGATGAGTTTACGGCGGAGAAGCTCGTTGACAACCTCTTTCGGTTTACCGCCCGTGGCTTTGGCGATTTCGTTCACTGCATCTTCTCCAGCGCGCGCCAGAATGGCGCTGATGCCCGTGGCATAGCCGAGAGAGAGCAGAGGCTGGCCGCTGACTGCCGCTTCCTTGCGGGCATCCATTTTCAGAATGGGTTTTTTCAAGCCAGACAAATCACCTTTCAGTACGGCGAGGTCCGCCTCCTCCGAAATTTCGGAAACGCTGACGGGAATGCCGGCATTCGTATCGGGGAAATAGGCGGTCAGATCCGCGATGCTCGGATTAAGCCCCTGGCTGGAAACGGCGGCAAGGTCGTCGTTCTTCCACCACGGCTGTGCCACGTGGTGATTGGTTAGGATGCGGCCTTCGCCGGCGATGAATCCTGTGCCGAAGAAATCAGCGCGAACTTCGGGGGCGCGGCCTTCCAGTGTATAGACCGGATTGCCATCACTGTCGTGGAGGGGCTCGCCATCCGGATTGATTCCGCCATAGCGCAGAGGGCGGCCAGAAGCCCGGTCGACGAAGGAGACGGATACATGGAGGAGGCACACGCTTGGCGCGTAAGCACGAATCACTTCTTCCGCGGATTGCGATTCGGTCTCCACGCGCTTGAGCCGCGTAGTCGTTTCCTCGAGCTGCTTGCGAAGTGCGGACACGTCGCCGGGTTCAGCGCCCGAGATTTTCTGGCGCAACTCATCCGATTGCTGCTTGAGCTGCTGCTTTTGTGCGAGCACATCGCTCTGCTGAAGACCGGCGCGCGCGCTGCGGGCGTCCGCCATCAATTGCTCCTGGCGATGAGCGCCGCGCTCAAGCTGGGCGATCACGGAGTATGCGCGGATGGCTTCCTTGTTGGCGCGCCGGGAGAAAAGAATAAATATTCCGGCGATCAAAATGGCGACGGCGAAGAGCGCGGAGACGCCAATCTTCAAAGCGCGCCCCAGTGAAAAGGCGTCGCGAGTCATTTTCTCGGTGACAGCGAGCGTCTGAAAGGCGGTCTGCGCCATCTCGCGGCCTTCATCGGCGATGCGCGTTTTCTCGCGGAGTTCGTCAAACTCGTGTTTTTCGCGCAACTGGACACGAACGCGCGCGAGCAATTCCGCTGCCGCCCACGGAGAAGTAAGTACTTCGTCCGCGCCGAGATCGAGGCCCCGGGCTCGCTCAACTCCCCCACCCTGGATGAGGAGAATCACGCGTGTCCCCGCGGTGGCTGCATTGCCTTTGACTTCGGCGAGGGCATCGCAGCACTGAATATCGGCGAGGTCGGCGGAGAGAATGAGAAGGTCAATGCTGGCATCTTGAACAAACTTGAATCCTTCAGCCTGGGAGGAGGAGACGGCCACGTCATATCCGGCGGAACGCACCAATTCCTCAAGCACACTGCGGGAGGCCGAGTCGGGATCGACAATCAGAATGCTTTGGCGTTTAGAGGACAAGTTTGCGACCTCAGAGGCTTTGGATTTCCCATCAAGCCTTCCATCGGCTTCATCTTTCCCGCCGCGATGCCTCGGAAGGCTTCACCAGAATAACCGCGACACTGTTCTGATGCACACAACTGGATTCTGACACAAACAATTTATTCGCGGAAATATGACGGGGAACCGATGAAGCTAGAGTATGGAAGGGTCCGAACATTCCAAAGACAACTGGTTATGGTTGGCGGCGCAGAACAGCCGGATGATTTGGGACTAGTATTTGCGAAGTACGCCGATGACACGGCCCTGAATTTTTAAGTCGTTCGCGGCGACCATGATGGGAGCCATTTCGGAATTTGCCGGCTGCAGACGTATCTTGCCGGGGCCTTCGCGATAGAAGCGCTTGAGCGTTGCTTCTTCTCCGCCAATCAGCGCCACGACGATGTCACCGGCGTTGGCAACCTGGGTTTGCTCGCACACAACAAAGTCCCCGTCCATGATGTGATCTTCGATCATGGAGCTGCCCTTGACCTGCAGGACAAACGAATTGCCGCCACGCGCGAAATCGCCCAGCGAAATCGTCTCACGTTCCTCCACGGCCTCCAGCGGCCGCCCCGCCGCGATCCTTCCCACCAGCGGAAGCTCCTGCAACTTGCGATCGCTGACTTGATCCTTGACCGACTTCGGCAATTGGATGATCTCGATGGAACGGCTCTGATTGTAACCGCGACGAATGAAGCCTTTTTTCTCGAGCGTGGTGATGTGCTTATGCACCGTGGCTAGAGAGGTGAGCTTGAGGCCCTTGCCAATTTCTTCGAAACTCGGCGCGTAGCCGTGTTTGGTCTCAAAGGCCACGAGGTAATCGAGAACTTCTTTTTGCCTTTTGGTCAGAGTCATGTGCGCGCCTCTCTTTGCAAATCTTTTCCACAGGCACTTTAGGCGAAAAGAAAGCGAACGTCAAGCCTCTTTTTCATTTCGCGTTACCTTCACCATCCTCTTCCACGCGATGTCTGGAGGTGATATACACACGTTCGATGGATTCCCCTGCAAATCGCTCTGCCTCTGTGACCGCCGCTGCGGTCGTGGCCATTCTGGGCAGCGTTTTCCTTCTTCTGTGCTTCTCGATCGCATTGCTCGCGCTGCTTCTGGTCAAGTTGCCAGGCAATGCCCCCGAACTTCCGCCATCTGTGAGGACCTTCGGGCTCGCCACTCAGGGTTTTATGATCTGTTTGTCCCTCTTTGGTCTCGCCACAGGCATCGGGTTGCTCTATCTTCGCAAGTGGGCGCGTATTTCGATCTTGATTTGGGGAGGCCTGTCGGTTTTTTTCGGTGTCATTGGGATCCCCATTGCGTTTCTGATGCCGTTTTCTCCAACTCCGAACGCCCCCAATTTGCCAGCCGAGAGCATGCAAGCGTTCCGCTGGATTATCCTCATCATCTACGGCGTGCCGCTTCTGATCGGCATCTGGTGGCTCATTCTCTTCAACCGTAAGACGGTCAAGGCGCAGTTTGCGGGCCAGGGAGAGTCTGCCGATCAAGGCCTGCCACGAAAACCCGCATGCCCTCTCCCCATCTCCGTGCTCGCCTGGTTTTACGTCGCTTCGGTCTTGAACCTCGTCTTTCTTCCCCTGCTTCCATTCCATATTCCGCTATTCGTATTCGGGTACGTTCTTCCCGGGAGCGCGGGTAGGATAGCGTTGATAATCACCAGCCTAGCTTTTGCCGTCGCCGGCGTCGGCCTCTTAAAGCTCAAGCCGTGGAGTTACTCGCTGACTATCGGCCTTCAGCTATTCTGGTTTGCAAGCGGTGTCGTAAGCGCGCTAACTCCAAACTACGGAGCGGTGATGGATTCCTATATGAAGGAGGTGCAGGCGTCCTATCATCTGCCTGAAACTTACTCTTCTCCGTTTAACTTCGCCCAGCACTTCGGCTGGATAATGGTTGGCGGACTCGTTTTCGCAGGCGCAATCCTCGGTTTGCTCTTTTATTACCGGCCGCGTTTCCTCGAGGCGGCCTCGAGAGCCGCCGCTGCAACCTAACGACGCGCCCATCCGAGCATGCTCACTGCGTTACGGAATCTCATTCCACTCCTGCACGGAGGCCGGAGTTGGTGATCGTACTCACGCGTCTTTCTCGATAGGACACATCGCGTCGTGGGTTACTGTCTCGCTGCCAGCCGCGTGCCGGTGTGATATCCTCTAGGTGTCGGCTCCCGGCGGGCTGCCCTAGAAGCCATCCTTCCACCGCACCGCCTCATCCATATGATTGAGCCACGCTCCCCGGGGGACAGGGGGAGTTCATCGATGTGCGGAGGTCCGGACAAGAATGTCTACACTCGCAGAAGTTCCACCGGTAAAGAACAAACGCGAGGTGCTGGATCAGGCGGTCATCCGCTTCGCTGGCGACTCCGGCGACGGCATGCAGATCACCGGCAACCAGTTCACCAACACCGCCGCGCTCTACGGCAATGATATTGCAACCTTTCCGGACTATCCCGCGGAAATTCGCGCCCCTGCTGGGACGATTCCCGGGGTCAGCGGCTTTCAACTGCACTTTTCCTCGAATGAGGTTTACACCCCCGGCGACGCCATCGACGTGCTGATTGCCATGAATCCGGCGGCTCTGAAAGTAAACGTTGCGGACCTGAAAGCCAACGGAATCCTGATCGTCAACAGCGATAGCTTCAAAGAAGGCGACCTGCGCAAAGCGCAGATGACTTCGAATCCGCTGGAAGATCATTCCCTCGATAAATTCCGGTTGTTTTCGGTCGAGCTCGAAAGGCTGACCCGGCGTTCCTTGGAACATCTGGGCCTCGACGCCAAGTCGATGGACCGCTGCAAAAACTTCTTCGCGTTGGGCATGTGCTACTGGCTCTACAACCGCTCGAGCGAGCCGACGGTCCGCTGGATTGAGGACAAGTTCAAGAACAAGCCGTTGCTCGTGGAAGCGAACAAGCTCGCGCTGAAAGGCGGCTATTCGTACTGCGAAGCTACGGAAGCATTCCAGGTCAGTTATGAGATTCCGCCGGCCCAGCTCACCCCGGGACTCTACCGAAGCATGAGCGGTAACCAGGCGCTGGCACTCGGGTTTGTCACCGCGGCGCAAAAGTCGGGCCTGACGCTTTTCCAAGGCAGTTACCCGATTACTCCGGCTTCGGACATCCTGCATGAACTCTCGCAGTACAAAGACTTCGGCGTGATGACATTCCAGGCCGAAGACGAAATCGCAGCCATTACTTCATCGATTGGCGCGGCGTATGCTGGCGCGCTGGCGATCACAACGACGTCAGGCCCTGGAATGGCCCTGAAAACGGAAGCGCTGGGACTTGCCGTGGCGGTGGAGATCCCGCTGGTCATTTGTGACATCCAGCGTGGCGGGCCATCGACTGGGTTGCCGACTAAGACCGAGCAAGCCGACCTGCTCCAGGCGCTTTTTGGCCGCAACTCGGAGGCGCCCATTCCCGTACTTGCGGCGTCAACTCCGGCAGATTGTTTCTGGGTGGCGATCGAAGCGAGTCGGATCGCTGTCAAGTACATGGTGCCGGTGATCATTCTCTCGGACGGCTACCTTGCCAACGGCGCTGAGCCGTGGAGGATTCCGGAGTTAGGTGACATTCCGGATTTTCCAGTGAAATTTGCAACCGACCCGCAGACCTTCCTGCCCTACAAGCGCGACCCGCAGACTCTGGCGCGCCCGTGGGCGGTTCCGGGGACTCCCGGGCTTGAACATCGCATCGGCGGTCTCGAGAAGCAAGACCCCACGGGGAACATCAACTACGAGCCTCTGAACCACGAAAATATGGTGCGCATCCGGGCGGCAAAGGTCGCCGCGATTGCCCAAGACATTCCCAATGTGCTTCCGGCAGGCGATCTGGAAGGCGACTTGCTCATCGTGGCATGGGGTTCGACGTCCGGATCGATTACAGCGGCGCTGAAAACGCAGCGTGCCAAGGGCCGCAAGATCGGCCACCTGCACCTGAGGTATCTTAATCCGCTTCCCTCGAATCTCGCTGACATCTTCAAACGCTACAAGAGGATTCTGGTCCCCGAGTTGAACATGGGCCAGCTCTTGTGGGTTTTGCGCGCGAAGTTTCTCGTGGATGCCGTCGGCTTGAACAAAATCCAGGGCCGGCCGTTCAAGCAAGCGGAGTTGGAACAAAAAATCGAAGAGATGTTGGGACTCTAGGAGAATCGACCATGGGAACCGCAACGCTGCCACCGCCTCTGACAAAGAAAGATTTTCAAACCGACCAGGAAGTGCGCTGGTGCCCCGGCTGCGGGGACTACGCGATCCTCTCCGCGGTGCAGGCCGTTTTCCCGGAACTCGGGATCAAGAAGGAGAATTTTGTCATCGTCTCCGGTATCGGGTGCTCCAGCCGCTTCCCGTATTACATGAATACCTTTGGTTTCCACACCATTCACGGCCGCGCGCCGGCGGTGGCCACGGGCATCAAGGCCATTAACCCGAACTTGGAAGTGTGGGTGGCCACCGGCGACGGCGATGCGCTTTCCATCGGTGGGAACCATACGATTCATTTGTTGCGACGCAACGTCGGCGTCAAGGTTCTGCTCTTCAACAATAAAATCTACGGATTGACGAAAGGCCAGTATTCGCCGACCTCGGAGTTCAACAAGAAGACCAAATCAACGCCGTTCGGGTCGCTGGACCGCCCCTTCAATCCCATGTCCCTGGCAATCGGTTCGGAAGCCACTTTCGTCGCCCGCTCTGTCGACGTCTTCCAGAGCCACCTGAAAGAAACCCTGAAGCACGCGGCCGTGCACAAGGGCTCCGCGTTCGTCGAGATTCTCCAGAACTGCAACATCTTCAACGATGGGGCGTGGTTCTCCCTGACCGAGCGCGATGCCCGCAGCGAGCACGTCATGCAGATCGAACACGGCAAGCCACTGGTGTTCGGCAAAAACAAGGATAAGGGCATCCGCCGCAAACCGGACGGCGACATCGAAGTCGTTCAACTCGGCAACGGCGTCACCGAGAGCGATCTCGTGGTGCACGACGCGCATCACCCGCGGCCCTCCTACGCCTTCCTACTCTCGCACATGGAGCACCGCCCGGGCTTCCCCACGCCGATCGGCGTTTTTCGCGCGTGGGATGATCTCCCTCGCTACGAAGATGTGATGAACCAGCAGATCAAGGACGTCATCGCCAAGCGCGGTCCCGGCGACCTGGCCAAACTTCTTCGCGCGGGCGACACTTGGGAAGTGAAGTAGCTTTCGCTTCCTCGAATACATAGCTCTCTCTGCAAATGTCCAAGAGCGCCGTTCCCCCGTGGTCACGGCGCCTGATTATTTGTGATAATTGGCTCTGCCCCTAAGCTGCGGAATCTTCTCCTCTGGAGGCGCTGAACCTCCCATTCACTTCTGCAAGTCCTTTGCTTTCAATCCCTAAGGAATCAACCTCCCGCGACATAGTGCGACATCTCTCCCCTCAACTGGCTTGGCGTTCCTTGTCGCTTGAACACTGCCTCGGCACTCCGTAAGGTCAACTCAACGGCCGTGTCGTGTTTCGTTTTGGGCGCTGCGGCAAGAGGTGAAGGAGATACACCCATGATTTACGAACGCTTCCACGTCACATTCGTCGGTGTCGTCGCGACGCTGGTGGACTCCGTCATTGTCGCGGAATTTGCGGGCTATTGGCTGCACCGCCTTCTGCACAGCGACAAGTTCCCAGCCCTGAGCCGGGGCCATCTGATCCATCATTTCCTGATCTATGGTCCCCGGCAACCCATGCGCGCCGGTGAGTACCACGACGCGACGGATAACCGCTTCTCCGTCGGCAATGTGGGGATCGAATGGCTGGCGCCCTCCGCGGTCATTCTGCTGTGTTGCTGGGGAGTGATGGCGGTTCTGGGCGTGCCGCAGGTGTACCAGGTGCTCGCGTTGTGCACATTGCTCGGCTGGCCCATCCTGATGTTCAGCTACCTGCACGACAGGATGCACATCGAGAACTACTGGATGACGCGCGTTCCTGTCCTTAGATCGTGGTTTCTCGACGCCAGAAGGCTGCACGACATTCATCACCGAAGCGTGAACAGAGATGGCTTTATGGACGCCAACTTCGGCATCGGCTTCTACTTTTTTGACCGGTTCTTCCGGACCATGGCCAAGCGGCATCGCCCGTTCAACTGGAAGGGCTACCGGGCAGCCATCGGGCGCTACGGATTGGAGGAAACAGAGCTCTTGTCATTGCGTGGGTGCAGCAAAGGGCTCTTTCAGAAAGGAAACCCCAAGTAAGCGAGAACCTCAAAACTTGAATTGCAGATTAGTATGAGTGCCGGATGAAATGCCGCCATGTGTTAGCCACAGAAGGCTACTGCCGAGAAGGATTGCCGTGATGCAAAGAGATTTTCGCTTCATTCTGCTTCCGTGCCCGCCGGGGCGATCTCTTGCCAGACAAAAATAATAAGCCAAGGCCGCCGCCCGAGGCTCCGACGTTTTCATGAACAATCGTTTAGCTTTTCAGGCGCATCCATGGGGCAGTGCACGGCCCAAGAATTGATTTGTGCAACCAAACTCAATCTGTTACATCAAATACAGCATTGGCGGAGCGCCACCGTCGTGATCGAAGACCTTTCAAAAATCGGCTCTTCTGCGCTGCTGGGTGACGCGGACCCCGTCCCGCAAAGCCTGTTCCTTTCACACCCGGAGCAGGCCAATACGCTCGGCTTGCTGTACGAAGTCAGCCGCGAAGTCACATCCATCCTTGACCGCGAAGAGCTCCTCCGCCGCGTCGCCGAGCGCATCAAGAAAATCGTGAAGTATGACGTTTTCAGCGTCATGCTCTGGGACGAGCAGACCCAGCATCTCGAAAGCATATTCGCCATGTGCTGCGGTGACTCTATTTCGGCGCGCTTGCGCGTCCCTCTGCACAAAGGACTCACCGGAACCGCCGCGGGCGAGCGCCGTGTCCTGCGGATCAATGATGTCACGAACGATTCGCGTTACATTCGCTGCGATACCGGCGTGGAAGCTCGTTCCGAGCTGGTCGTGCCGCTGCTCATGCAGGACCGCCTGATTGGCGTTCTCGATCTGGAAAGCGCGGCCCCCCACGCGTTCACCTTGGAACACGAACGCATGCTGACCACTCTTGGCTCCTATATAGCCATCGCGCTCGAAAATGCGCGGCTCTATGAAGAGGCCCGGGAGAACGAACGGCAACTTCGGCACGATCTCGATACCGCGCGGGAAATCCAGCGCCAGCTTCTGCCTACCGGCGCCCGGGAAGTGCCTGGCCTCGATCTCGCGGCTGCTTACGTTCCAGCGCGGGCTCTGGGGGGAGATTTCTACGATTTTCTTCCTTACGGCGTCGGCCGTCTTGGTTTTACGCTCGGCGATGTTTCGGGCAAAGGCACGGCGGCGGCACTGTACGGCTCCCTGGCGATCGGCACCGTTCGAGAAATCGTCGTCGATCACGCTTGCGAGCCGGCTTGCATGCTCGCCCTTCTGAATCAGCGGCTGCTCGGCGCGCGTCTTGATTCGCGATTCATCGCCATGCTGTTTGCCATTTACGACGCCTCGACTCGGAAACTCACGCTTGCCAACGCCGGCGGTCCGTATCCCCTCCTGGTCCGCAACGGCCAAGTGCAAGCCATCCGCTTGGAAGGCGTGCCCCTCGGGCTCATTCCCGATACCCAGTATGATGAGACGACCATCGACTTGGAGCCGGGAGACGTCGTCGTTTTCGCTTCCGATGGCATTCTGGAATCGGAGAATCCCGCGCAGGAAGAATTTGGTCCGGCACGTTTGAGGGAAATTCTTTCCGCTATTTCTCAGCGAGATTCAGCTCGAGAGATCACCGAACAAATCATGGCCGCAACAGACGGCCACGGCGGAGCAGGCATTGCTCCGCACGACGATCGCACCTTGGTCGTGCTCCGGGTGACCGACGACAAGTCCTCCGATTTCTCGAAACTTCCCATCATCTACTAATATCCGCGACTTGCATCGCCGGGAGATTGCCAGAGAAATCCGGCCCCGGCGAGAGTCAGTGCGTTTCGGCCGGGATGGAAGGCGCGACGCCGGCCTGAACTAGCTCGGGGTTCTTTAGCAGAGGCAGCCACTTTTCGCGCACAGCGGCGAACTCCGGCTGGTTTTTCTTTGAAATGGGATCGGACGGAGGCAGGCCCAGCTTCTCGAAATTCTTGTACTGGCCCTTTTGCAAAATGCGGAAATCGAGGTGCGGCCCGGTGGAAAGGCCCGTGCTGCCGACCAGGCCGATGGTCTTGCCGATTTCCACGTGCTCGCCATCGCGCACAAACATGCGCGACAAATGCAGATACATCGTCTCGTAGCCGTTGGGATGCGTGATCTGCACCATGTTGCCTTCGCCGCCTTTGCGGCCCGCGAAGACCACCCGGCCGCCTCCGATCGTTTGCACCGGAGTGCCGACGGGAGCACCGTAGTCCGTGCCCATGTGCGGACGATAGGTTTTCAGAATGGGATGAAAGCGCGCCCGGTTGAAATGAGACGTCACCGGCGCGCCGAATTTCAGCGGTGAGCGGAGAAACGCCTTTTGCAGCGACTTTCCATCCGCTGAATAGTATCCCGGACGCCCGGCAGGATCGTGAAAGAGCAATGCCTGGTATTTCTTCCCCGCGTTTTCGTATTCCGCGGCGAGAATCCTGCCGTATCCGGCCGTCTGGCCATTGGCATATTTTTTCTTCTCCAGAACCATGCGAAACGTGTCGCCCTTGCGCGGGTCAGTATAAAAATCGAGGTCGTAGCCGAATATCTGCGCTAGGCGCATGGCCAGCTCCGCGGATTCTCCAGTGTCTTCCACGGCGTTAAAAAGGGAGTCGTCCACGCGGCCCGTCACTGCTGCAACTTCCATTTTTGAAGGAATTTCCTTGACCTGCGCCGTGAACCCGCGGTCTTCCGGGACAATCTTTAGCATTCGATCGGCGTCGATTTTGTAATCGATCTCGCGCAGCGTTCCTTCCACGGAGCGCCCCACCGTGATCGTATTTCCAGCGCGGACCTGGCGCAGGTTGAAAGCGTGCTGTGCGGCGTCCGAGGCGCTCGCCGCTTCTCCGGCACTTAAGCCGAATTTCTGGAGCGCGGCCGCGAAATTCTCTCCGGCCGGAACTTTCTTTTCTGTCGGTATGATGACTTGCTCGCGTATACGTTCCGCTTCATCTTTCCCCAGCTTCAACTGGTGATCGAATTCCGCAGCGGTGGCAAGCCTTCGCTGGAATACATACACCAGACTAGCGGCTCCGGCGGCGCACTCAAACAGCAGCAAGAACAAGAAACGACGATTCACGATTCCCCCCCCAGCCACTCGCTGCCGGCACCCGTATCAGGCGGAACTTCCCTGAACGAGTCCCTGTCGCCACTTTGACAGAGAATGCCTTCACTCTTTTGCCGCAAATTGCGCCCGGCGTCAAACGCGATTCGCCTGGTGTGCGCTCAATCGTCCAACTGGGTGGTCCTGATGAAACGGATGTGAGTGAGCATTTGGCATTTGCACCAGGACGCGCCTTGATAGGCCAACGCGGAGGTGATTGGCTGAAAAGACAAGCGCTGCGGAGATCCTCCGCAGCGCCAGAAATGCGGTACTAGAAAATCTTAAGTAGAGTTATTTGCCGGTGTTGAGGGCCACGGCGTGCGTCGAGTCCGCAAAATAATTCTGTTCACGAAGCCTGCGGTAGATTCGGCCCGCAACAACGGCGGCGGTAGGACCCTTCACGCTGCGCGTATTTCCACGCAGGAGAACGGCGAACGCGATTTTCGCGTGCGCGTCGTCGGCGTAGGTGATGAACCACCCGATTTTCGATGGCGTCGTGCGGTCGTCGCAAGTCCCTGTCTTGCCGAGCGGCATCTCGTCTCCGCCCCGGTCGAAACTCGACTTGCCAGTGCCATAAAGCACCGCGGCAAGCATGCCTTCGCGGATCTCCGGAAGAATCGGGCCGATGTTCAATTCACGCTTCACGCGCGGCGTAAAATTCTCAACTTCTTCCTGGGTGTGGGGATATTGCAAGTAATAAAGTGTCCCGCCATTCGCAAACGCTGCCGAAAGCGCCGCGAGTTGCAGCGGCGTCACCTGAATCCCTTCGCCAAAACTGGACATTCGCGCGACTCCGCCATGAGCTGGCGGCACAGTCGGAAACGAGCCCGGATGCTCATCAGGCAGGTTGTACCCTGCAAGTTCTCCCAAGCCAAGAAGTCGTCCGTACTTGGAAACTGTTTCGAATCCCATGCGCGAACCGAGCTGCTCAAAAAACACGTTGTTCGAATGCGCCATCGCTTCCGTCAAGTTCATGTACTTGCGGCGCCCCACCTTGAGCATGGTGTCGCGGGTAATCACATTTTCTTCGAGGGCGGCAAGTGCGATGGCCGGCTTGATCGTCGAGCAAGGAATGTAGCCATCGCCAAACGCAATCTTTTGATTCACCACCGTGAGGATACGCCCGGTGTTCGGATCAACTGCAACGACTGCCCCATTGTAACGGCCGAGAGCGGAAATCGCGGCTGCGCGGACAATAGGATCATCGTACGCCCCGTCGTCGGCGCTGGAGGAATCCGCAAACGTCGGGACCCCGCGATAACGCGTCACGTACTTGTGCGTGCGCCTCACCGGCGTGCCCGCGGCTGGCGCCGCAGGCAGAGGCAAGGCGAAGACTGTTGACATCAATATTGCGAGTGTGGCTTTCCCGAACTGCTTCACTGATCCCACCTTTTTAGAGTGACCCCAAACCGGTCAATCCGCACTGGCCTGCCCCGCGCCAAAAAACTACTGGGGTCAGAGTTTTACCTCACGCGGTCCGCAGGGTCAACAAACATTCACAAAGACTGTTCGTTGCCGCTACCGGCTGACTACCGCCGCTGGATGCGCTGCTAGACTTGTTGCACCCCACCGGCCAATCACGAGCACCATTCATTCGATGCGACTTAGCGACCCCGCGCGTGACAGCCACTGTCCCTAAGAGAAACAGCTTCTCTCAGAATGAGACCTATTTTAGAGTTTTATGCCCTTCTCTTACAATAGCCAGCAAGCCCTAGTACGAGGCTATGTGCTTTGTTTTGAATAGCTGACCGTCAGGACAGGACCCTGAACCTTCGCCCGGTCAGGGTGACACTCCGCGCATGGAAGTGGAGGCCTCCCGTCGCATCTTGAAACGGCCGTGTACCGCTCAGGTCGTGGAGGCGATCCTCCTCAAGGAGCCGCCGCACTTCGGCGGCGTCTGCCGCCGGGGTCTTCGTGGTGGCCAGCCAACGCTCGACTTCGGGGCAAAGATCTCCATAAGTTGAGACGCTGTCGGTTTCTAGTCCCGCCTCTCGAAAAAGGCGTAGCAACTCGCTCACAGGCAGTGCCCGAACGTGAGAAGGATCACGCAATTTTTCCCAGCGGTCCTGATAGGCAGCCCGCTCGGGATGCTCGCTGCCGTAGATGTCTTCCACTAGCACGCGGCCTCCGAGGCGGCACACGCGCGTCATTTCTCCAACAACTAGCGCCGGGTTCTGCATGTGATGAAGCGCAAGGCGGCTCACCACAACGTCAAACTCTTCTTTTTCGAAGGGAAGGCTCTGCACATCGCCAATTCGAAACGAGACGTTCGAGATCCCTCGCTCTTTCGTACGCTCTTCGGCAATTGTCAGCATCGCCGCCGTCAAATCGACGCCGATAACTTCCCGCGCGGCTAGCGCAAATGCCTCTGCGATGTACCCCGGCCCGGTGGCGATATCCAGCACGCGCTCGTCGCCTTTCAGCCGCGCCGCCGCAAGCAGTCGGCGAATACGCTCTTCGTCGGTTACCCACGGATTGGATGCGAACGCCTTCGCCTGCGTGGTAAAGGATTCGCGAACAACTTCGTTATGGCTCAATACAGTTCCCTCTGATGACTGCGCTACGGAAGTTTAACAGCCGGCTTGGCCTGCGCAAACGATACTTACTGCGGCCTGAAGACGGCGCCGTGCGTAGCCTGAAAAAGACTTGGCCCTTCTGCACGTTGGCAGAAGGGCCGTCTTCGTGATCGGACCGTTGCGGCTTTAGCGAGCGGGACGGGGTTTAGAGGCGTCCGCGCCTGCGACTGCTGCCGAGGTCTTCATCGGCGGCTTCTCCGATTGTGCCGGAGCAGGGTGGCCGTTCGGCCCGGTCCCAGCCGCGTTCGAATTGCCCGGCATCGGGATTTCCAGCTTCTTCCGCAGCGTATTTTCCAGCTTGTCGCGGATATCCTTATTTTCTTTGAGGAAGCTGCGGGCGTTTTCGCGGCCCTGGCCCATGCGCTCGCCGCCGAAGCTGATCCACGTGCCGCTCTTTTCGAGCACGCCCTTTTCAACGCCCAGATCGATCAGGTCGCCTTCGCGCGAGATGCCTTCGCCGTAGACGATGTCGAATTCGGCTTCGCGGAACGGCGCGGCGACTTTGTTCTTCACCACTTTCGCGCGCGTGCGCGAGCCCACCACCTTGTCGCCTTCCTTGATCGCCTGGATGCGCCGGATATCCACGCGCATGGATGCGTAGAACTTCAGTGCGCGCCCGCCCGTGGTGGTTTCCGGATTGCCGAACATCACGCCGATTTTTTCGCGGATCTGGTTGATGAAAATCAAGCAGGTGCGCGACTTCGAAACAATGCCTGTGAGCTTGCGCAGCGCTTGCGACATCAGCCGCGCTTGCAAACCCATCTGCGGGTCGCCCATGTCGCCCTCAAGCTCCGCCTTGGGCACGAGTGCCGCGACCGAGTCCACCACGACAATATCCACGCCGCCCGAGCGGATCAGCGTTTCCGCAATTTCCAGCGCCTGCTCACCGTTATCGGGCTGCGACACCAGAAGGTTGTCCACATCCACGCCGAGCTTTCGTGCGTAAGTCGGATCAAGCGCGTGCTCCGCGTCAATGAACGCCGCTTGCCCGCCGAGCTTCTGCGCTTCGGCGATGACGTGCAGCGTCATCGTCGTTTTGCCGCCGGATTCTGGGCCGTAAATCTCGATCACGCGCCCGCGCGGGAATCCGCCAACACCCAGCGCCGCATCGATCGAGAGGCATCCGCTGGGAATCACACTGACGGGCACCAGAATGTCCCGGCTGCCCAGGCGCATGATCGCGCCCTTACCGTGGTCCTTTTCAATCTGCGATATCGCTGCTGCCAGCAATTTTTCTTTTTCTTCGGTCATCTCTCACCTCGGTCGAGGAAATTAGGAACTTGGGCCTGCGGGGCCGATCGCTGGGTCCTGCGCCGGGAAAGCGCCGGACTCGCCTTCTTCAAGTGCAACCCATTCGAACTAACATTCGAACGGAGCCGCAGGGGACATTACGAAGTGTGGAGCTTACCACTCGATTCATCTTCGCGCCATCCCTTTTTTTCTACTCGCACCACACTAGGCCTTGTCATCCTGAGGGCCCAACTCGTGTCTAGCCCGAAGGATCTCAACACCAAAGGGTGCCGACCCCAAACTGTCTAACGCCACTTCAACGCTGACAACCGTGCTCCACGTCGTGGTCCCTGAGCCGCGCCTGCGCCGTCTGCTCGCGCTCATCCAACGCCATTCGTTCCCGATGGGTCAGTTGCCGCAACCGGGATAGGTTTCGTCCCCGGGTGCGAGCCTCGGAGAGCTCCTCTTCGAGTCTCTCACGTTCCAAACAGCTTAGAACACCGTTCGAAAAACCGCGCATGGAGCACCTGTTGAAAACGACGAGGAGCAACGTACCACTATGGCGAACAAAAAGCAAACATTATTTTTCGCCTTTTATTCGCTTATGGGCCGCCCCCTCAATCGCACCCCCACCTATTCCATGAGGCCAAGCCGCAGCAAGTCGTCATCCCGCCAACCTGCGTCCGCGATCATCGCCCGGAGTGTGCCAATTGGAAATGTGTCGTTCAGCGCGTGATACGCCACCACAACTCGACGCCCATCGGCGTGCCGGTAAATGCGATGACTACCGCGTACTCGTTGAAGTGCGAATCCGTCGCCTTCCAAAGCCCGGACGAAGCGGCGAGCCGATAGTCCGCGTGGGACACGCGTCATACATTGACAAGCACGGCGGGTTCCGCCAGCTCGATTGTGCCTTGGTCCACTGGAATTGCCTGGCCGGCTTCGAGAAGGTCTTGAACGTAGAGATCTATGGCCTCGCGGATATTTGCAAGTGCTTCCTCATAGGTGTGGCCCCAGGTGTGGCAGCCCTTGAGCGCTGGACAGGAGGCGTGCCAGGCGTCCCGGCCATCCTCGAATTTATCGGCCTCGATGGCCACTTTGAAAACGTAGGATTTCATCTGACACTCATTCATCCTGTTTCTCGACACAGGCAAAGGCCTACATGGATTATCTCATGGGACCCGGACAGCTGCGGTTACATTCTCAAAAGGCTTGACGGGCTGAGGTGTAGAATTATCCGCGCTGGGCGTGGAGGCCGAAATGAAAACCGCCCAAAGAATTATTCTTGCTCTGGTGTTCGAAACGCTGCCATTCGTCGGATGCTCTGCGCCGGTGCGCTCGTCCCTCGATACTCAGCAGGCAGTGGGCCGGGGTAAAGAATTTGTATTCGCGGGAGGCACGACCTTGCGAGTAAAGGTTGACGAAATGACAGACCGGAAAACGTGCACGGTTTCCATACGAGGAGACGGCATCTACGCGGAAATCTCAAACGCGAGCGCCATCGTCATTGGAGTCGGCTACATGGTCGTAGGCCGTGCGCTCCTGCGAGTTGGGGACAGCGCACCATTTTCCTTGCCTTTTCAAGACCTACACTACAGGTTCGTCCTTCCTAAGAATCGTTCGCTAGAGGTCACGAAGGGTCTTCTCTCCGGCAAGTCTATTCCCGTCCGGTTCGACGACAGCATCAACGGCGGCGAAGTGAATCTTGAAATTCAGCCCGGCGATTTTCGTGGCGCTTACAACCAGGCGACAGATGTTTGTGGGTGGTCATCACCACCCGCAAACCCCGTGCCTAAAAACCGGAAAAACCCATCACGTTAACAACAACCACGCCAAGGGCCAGGAGCGGCTCAAAAAATCAGATTAGGCTCTACTTCCATGACAGCTGCTCAACGTGCTCCAGCCCCTGCGCGGAGTTGAGACGATTCTCACGGCCTTTCGTGCGGTCGGTGTTTTTCACATCGGACTTGACGCCAAGGTCAGAAAGTATCATGAGTGTGAGGAGTAGGACGCGATCTAACGGGGCAGGCATCTGGTGTGGTTCGGCTTTCTGGGGCAGACACATTTCGGTGCAATAGGCCTCACTCTCCAACTCGTGCGCGATCATGTTTCGAAGCCTGTTAAGAGCAAGCAGCTGCTCCTCCATCTCTTTCGACGGGTTACAGAGCCCGACGTACAGCCGAACTTTCGAAAAGAAAGAGCACCTCCCGTACCTAGCTTTCTCAAGGACTTCAGCTTGCGAAAGCTGTTGGCGGAGCCTCGCCGTGAGCGCCCGTTCCACGACAAGATGCGCCTGCAGGATAAGCTGGATGAGGTTGCCTTCCTGGTACGCACGATTAAGACAATTGAGAGCCTCCTCGCCGAAAGAGATCTGGAACTCGTCCACCGCATTGAGTTGCGTCATTTAATTTGTACCTCCTAGAAGACCTAGGGTTTGGTTGCTCGTTGTTCATATAGATGGTAATCCTTCCGGAATCTAATAGCCGTAAAAGCCTCGGCCGGATTTGCGGCCGAGCCACCCCGCCGCGACATATTTTTTCAAGAGCGGACACGCGCGATACTTGGGATCGCCGAGCCCTTCGTGCAAAACGTGCATGACGTCCACGCAAACGTCCAGCCCGATAAAATCAGCCAGCTCCAGCGGCCCCATCGGATGATTCATCCCGAGTTTCATCACCGCGTCAACAGCCTCCGCCGTAGCCACGCCTTCCATTACACAATACGCGGCTTCGTTGATCAGCGGCATCAGCACGCGATTCGAAACGAACCCCGGTGCATCGTTCACCGCCACCGGCTTCTTCTCCAGCTTTTCAACCAGCCTCATCGTCGTTTCGAGTGTGGCGTCGCTCGTCTGCAGCGCGCGGATCACTTCCACCAGCACCATCACCGGCGCCGGATTCATGAAGTGCATCCCCACAAAACGGTCCGGCCGCTTGGTCAGCGCCGCCAGCGTCGTCATGGATATGGATGATGTATTGCTGGCGATGATCACTTCGGGCCGGAGAATCCCGTCCGCCTCGCCAAGCACCGCGCGCTTAATCTCGATTTTTTCCGGCACCGCCTCGACCACAAAATCCGCCGCCGCAATAGCCCCCATATCCGTCACAGGCTGCAACCGCTCAAGCACAGTTCCCTTTTCCGCCTCCGCAATCTTCCCCTTCTTGATCTCCCTCTCGAGATTTTTCCCAATCGTCTCCATCCCGCGCTCAAGAAAGCGCTGCTCCACATCCCGCAAAATCACCTTGTATCCCGATCGCGCAAACACATGCGCGATGCCGTTCCCCATCGTCCCCGCGCCCAGAACTGCGACAGTTTTCATATCAGCGAGATTCAAGAAACCTCCCGAGAGAACGCCAGCGGCAACAGAAACACAGGATAAGCGGAATCGTCAAGACGCTGTCAATTCTTCACGCTGTTTGGAGATGCTCTTCGAATGAGTTGCCAAGGCGAGCCACGCGGCAACCGTGGCGAACTTTTCGTCCTGCGACCAAGGAGCGCCAAAGGGGCGGCCGAGCTCGGTAACTTTTCCCATCAGCTCAGCGCTCTTGAGACGGAGAACCGGTTCGGCGCGGTCCAGGAGTTCTTTTTCTTTGATTCTGAAATCGCGGAGGCCGCAGCGCGCGCTTGCGTGGAGAAGTGCCTCGCGGAAAAGTTCACCGTCCGCCGTGTGTATCAGCGCATGGGAAGCAAGAATCTTGTCCAGTCCGGGAAGCACTCTGCCAGAGGCAAGGAGCAGGCCGCAACGCGTGAGTTTCAGCCCCTGTTTTTGCAACTCGGATTGAACATCGCAAATCGCGCGATAAGCCAGCCGCCTCGCCTCGGCCTGCATCCGCGAGATGAATTCGCGGCCTTGACCCTGCGGCATCTTTTCTGCGGTGTGATAGGGCTGGCGGAATTCATACGTGAAGGTTTCGACCAGGTGGAGCCTCTGCCGCGCAAGCACGACAGGTGAACCTTTTTCGACGCACACCGCGACAAGCGCCGTCCATCCGGAATGCGCGCGAAGGCCAATCGCTGCTTGTTTCGAATGAGCCACTGCGAAAATCCTATTCCGGCGGCGTGCCATCGACGATCTCAAGGATAATTTCTCGCGCGTGGCCTTGATCCTCGAGTGGAGCGCAAACAGTTATTTTCTGGCCGTGCCGCTCCGTGCGCACCGGAATTCCGTTTTCTTTCAGCGCTGCCCCCAGAAACCCTGCGAGATTTTCATCCTCTCCGGACCACACTTCGCAAATTGCCGCATCAAGACTGGATGATCTTGGCCTCGGCTTCGCCGGTGCGGCAGCTTCATCCGCTATCAGTTCCATGTCCACCGGCCCTTCGTTCAGAAGCTTTTCCAGAATCACCTCCGCTTTCGCAAGATTGGACGAGAGGACGGCGACCTCGAACCCAAACCGTGGATGCGCATGATCGAGCAACGCATCGATGGGTCGGGCGCTTGGGCCGCTGCCAAGAGGCTGCTCATAAAACGGGATGTTTGCTTCCGCAAGAGCTTCTAGGATGGAAGCATGAAGAGCCGCGTCTTCGCCTCGCCATAGGTGCACCAGCGCACTGCCGGGATAAGCCTTTTCAACGATCGTATCCGCTTCGACCAGATCAGCGACGAGTGTGACGTGGCAGCGGCTGCAGAATACCGTTCCGTGTGGGAACTCCGTATTGCATGCCGGGCAGATCATGACGCAAGGGAGTTTACTACAGCCGGAACCAGCGCGATCACTACGCGGGCGGCGCGCCTTCCACAACCTCGCGCACGATTTCCCGTGCCCGCTTTTCATTCGCCGTGGAAACGTAAATTCGCGTTTGCTCTCCCGGATTTTCCAAGTGCATGGGAATTTCGTTTTCCTGCATCGCCGCGGTAAGAAATTGCGCGATCCGCTCGTCGTTTCCACTCCAAATTTCCACCGCTGGATGCGTTTCGGTAATCTCAACGAGCGGCGGCTCCACTTCGGCCATTTCATCCTGCGCGGGAATTTCTAGATCCGCGGGCTCTTCGTCCAACAATCTTTCAAGGACTTCTTTTGCGACCGTCAGGTCAGTAGAAAGCACCGCCACTTCGAATCCAAACCGCGGCTTCCAGTCGATCGGCAGCGGATCGGCCGTGGGCGCAACTTCATCATCGCCGAGACTCTTGTCGGAAAATGGAATGTCAGCCGCCTGGAGCTCTTCGCGCAACGTCGCGTGCACCGCGGGATTCTCTCCGGCCCACAGCAAAACAAGGGAACCTTGAGGGATTGGTTTCGATGACATGACTTTCTCCTGTGCGCGGCGGTTGATGGCGGGAGCGGCCAGCTTAGGGTGAACGTAACTTGTTGATTCTACTACGAAAGGACTTGGAGTGTATCAAGATGAGAAATGTGGTTTGCAATGCAAACTAGTTTGCGGGTGTCTAGATTTGGTTTGCAATGCAAACTAAACTGCAATGCAGACTAGACTGCAATGCAGACTAGACTGCGATACAGACTAGACTGCGATACGGACTAGATTGCAATGCAGACTAGATTGCAATGCAGAACGGGTCGCGTTATCGTAAGTCCCGATTGCCATCGTTGGCGGGGCATCGAGAAATGGCATCCGATTTACGAGAATGGGTGATGGTGGACCGGGTGATTCACGAGCCGGCGCGGCTGCTGATCATCACCATGCTTTATCCCGTGGCGTCCATGGACTTTCTCCGCTTGCGGAAAGTGCTGGAGTACACACCGGGAAATCTTTCCAGTCATCTCGCAAAACTGGAAGCCGTCGGCTACGTGGCGCTGGAGAAGAAATTCAAAGGCAAGTACCCGATGACCATTTGCAGCCTCACAAGAAAAGGCCGCGCGGCGATTGCCGATTATGCGGAAAGGCTGAAGAGTCTTTCGAATGCAACGGATGGCGTAATCCAGAACAAGCCGTAAGTTCTTTTCCGCCCTAAATCGTTCAATATAAACCGGTTACGAGAATCTTCACAAAGGCATTCCGCCTTGCGTCTTTTCCGCGTTCTCTCTCGTATGCCATTTAGAATGAGCGCCACGATCTCATGTTTGACGCCACAGCGGTCCGGTTTCTTCGGGAGCTCGGCCACGCCGGTTCCAACCCTGTTCTTCTCGACGCTAATGAGCGATGAAGCGAAGAGCATCGCGCGCGGATTGCAGAAGCGCGACCCCGACCTGCTCGACCGCCTAATCGAGCAGTATCAATACCGCCTGTTCCGGTACCTCCTGTACATCACCGGGAACAAGGAGCGCTCCGAGGACTTTTTCCAGGAGACCTGGATCCGCGTTCTTGAGCGCGGCCACCAGTACGACGGCAAGTCGAAGTTTGAAGCGTGGCTCTTCTCGATAGCCCGCCATCTGGTGATCGATTGGCAGCGGACAAAGAAACCCCAGAGCCTCGACACGCTAACGGACCCCGAACAGGAGCATCCGCTGCAACTCGTGGACGAAACGGATCCCTCGCCGCTGCGCCAGGTCCTCAGCCAGGAGACGGAAGAAAATGTTCAAGCATCTCTGCAGAGAATCCCCGCAATTTATCGCGAGGTGCTCGTCCTCCGGTTCCAAGAAGAATTGCAAATTGAAGAAATGGCTGGCGTGCTGAGCGTTCCACTTTCCACCGTGAAGTCGCGCCTGTACCGCGGGCTGGAAGCACTTCGCGGAGCGCTCCAGGGAGGTGCTGCATGACGAAAAACCCGAACGCCTACGCAGCGTACGCCATTGTGCCTGTAGGGGTGCAGCATGCTGCGCCCCTAGAAAGGGAAATCTCCAGATGAACACCGACTTGCATGCCCGCGCCGAGCAATTGATAGCGCAAGAGCGCGTCGAAGGCGTCTCGCAAACCGAGCGCGAATGGCTCAGTGCCCATCTGCAAGATTGCGGGCGCTGCGCCAAGCTGGCGCGCCAAACGGAGCATGCGCTGCGCGGATTGCGCACAGCGGCGATTCCCTTACCCAGCGGGCTCGCCCGGCGCACGCAGTTTCGCGTGCGACTGCGCGCGGAGGAGTTGCGCGAACATGGCCTAGGGCAAAAACTTTTGTGGACCATTGCCGGCGTTTCGTGGGCGCTCGGAATCGCGAGCGCCCCCTGGGTATGGCGCGCGTTCGAGTGGGTGGGACACCGGACCGGCGCGCCAAAGCTGATTTGGGAAGTTGGCTTCGTAATGTGGTGGGCGGTGCCGGCGCTGCTGGCTACTGGTGTGGTGCTGGCAATCTGGAATGGCCGCGCAGGTGAACCGGAGTAGGCGACACCAAAGAGATCAAGGCGGGGAAAAACGATGAATGGAACAGAACAAGTAAGCGGCGCGTGGAATGAACGCATGCGATTAATTCGGCTGCGGAGAAAGAAGGAGAAATCGCGGTTTGTCGATGAGTTTCGCCTCGTGCCTCGCTGGTTGATTGCCCTGGTCGTAGTAGTGTTCGTCGTGGCGCAAGTCGTAGCGGTGTTCGTCAATCTGAGCCTGCTGGCAACCGGCGGGGAAACATGGGCGCCGGAGTTGCGGAACAATCCGGTGGCATCCACGGCGGGGCTGATGGGTATCATCACGCTAGGTTCCGCGTTCATGGCCGCTTATATCTTTTTGATTGCCTACGTGAATCGCGACGCGAAGCGCCGCGGCATGATGTCCGGTTTGTGGACCCTGCTGGTGCTTATTCTTTCCTGGCCGTT
>Ga0209488_10000973_pt1 | contig 24325 bp, 23 predicted proteins | sample Rivendell_Oct201_8_FD_188349 | JGI IMG/M metagenome (GOLD analysis project Ga0209488, IMG submission 188349) | Vadose zone soil microbial communities from the Eel River Critical Zone Observatory, Northern California, USA -... | ecosystem: Environmental > Terrestrial > Soil > Vadose zone >...
AGACCTGCCATTCGCCGCGGGCCAGGTTGACGGCGTCGCCGATCTCGCCCCAGTGGTACCGCGAGGCGTGGGCGGCGTGGATCATCTCGTCGTCCTGCTCCGGCGTTCGTTTCGGGTTCTCGAGCAACGTCCACGTGTAGTTGAAGAGGCCCACCGCGAGGGCGCGGCGGGTGGCCTGGTCGAGGTCGGGGGCGACCGGCGGTCGTGACACGATGGGCTCTCCCTTCGACAGCTGGGTGACGTGGTGGAGGACGCGCTGAAGGCGGTACGTCCGTGCCTCGATCAGAGCCCGGTGATCGGCCAGGAGGCGAGCACGTTCAGCCGGGTCGTCCGCGGCGAGGACCACGCGGATCTCGTCGGGCGGCACCTCCAGCTCACGAAGCCTCGCGATCGAGCGAGCGGTCTCCAGCTGATCGCGGCGGTAGCGGCGGTAGCCGCTGGACGGATCGATTTCGGCAGGCCGAAGGAGATCGAGCTCGTCGTAGTGGCGGGCGCCGACGCTCAGCCCGGCAAGCCGGGCAAACCGTCCGATCGGCAGCAGCTCGTCATCCACGCCCTCATCGTGAACCCTCGGGCAGGGCGAGAGTCAAGCCCCGCAATAACGGCTATGAGGCGGGCGCCCGGACGACGATGTCGTTGCAGCCATGGAAGCGATCGTCCGTGCCGACGCCGCCGCCCATGTCGATCCGGTCGCCCTCCCGGGCCATGACGAACCCGAATCGGTTCACCAGGGCGAGGGCGTCGCCGTCTCGTCGAACTGAGTAGCCGGCTGGCCACACGACGTCAATCGGCGCTCCGGTGTCGTCCGTGAGGAGCAGGTCCGTGCCGTTCGCCGTGAGCACGCCGCTCGCGAGCGCCGTTGCACAGCTCACCGTGCAGCTCGCCGATGCGACGCCGAGCGCGATAAGCAGGATCGCGGCCACAAGCGTGGTTCGGAGGCGGCGAGCGGGCACGAACCGAGCATACGCGCCGATTTCTGGACGCCGTCTCTCATGGCCGGGGAAGGTCGTCGTCGCCAAGGGCGGCCCATGTCGAGGGACAACCGAACGGTTGCCTGAGCCCCGTCCTGCGCGCTTCTCCGTCCCCGGGCGCTATCTGGCCAAATTGTTGTTCAGGCAACCCTTGACGCAGGTTCCCAGACATCGGCGACGCCTTCGAAAGCCACGCGGCGCCTCCCGTGTGCGGATCCACGCTCAGCGCACCGGCCGACCAAGGGCTTGGGGCTGCCGAGTCGATGCCGGACCTGCGCCAAGCCCGTCCTGATTGAGGATTGGCCAGTTGCCCGTCGGCGCTCTGGGCGTTGGCTAGGCATTGTCGAGCTCGCGGTCGATCGCCCGAAGGATGAATCGGGCCGCTTCCGCGCTCTTGCCGCCGAGCTTCTGGCCATCGTCCTGCTCGAGCGCCACCATCAGGTCGCCCAGCATCTGGTCGATCGCCGGCGTCCGAACGAGATCACCGGCGGCAAATGCTCCCTCGAGGCGGGCGACGGCGTCCCGGGCGTTCATCACGGCGTGGCCCTTCGCGGTCATGAGTTCGCGAAAATCCGCACGCGCCGCATCGGCCGCGGGCCCCGTGGAGCTCATCCCCGTCGCCCGAAGATCTCCGCCGCGCGTGTCGCGCTGTCCTTCGAGGCCGCCGCGATCTCCCGCCGCTCGGCTCGGCCTTCGCCGTCGGTTCCGTCGCGGAGGGCCTCCCAGTCGCTTTTGAGCACGCTCATCGAGACCTCGTCCCACCAGCTGCCCTCCCGCCAGATCGCTTCGCGGGCGCGGCCTTCGACGACGAACCCGCAGCTCAGGTACGACCGAATGGCTCGCTCGTTGAACGAGAAGACCGACAGGGCGATCCGGTGGAGGTTGAGCGTCCCGAAGGCGTGGTCGAGCATCAACCGCGTCGCCTCGGTGCCGTAGCCGTGACCCCAGGCGTCCTTCTCGCCGATCGTGATGTGGTAGAGGGCCGAGCCATTGTCGCTGTCGAGCTGTGACAGCGCGCACGTCCCGATGAGCCGATCTGTCTCCCGGACGTGGACCGCCAGCGACAGCGACTCCGGTCCGAGGGCCCGGGCGGTGAAGAACCGCTCGATTTCCTCCGGTCGCATCGGGCCGTCCTGGTAGCGGGTCAGGCGGGCGACCTCGGCGTCGGAATACCAGCGCAGGAACGCGCTGAGATTCGCCTGGGTGTGACGTCGAAGGACGACGTGCAACCCGGTCAGCGACTCCGGAAACCAGCTGCGGTGGGCCATCGGCGGTGACGGTATACCATCGCGGCCATGCGTCGCTGGAGCGAGCTGGCCGAGCGCGTCGCCGCGACGACGCGGACGTCCGAAAAGACGGCCCTCCTCGCCGACTACCTGGCCGGACTGACGCCCGACGAGCTGCCGATTGCCGCCGTCTTCCTCACCGGTCGTGCGTTCGCCGAGGCCGACCAGCGGGCCGCGGGTCTCGGCTGGTCGGCGATCGCCACCACCGTTTCGGAGCTCGCCGGCGTCCCGCGGACGGCTCTCGGCGAGGCCTACGACCGGTCGTCGGACCTCGGCATGGCGGTCGCCGACGTCCTGTCGGCTGCCGATCACGCCCCGGACCCCGCGACGTCCCCGACGCTGCCCGAGGTCGCGGCGGCATACGGCGCCATCGAGGCCGCCTCCGGACCCGCGGCGAAGGGCGCGATCCTGCGCGATCTCTTCCGTCGATCTGATCCGCTCACCGCGAAGTACATCGTCAAGGTCCTGACCGGCGAGCTTCGGATCGGGCTCAGGGAGGGACTCGTGGAGGCGGCGATTGCCCGGGCCTACGATCGGCCGCTCGACGCGGTCAAGTGGGCGGGCATGCTGACGGGCGACATCGGGCGGCTGGCGACGCTCGCCTCGGAGGATCGGCTCAACGAGGCCAGCCTGGCGATGTTCCACCCGATCAAGTTCATGCTCGCGTCGCCGGCCGAGGATGCGACGGAGATCCTGACCCGCCTTGGGCCGGAGGTCTGGGTCGAGGACAAGTACGACGGGATCCGGGCGCAGCTCCACAAGCAGGGCCGCGACGTCCGACTGTTCAGCCGCGACCTCCACGACGTCAGCGGGCAGTTCCCGGAGGTCGTCGAGGGGGCGGTCGATCTCGGCTGGGACGGCATCCTCGACGGCGAGCTGCTGGCCTACCGGGACGGCACCGTCCTGCCGTTCCAGTCGCTGCAGGCGCGGCTCGGCCGCAAGTCACCGTCGGAGGCGATCCGGACCGAGATCCCGGTCATCTTCGTTGCCTTCGACGTGCTCGGCCTCGGTTCGCCCGACGACGGTCGAATCGACGCCCTGTTGCGCGAGCCGCTCGACGATCGCCGCCGGCGCCTCGACGAGCTCGACCTGCCGTCGGCCGACGAGGGCGGTCGGTTCGCCCGGTCGCACCTGATCCGGGTCGACTCGGTCGATGGCCTCGAGGCGGCCTTCACCGCCGCTCGCCTCCGCCGCAACGAGGGCCTCATGGTCAAGGATCCGCGGAGCGGCTACTCACCCGGGCGCCGCGGCCTCGGCTGGCTGAAGATGAAGAAGGCCCTCGCGACGATCGATTGCGTCGTCGTCGGTGTCGAGGTCGGCCACGGCAAGCGCCACGGCGTCCTGAGCGATTACACGTTCGCCGTTCGCGACACCGTGGGCGACCGGCTCGTGACGATCGGCAAGGCCTACAGCGGGCTGACCGACGCGGAGATCGCCGAGATGACGGCCTGGTTCGAGGCCCACACGATCGCCCGCTTCGGCCGGTATCGCCAGGTCGAACCGATGGTGGTCGTCGAAGTCGCGTTCGACGTGATCGTCAAATCGAACCGACACCAGTCGGGCTTCTCGCTCCGCTTCCCGAGGATCGCCGACCTCCGCCGCGACAAGCCGGCCGACGAGATCGACACTCTGGAAACGGTTCGGGCCCTGTACGAGGACCTCCAGCACGGTGCCGAGCACTTGGTGACGGCCGGCGCCAGGAAATAGTCCCGAGGCCTCGGGGCCCCATCACGAGCGGTTATTCTTCGGCGATGTACGACTCTTCGGCGACCTACGACCCGATGATGATTGGCGGCGAGGCGCTGCGAATCAACCTCGTCCTGTACACGGACGCGTTCGTCATCCGTGGCATCATCCGGACTCGCCAGCAACGGATCACCGACATCCTCAACGGGGCGGATGAGCCTTTCATCGTCATCACCGACGCGACCACCGACGAGTACGGTTCGAAAGGGGTCGTCAGCCGAACGGAGTACGCCCAGGTCAATCTCGGGACGGTCCTGTTCGCGGTCGCCGACACGGTCACCGAGCCGCGGCCCGACCTTCGGACCCCGAAGGTCCCCGAGCTGGCGATGATCTCGATCCCGCCGTTCAAGATCACCGGCCGGATCCACCTGCTCCCGGAGCGTGACCTGCACGAGGCTCTGTCGGAGCTGACCGGTGCGTTCGTGCCCGTCACCGACGCGACGTACTGGTCCGACACCATCGGCGAGGCGCGAGCGTCGGCGCCGATGATCGCCTTCAATCACAGCCGCGCCCAGATCCTCGCCCCCCACACGGAAGTCGATCCGTGGGCGGGCGTCAATCGCGGCGACACGCCGCCAGGGACCGAGCCGATCGGCTGAGCAGCTACCGATCTACAGGTAGGTCGAGGCGATTGCCCCACTCTGCCCAGCCGCCGTCGTAGACCGCGACGTCGTCGTGGCCGAGGATCGTGAGGACGAACGCGAGCTTCGCGGCCGCGATCCCGGAGCCGTCGTAGCAGATCATCCGGCGGCCGCGGGAGACATTCGCCCGGAGCAGGAGATCGCGCAGCTCGCCGCCATCGCGGAAGTGCTGGCTGCCCGGCCGGGTCATCGCCCCGACCGGCACGTTGGCCGCCCCGGGGATGTGGCCGAGCCGCTTCGTATTCCCCTCGAGGCCGCGGTACTCCGCCGGCGCGCGGGCGTCGAGGAGCGACACGTCCGGCGAACCGAGGAGCGACCGGACGTCGGGCGTCGTGAGGCGCATCCGCGGCTGGGCCCGCGGGGTGAACCGGCCCTGTTGCGGGGGCACGACCGCGTTCGAGACCGGCCGCTGCTCCTCGATCCAGGCGGGGTAGCCGCCATCGAGGATCCTGACGGACTCGAAGCCGTAGACCCGCAGGCTCCACCATGTTCGGGCGGCGAAGAGACTCGTCGTGTCGTCGTAGATGACCACCGTCGTTCCGTCGCTGACCCCTGCCGCGGCCATCGCCGTCGCGACCTGGTCGGGCCCGGCGAGCAGCAACGCGTCGGCGCCCTCGGATGGATCGATCAGGGTGGTTCGCCAGTCGAGATGGACTGCCCCCGGGATGTGGCCGGCCGCGTGGACCGTTCGGGCGCTGCCATCGGGGCGCCAGCGGACGTCGAGGATGCGGACCTCGGGTCGACCGATCTGGTCGCCGAGCCAGTCGGTCGAGGCCAGGGACTCCGGCCGTGCGAGGCCGCTCCCAGCGCGTGGTCGCTCCGGACGGCGGTCGGCTGGCGGCGGCGGCATCGCCGGTATCATACGGCCGTGGTCGGCCCCTTCATGCCCGATGCGGAGAAGCTCGCCGCGGTCCGGGACGCGTTGCCGGCACTCGGGGCGGGGATTTACCTCAATACTGGTCTCGCCGGGCCACTACCGGCCGAGACCGCCGCCGCGATGGATGAGCTCTCCGGCTGGCAGGTCCGGACCGGACGCGCCCACCAGGACGCCTACCCCGCGCTCCTCGAGCGGTTGGCCGAAGCCCGGGCGGGCATCGCGGCCGTCCTCACCACTGATGTCGAATCGATAGCCCTCACTCGCGCGACGACCGAGGGAATGAACATCGCCGCGTGGTCGATCGACTGGCGCCCGGGCGACCGAATCGTCACGACTAGCCAGGAACATCCGGGCGGTCTCGGGCCGCTCGTCGCTGTTCGAGATCGGTTCGGCGTCGCGCTCGACATCGCCGACATCGGCGACGGCGGGGACGACGAGCGGACCCTGGCGGCCCTGGCCGCGGCGATTCGGCCCGAGACGAGGCTCGTCGCCGTGTCCCACGTCCTGTGGACGACCGGCGCACGGCTGCCGATCGCCCGAATCGCGGCACTGGCCCACGAGCGGGGTGCCGTAGTCGCCATCGACGGGGCACAGGCGGCCGGGGCGATCCCGGTGAACGTCGACGAGATCGGCGCCGACTTCTACGCCCTGTCGGGCCAGAAATGGCTGCTCGGGCCCGAGGGCACTGGTGCGCTGTGGGTGGCCCCCGGGGCACTCGAGCGGGCCCGTCCGAGCCACGCCGGCTGGTTCGCCTTCGAACGGATCGGGCTCGACGGCGAGGTTGCCTGGCAGCCGGACGCGCGCCGTTTCGAGACGTCGGGCTTCCACCCGCCATCCGTGGCGGGGTTCGCCCGGAGCTGCGGCTGGTTGTCGATGTACGTCGGCCTGGCCTGGGTGCACGAACGAGGAAGAGCGCTAGCTCGAGCTGCCGCTGACCGGCTGGCCTCGATCCCGGGTGTCGCCGTCCTCACGCCGCGCGACCGGATGGCGACGATCGTGAGCTTCCGAATCGCCGGCTGGCCGGCCGAGCTGGCGCTCGACGAGCTGGGCGCCCGGGTCTTCGCGATGGCTCGCTTCATCGAGCCCCTCGACGCCATCCGGATCAGCGTGGGGTTCTTCAACACCGAGGCCGAGATCGAGCGGTTCGCCGGAGCCGTCGAGCTGCTTGCCGAGCACACGCCCGACAGCCTGCCACCGCGGTCGCGACTTCCGATCCTCGGCCAGGTCGATTGACGGTGCACGACCCCCAGGCGTTGCGGGAGCCCGAGCCCGTCCCGGATCCCGTCCACCCACCGATCCGCCCGCCACGCCCGCCGGTCCGCCCGCCGATCCGCCAGAGATCCTGGGGGGAGATCCGCTGGCGCCAGTTTCGGAACGCTCCGCGACCGGTCGTCCGGGCCGTTCTCAGCAGCCTGGTTGTCGCGATCGCGCTCGGCATCGCGTACCTGGCCTACGACGTCGCGCTGAGGCGCGGGGCGACCCTTCCCGGCGGCGACCTGCGGGTCCTGTTCGTCGCACTCGACGTCGTCGTCGTGCTCGCCACGGGGAGCATCGTGACGTACCTCGTCGTGCCCCAGCCGACCGGTTCCGGCGATCGGGCGGTCCGGACGGCCTGGTCCGCGGCACTCGGCTTGTTCGCCGCGGTCCCTGTCTGCTACCTCGTCCTCGTGGTCGCGGTCCAGGTGATCGAGCCCCTGCTGACCTGATCGGGCGGCGGGCCTCACCCTTTGCGGAGACGCAACACTTTCCGCTCGGTCGAAGGGGCAGGGGATAGCCCTTTCGTACCATACCGCGGTACCCTCCGCCCGATATCATCCACTGGTCGGCTATCCGGCCGCACAAAGGAGAGGACGTTCGTGGCCATCGACGAGCAGCACGTCGCGCTCCCGCAGCTCTACGGCGCACCGGCCTACGCGCGTCCGGCGCCCAAGGTGGAACCGACGCCGCGTCCGGTGGATCCCGACGACCTGCCGATCGAGGCCATCCGCACGCACGAGGAGCAGCAGCTCGCCGAGGCCCTGCCGGCCTACGCGTTCGGCGACGGCGGCGCCCAGGCGACGGGAACACACGGCGGCTACTCTGCGATGTTCGCGGGGGAAGGCCCGGAGCTGCGACCGCGCGCGCTGAGTCTCAAGGCGATAGCGGGTCGGCTACGCGGCGGGGACTCCTGAGCGTCCTTCCAGCCCGCCCAGCCGGCCCACAACGCCGGCGGTGCTAGGATCGACCGATGGGGGAGTAGCTCAATTGGTCAGAGCGGCGGGCTTATATCCCGCTGGTTCCAGGTTCGAGTCCTGGCTCCCCTACCAGCTCAAGGGCACCGTTCGATCTGTCGACCGGATGCACCGGACGGCGACGGGCGCGTGGCATGATCGCGACGCAACGCTGATCCGCCGACCGTCTCTGGCCAGACGATGGAACCCATGGACCGATCCACCTCGCCGCTCGCCGTCCTCCTCGTCGCCCTCCTGACCGCCGCGACGATCGGCCTGTCCGCGTTCGTCGTCAACTCGGCGCCGACAGGCGCGGTCGCCGCCGCGACGGGCACTCCCGCTTCCACGCCGGACGCAACGGCGGCCGTCACGGATGTTTCGCCGTCACCGTCGAACGACCTGCCCTCTGCCAGCCCGGAAGTCTCGCCGCAGCCTCCGTCCCCCAGCCCCTCCGCCACCCCTGCCCCCACACCCAAGCCGGTCCTCGCGATGAACCTCTACCGCAAGGGAGACTTCGTCAGCGAGCTCACGCCGGTGCAATGCGTCAGCGCGGCGATGCAGATCATGCTGAATGTTATCGGCCCGAATGCTGATAGCACGAGCCGAACGCAGACGGCCCTCGCCAAGCTCGCGAAATCGTTGTCGGACGCGCCGTATGGCGGCACCGAGCCGCTCGGCTGGGCGAGAGGACTGCAGCAGCGTGGCGCCGGCCACTACAAGGTCGTCGTCGAATCCACGCTCATCAAGGCGGTCCGCCGCGGGGTCGCGGCGATCCGGGCAACCGGCCGCCCGGTCGGGCTGCTCGTCTGGCGCGGCGCTCACTCGTGGGTTCTCCACGGCTTCGAAACCACTGCCGATCCGGCCGGGCCAGACGCGTGGAGCGTGACCCGCATCTACGTCAGCGATCCGTGGTATCCGCGAATCAGCAGGATCTGGGGCCGGTCGCGAGGGCCGAATGCGCGGATCACGCCGAAGCAGCTGACTGTGGACTACCTGCCCTGGAAGCGCCCGACGGGTCGCTATCCCGGCATGGACGGAAAGTTCGTCCTGGTCATTCCCGTCGACTGACGGACCGCAACCTCGCCGTCACGTGACGCGCCCGCTGGCCGGCCCGTCCGTTGCGGCCAGGCGCCCATCCTGAACCGATGGTCGCGCCAGCCGCCCACCCCGCTGAGTTGGTGCCCGCGCGCGCGAGCCTGGCAACCGCCCGCCTCGCGGCTTTCGGCTGTCGCGCCTGCGAGCTCTGGGAGCGGGCCACGCAGACGGTCTTCGGTGAAGGTCCGATCGATGCGCCGCTTCTCCTCGCCGGGGAGCAGCCCGGCGATCGCGAGGACCTCGAGGGCCACGTCTTCGTCGGGCCGGCCGGGCGAGTCCTCGATGAGGCGCTCGAGGCGGCGGGTATCGATCGCGACAAGATCTTCATAACCAACGTCGTCAAGCACTTCCGCTGGCGACCGAGCGGCAAGCGGAGACTCCACGAGCGACCCACCGCGGCGAACGTCCGCGCCTGTCGACCGTGGATTGAACTCGAGCTGGAAATGGTCCGGCCGAATGTCGTGGTTGCCCTTGGGGCGACGGCAGCGCACGCCCTGATCGGCCCCGACGTCCGGCTGACGGATACGCGCGGCGTCCTCCTCGACCCCATCGAACCGGACGGCCCGCGACGCCTCGCGACGATTCACCCGTCGGCGATCCTCAGGCTGCGAGACGCCGACGAGCGGGCATCGTCCCGAGAGCAGCTTGCCGCCGATCTGGCCACCGCTGCCGCGGCGGCGGGCATGTGACGCTTAGGCGATCGACCTGATTTGGTCGACCAGCTCCGCCCGGCGAGTCGAGCTCAGCGAACGCTGCGGCGGAAGCGAGGCCAGCCACGCGGGGATCTGCTCGGGGGTGATGACCGCACAGGCGGGCGTCCGGTCGAGCGAGGTGTCCGACGTGACGACCGCGGCATAGACCTTCACGACGAAGTCCTGCTCGCCCGCCGCGAACCAGTTTCGGACGCGCTCCGCGTCGCGACCCGCGCGCTCGAGGGGATTGTCGTATGGCATCCAGCGGCCGTCCGCGCGATGGACCTCCCAGGTGGTGCCGCGACGGCGCGTTGCCGAGGCCGGTGGGAGCTCGGCGAGGATCGCCACACCGTATGACCCGGCGACGAGATTGCGGACCACCCGACCCTCCGGCAACCTGACGATCGGGGCGACCGCGATATCGTCACCGAGCGAACCGGCCACCTTGCCGATGGCCCCGCGGTTCGGCCGCCGGAAGACGATCGCCGCGACACGCGACAGGCGGAACAGACCGACGATGGCGAACGACGGCGGCGCGACGAGGGAGAAGCCCCAGATGATGGCCCCGACGGCCATCTGCTCCGGTGCAGGTCGGACCGCGGTTGGGCTGAGGCCGCGCATCAGCGGCGTGGCAATGGCCAGCCAGGCGAGGCCGAGGCCGCCGACAAGCAGGACAAGCCCGACAAGGGTCCCGACGACGATTGGCCCGCGGGCGCGTTTCGTCGAGGCCGCTGGGTAGATCATCTCCATGGCCTTCATCGTGGGCCGCGGCGGCACTAGTGCCTATGGGATCATCGGGTCATTTCCTGACGGCCGACCGGCCCACCATTGCACCGGACCCCACCCATCCTTGGCGTCGCCACCCCGGGTACCGGTGCACCACCGCACCGTGGCCCGTTTGAATCTGCCTCGCGGCGATTCGTTAGTGAGAAACCCGTACCATTGCGGCCTCTCCCTCCGCCGACCATCGTGGGCCACGCACCGGGAATTCATGCCCGGAGCGGAGGCCTTATCTGGTGTCACGCACACGACGATCGCCGGTGCCGCGAGGGGCCGGTCAATTGCTCGCCACGATCGCGGCTTCAGTATGCATGCTGCTGTCGCTGGCCTTGCCCGTGGCCGCCGACTCCGGACCGACAAGGCTGTACGGCGCCGGCGCGTCGCCGGGCAGCGGCACGCCGGCGACGACCATCGAGTTCACGGTCGGCTACCGCAACCACGAGGGCTCGGGCCCCGCCTCGGTGACGGTCCTGGTCGACGGGACTCCTCATGGCATGGCGGCCGGCGGCAGCGACTGGAAGCACGGCGTCATCTACACGTTCGCCGCAACCCTGCCAGTCGGCCAGCACACGTTCTCGTTCGAGGCATCGGATACTCGCAAATTCACCGATACGGCCGTTGGCGGGTCGGTGACGATCACGGCGCCCCCGACCCCAGCCCCGACACCAACGCCTGCGCCGACGCCGAAGGCCACGCCGAAGCCGACCCCGGCGCCGACAGCGGCACCAGCGTCCCCACCGCCACCGACCGCGACACCACGTCCGACCTCGACGAGCGCACCGACGGCCAAGCCGACCGCGACGCCAAGCCCGACATCCGGCCCGACGAGCACGCCTGCCGCGACGAGCACGCCTGCCGCGACGAGCACGCCTGCCACGACCCCGTCGATCGTCGACGGCGCCGCTCCGACCGACACCCCAGGCGCCGGCGGCGGAACCGTCGGAGCGGTCGATCCTGGCACCCAACCCGACCCATCGACTGAGCCGAGCCCCGCGCCGATCGTCACGGCCGGTGGTCCTGGCCCCGGTCCCGCCAGCCCGACCGGTGCCGTCAGCGGCAGCCAGGGCGGCGCGCTTGACCCGCCGGCTGCGGGCGTCGGCGCGGGAGCACTGATGGCCGCTCTCAACGTCCTTGGCTTCGACAACGGGCCCCATCTCGGTCTTCTCCCGACGCTCGTCGGCACGTCCGGGGCGGTCGCCATGGGGATGGCCTTCGCGATCTTTGGCAAGAAGCGGCGCGACGAGGAGCAGCCCGCTCCCGACGAGGTGCTCCAGGCGAAGGCCGCTCGCGGGTCCGACATTTCCGCTTCTGGCGACCTGATGGGGCGGCCATTCACGACGCCGCTCGAAGGCGAGGCCGCGATGCCACGCTGGCGTCGCCCGTCGCTGCTCGAAGCCCGCAAATCCGATCCCGCCCGGACGGTCGGCACGACCCAGAGGCTCGCCTTTGCGGACGGCGGCGCCCCGGATGACACCCGCGAGCGGCGAATCGTCCGCTACCGGGTCGTCCGCCTCCTCGATGCCCCGGATGAGCTCCGCTCGGCGGAACTCGGCCAGCTAGATCAGGGCGACGAGGTCCAGCTCCTGGAGCGCTCCGGCGCGTATTGGTTGGTCCTCTGCCCGGACGGACGGCGCGGTTGGCTCCACAAGATGACACTCGGCGAGATCGTCGACGACGCAGCGCCGCAGACGCCCGCCGGAGGCTGGGGAATCCCCGAGCCCGCCGGCGACATCCTCCAGTCGATGATCGACGCCCGCGGCCGCGCCTCCTGACGAGCGGCGGCTTGCCCGTTTGATCGAGCGCCCCGTAGTCCGCTGATCGAGGAGTCTCGCTGAACGGGCGGCTCGCCTGTGACCGCGCCCCGTAGAATGCGATCATGCCCCCCGGGTTCACGAGCGCGCGGTTCGTGGGACGCGAGTCGGCCTTCGTTCGGCTTGCTCCGGTGCTGCAGGCTGCCACCGATGGGCTGTCGGTCACCGTCCTCGTCGACGGTCCGGGCGGCATCGGCTCGAGTCGCCTGCTGACAGAGGCGAGCGCGCGGCTGACCGGGCTGACCGAACCGTTCACCGTGCTCCGGGGTCGAAGCCAGCCGGCCGGCACCGACAGTCCGTACGCACCGATCATTCGAGCCCTGAGACCTGCGCTCAGCGCCCTGGAGGAGGCGGACCTCGCCGCCCTCGTCGGGTCCGGCGCGGAGGATCTCGTCCGGCTCATGCCGGATCTCCACGCTCGACTGGCTCACGCCGGGGCCCTCCCGAGCCGCCCATCTGTCACGTCCGCCGAGCGACGCCAGGCCCGCGTCCTCGAAGGGATCCTGGGGCTGCTCGGCCGGCTCGGCGATCGGCGGCCCGTCCTGTTGATGCTCGAGGATCTCCACCACGCCGATGCCGCGACGCGCGCCTTCGCGGCGTTCCTCGCCCGCGTTCAGCGGCCGCATCGCCTGTGCCTGCTCGTGACCTATCAGCCGGACGACATGACGCGCTCGCACCCGCTGACGGCTGGGATCGCGGAGATGATCGAGGCACGCCGGCCACCGACCCGACTGACGCTCGAGCCGCTCGGGCGGGGCGACCTGGCCGATCTGATCGCGGGGATCGAGGGCGAGCGGCCCACCGGCTCCGCGCTCGTGCTGGTCGCGGAGCGATCGGGCGGCAACCCGCTCGTCGCCGAGGAGCTCCTCGCCGCCCGGCGCGAGCTGTCCGGCGCATCACTGACCGGTTCGCTCGATGATCTCGTCGTCGCCCGTGTCGGGCTGCGATCGCCGGAATGCCGTCGCGTCCTCCGACTGCTTGCACCCGCTGGCCGCCCGCTGACCACCGCGGAGCTGGCCGACGTCGCAGCCGCCTACGAGCTGACCGCCTCGGGTCGTCAGCCGCCGCGCTCGACAAGCGCGCCGCGCCGCGGCGAGGGCGTCCTGGACGCCGATCTCGCCGCCGGCCTTGCCGAAGGGGTCACCCACGGGATGATCGAGCTCGACGGGACGATCGTCGACTTCCGCCACGAGCTCATTGGCCGGGCCGTCGCCGCGGACCTGCTGCCGCGCCAGCGTCACCGTCACCACCTCGCCCTTGCGGCCGGCCTGGCGGCTCATCCCGCTGCCGCTGCCCGCCACTGGGACGAGGCCCACGCCACGCGCGAGACACAGGACGCCGCGATCGACGCAGCGGGTCGAGCCGAGGCGGTCTATGCGCCCGAGGACGCCTTGCGCTATCTCGAGCTCGCGCTGTCCTCGATCGACCGCCTCGCGACGGCGTCGGTACCCGGCGGGACGTCACGTGCTCGCGACGGCCGTGCGGACGTGACGCCCCTCCAGATCCGCGCCGCCGAGGCCGCCTTCGCCGCGGGCCGCCCCGCCCGGGCAGCCGCCTTCGTCGAGACGGTCATGGGCGAGTTCGACGAGCGGCGGGATCGCGTCGCGCTGGGGTTGCTCCACGAACGCCTCGGGCGCTATCGGCGAGCGGCCGGCGACAGTGCCGGCTCCGTCGCGGCCCTCGAGCGGGCCGTCAGTTTCATGCCACCCGAGCCGTCGGTGGAGCGGGCGACGGTCCTCGCCGCCCTGGCCCAGGTCAAGATGCTGGAAGGCACGTTCTCCGAGGCGGAGCGCCTCGCCCGCGAGGCGATCAAGATCGCCGAGGCATGCGCGCCTGACGGTCGAAGCCAGCTGGCCCACGCGATGACGACGCTCGGTGTCTCGCTCGGCTGGGGCGACGATCCAGGATCGGCGGTTGCCCTGCTCGGCGAGGCGCGGGAGCTGGCCGAAGCCGCGGGCGATCAGGACGAGCTGTTCCGGGTCTACGCCAACCTGACGACGGTCCTCGACCTCGTCGGTCAGCGAAAAGCGGCGGTCGAGGTCGCGTTCGAGGGGATCGAGGCGACGAGGGTGGCGGGCCTCGAGACCGTGTATGGCAACTTCCTGCGCGGCAACGCGGCCGATTCGCTCTTCCGGCTCGGGCGTTGGGCGGAGGCCAGGGCGCTCAGCGCGACCGCGCTCGAATGGAGCCCGGCTGGAGTGGCGTTCGTCAACTCCGTCGACAGCCTCGCCATCATCGAGATCGAGACCCGCGCCGGCGAGTACGCAGGCCGCCTGCTCGGGCAGGTGCTCCTCGAGCTGGAAACGGTCAATGAGTCGCAGCACGCCGTGCCGGTCTATCGGGCGGCGGCATCGTTCGCGCTCTGGCGCCACGACCACCTCGACGCGATGCGGGCGGCAGAGCGCGGCTGGGAACTGATCGTCGGATCCGAGGACTGGGTCCTCGTGGCGAAGATGGCGGCGACGGTCGCCGAGGTTGACGCGACCGCATCGGCCGACGCGAGGACGCGCCGCGACCTGGCCGGGCTGGCGAATGCCCGGGCTCGGACGAAGGAGGTCGTCGCGACGGCCGAGGCCGCGGTCCGCGACGCCGGCGTCGCACCGACCATCGGCTCGCGACGTGAGGCCGACGCGTATCTCGCCCTGGCCGCCGCCCATCGCGAGCGACTCGACGGGACCGACGATCCAGCCGTCTGGGAGGCGCTGGCGGCGTGCTGGAAGAATCTCGAGGTGCCCTACGAGGTGGCGAGGGCCTACTGGCGGCAGGCAGAGGCACTCCTCGGCAGCGGCGAGGGCCGCTCCTCGCGGGCCGCCGCCAAGGCGCCGCTCCGTGCGGCCGCCGAGATCGGCCTCGAGCTGTCGGCCCGTCCACTCCTCCGGGAGCTGCGTGAGCTCGGCCAGCGAGCGATGATCCCGCTCCCGGCCGGCGTCGACCTGCTCCTCGCCGAGGATGCCCAGTCGGGGCCGCAGCCGCAGGCCGCCGCCGGGGCATCGGTAACAGGGTCGCCCGATGGCACGGAGGCATCGGACCTCTTCCGCGGCGTCGTCGGAGTGACGGCACCGCCGCGTGGTGACACGTTCGGCTTGTCGCGGCGCGAGCACGAAGTCCTCGCCCTCATGTCCGAGGGCCGGACGAACCGCGAGATCGGCGAGCGGCTGTTCATCAGCCAGAAGACCGTCGGTGTCCACGTGGGCAACATCCTCAGCAAGCTTGGCGTGTCGGGCCGCGTCGAAGCGGCGGCCGTGGCGATCCGGCTCGGCCTCGCCGGCGATCCCTGATCGACGCGGCGGAGACGGCGACAGGAATCCGCTGCCGACGGTAGATTCGTGTCCGCCTTGCCGGTGCGCCCGCTGTCGCGCCCGATGACGACATGTCCAACCTGCTGCCCGAGGTCATGCTGAAGATGCGCCGCCTGACGATCTCCCTCGCCCTCCCGCTCATGGTCGTTGCCCTCGCCGCCTGCTCCGCTGGCGCGCCCCCCGGCTGGACGTACGCTCCAGCGTCCGCGACACCCATCGCGTCCGGCGCCGCCTCCGGCAGTCCGGGCGCTTCGTCATCGGCCGCGCCGAGTGCGGCGCCATCGGCCGCGCCGAGCGTCGCCGCATCCGCCCCTGCGGGTGGGTCGCCGTCAGCCGGAGCGTCCGGCGGCGCTGGTGGAGCGCTGACAGTCACCGCGCCGGTCGGCGCGTCGACGTCCGGTTTCGACCCGACGACGCTCGAGGCGGTCGCGAAGGCACCCTTCTCCCTGGTCTTCGACAACCAGGACACGGGCGTCATGCACAACATCGTCATCAAGAACCCGGACGGGTCGAATGTCCAGGTGACCGGAGACAGCACCAGCTTCTTCGCAGGCCCGGGCAAGCGGACGTACCAGGTGCCAGGCCTTGCGGCCGGCAACTATGCCTTCATGTGCGAGGTCCACCCGACGACGATGAAGGGCGTCCTGACGGTCAAGTAGGCCGGAATTACATGGACGTTGCCGGGCAGCTCGCCTACACGGATGCCTACGCCCGTTCGACGGACGCACATGTTGAGGCGGTCGACGAGGGCGGGGAGGAGACGCTCGTCGTCCTCGATCGGACGGTCTTCTACCCGGGTGGCGGTGGTCAGCCGCCCGATCGCGGACTGCTCCTGCGTGCTTCGGACGGTCGATCCTGGACCGTCCGCGCGGCCCGCAAGTCGGGTGGCGACATCGTCCACGAGCTCGAACCGGCGGAGGGCGGTCCGCCGTCGGTCGGGGACATCGTCTCGGTCGATCTCGACTGGGCTCGCCGTCACTCGTTGATGCGAACCCACACTGCATTCCACGCGCTGTGCGGCGTCGTGTGGCGCGACTACGGTGCGCTCGTCACAGGCGGCAACATGGAGCCCGGCACGGGCCGGATGGACTTCGAGTTCGAGCGGATGAGTGGCGACCTCGTCGACGAGATCGAGGCGACCGTGAACGCGGAGCTGGGTGCCGCTCGCGACGTCCGCGTCAATGTCCTGCCGCGCGACGAGGCCTTCGCGATCCCCGATCTGATCCGGACGAAGGTCAACCTCCTGCCACCCGGAATCGACGAGATTCGGACGATCGAGATCGTCGGGCTCGACCTCCAGGCCGACGGCGGCACCCATGTCGCCAACACCCGCGAGGTCGGCCGGATCCGGGTCACCGGCTACGAGTCGAAGGGCCGGATCAACAAGCGGATCCGGATCGCCCTCGAGGAACCGACCGCCTAGACTTTCCGGACCAACCCGGATCCGAGCCCGGAAGGACAACTTCGCCATGCCCCCGATCGATCTTGGCCTGCAGGCGGACCTCGCGGTCCGGATGCTGATCGCGGCCGTGCTCGGCGCGGGCATCGGCTTCGAGCGGGAGATCCACGATCATCCGGCCGGGATGCGGACGCATCTCCTGGTCGCCCTCGGCTCGGCGATCTTCACGGAGCTGTCGATCTTCGGCTTCGGTCCGTTGGCGGGTGGCAGTGCCAACGTGGATCCGACCCGGATCGCCGCCCAGGTCGTGTCCGGCATCGGCTTCCTCGGCGCCGGAGCGATCCTCAAGTACGGGACGTCGATCCGCGGCCTGACGACGGCGGCCAGTCTCTGGGCGACGGCCGCGGTCGGGATGGCGGTCGGGGCCGGCTCGTGGATCGTGGCGGTCGTCGGCGCGGCGATCATCCTCTTCTCGCTGTGGCCGCTCAACAGCGTCATCGCCAGGCTCCGGCCGCAGGGCACTCGCGAGGTCCGGCTCAGGCTCCACGCCGGCCGGCTCGAGGTCCTCGGCGAGGTGACACGGATGCTCGCCACGCGCCGAATCGAGATCGGCGAGATCAACAGCCAGCGTCGGGGCAAGGGCAATTATGAGATCGAGATGCAGCTTCGGCTGCCTGTCGGCGCCCAACAGCACCAGATCGTCGCCGAGATTGCGGGTCTGCCGGACGTCGAGGTTCTCGAGACGGCGAGCGGCGAGGACTGAGGTTTCCGCTAGCCAGCCTCCGATTCTCGCCCCACGTTCACATCGGACGAGTTTTGCAGTTGAGCGGGCTCGGAAGGGTAGTTTTCTGCACCTCGTGCACGAAACACGAGAATTCCGTGCAGTCTGTGGAGTCGAAGGCGCTCATCTCGTCGCATGTGCACGTGCCACGAGAATCCGGGGCCGCTGCCGTTTGCGGCGCCTCGGCCTTCGGGGCTAGACCGCCTTGACTGCCGCGATCAGCGAGGCGAGGCCCTCCTTGGCGTCGGCGAAGAGCATCCCCGTCTTTTCGTTGGTGTAGAGCTCGTTGTCGATGCCGGCATAGCCCTTGCCCATCGAGCGCTTGATTACCACGATCGACTTTGCCTGGTCGACGTCGAGGATCGGCATCCCGGACACGGGCGAACCGGGTCGGCGGGCGGCCGGGTTGGTCACGTCGTTGGCGCCGATGACCAGGGCGACGTCGGCCCGGGCGAACTCGGGGTTGATGTCGTCCATCTCCATGAGCTGGGGATAGGGGACATTCGCCTCGGCGAGGAGCACGTTCATGTGCCCCGGCATGCGGCCCGCAACCGGATGGATCGCGTACTTCACGTCGACGCCGCGCTCCTCGAGAAGCTCGGCCAACTCGCGCACCGCGTGCTGGGCTTGGGCCACGGCGAGCCCGTATCCCGGGACGACGATCACGTGCTGGGCGTAGGCGAGCTGGATCGCCACGTCGTCGGGGCCGATGGCCCGCACGGATCCGCCCGCCCCCGCGACCGCACCGGCCGCCTCGTCGCCACCACCGAACCCGCCGATCATGATGTTCAGGACCGACCGGTTCATCGCGTCGGCCATGAGCTTGGTCAGGATCGCGCCGGACGCGCCGACGAGAGCGCCGGCGATGATCAGGACCGGGTTGTTGATCACGAAGCCGGCCATCGCGACGGCCGTGCCTGTGAACGAGTTCAAGAGCGAGATGACGACCGGCATGTCGGCCCCGCCGATCGGCAGCGTCATCGTCACGCCGAACGTCAGCGCCGCGGCCAGGATCACAACCATGAGCAGGAGGTTCGGCGTGCCCGACACGAATAGGGCGAGCGCGGCGATGACGGTGATCGCGGCCAGGGCCAGGGTCACGAGCTGGCCACCGGGAACGTAGATCGGCTTGCCCGGGATGAGCCCCTGGAGCTTGCCGGACGCGATGATCGACCCGGTGAACGTGATCGAGCCGATGATGATGTCGAGGACGATGAAGATATGGGTGTCGATCCGAACCGCGCTGCCGGCGGCGAGCCCGAGGTAATCGTCGATCGCGATCAGCGCGGCCGCGCCGCCGCCGACCGCGTTGAACAGCGAGACCAGCTGCGGCATCGCCGTCATCTTCACGTTGCGCGCGGTGTACAGGCCGAGACCGCCGCCGACCGCGACGCCCAGCACGATGATGACCCAGGCGACACCGGCGACCGGGGTGCCGCTCGCCTGCCGGACGAGGATGAGGATCGCCGTCGCGGCGATCGCGATCGCCATCCCGGCTGCTGACAGCAGGTTGCCGTTGCGGGCGGTGGCCGGCGAGTTCATCCGGCTCAGGCCGATGACGAAGCCGACCGCGCCGACGAGCCAGGCAATCCGGACGAGGATCTCGACGATCTCGAGGGTGGTCACGATCCGGCCGCCGCGTCGTCGGTCGCCGGTTTCGGCGCCGTGGGCTTCTTCCGGAACATCTGGAGCATCCGGTCGGTGACGACATAGCCGCCGACGACGTTCATCGTCGCGAACGCCACGGCCACGAGCGAGAGGATCTGGCTCGCCGGCTCGGTCGCTTCGGCTGCGATGAGCATCGCGCCGACGAGGACGATTCCGTGGATCGAGTTGGCGCCGGACATCAGCGGGGTGTGCAGGGTCGCGGGCACCTTGCTGATCACGGCGATCCCGACGAGGATCGCGAGGGTGAAGATCGTCAGCGCGGTCAGAAGGTCGTTGAGCTGGGCGGCGGTCATGCCTGGCCTCCGGCTGGCGCCGAGGCTGCCGCGGGCGCCGGCGCCGGCTCGAGCAGCTTCTTCACGGCGTCGGCCACGACCGCACCGTCCTTGGTGATCACCGTCGCCTTCGTCACCTCGTCCTCGAAGTCGAGGTTGAGAGCCCCCTCCTTGACCATCCCGAGAAGGAGCGCCGAGATGTTCCTGGCGTAGAACGCCGACGAGCCGACCGGCATCGTCGCCGGCAGGTTGTCCGGGGCGATGATCGTGACGCCGTTGTCGGTGACGATCGTCTCGCCGGCCTTGCTCAGCTCGACGTTGCCGCCGAGTGCCGAGGCCGCCATGTCCACGATGACCGAGCCCGGCTTCATCGCCTTGACGGCGTCGGCAGTGACGAGCAGCGGCGGCCGGCGGCCCGGAACCTGGGCCGTCGTGATCACAACGTCCATCGAGGCGATGTGGCCGTTCAGCTCAGCCTGCTGGGCAGCCTGTTCCTCGGGCGTCAGCTGGCGGGCATACCCGCCCTCGCCTGAGGCGTCGACCGCGGTCTTCAGCACGAGGAACTGGGCGCCGAGGCTCTGGGCCTGCTCCTTCGTCTCCGAGCGCACGTCGTACGCCTTGACGACGGCTCCGAGCCGCTTCGCGGTACCGATCGCCTGAAGACCGGCGACGCCGATCCCGAGGATCAGGACATTGGCGGGTTTGGCCGTCCCGGCGGCCGTCGTCAGCAGCGGGAAGTAGCGCCCGAACGCGTTCGCCGCGATGAGGACCGCCTTGTAGCCCCCGACGTTGGCCTGCGAGCTGAGAGCGTCCATCGACTGGGCCCGGCTGAGCGTCCGCGGGATCGCATCGAGGCTGATCGCCGTCACGCCCTGTTTCGCCAGCGCCTCCGCCGACTTCGGATCGATGAGCGGGCTCAGGAAGCCGATCACCGCCTGCCCGGCGCGCATCACCTTGACCTCGGAGTCGCTCGGCTTCTGGACCCGGAGGATCACGTCCGACTGGCCGTAGAGCTCGACCGACGAGACGACGGTCGCTCCGGCGTCGGCATAGGCCTGGTCGGGGATGAGGGCGCCGGCGCCGGCGCCGCTTTCGACGAGGATCTCGAGCCCGGCCGCCGTCAGCCTGCCGAGCGCTTCGGGTACCAAGGCGACGCGCCGCTCACCGGGCGCAGTCTCCTTGGCGACGCCGACCTTCATGGGCACCACCTTGAGTGTCTGAAACGTCTCTGACCGCCCGCAAGGATAGCCGCCTGCGCCGAGCCGCGTGTCGGGCCGAAGGTTGCAGTTGGGTCGCGGGTCCGCCGATCAGACGGTCGGCCATCGGCCCTTCCGCCATCAGCGCTCGCGGCGGATGCTAACGATCAGCATCGAGCCCCCGTCGTCACCGATGGCCTCGGCGTCGTGCGGGATGGTGCCGTCCCAGCGGACGTAGTCACCCGGCCCGGCCTCGATGACGTGATCGCCCTGGGTCATCCGAAATCGTCCGCTCAGGACGAGGTGGTGTTCGTCGCCGGCGTGGGCGTGGGCGCCGGTCCGCGATCCGCGCTTGGCGACCGCCTCGACGATGGAGATCCCTCGAGCGAGCCCGCCATCGACCCGTTCCATCCGGCCAAGGTCGTTGGCCTCGACCGGCCGCTCGGAGCGGCGGACCACCGTCGGCGCCGGCGCGTCCTCGAGGAGGAACCAGGAGATCGGCACCTCGAGAGCGTCGGCCAGGGACGCGAGGCAGGTCAGCGAGGGCTGGGCCTTGTCGTTCTCGATCTGCGACAGGTAGCCGATGTTCAAGCCGGTTCGCTCGGCGAGGCGGGCCAGCGTCAGGCCGCGCTCGGCTCGCCAGCGATGAACCTGTGCGCCGACGGCCGGCTTCCGGCGTTCGTCGGTGCTCTCTGTCCTGGGCCGTCCGATGTTCACGTTCTTTCCTTTGGAAAACAATATTGACAACAGCCAACAGGCGACCTATGTTGTCCCCGCAGCAAAGTCTGCTTGATGAGGACAAACTCGTCAAGACGCAGAGAGGAACTGGCAATGGACATCGCGATCATCGGCGCAGGCAATGTCGGCAAGGCGCTGGCCGGCTCATTCAAGCGGGCGGGACACCAGGTGACGATCACGGCAAAGCATCCCGAGCATGCTGCTGACGCCGCCCTGGCCACTGGCACGCGCGCTGCGGCTTCGAACGTAGAGGCAATCGCCGGCTCGGACTTCGTCGTCCTGGCCGTCCCCGAGACCGCCCTCGAGGCGCTCGCCGCCGAGATCTCGGACGCGGCGCGGGGCAAGGTCGTCGTCGACGTCTCGAACCGCCCGACCCCGAACCCGGCCGGGGCCCCGACCTCGGTGGCCGAGGAGCTCCAGGCGCGATTGCCGAACAGCCGGGTCGTCAAGGCATTCAACACCCTCCTCGTCTCGCGTCAGTCCAATCCCGAGATCAACGGGCTCAAGGCCGATGCCTTCGTCGCAGGCGACGACGAGGCCGCCAAGAAGACGGTCCTCGACGCAGTCGAGTCAGCCGGCTTCCGGCCGGTCGATGCCGGCTCGCTCTCCGCGGCCCGCACGCTCGAGGGAATGGCCTGGCTGAACATCAACCGGAACCTCGCCGGTGGAACGTGGCAGGACGCCTGGATCCTCGTCGGACCCGACGCCGCCGATCATTCAAGGAATTGACGAGCCACACAGACTGATCCGGTGAGCATCCCAGTCACCCGCCTGAACCACGCCGTCCTCTTCGTCCGCGACGCGACGAGGGCGGCCGAGTTCTACGGTCGGGTCTTCGGGTTCGAGATCGTCGGCAGCGAGATGGACGGGCAGGCCGTCTTCATGCGGTCGCCGCTCGCCACGAACCACCACGATCTCGGGCTCTTCTCCGTCGGTCCCGACGCGCCGCGGCCCGCCCGCGGCTCGGTCGGGCTGTATCACCTCGCCTGGGAGGTCCCGACGATCGAGGATCTCGCCGCCGCCTGGCAGGCTCTCGAGGAAGCCGGCGCCCTCGGCGGGGCGAGCGACCACGTCGTCTCGAAGTCGCTCTACGGCCGCGACCCGGACGGCAACGAGTTCGAGATCATGTGGTCCGTTCCGCGTGAAGCATGGGGCAACGCCGAACACAAGGGCGCGATCCTGCCGCTCGACCTCGAGGCGGAGCTCAAGCGATTTGGATCCGCCGCCGGGGACTGAACCGGCGCCCCGCGGACTGAACCGCACAGCCTCCCGCGGCCTGACCGCCGGCCGCGTACGCTGAACGTCCATCCCCGACGTGGGTGAACCCTAACGGGAACCTGCGGTGTATGGAGGGGTGACGGCGTCGGAAGCGAACGGGAGAACCGAGCGGACGTGTCCCAGGATTCCGGTCTGCCCGGCGCGGTCGTCCGACGCTCCCTCGCCGACTGGCCGGTCCTGCTCGCTGCGTGGCTTCTGCTCGTCTCGGCGACCACGCTCCTCGCGACCGGTGTCGTCTACGGTGACGCCGTCGCCGGCAGCGGTCTCCACCGTTCGATCCTGGCCGCACCTCCGGCCAACCGCACGGTGGTCGTCTCGATGTCGAGCGACCCCGCCGCGATCGACGGTCTCGACGGGGCCATCCGCCCAACGATCCAGGCGGCGATCGCTGCCACCGGGGGCGAGATTGCCCGCGTAGTCAAGACCGGCTCGTTCGCCGACCCGGCGGTGCGCTCCGACCAGGTCCGCGACCTGACGAGCTTCGAGAGCCTCGACGGGATTGAGGAACACGCGACCCTCACCGACGGCGCATGGCCTCAGGCGCGAGGCGTTCCTCTCCAGGCGACGGTGTCCGAGCCGGCCGCGGCGGCGATGAACCTCCATGTCGGCGACCACCTGTCGGTTGTGAACAGGAACGATCCGAGCGTCCGGGTCGACGTCCTCGTCAGCGGGATGTGGCGGGCGGATCCCGCCGACGCCTTCTGGCTCGGCGACCCACTCGAGACCAGTGGCGTGCACGCCGAGGGATCCTTCACCACGCGTGGGCCGCTCGTCATCCGCGAGGCGGACCTCGTCGCGCTCGGTGGCGGACGAGATCGCGTCGACCTGTCGTGGCGAGCCATACCGGATACCCCGGCACTCCGGATCGATCGGATCGACGACCTGCGGATCGGCACCGACGGTCTCGCCGCCCGGCTTCGCCAGTCATTGCCCGCGACCGTGAGTCCGCGGGTCCAGACGACCCTCCCGGCCCTTCTCGCGGAGGTCGGCCGATCCGTCCTCGTCAGCCGCAGCGGCGTGATCCTCCTGACGATCCAGTTTGCGGTCCTCGCCGGCTACTCGATCGTGCTCGTCGCCGGCATGCTGGTCGAGCGGCGCCGGTCGGAGATCGCGCTGATGCGCTCGCGCGGGGCGAGTGGCGGTCACCTCGTCGCGATGGCGACGCTCGAGGCGGCGATCCTGGCGATCCCGGCTGCGGTCGTCGCGCCGTTCCTGGCACTTGGGGTTGTCGCCCTGCTAGGGACGGTCGGCCCGGCGGCAGGACTCGGGATCGCGAGCTCGGCGGCCATCGGCGTCTCGGCGTTCATCGTGGCGGCCTTGGCGGGTCTCGCCTGCATCGTCGCGCTGGCCCTGCCAACCCTGTTCGTATCGGCCAGTCCGGCCGGCGCTCGAGCGGCCGAGGGACGTCAGGCGCGGACGACGCTGCCGCAGCGACTCGGGCTCGACCTCGCGCTCGTCGCCGTCGCGGCGGTGGCTCTCTGGCAGCTGCGACTGTACGGCGCGCCACTGACCCGGAACGCGCGCGGGACGCTCGGGCTCGACCCGCTGCTCGTCGCCGCGCCGGCGATCGGGCTGGTTGGCGGGG
>Ga0209488_10000974_pt1 | contig 24323 bp, 21 predicted proteins | sample Rivendell_Oct201_8_FD_188349 | JGI IMG/M metagenome (GOLD analysis project Ga0209488, IMG submission 188349) | Vadose zone soil microbial communities from the Eel River Critical Zone Observatory, Northern California, USA -... | ecosystem: Environmental > Terrestrial > Soil > Vadose zone >...
ATCTCGGATGCGAGCGACTTGGCGAAAGCGCTCGACGCGTTCAGCCCGCCGCATGAGGGCTATCGCAGGCTCAAGGCCAAGCTGGCCGAGTTGCGCGGCGCGAACGGCCCGGATGAAGAGAAGTTCGTGCGCATCCCGGAGGGCCCGAGCGTGAAAGCGGGCGGGAACGATGCCCGCATCCCGCTGCTGCGCAAGCGGCTCAACGTCGTCGGCGAGGACGACAGCCTGCGCTACGACAATGATCTGGTCGTGGCCGTGAAGGCCTTCCAGAAGGGCAAGGCCGTCAACGCCGACGGCGTGCTCAACGCCAACACGGTGAAGCTCCTGAACGGCGGCGCCCCGCCGCGCCGCGCCGAATCGGTCGACACCATCATCATCAACATGGAGCGCTGGCGCTGGCTGCCGCGCGACCTCGGCAAAGCCTACGTGATGGTCAACATTCCCGACTATCAGTTGCGGGTGGTCAAGGACGGCCATCTGCACTGGTCGACCCGCATAGTGGTTGGCAAGCCGAACCTGCAGACGCCGCTGCTCAGCGCGCAGATGAAGTACATCACGGTCAATCCGACCTGGAACGTGCCGCCGTCGATCATCAACAACGAGTATCTGCCGGCGCTGGCGCAGGATCCGACCGTGCTCGATCGCATGGGACTGAAGCTGGTCAATAACAGCGACGGCTCGGTGCACATCTATCAGCCGCCCGGCGACGGCAATGCGCTCGGACGCGTGCGCTTCAACTTCCCCAACCGGTTCCTGGTCTATCAGCACGACACACCCGACAAGCATCTGTTCGCACACGACACGCGCGCCTACAGCCATGGCTGCATGCGGGTGCAGGACCCGCCCAAATACGCCGAGGTGCTGCTGAACCTGGTGCGCCCGACCGAGAACTGGACCGCCGAGCGCATCAAGAAGATGTTTGGCAACGCCGAGGTCGACATCCAGTTTCCGACCTTCATCCCGGTCAACCTGACCTATCAGACCGCGTTCGTGGATGACGACGGCAAGCTGCAGATCCGCCGTGACATCTACGGCTACGACGGCCGCATGCAGTCGGCGATCAAGAACGAGCGCGGCATGGTCGAGATGGCGCAGGAGCGGCCGAAGGACAGCGGCAGCTCCTCCGCGTCGAACAAGCGCCCGCGGACAGCCGACCTGCCGCCGCGGCAGGCCGCCGGTGGCTTCTTCGAGCAGCTGTTCGGCACACGCACCAGCCAGCAGCAGGCCCGGCCAGCCCCGAACAGCCGCCTGCGCTAACGCATCTTTCGGCGAAAGCTGCCCTCGGGCCTGACCCGAGGGTGGACGCCGGTTCGTCGAAAAGAACATGTGCCACTAGAGAACGTGCGCCACTCAAGACACTAAAGAACGCGCACCACTCAAGAATCGAGCGCATGTCTCGATTCCACTGAACGAGACATTCCCCTTGTCCACAGGAAGGGTGGTGCCTGTTAACCACCCCTCCAGGCGTGGCCACTTTTCGCCACAGTCCCCCGTTAGCCAATGAGGTATCGGGGGGAACGGGGACGCGCTAACGGCGTATTAACCGATCCCTAATTAAGACTGTGTTCATGTTTGCCGCGGTGGGGACACCCGAGGTGGACAGCGATGTTGGCGACGGCTGACGGGCCGTTGCGACTGGCGTTGAGCACATCTTTTGACGCGGGATCGCAAGTTGAAAACTGCGCGCAGCTCAAATGGCCATCGTCGCTCTCTGCGCTTCAGCGGTTGCGCCAGTCTTGCCGCCTTGTTGATCCTCCTCGGCTCCCAAAGTCTGCAGAACGCGACCGCCAACGGCGATACCCGCTCGCTCACGCTGCGCCATACCCACACCAACGAAAAGGTGACCATCACCTTCAAGGTGAACGGGCGCTACGACGACGAGGCCCTCAAGAAGGTCAATCACGTCCTGCGCGATTGGCGGGAGGACCAGGCGATCAGCATGGATCCGCACCTGCTCGATCTGATCTGGGACGTCTATCGCGAGGTCGAGGCGACCGAGCCGATCGCGATCGTCTGCGGTTATCGCTCGCCCGGCACCAACGCCATGCTGCGGCGTCGTTCGAGCGGCGTGGCCCAATTCAGCCAGCACATGCTGGGCAAGGCCATGGACTTCTACATTCCGGGCGTGCCGCTGGAGAAGCTGCGCGAAGCGGGCCTGCGCGCCTCGCGTGGCGGCGTGGGCTTCTATCCGTCTTCGAATTTCGTCCATCTCGACACCGGCAGCGTGCGGCATTGGCCGCGGATGCCGGAAGTCGAGCTCGCCAAGGTGATGGCGAAGGGGCCAATCACCGCGGTCGCCTCGCGCAAGACCGACACCAAGGTGGCCTCCGCCCGCTTCCCCAATCCCTTCGCCAAGCTGTTCGGCGGCGGCGAGGAAGAGGAGGACGCCGAGACGCTCGCCGCGACCGCGCCGGCCGCGCGCACCGCCGAGGCCAAGAAGCCCGCTGCCAAAGCCAGCGAGAAGAGCACCGACAAGTCGGCCGATCGACCCGCCGCCATTGCGGCAGCGCCCGCCCAGACCGCCCAAGTCACCCGCCCCGCCCAGCAGCCCGCGGGCAGCTTCGACTTGGCCTCCGCGTCATCGCGGCCGGCCGAGCTGCGCCCCCCGGCCCGGGTCACCGGCGGCGACACCTCGGCCAATGCCGTGATCAGCGAGCGCGGCTTCTGGCAGACCTCGCCTGACAACAGCGCGCAGATGAGCGCCGCAGCCAAATCCGCGGCGGCCCGCATCGCCAGCGTTGATTCAACCGGCAGCACGCCCTGGCCGGCGCCGGATCGTGCCGCAACCAGCAGCGCGCTCGCCTATGCGCCTGCAGCGCATCCAGCGTCCCCGGCGCGGCCCACCACCGCCAGTACGCCGACCGCCAGCGCGGCGCCGGCGGCGCGGACGGCCCAGGCTGCTCCGACGTCCCAGCGCGACACCACGGTCGCCGTCAAGCGCGGCGCCGAGCCCCAGACGACGACGCCTCCGGTCCCAACCTCGGCAACCGCGCAGTCCCTTGCGGCCGCGCTGGCCCAGGCCAAGGCGGGTCAGCAGTTCAACGATCCGTGGATGCGCGCCATGATCGTGGCACCAAGCGCGGGTGCCTTCATGAGCACGTCGCTCCTGGGCACGACCGACTTCCGCACGCTCAGCCCCTATCTGCAGAAGCCGGCGTCATCGGTGATGATGACGTTTGCAAAAAATGATCCGCATCTCGGCATGTCGACGCAGCGATTCGCCGGAACCGCGGTCGTGTTCATCTCGACCGTGACGTTCAGCCGCCGCACCGCCGCGCTGCGCTGATTAACATCAGCCCGGCGACGAGCAGCCAGACCAATACGAGATCGTCTTGGAATCGACGGCGCACGTCATGGCCGGACAACGCGCGTCCATAGCCTCTCGAAGACCGGCCTCGACGCCCTCTAGTCTAAAGCGACATGAGCTGAGTTTGAATCGCCTCTTTATTCGCTCGTCACCGCGGATGCGGGGACCAGCTCTTGGCCGAGTTCTCGCCCCTGGATTCCCGCTTTCGCGGGAATGAGCGGAGATTGGTTCAATCGCGGTGCAAACCTAAATTGATCCCACTCTACTCCTACTGCGTCACAAACCTTGCGTGTCCCGGCCGAAAGCGGAGGCGTAGCCGGAGCGAGAGCCGGGACCCAGGGGCGATAGACTGTCGAGTTCGCGAGTTTTGGCCCTGGGTCCCGGGTCTCGCTGCGCTCGCCCGGGACACGCAAGGCCTTTGACGCAGTAGGATTAGGACGCTCTAGGCTCGGGCATGACGAGTCGGAAGTCCTGCATGTTGATGCAGCATTTCAACGAGGCGAGCGAGTGCCCCGAGCCCGCACGCTCAATTCAGCATGCCAAGCGCATGCAGATAGGTCTCGATCAGCGCCTCCTGCTCCTTGCGCTCGTTGACGTCCTGCTTGCGCATGCGCACGATGGCACGCAGCGCCTTGACGTCGAACCCCGTCCCTTTGGCCTCGGCATAGACATCGCGGATGTCGTCGCCGAGCGCCTTCTTCTCCTCCTCCAGCCGCTCGATCCGCTCGATGAAGGCCTTGAGCTGATCCCGGCCGAAGCTGACGGTCGCCTCTTCATCCCGGCTGCCGTTGACGGCGGTCGCAGCAGTCGCAGCGGTGTCCATCGTTCACTCCTTCCGTTCACGCAACATCGCGTTCCGGCAAGAAGGATCGGGAGTCGGGTGTCAGGGTCAAGCGCAGGCCGCCGTCATCCACAACGGTAGGCCGTAGCCGTGGACAATCAGTCTTTCGGCCTTGCTTTTTCGAAAGTGGCGAGCTTTTCCGCGCCGGCCTCTTTCTGGTACTTCGCCTTCCAGTCCTCGAACGGCATGCCGTAGATGGCCTCCCGGCTCTGGTCCTTGGTCATCGGCACGCTCTTGGCGTCTGCGGCCTCCTTCATCCAGTTGGAAAGGCAGTTCCGGCAGAAGCCGGCGAGGTTCATCATGTCGATGTTCTGCACGTCGGTGCGCGTGCGCAAATGCTCGAGCAGCCGCCGGAAGGCGGCGGCCTCAAGCTCGGTGCGGGTCTTGTCGTCCATGGCCGGTTCTCCGCAATATGTCTCCGCAGTGGGTCGGCCCTCAAGATAGTCGCGCGCCGCGCCCCCTGCCAGTCATGAACAAGCCCGCCGCGCACAGCACGGCGGGCTCGCTTGTTGCAGTCGCTCCTTACGCCAGCGCCGTCTTCACGCGCGCGGAGGACATCGGCAAGTGGCGCAGCCGCTTGCCGGTGAGCTGGAACACTGCATTGCCGATCGCGGGCGCCACGCAGGGCAGTCCGATCTCGCCCATCCCGGTGGGCGGGTTGTTGCTGGTGAGAATGCGCGCGTGGATCTGCGGCACATCGCTCATGCGCAACACGTGATAGTCGCCGAAGTTCGACTGCTGCACGGCGCCGTCCTTGACGGTCAGCTCCTCCGACAGCGCGCCGCTCAGTCCATAGATCACGGCGCTTTCGATCTGGGCGAGCGCGTTTTCGGGATGGATGACGAGACCGGGATCGGCCGCGATCCAATAGTTGTGCACCTTGATCTTGCCGGTGGTGCGATCGATGGAGATCTCCGCGATGCCGGCGGTCAGGGTGTCGTGATAGTCGGCAAACGCCAGCCCGAGAGCGCGGCCCGGCCGCTTGCGCTTCCAGTCCGCCATCTCGGCCACTGCCTTGATCACCGCGCTGGCACGCGGATGATTCTTGGTGAGCTCAAGCCGCATGGCCAGCGGATCGACGCCGCGCGCCGCCGCGATCTCGTCAACGAACGATTCGCTGACAAACTTGTTGTAGCCGGCCCCGATGCCGCGCCAGGCATGCACGCGCATGCCGCGCTGCTCGCGCACACCTTCGGCCCGGATGTTGGGGATGGTGTAGAACTCCTGCTCCATGCCGCGCCAGCCGATGATGTCCTGGCCGCCGGTCGCCTGGAAGCGCGGCGGCGCCGCGACCGCATCGACGTTCTCGGCCACGATCCGGTGATGCCAGCCGGTGAGGTTGCCCTTGTCATCGAGCCCGGCCTTGAGGACATGATGCGTCATCGGCCGCGGCCGCGCGGCCGCGATGTCATCCTCGCGCGTGAGGATGAGCTTGACCGGCTTCTTGACGATGTTGGCGATCACCGCCGCCTGCACCGGTGCGTCCGGCCAGATGCGCCGGCCGAAGCCGCCGCCGAGCAGCTGCAGATTGATCTTGATCTTGTCAGGAGTGGTCTTGAGCACGCCCGCCACCACCGCGGCCGCGAGCGGCTGCACCTGCGTACCGACCCAGATCTCCGCCGACTGGCCATCCTCCGAGACCTGGGCGACGGCGTTCATCGGCTCCATCTGGGCGTGATAGGTGTGCTCGGACCAGTAGGTCGCTTCGATCGTCTTGGCGGCGCCGGCGAGCGCCTTGGCGGCATCGCCCACCTTGTACCATTCCTTCGCTTCGACGTTCGGGTCGGAGCCCTTCTGCGCGTAGTCGGCTTTCGCCTTTTCCGAATCGAATGGCGCGGCCTTCGCTTCCGACGTGTTCCAGGCGACCTTGAGGGCATTGCGCCCTGTCCGCGTCGCCTCGACCGTGTCGCCGACCACCGCTATTCCAAACGGAAGCGGAATCACGCGCGTGACGCCCTTGATCTTCATCACCTCGTCGGTGTTGACGCTCTCGGCCTTGGCGCCATCCATCGGCGTCTGCAGCACGCTGGCATAGACCATGCCCGGCACCTGCACGTCGATGCCGTAGCGAGCGGTGCCGTTGACCTTGGACGGCACATCGACGCGCTTGATGTCCTTGCGGCCGATCAGCTTGAACTGCGCAGGCTTCTTGAGATCGGCCTCGGCGATCTTCGGCAGCTCGGATGGCACCTTCGCAAACTTCGCGACCTCGCCGTAGGAGATGCGGCGTCCGGACTTGCGATGGATCACCGTGCTGCGGTCGGTCGTGAGCTCACTGGCCGGGACTTTCCATTGCTCGGCCACGTTGTCGATCAGCACCTTGCGCGCCTGCGCACCGGCGAGCCGCAGCGGCATGTAATAGGCCGGCACTGAGACGCTCGCGAGCGTGACTTGCGCGCCGGGGAACATCTTGTGGACGCCGCCATAGAGGCCCGGGTTGTTGGGCGCGAACTCGCATTTGACTTTCGACCAGTCAGCATCGAGCTCCTCCGCCAGAATGAGCGGCAGCGAGGTCAGCACGCCCTGCCCCATCTCGGAGGTCGGGCAAAGGATGGTGATCGCGTCGTCGGTACCGACGGTGACCCAGGCGTTGAGCTTCGCCCCCTCGGCGGCAAACGCCTCGGACACCCGACCGAGCACTGCGCCGCCAAGCGTGAAAGAGAAAGTCAGTCCGGCCGCGCCTTTGACGAAACTGCGGCGGCTGACGGCCGTATCGAGCGTGCCTTGCTTCTCGGTCATGGTTTAGCCCTCCCGCGCGGCGCGCTCGATCGCGCGCACGATGCGTGGATAGGTGCCGCAGCGACAGATGTTGCCGTCCATGTGGGCGACGATCTGCTCGCGCGTCGGCCGCCTGGTCTTCGCCAGAAGCTCCGCCGCCTGCATGATCTGCCCGGACTGGCAGTAGCCGCATTGCGGCACCTGCTCGGCGATCCAGGCTTTCTGCAGCGGATGGCTGCTCGAGGGCGACAGGCCCTCAATGGTGGTGACCTTCTTGCCGCTCACCTGATCCATCGGCACCTGGCAGGAGCGCACCGCTCTGCCGTCGAGATGGACCGTGCAGGCGCCACAGAGGCCCGAGCCACAGCCGAACTTGGTGCCAGTCAGCTTCAGGTGCTCGCGCACCACCCAAAGCAGCGGCGTGTCGGGCTCGGCCTCGACGCTGACCGCCTTGCTGTTGATCATGAATGCAACTGCCGGCATGCGTTGCCTCCTCGTCGTTCATCCCAATGTGGATTGTTATTTGTCGCGGATTGTTATTGTCCGCGGCCTGCTGCAGCACTGCGGCCGGCAGGCCAGATAGCCTAATTTAGAATGGATGCGCGTACAACTGCGGCCATCTGTATCAATTCGACCAACGAGAGAAGGATAACCTTGGTCACCACATCATCGCGCGCCTTCCTCGAACGCCTGTACCACGCCGCCGTTGCGGCGGCGCATCCGTCGCAGTGCTTGCCGGCGCACCTGCCCGCCCCGCCTGCTTCCGGGCGGATCATCATTCTGGCCGCCGGCAAGGCCGCAGGCTCGATGGCCGAGGTCGCCGAACGCCATTACGTCGATGACATCGGCGTGCCGCCAAGCCGTATCACCGGTGTCGCCGTCACACGGCACGGTTATGCTCGCCCGACCCGGATTATTCGCGTGGTCGAGGCTGGCCATCCGGTGCCCGACGCGACCGGGCTTGCCGCAACGCTGGAAACGCTCGCGCTTGCCGACACGGCCGGCGCCGACGATCTCGTGCTCGCGCTCATTTCCGGCGGCGCCTCGGCCAACTGGATTGCGCCGACTGCAGACCTGTCGCTGGTCGAGAAGCAGGCGCTGACCAAATCGCTGCTTGCCTGCGGCGCGTCGATCACCGACATCAACACCGTGCGCAAGCATCTCTCGCGCATCAAGGGCGGCCGCCTCGCTGCGCGCGCACAGCCGGCACGCCTCGTCACCATCGCGATCTCGGATGTGCCCGGTGACGATCCGGCCGTGATCGGCTCCGGGCCGACAGTCCCCGACCCGTCGACGCTCGCGGACGCACGCGCCATCCCGGCACGCTATCGGCTCACCGGGCCGGGCGCCGTGACCTACGCGCTCGCCGATCCCCGCAACGAATCGCCCAAGCCCGGCAATCCACTGTTTGCCAACACCGCGTTTGTGCTCGCTGCGCGACCCGCCGACGTCTTCGACAGCGTTGATGCCGTGGTGCGCTCAGCAGGCTATGACTGCGTCGTGCTCGGCACTGCGCTCGAAGGCGAGGCGCGTATGGTCGCAGCCGAGCATGCCCGCATCGCCCGGGACCTCAAGGCACAAGGCCGTCGTGCCGTCATCCTGTCGGGCGGTGAGCTGACTGTCGCGGTGTGCGGCAAAGGGCGGGGCGGCCCGAATCAGGAATATGCGCTGGCACTTGCTCTGGCGCTCGATGGCGAAGCCGGTATCGCCGGCCTGGCCGGCGATACCGATGGCACCGACGGCGGCGTGGGCAGCCCGGACGACCCCGCCGGGGCCTATGTGGACAACACGACCCTCCAGCGCGCCCGCGCACTCGGCCTCGATCCCGCCACCCACCTTAGTGACAACAATTCGACCGAATTCTTCGCCAGCCTTGACAACCTTTTGACACCGGGGCCGACCCACACCAACGTGAACGATTTCCGCGCTATCCTGGTCGATACTTGAGGTTGACAGCCCATAACGGCCTGCGTGAAATCCGGCCCCCGGAACGACGAAGGACCGACCGACCACGATGAACTCGCACCAGGCCCATTGCTGCCGCCTGACTGGCACCCGCTCTGGCGTCCTTTTGGGCTGCGCGCTGGCGGGTTCGATCGTGCTCGCGCCGGAGCCCGCCGCCGCTGATTTCCGGCTTTGCAACAACACCACCAGCCGCGTCGGCATCTCGATGGGCTACAAGGAGAACGATGGCTGGAGCACCGAAGGCTGGTGGAACTTGCCGCCGCGCACCTGCGAGACGTTGATGCGCGGGCCTCTCGTAGCTAGGTATTACTACATCTACGCGGTCGACTACGACCGCAACGGCGAATGGTCCGGACAGGCCTATATGTGCACGCGCGACAAGGAATTCACCATCCGCGGCACCGAGGACTGCCTTGCACGCGGCTTTGACCGGACTGGTTTCTTCGAGGTCGACACTGGCGAACAGCCGTCATGGACAGTGCAGCTCACCGAATCCGCCGAAGCCGCGCCGCAGCAACCGCTGCAGTCGCGCGTTCCGGTCGTCCCGCCGCCCACGTCAGGGCGCCCACCAGTGCAGTCACCCAAAAGCAAGAACTGATGCGACGACTGCGCCGGACCAAGATCCTGGCGACGCTCGGACCGGCGTCGTCTGACCGAAACGTCATCGCGGACCTGTTTCGCGCCGGCGCGGACGTGTTCCGCATCAACATGAGCCACACCTCGCATGAGCGCATGCGCGAGCTGGTGGCGCTGATCCGCGCGGTCGAGTTCGAGTACGGACGGCCGATCGGCATCCTGGTCGACCTGCAAGGACCGAAGCTGCGGATCGGGCGCTTCGGCGCCGGTCCGATCACGCTCGCCAAGGGCGACACGTTCTTTCTCGATACCGACGAGGCTCCGGGCGACGCGACGCGCGTGCAGCTGCCGCATGCGGAGATCTTCGCCGCCGTCCAGCCCGGCCATCAATTGCTGCTCGACGATGGCAAGGTGCGGCTCACCGCCACCGAGGTGGGCGCGCAGCGCATCGCCACGCGGGTCGAGGTCGGTGGCAAGCTGTCGGACCGCAAAGGCGTGAGCCTGCCCCAGACGGAGCTGGGGTTCTCGGCGCTCGCCGCCAAGGATCGTTCCGATCTCGACGCCGCGCTCGACGCCGGCATCGACTGGGTGGCGCTCTCGTTCATCCAGCGGCCCGACGACATCGCGGAGGCCAAGAAGATCACGCGCGGCCGCGCGCTGGTGATGGCCAAGATCGAGAAGCCGCAGGCGGTGGAGCGTCTCGGCGACATCATCGACATCACCGACGCTCTGATGGTGGCGCGTGGCGATCTCGGCGTCGAGATGCCGCTCGAGCTGGTGCCGGGCATCCAGAAGCAGATGACGCGCGCTGCGCGTCGCGCCGGCAAGCCGGTGGTCGTGGCGACGCAGATGCTCGAGTCCATGATCACCGCGCCGGTGCCGACGCGCGCCGAGGTCTCCGACGTCGCCACGGCGATCTTCGAGGGCGCCGATGCCGTGATGCTGTCGGCTGAATCAGCCGCCGGGCAATATCCGGTCGAGGCGGTCGCCACCATGAACCGGATCGCGGAGGCGGTGGAGAAGGACCCGTTGCACGGCGACATCCTGCACGCGCAGCGCACCGAGCCCGAGTCGACCGGCGCCGACGCGATCGCGGCGGCCGCACGCCAGATCGCCGACACGCTCGATCTCGCGGCCGTCATCTGCTGGACCTTTTCCGGCTCCACCGCGTTGCGGGTGGCACGCGAGCGGCCGAAATCGCCGGTCGTCGCGATCTCGCCCAACCTCTCGACCGCGCGCCGGCTGTCGGTGGTCTGGGGCGTGCACTCGATCGTGGCGGAAGATGCGCGCGACCTCGACGACATGGTGGCGCGCGCCTGCCGGCTCGCCTTCAAAGACGGCTTCGCCAAGGCGGGACAGCGCGTGATCATCGTGGCCGGTGTGCCGCTCGGCACGCCAGGCGCCACCAACATGCTGCGCATCGCGTTTGTCGGGCAGGACGCGCCGGGGGATTGAGCACAAGCGAGTCAGCGCGCCGCCAACGTCGCCTCCGCCGTCACCTCGTCAATCGCTGCCACCACGCGATCGGGTGCCACATGATGCGGCATATGCCCGACGCCTTCGAGCACGACGAGCTTGCTGTTCGGCAGCTTCGCCGCGAAGGCCCGCGCATGGATGTCGGGTGACACGATCGTATCGCGATCGCCGGTGATGATCACAGTCGGCGCCTTGATGCTGGCGTAGCGTGACGCCTGACGCGTCACAAACGCGTTGAGGCCGGCGACATCGCGCGCATTGGCGAGAAAAGTCTCCGGCCGCAGCACCAATGCAATGGCGGCGCGCTCGGCGTAGTCCGCGGGCGCTTCCTGCGGCGCGAACACCGCGGCGGCAACCGGCCGCATCAGCATCGAGCCTATCGGCACGGCGAACGTATGCGCGAACAGCGGCCCGAGAATGGGAGTCGATGCGAGACTGTAGTACCAGGCAATGCCCGTCGACCACGGATAGAGCACCGGCGCGATCAGCACGAGGCCGGCGACCCGCCCGGGATCCTCCAGCGCCAGCGCGGTCGCGACCGATCCGGCAAACGAGTGCGCCACCACAATGGCACGCCCGACGTCGAGCCGCTCCAGCGCCTCGGCCAGCATGGCGGCCTGGCGCGCCGGCGACGCATCGTCCGCATCGCGCTCGCTCCAGCCATGGCCGGGCCGATCGAGCAAAATGACGCGATGGTGTTCCTTCAGACGATCGGCGAGCGCAAGCCGCATGTCCTCGAGATTGCCGCTGGCGCCGTGCAGCAGCACCACCGGCGGATCGTCGTCGGAGGGCTGCACCCGCTCGTCGATGTCGACCACATGCAGCCGCCCGCCACCGACCTCCACGAACCGGCCGGCCGGCGGATGGGCCTGCGCAATCCGGCGCGCGCCGACGATCGAGCCCGCGGCGAGCGCCGTCAACAGCGAAAGCAGGATTCCGAGCCCGATCACGGTCATGCGAAGCAATCGAATCACGATGAGACGCCCTGGTTGACAGCCGCGCCTCATGTACCTCGCACTTTGGGCAATTCGATGAACTGCCAGGGGCTCGGCATGTCGCCACAGGGTACCTCGATCAGCGCCGGCTCGTTCTTGCCGAGCGCTTTCTCAAGCGCCTGCCTCAGCCCCTCCGGTCCGCTGACACGGTAACCGCCGATGCCGAAACTTTCGGCAAGCCGGACGAAATCCGGGTTGGCGAGGTCAGAGCCGATGAGCCGGTTGCCGTGCAAATCGCGCTGCATGTTGCGCACGTTGCCGTAGGCGCCGTCATTGAAGATGACGACGACAAGCGGAATGCGATGGCGCACTGCGGTCGCGAGCTCCTGCACATTGAACATGAAGCCGCCGTCGCCCGAGATCGCGATCACCGGCACATCGCCGAGCGCGTGCTTGGCACCGAGCGCGGTGGCGACACCCCAGCCGAGCGTGCCCTGGTAGCCGGACGAGATGTAAGTGCGCGCCGCGCGCGCCTGATAGGCATTGCGGGCCGCATAGCCCACTTGCGTGAGCTCATCGATGACAACGCCGTTGTCCGGCAGCGCGTCGCGGATCGCCTTGAGATAGCCGAGCTGCGGAGCGAGCACCGCGAGATCGGCAGCGACCTCGTCCTTGAGCGCACGGCTCGCCGCGACGCGATCAGCGCGCATCGGAGAGAGCTTGTCGAGGTGAGCCGTGATGCGTCGAAGCACCGCGGCGGCATCGCCGACCAGACCGATCTCAGGCTTGCGCAGCCGATCCATCTCAGCCGGGTCGATATCGACCTTGATGATGGTGAGCTTGCCGTCGACGCCCCAAGCCGAGATCGGCAGCTGCAGGCGCGTGCCGACCGCGAGCACAACATCGGCGTTGCGCCAGAGCCGGTGGCCGCCGACGAACACATGGCTGAGCGGATGGCGCTCATCGAGCACGCCCTTGCCGCGGCGATAGGCGACGACCGGCGCGGTGAGCCGCTCGGCAAGCGCGCGCACCTCGACGGCTGCGTCATTGGCACCGCCACCGATGAAGATCACTGGATGCTCGGCGTTGGCGAGCAGCTGCGCAGCACGAGCGATGGCGTCATCGTCGAGCGGCGGTTCGGGCTCGGCCGCGAACTGCACCATCAGATTGACCTCGGCTTTCGCAGCCAGCACGTCAGGCGGCACCTCGATCCCGACCGGCCGCGGCCGTCCGGATTGCAGCAGCTGGAAGGCCCTGCCGACCATGGCCGGCGCCACCTGCGGGCTGGTCACACGGTCGGTCCATTTGGTGAGTGTGCGAAGGATGCCGATCTGGTTCGGGATCTCGTGCAGCAGGCCATGGCCCTTGTCGATGGCGCGGCTCGGGATCTGCCCGATCAGCGCCAGCACTTTCGCTCCGGTCGAATAGGCCGTGGCCAAAGCCGCCGTGCTGTTGAGGAAGCCCGGGCCCGGCACCACCGAATAGACCGCAGGCTTGCCGGTCGCGAGCGCGGCGCCGAGCGCCATATAGGCGGCGCCCTGCTCATGCCGCGTATGCACGACCGTGAGCGCATCGCCGGCGTCGAACATGGCGTTGAACAGATGATCGCTCTGCACGCCCGGCAGGCAATAGATTGTCGACACGCCTTGTCCGAGGATTGATCGGACGACAGCATCACCTCCGCTCATCAGCGGCATTGTTTTTATCTCCAACCCCTCCGCCGTCATGCCCGCGCTTGTCGCGGGCATCCACGACTTTCTTTCGAGGCGGCAAGACGTGGATGCCCGGCACAAGGCCGGGCATGACAACTGATAGGCACCACCATATTAGAGCAAAGCGCTACTTGAACAGGTCCTTGATTACGACCTTCCAGCGCGCCGATTCGGCTGCCAGGTTGCTCGCGAAGGTGGCGTCGTCCTCGTAGTTCACGGTGGCGGTCAAAGTCTTCACATTGGCCTGCACGGCTGGTGTCTTGAGGATCTCGGCGACCTCGGCGGAAATCTTCTTGACCACCGCAGGTGGGGTACCGGCCGGCGCGAACAAGCCGATGAAGCCGCCGGCACGCCCGAAGCCTGGCACGCCCTCCTCCGCAATGGTCGGAATTTCCGGCGCGGCGGCCGAGCGCTTGGTCTCACCCATGCCGAGCGCGCGCAGCCGCCCGGCGGCCACATGCGGATAGGCTGACGTAATATCGACCACCGCCAGCGGGATCTGCCCGGCCAGCACATCGACCACGGCCGGCGCGCTGCCGCGGTAAGGAATGTGGGTGAGGTTCGCGCCGGTTGTCTTCTTTAAAAGCTCCATGGTGATGTGCTGGCCGGTATGGACGCCGGTCGAGCCGTAGCTCAAACCTTCCGGCCGCGCCTTCGAGCGCGCGATCAGGTCCTTGATGCTGGTCGGGCCCACGGTCGGATTCGCCACCACCACGATGCCGACCTCGATCAGCTTGGCAACCGGCGCGAGCTCGCGCAGGAGATCGGGCGCGGTCGAGTTCGGCAGATGCGGATTGATCAGGAGCGCGCCGGTCGCGCCGACCGCCAAGGTGTCGCCGTCGGGCGGCGATTTGGCGAGGCTGACGAGGCCGAGCGATCCGCCACCACCGACATTGTTCTCAACCACCACAGGCCGACCCGAGCGCTCGCCGAGCCCGGTCGCGACCGCGCGCGCGATGCCATCGGCCGAGGCGCCCGGCGCGAACGGCACGATGATGCGGATGGGTTTCTGAGTCTGCGCCGAGGCCGCGGCCGGCGCGAGCTGCAGCGCAAGCAGGAGTATCCATCCTACGCGCATCGGTTCCCTCCCGCGACTATCGTTGTCACCCTAGCGGCAGATACTAACCTATCTCCGTTATCCTGAGAGGCTGTGAATCTTTCAATCTCGGCGATTTGGCATGAGTTCAACACGCTCAGCCTCATTGTGAGGAGGCGCGCCATAGCAGGCGCAGCCTGCGTACACTTGGCTGCGATGCGCGCCGTCTCGAACCATGGCGGCAGGTCCGGACTCGCGGCCATCCTTCGAGACGCCCTCGCTTCGCTCGGGCTCCTCTGGATGAGGTCGGAGTGGTGAAAGATTCACAAGCTCTGAGGCGGATATGGGTCAATAAACAACAATGGCCGGGACAGGCCCGGCCACCATGAACTCGCTCGTTGCAGCTGCAGCTAGATCTCGCGGCCTTCGACCTTCTCGGTCAGCTTCTTCACCAGCTCGGGAACCTTATCGAGCTTGGGATGCACCGCGAGCGCACGCCGATAGGCCTCGAGCGCCGCCTTGTCGTCGCCGAGCTCCTGCATGATGGTGCCGAGCCCCGAGAGCGCCCCGAAGTGGCGCGGCTCGCGCACGAGCACCTCATGGATGTCGGCGATCGCGCTGACGTAGTCCTTGTTGTTGAAGAAAATCGTCGCGCGCCGGTTCCAGGCCTCGACGAATTCAGGCTTGAGATCAATGATCGCGTTGAGGAGCTTGAGCGCAAGGTCAAGCTCCTTCTTTTCCATCGCGGTCTTGACGCGCCCCATCAGCAGATTGCTGGTGTCGCCACCGGCCGCAAGCCAGAGCGCCCAGATCCGGTTCTCGACGTATTTGGCGCTTTCCTCGGTCGGCGCGATCTTGAGCGCCTCGAATAGCTTGTCGATGTTGATCTTGGAGTCGCCGGTCTGCGGACGCGGCAAATTGGCCGGCGGCTCGACCAGCTTGGGTTCCGGATTCGGCCCGATCTTAGGCTCCGGCGGCCCGATCCTGGGCTCGGGCGTTGGGTCAATCTGGGGCCCATCCCCCAGCGGCGGCGGATTTGCGTCGGGCGGGTGAACATTGGGAGCCTGCGCGAGCGCGGAGGCAGCCGGAAGGGTTGCGAGCAGGGCGGCAACGAAGAGCGCGTGGAATCGTTTGGCCATGGTGTAAGCTTAACGCTCCACCGAGGCCTCGCAAAGGCGGTAGTTAGGTCAAAGTAGCGTGAAAATCGCCTGCCGAGGCGGGGCGGCCACAGGGTCAGCCCTGGCGGGCCTTGAACCGGCGCTGGACCTTGTTGATCACATAAACCCGGCCCTTGCGCCGGACCAGACGGTTGGCCCGATGGCGACCGCGCAACGATTTCAATGAGTTACGGACTTTCATGACGGCAGGCTCGCTTCAAGCTTTCGGACGCGCGCGGCGGCGGTGAGACTGGATTTGGCGCGGAAACTAGGGGCGGGAGGGCGGTTCGTCAATTGAAGTTTGCCTCTGGCGGCGGCCCGGCGCTGGCCATCACAATATGTTCAAACTGATGCCTATTCTCCTTCACGCGTAGGGTGCTAGCTTGGTCGGCTCCAGAGGGCTCACAGATCCGATGCGCTGGTTCCGGCGAAATATGCGATTTGGGTCGTGGTGCGCGCTATTCGCGCTCGCCATCCAGCTCGGTCTGTCGTTCGGGCACCTGCATTTTGCCAGCTCGGCCGCCGCTGCGGCACTGGCCTCCGCCGCCGCCGAGCCCCTCGCCGCAGCACCCGACGACACGCCCACTCCGACCAAGCACAGCAGAGTGGCGGACTACTGCACCATTTGCGCCAGCATTCATCTGGCGGGTCTGCTGACCGCGGAGCCGCCGTCGGTGTCGACGCTTAACCCCTCGAGCGGGGAGCGCCTGAAGGCCCTCATCGAGGCCACGACAAGCAGCTCCTCCGGGCTTCCGTTTAACGCCCGCGCACCTCCCCTCGCCTGACATCATCGGCTTCGCAGGTCGCTCGCACCGCCGCGTTGTAACGCGCGCGAGCCGCGACCTCATCTGAGCGGCGTCGTCCTACTCGCAATTGACACGCCGCGACGTGATGAAGGCGTTAAGGAACGCGAGAATGAATACCAGAACTTTACTGCAGCGGCTTTGGGCATGCTGGCGTTTCGCCGCAGGGTACGGGCTTTCAATCATCGTCTTGCTCGCCGCCGATCTGGCGTTCGCACAGGAGCAGCCTCCCACGGCCAATCCGATCGATGTGGCCACGCTGCCGCGCGACCTGAGCCCGTGGGGCATGTACATGCAGGCCGACATCATCGTGAAGGCGGTGATGATCGGCCTTGCGATCGCCTCGTTCGTCACCTGGACCGTATGGCTGGCCAAGACGATCGAGCTGATCGCGGCCAAGCGGCGGCTGCGTGCCGACCTCAGGCGCTTCGCCGAGCGCCACGCCGACCCGCTGCAAGGACTGCCTCGACGCAGAAGCGTGACGGGCCGCTTCATTGAGGCGGCCGCAACCGAGCTCAAGCTTTCCGACGGCGCGATCGAGAAAGACGGGCTCAAGGAGCGGGTCGCGCTCAGCTTCGAGCGCATCGAAAAGGCCGCCGCCCGCCGCATCATGCGCGGCACCGGCGTGCTGGCGACGATCGGAGCAACCGCGCCGTTCGTAGGGCTGTTCGGCACCGTCTGGGGCATCATGAACAGCTTCATCGGCATCTCCAAATCGCAGACCACGAACCTGGCGGTGGTCGCCCCCGGCATCGCCGAGGCGCTGCTCGCGACCGCGCTCGGACTTGCCGCGGCCATTCCGGCGGTGGTCATCTACAACGTGTTCTCGCGCCAGATCGCGGGTTATCGCGACCTCGTCGGGGATGCGTCCGCTGAAATCCTGCGCTGGGTGAGCCGCGATCTTGACCGGCACGGCATGGCCGCTCCCCAACGCGCACCCACTTTGTCAGCAGCCGAGTAGCGCCATGGCCGTCCGCCTCGATCACGGCGAGGACACGCTCACCGAAGTCCACGAGATCAACGTCACGCCGTTCATCGACGTGATGCTGGTGCTGCTCATCATCTTCATGGTGGCGGCGCCGCTCGCGACCGTCGACATTGTCGTCAATCTGCCGTCATCGACGGCGCAGCCACAGCCGCGGCCGGACAAGCCGCTGTTCCTGACCATCAAGACGGACCTGTCACTCGCGCTCGGTGACGAGCCGGTTGCGCGCGAGGCCCTGCGCGGCGCGCTCGACCGCGCGACCAACGGCGACAAGGACATGCGCGTCTTCCTGCGTGCCGACAAGGTGGTCGCCTACGGCGAGCTGATGGAGGTGATGAATCTCCTGCGCGCCGCCGGCTACTTCAAAGTGGCCCTGGTCGGATTGGAGAAGGCAGCAGTGCCATGATCGCACTTACGCTTGAAGATCGAGCCGACCTGCTGCGCTGGGTGGTGAGCGGTGCCGTCATCCTGTGCGCCTATGGCGCGATCACAGCGTCGGTTCTGCGACAGACACCGCCCGAGGATGAGAACGTCCACGGGGCCGCTGTCGTCATGATCGAGCTTCAGCCGGTCGTGGCAGAGACCCCGATTGAGCAGCCGGAGGAGAAGGTCGAAGAAAAGGAAGAAAAGATTGAGCCTCCGAGTGACGTTGCGATGCTGCCGGAGCCCAAGCAGGACGTGCCTAAGCCCGTGGAGGAGGAACCGCCACCCCCACCACCCCCACCCACGGTAGCGCCGGTGGAGGGAAGGCAGGACGCCAGCGGCTCGAACCCGTTGCCGGCGTGGCAAAAGGAGATCAACAAGATTCTGGAAAAGAACAAGCGGTACCCGTCCCAAGCTCGCGCCCAGCGCAAGCGAATGGTGACACGCGTCGCCTTTAACATGGACCGGCAGGGAAAGGTGACGTCGGCGCGCATTGTGGCCAGTTCCGGATCGTCGGCGTTCGACCAGGAGGCGCTGGAGCTCATAGAGCGCGCGCAGCCGTATCCTCCACCCCCCGCCGTGCTTCAGGGAGCGGAGATCCCTGTGATGGTGCCGATCTGGTTCGACCCTCCTCGCTGACCAAGTGGGAGGTCTAATGATACTAGCGCCGGAGCTCACATGAGAAAGTCCTGGGAAGATGTGGAAATTACTGATGTGTTGCATCGACGTCACACACTCTTGTTTGCGTTGGGTGTAGTCTTGTATTCGCTGAACCCAAGGATTTGACGCAGAATGCGTTGGTTCCGCTCAAACGTAAGATCCGGTGCGTGGTTTGCACTGGTCGCGATGGCGCTCCAGCTCGCGCTGACGTTTGGGCACTTGCATCTGCGTGTTGCCTCGGCAGCGTCAGCTCAGCTCGCCGCGAAGGCCGCCGTAGCGCTGCCTGACGGACCGACCTCACCGCCCAAGCCTCGCCTCGTCGACGAGCATTGCGGCGTCTGCACGCTGATCCAAATGGTCGGCGCGGCGACGCCGGCGGCTGTGACTTCGCTACTGCTACAAGCTTTCATCTCGTCCGCGACACTCACAATCGGCATCGAGCACGAGCCTGACGCATCACCGCCCCGTCACTTCCAGGCCCGCGGGCCCCCATCGCCTGACATCGACTGCGCCTGACGCATTGCTTCGCTGCGCGAACAATGCCGGCGCTCCGTGGGGTGCAGCGTTTCAAGCGCTGCAAACGCAATGGCGATGTTGGGGATCCAAAATGTCTATCAGGTTCAATCATGCGCTGCTTCTGGGCAGCACCACGTTCCTATCTTTGAACTGCATCACAGACGTTCTTGCACAGGTCGAAATTCCGCCGGTCGTCGTGCAGGCGCCGAGTCCGATCCGTCGGCCACCAGCGCGACCAGCGCCGCAGCCGAAGCAAGCGGCAAGACCCGCCACAACGGCGCCCGCCGCTCCGGCGGCGCCAGCCGCGCCGGCGGCACCGGCTGCCGGGACATTGCCTGTGGTCACCGATCAGTTTGCGACCGTCACCGTCGTTCCCAACGAGGAGATCAGGCGCAACGGCAGCTCGACTCTCGGCGACCTCCTGTTCAACAAGCCCGGCATCACCGGATCGAGCTTCGCGCCCGGCGCCTCGAGTCGTCCGATCATCCGCGGCCTCGACGTCAATCGCGTCGGCATTGTCGAGAACGGCATCGGCGGCGGCGGCGCCTCCGACCTCGGCGAGGATCACTTCGTGCCAGTCGATCCGCTCAGCACCAACCAGGTCGAGGTGATCCGCGGACCCGCGACGCTACGCTACGGATCGCAGTCGATCGGCGGCGTCGTCGCCTCGGAAAACAACCGCATTCCCGAGGCGCTGCCGTGCCGCCCTGGCGAAACCCCGCGCCCCATGGTGACCAAGGCGCCGCCCGCCGCCGCCTCCAACGAAGCCGGCTGCTGGAGCGCCGAGGCGCGCGGCAGCGTGAGCAGCGTCGATAATGGCGTCAATGGTGGCCTGCTGCTCGACGCCGGCAAGGGCCCCTGGGTCTTCCACGCCGACGTCTTTGGCCGACAGGCCGACGACTATCGCGTGCCGAGATACCCTTATTTGGTCCCGCCTGATCCCGCCGAAGCGCCGCGCGCCACGCAGCCGGGCCAATTCAACGGGCGGCAGCCGAACTCATCGTTGCGCACCAATGGCTGGTCCGTGGGCGGCTCGTATCTGTTCGACGGCGGCTTCGCCGGCCTCGCCGTGATGCAGAACAACGCGCTGTATCACATCCCGGGCATCGACGGAGAGAACCACGCCACGCGCATCGACGCCAACCAGACCAAGGTGCTGAGCAAGGCCGAATGGCACCCGGAGGCCAGCGCTATCGACGTGATCCGGTTCTGGGGTGGCGTCACCGATTACAAGCACAGGGAAATCGGGCTCGAAGACCCCCTCGACTTCAGCACGCTCGGCACCCGCCAGATTTTCACCAACAAGGAGCAGGAAGGCCGGCTCGAGGTCACGCTCAAGCCGTTCAACCTCCGCTTTGCGGAGCTGACGACAGCCATCGGCGTGCAGGCCGGACATCAGGACCTCACCGCGCCGAGCCCCGACGATCCCGGCAGCCCCCTCAATGGCCTGTGGAGCCCGAACAACAACAGGCGCGTGGCCGGCTACATCTTCAACGAATTCAAGTTCAGCGAGACCACCAAGGCACAGGTCGCGGGGCGCATCGAGAACGCCCACTACAACGGCAGTGTGCCTGACTTCAACTCGCTCATCTTCGATGCCAGTGTGCCGGGCGACATAGGCCCCTCGATCGGGCGCAGCCTTGATTTCACGCCCAAGAGCGCGAGCGTCGGGCTGATCCAGAACCTGTCCTGGAACCTCGTCGGCAGCATCACGGCTCAGCATGTCGAGCGCGCACCCAAGGCCGCAGAGCTGTTCTCCCGCGGCGCGCACGATGCCACAGCCACGTTCGACATTGGCAATCCGAACCTCAAGATCGAGAGCGCCAATTCGATCGAGGCCGGGATCCGACGCGCCGCCGGGCCGTTCCGCTTCGAGCTCACCGCCTACTACACGCGATTCAACGGCTTCATCTTCCGGCGGCTGACCGGCAATACCTGCGACGGAACATCATGCATCGACGCCGCCGATCCGGCCGGCCCGCTGGAGCTCAAGCAGGCGGTCTATTCGCAGCGTGACGCCACCTTCCGCGGCATCGAGTGGCAGAGCCAGTACGAGGTCGCACCGCTGTGGACCGGCGTGTGGGGGATCGAGAATCAGTTCGACGTCGTGCGCGCTACTTTCACGGACGGCACCAATGTGCCGCGCATTCCGCCGCTGCGCCTCGGTGGCGGGCTGTTCTGGCGCGACGATGCCTGGCTCGCGCGCGTGAACCTGCTGCATGCCTTCCCGCAGCACAACATCGCGCTGATCGGGGAGACGCCGACGCAGGGCTACAACGATCTGCGGGCCGAGATCAGCTATCGATGGAAGCCCACCCGGCTCACACCCGACAGCCTGCGCGAGGTCGTGGTCGGCCTTGCCGGGACTAACCTGCTCAACGACGACATCCGCAACTCGGTCTCCTACACCAAGGACGAGGTGCTGATGCCGGGCCGCGGCGTGCGGTTCTTCGCCAACGTGAAGTATTAGCCGCGCAGGAACACAGGCGCGGCGCCGAGCCAGGGAACGTCGTCGATAGCGAGCTCAACCGAGAGTACAAGGAAGGTGCCCGGCGCGGGCCCTTCCTTGCCGTGCATCGGCAAGGAAGCGATGACCTCAAGCGGATAGCTTCCTACACAGCTTTCCGCCATCCAGCCCCTCATCTGTGAATGCAGTTCAGCTCGAAGCAGCGCAAATGATGCTGCAACAGTCGAGTAGCCCCTGCTTGGCAGAAGCTCGCGCAACGCATGCATTGCTTGCGGCAGCCACGCCTCCGCGCTCGCCATCGCGCGCGCGCCTTGCGGATCCCGGGCAAAGCTCCTCGTACGACGCACCCAGGCGCCCTTGTAGGCGATCGAAGCGCGCACCGCGAAGCGGCGCGCGAGCGGCACCGGACCCGAGACCTGGATCAGCCGCCGGTCGAGATCGAGGTCTAGCGCAATCGCGATATAGGCTTCTTCCGCGCCAGCAAGTCGCGCGTGCTTTTCCACGAGGCCTGCGAGGGAGCCGGCATCGGTCGCGGATGCATCAACCTGAGCGAGCGCCGCGACCGCAAGCGCATCGGCCTTCTCGATCAGCTTGAGCTCGGCGTCGTCAACGTGACTCCTAACCGCAGCGAACATCGCGCTCGCATCAGCGAGCTCGATCTTGGGCGCCACCGCGACCATGTCGTCATAGAGCCCCGCCGGCAGCGCATCGAGCTCCAGCACACCGACACGCTTGCAGCCCGCAAGCCGCTGGCCGATGGCCGTGCCGGGCTTTGGCGTATTCACGATCTCATCAAGCCAGGCGGTGGTCCTGATCCAGTCGGCAACGCGTTTCGACAACGCAGTCGCGAGCATCGGTGCGCCGCTCGCAGGCACCAGCAAAAGGCTTTCGATCCAGTAGGGCGTGAAGCCGGTGAGCCAGCACACCGCCGCCGGCCGCACCAGATTGGTGTACAGAAGGAGAGCATCAAAGCCCTCGCGCGCCATCGCGGCCTGCAGCCGCTCGAGCCGCGCCGACAGCGCGCTCCTGGGCAGCTCAGCCTCGTCCCATCCCATCAATCCGCGGCGCATGACGACTTCCAATCAAACCGGAACGCTGAACAATTCGCGCGGCGTCGCGGTGACGACCTCGCAGCCGTCGCGCATGACGACGAGCGAATCGCCGAGCACCATGTAGCCCACCACCGGATGATAGGTGTTGGGATGAACGATCAAGGTCATCCCCGCGTCGATGCGCGTATTCACGTCCTCGAGGATATGCGGCTTGGTGTCGACGAACAGGCCAAGCCCATGGCCGCGCACCCGGGTGTATTCGCTGGTCGTGTACTCACCAAGGCCATGCGCGCGGAACACATCGTTCTCGGCGCGCGCGATGTCGGCGGCGGTGACGCCGTCGCGCACGACCGCGATGCCGGCCTCCATCGATTCGAGCCAGAGCGCGTGCGCCTTTCTCTGCTCGCCATTCGGTTCACCGACGACCAGCGTGCGGCAGATCTGCGCATAGTAGCCATCGACCCGCGGGGTGAGCTCGGTGGTGACCATATCGCCGCGCTTGAGCCGCTTGCCCGAGGGCGGCGCCATGCCGCGCACCTCGGGACCACCGACGCCGATGATCTGGAAATTATGATCGACGCCGTGGGCGCGGAAGAATGCCTCGATCTCGGCAATCAGCTCATAATCGGCACGACCCACCCGCGCCGCCTGCCGGAACACCGCGTAGCCGTCATCCGCGAGCTTGGCGGCGCAGCGCATGGCGGCGATCTCAGAGTCGAGCTTGTGCATCAACAGCCGATCGAGGAACGCAGTCTGATCGGAGAGATTGAGATCCTTGGCGCGCGCCGCCAGCCGGCGCGGGATCAGCCGCCCGGGCGCCGACCCGATGCGCTGATTGCGGAAGCGATCGAGCGCGCCGTCGACCTCGGCGATCAGGTTTGGCGCGTGCAGAACCTCAATATCCGGGCAGTCGATCTCGGCGCGATCGACCTCCAGCGGGCTGTCGAGATAAAGCGTGACGTGGCCGTCGCCGCGCACCAGCGCGAGCGCCTGGCCTTCCAGCGCCGAAAAGTCGGTGGCGTAGCGCAGGTAGTCGCCCTGCCAGGCATTGCCATAGACGAGCAGCATGTCGATGCCGGCTTCCGCCATGGCGGCGAGCAGACGCTGCTTGCGGTCGTCGTCGATCATCGGCTCACTCGGCTGGCTCTTTGGCGGCGGAAGCGCCGTAGAGCTTCATCGCCGCCTCCGCCGAGATCAGGCCCTCGGCAACATCGCGCTTCAGCGCCTCTGCAGTGCGCTGCTTGGGTTCACCATAGCCGCCGCCACCGGCGGTCAGGAAGGTGACAACGTCGCCGGTCGCGAGCGGGATCTCGGTGCCCTTCAGCACCACCTGCTCGGAGCCGTCGGCGCGGCGCACGATCGCGGAGTTGGTGGCGCCCGCGCCGCCGCCATGCAGGCCCCAGGGCGGATCGACCGTGCGTTCGCAATTGATGTTGGCCTTGCAGGCCTGCAGCATGCGGTAGCTCACCTCAAGCCCGAGCCCGCCGCGAAAGCGGCCGGCGCCGCCAGAGTCGCTGCGGAACGCGTGCTTGTCGATCAGCACCGGGTATTTGATCTCCTGCAGCTCCACGGGTGTGTTGCGCACATCGCCCTGGCAGACCGACACGCTCGCGGATTCGCCGTCCTCGCTCGGCCGCCCGCCCCAGCCGCCGCCGAAGATGTTCATCAGCAGATAGCGCGAGCCATCCGGCCGA
>Ga0209488_10000975_pt1 | contig 24320 bp, 21 predicted proteins | sample Rivendell_Oct201_8_FD_188349 | JGI IMG/M metagenome (GOLD analysis project Ga0209488, IMG submission 188349) | Vadose zone soil microbial communities from the Eel River Critical Zone Observatory, Northern California, USA -... | ecosystem: Environmental > Terrestrial > Soil > Vadose zone >...
GCTGTTGATGCTGATCACAGCCTATCCCGTGATGCTTTGGTTGGTGAAAGAACCTTCGTTCGCCCGGCTCTTGACTGTCGAGCTGTGGCTATCATTTATATTTGGCAGCTACAACGGCGCCATGGTCGTGTCGCTTACAGAAATCATGCCGGCGGAGGTGAGAACCTCGGGATTTGCTCTCGCCTACAGCTTGGCAACCGCGATATTCGGTGGCTTCACACCCGCGTTCAGCACTTACTTAATTCATATCTCTGGTAATCGTGCCATTCCGGGATTGTGGCTTTCCTTCGCGGCCGCCTGCGGGTTGGCGGCGGCGCTATTCGCCAAACCTCACAACGCACCGGTTAACACTAAACCAGCTCTCGTCATTGAATGCTAACCCCGGAGTCGAGGCTCTTGCCTCGCCGGCTATGCCACCACTCGGCACAGCTACCTTTCAAGCAGGTACGCACATTAGATGGTTGGCTCAGTCGCACTAACCGAACCGGTTTAGCTTAGTTTCACCTGCTTTGCGCAAATGCAAGAGCCAAAGTGCTGATCGAAATCGCAGCAAGGACTGACTCTGTTCAAACACGAAATCAGAACTCTTTCCGCCTCACAATGTGAGAGTTATGCCTCTTCCCCCCTCCGTATCAGTAGGGGGAGTTCTCATCGCATTTTTCCCCCGGCCAAAAAGGGGCCGCACCACCTCGGCCTACCGTCTGACGTAGCGTGCCGCTCGCAATTCCCGATCCGGTGGCAAACCTAGAAACTCCCGGACAAACGGAAACATAGCCCCTCGCAAAAACGCCGCGGCCTATCGGAAGGTTGTTCTGCATGACTCTGAAGGCAAGAAATGTATGCGAAAACTGAAGCACCTTCTGGTGGGTAGTCCAAACGCGGAGGCACTGGGTCTACCGCAAGGGGTTTGCATGGGTTTCGACGGGGATACAACAGGAGATGGGACCTTAGCGGAATCAACCCTGCCGTCATCCGCCAACAAATGGGACATAGCTCCCACTGCATGACGGCTCTTTACAGCGGAGAAATTCCACTAGACCAAGTCTGCGCAGCGTTCTCCAGGAAGTTATTGGACAAAATGGAAAATGAGGCGGCGGCGTAAGTGCTTGAAAAGAATGGAGCGGCCTATCGGAATCGAACCGACACCTGAACCTTGGCAATTCTTGAAGCCAACGGAATTTCAATACTTTACAGGCGTTTTCAGTAGCACTTAGGACGATTTAAACCGATCAGAAATGCTTATTGTTCCTTCAGTTGTTCCCACGCGGAAAGTGGGTTGGCGCCCTTTTTAGCGAACCGCGAACGGGTTCAGGTGTAGGTCGGGGCTGTTCCTCAGAGCCTATGGCTATGTCGGCTTATCTGTAAAACAGAACCTTGCCAGAAGGATCCAGTTGTTGCAGCAAATCAAAATCAAGAACGTTGCGGGTCAGCACGGAGCAACCGTACTTTCTGGCCGTAGCGAATAGCAAGGCATCGTTCAACACCCGGCGTCGCTGGTCGTTCTTGTATCCCTGCAACCGGGCCAGTGTGCCGGACAGAATTCCTGCTTCGCGCCAAATCTCGGAATCAGTTGCGAGTGTGCGATGGCTCGGACGTCGTTCAATTACCGCGGAAATTTGCTCAATGATCCCGCGCGTCTGCGCATGTGCTGGGCCCAGTAAACCGCAGCCTGCCGCCAATTCTGCTTCTGTGACTGGCGAATGCCATGCCTCGGCGGCCCTGAGCATGATGTCTCCATTGCGTGGAAAACGGTTCCGGAGAATGTCGATATAAACCGTCGTGTCATATAGTAATTTGGTGGACCGACTGCCGCTGGATTCGATGAAGTTGAGTTCCGTTTCAGAACGCGCTTTGAGTGGCGTCCGGTGCTTTTCAGGCTTAAGGCGCCTAAGAGTGCCTTGGAATTCAGAATTCAATGTCACTCTCGCGGTCGATGGTGCCACGGCGAGAAAGCAGCCAATCAGCGTAGTCGTCAGCAACAGCAATATTGGCCAACGCCAACTCGAGGAGGTCGGTATCAGAAGCAATCCCGGTGCGCTTCTTTGCCCGGGCGACAAGGGCCTTAGGCATTCTACCCCGTACCACTTCGGTCCTTTCGCCGCGCAATAGACCTTGCTGTTCGGCGATGACCATCACCTCGCGAAGCTTACCGGACCCGCTAATGTCTGTGCGTCCCTTTATTCGCGACCTGGCGGATTGAGCAGCGCGCTTCATAGTCTTCCTCGCATAAGCGTAGTGTAGCACACCTTACTCGCATTTGTAGCACAATCATGATGTCCGTTGGCTTGCCATCGCAGGCGGAGACTCGATGCTGCCGGCAGGCTGAGTTCAGCTATGTGAAATGCAGGTCAGAGGAATCCGTGTCGGACCGCACCCAATCGATTGGCTGCGTCCGAAGCTGTGGCCGAGCAAGGAATCGTATGAACCGTCATAATCACATTCTTTCAAAACAATCCTCGTGAGAACATCCTTGAGATGAGCGCATAGCTGGATCACTTCCCTCGCATCGTGTTTCGTTGCGAAGTCCAGGTATCCTTCAGGAACGGTCGCATTACGATAAATGCTGGATTAGGGTAGCCCAATCGGGTCTGCCTTTGGACGCGAGAAACGCGTCTATAACGTCGGCATCCGGTGGCGGTGCTGGGGGAGACGGGAAGCAGACCTTATTCACTTTATTCCCATCGCTTAGAGCGGAACGGGAATCACGATGAACCTGTACGCACAGGCTCTGACGCCCACGAAGCGTGCAGCACATCTGAAGGTGGTTGAAATGATCTGGCCAGCGGCAGAGACGGAAGTTGTTCCTTCGTGTTCCTACGCTCAAGAAGCAGTCGCTGTAAGTGACTGAAAAGATGGAGCGGCCTATCGGAATCGAACCGACACCTGAACCTTGGCAAGGTTCCGTACTACCACTATACTAAGGCCGCTCAGACTCAATTATTTATAACACGCCTGCACGAAAACCAACAAGCCAACCTGTTCACGTTGTTTTTGCGGATTTCCTGTTCACGAAATCCTACGAGACTTGCGAAACCCGTACCGATTTCACCACCGGAGACCGCCGCTGGCGGTCGGCGAATCGTGTCGCCTTGTCCTTGTCCGTGTACACGCGCCCGAACTTCTCACCGTCTGCGTAATACACGGTCACCAAAAAATGATGGTGGCGCCTCCGCTTGTCTTTATTAAACGGCGCTTTACCCCTTTTGGCGGCTTTGATTGTTTTAGGCACGATCCCACGCTCCACTCGAAAAATCGTCGTCCTGGACTATCGCTTGAGAAAGGCCCATAAGGCAAGTACTTCTTCTGTATGCGAACGCTTGCCAGCGATGTTGCCCGGGAGCCAGATTCTGGATTGAAATTCGTACTCACAAAATACTCTGTTTGGAGCAGAAAAGCATGAAACATTTTGACTCCCGCAACGTCTTTATCTATGTGAGGAGACTCGCTGCCCGGCGGAAAAAGACCATGATTATGATGAACATACAAAAGCAGCCGCCCATTCTGGAAGATCTGAGAAACCACTCCCCAGAGGAACTCGCCGAATTGCGCATTCTGCTGAGCGTAAATGCCGAAATGCGTCCGGACCCACGCCGGCCAGGCTTTTTTGAAATTCCCGGCCTCGACCGCGTCTATTACATCTTCAAATATCCCAACGGCAGCAAAATTTTGCTGGTCGGTGTTTGGGACCGCGATCGTGTTGCAGAGATGGCCGCTTTGTCATGCACAGCGGCCTGACTTCGTCACAATTTGCCCATCACACTTGGCACCACCCAAAATAAACCTAACCTAATCTTTATCTTTGTCCAGATCCAACGACACGGAATTGATGCAGTAACGTAATCCCGTAGGCTGCGGCCCATCCTCGAATACATGGCCCAGGTGCGCATCGCAGCGGCTACATTTCACTTCGGTTCGCCGCATCCCGTGGGTGCGATCTTCTTCCTCGTCGATAAATTCGCTTTTTGCCGGCGCATAAAAGCTAGGCCAGCCGCAGCCGGAATTGAACTTCGTCTCTGACCGGAACAGCGGTTGCCCGCAACAGACACATTTATAGGTTCCCGCGGTATCTATGCCTTCGTATTCCCCGCTGTACGGCGGCTCGGTTCCCTTCTGCCGTGTCACGTAGTATTGATTTTCGCTCAGTTCTTTTCTCCACTCAGCGTCCGATTTACTGATCTTGTTCTCAGCCATTCCCATGACCTCGCTCCCTTGATGCACTTTCCATCCCGTTATCCGATTCGCGGCGTACCATTGACGTTACAGAGCGCCACCCGCAAAGTGGGATGAATGGACGATTCCAGCTCCAATCCCGCCGATTCACCGGCGGTAGTATCCGCTGTCTCCGAGCTTCGCCGCGGGCGCCGCGCGAAGCTCGCTCGGCCCATGCGGGTTCGGCCATCTGAACCCCGCGACGACCACTTTGAAGACCTGCCGAACAGCGTTAACGCCTCAAAACATGGGATTTACTTCATCAGCAAACGCTTAGGCTATTACAAGGGAATGCGCGTGTTTATCACTTTTCCTTACGCAGCAAACGATCCCATGTCCTCAGAATATGTCGCCGAAGTCGTTCGCATCGACACTCTTCCCAACAACAAATTCGGCATTGCCGTGGACCTGAAAATGACGGTTAATATGTCCTCAAACTCCAGGCCCGGACCCCGCGCCTAAGAGATCACGCCGTTAGACGGAGTTCGATAAACAGGATTTCAGTTGATGCACGCAATCTCTGTTTCTTTAAGCCTTTTTTTGATCCTGATTGCAGTTCTCTTGGCATTTGGCTACCCCATAATTCGCGGTCTATGGTTGCGCTTTCGAATTCGTCGATGGATCAAGATGCTCACCGGCGCCCGTATGGCGCGCCAGCAAAAGCGCTTCAGCGAAGCGGATCAATTTCTGCGGCAAGCACTCGACGTATGCAATCAACTGCCAAGACATTGGAAAGTGAAAGCGGTCACCTACTCGGAACTGGCTTCGCTTTACTGCGTACAGGGCAACTATCGCGAAGCCGAGAGGTTTCGCCGCGATGAACTTTCGCTTCGTGAAAAGTTTGATGGTTCGCGCGCGCCGGAAACTGTCGTCGCCACTTCCAACCTCGCCACGCTGCTGGATGATGCCGGGAAATCGGCCGAAGCCGAGCCGTTACATCGCCAAGCCGTTGAAATCCTTCAACAACTTCCCAGTTATGCGAACGAAGCCTCGAATTCCATGAACAATTACGCCCGCTGCCTGCACCAATTGGGGCGCGTGGAGGAATCCGCCAGTCTTTATCAACAATCCATGGCGCTGGCAAAGCAGGCGGGAACCGACGGCCCTCGGCGGTCCGCGAACCGCCTGAACAATCTCGCCGTTACCATGAGCGACACGGCGCGCTATGCCGAGGCGGAAGCAATGCACCGCGAAGTTCTGGCGACTCGCCAGGAGGAAGCGGGCGCCGATCGTCTGCTGGTCTCCGCGTCACTTAGCAACCTCGGCTCCGTCAAAATGCGCCAAGGCCAATATGTCGAAGCCGAGGAGTTGTTAGCCAAAGCCTGGGAAATCCGCGACAAAGACCTACCGGCCGACCATCCGGACCGACTCTCGGCGCTCAACAACCAGGCGATCATGCTCTCCAAGCAAGGCCGCCTCGCGGAATCTGCCACGCTGCACGCCCAAGTGCTGGCAGCCCGCGAACGCATGCTGGGGCCTGACCACCCCGAAGTCTCAGCGAGTCTGATGAACCTCGCGATGCTTCAGTCCAGCTTGGGAAAAAACCGCGAGGCCGAAGCGAATCTGGATCGTTCCCTGGCAATTGCCCGCCGCGCTTTTGGCGAACAACACCCTCTCGTTGCCGACATTCTCAACAATCTGGCCGTCGTTTTCACTAGGGAAGATCGCCTGGCCGAGGCCGCTGAAGTCTACCGTCACGCGTTGCGAATTCGCGAAGCCATCCAGGGCGCTGACCATCCATCATTAGCGCAAATCCTGGGGAACGTTGGTGCGCTCGAGTTGCGCCTGGGAAAATACGCTGAAGCCGAAGCATCTTTTAATCGCGCATTTGCCATCGCGGAAAAAACTCTAGGTGCAGATCATCCCGAGCAAGCGCGGCGTCTCTCCAACCTCGCCATCGCCCATCTGAACTTGGGGCATTACCGCCGCGCGGCACAGTATGCCGATCAGGCTTTGCGTATTCGTGCGGTCAAATTGCGGCCCGGACAACTCGAATTCGGATTCAGCTGGATGAATCTCGCCAACATTCGCATCGAGCAGCAGCTCTATCCAGAGGCCGCTGAGCTTCTGGAAAAGGCGCTGTCCGTGTTTCGCGCTTCGGTGGGCGAGGAACATGAGCACACCGCTATCTGCCTCGCAAATTTTGGCAAGCTTCATCTTGCGCAGCTACGCTTGCCCGAAGCGGATTCTTGTTTGGCGCAATCCATGTTGATCTACAACAAACTCAGCGGCGGCACCAGCCTGAATGCTGTGTTCGCCGCAAATCATCTGGCCGATGTTCGAACTGAACAGTCTCAATTCGAAGAAGCCCACACCCTGCTCAATCAGTCCTGGCAGGTCCGTGAATCCAAGCTTCCCCCGGGACATCCGCACGTGGCGTTGAGTTTGCACAGCCTTGGCCGTCTTCGCGCTCGCCAAGGTCTCTCCGCCGATGCCGAGCGATATTACAAACGAGCTCTCGCCATCAGAGAAGCTGCGCTTCCCTTGCAGCATCCTCACCGCGCTAAGCTCCTGGAGGACTTTGCGGCGCTCCTTACCGCTAGTGGTCGCTCCGCCGAGGCCGCCGACTACGCCGCGCAAGCGCGCACTGCTCGCGAAAAACACGCTATTGAGGAAGCGTCCGCGGTCTAAAGCCCGCGTTCGCGGGCCAAATCCCCAGGCAAATCTGGCAAGCACTGCGCAGCTGCGCTCTTTTATTGACAGACCGTCGGTTCCTCCTCTATTCTACTTTTCGATGAACTTTACGGCTCACACCCATCGCCACCATCATCATCACGGCCATTCGCCGCGCGTGCTGAGGTGTCGTTAGCAAATCGCTAATCAAACACTTTTAGCCCGCTGGCGCAGCAAAGCCCAGCGGGTTTTTTGTTTTTGCAGCAGTTTTCTGCGAAGGAGCCAATGTGGAAATAGCGTTCGATAAGTCAGGCGGCCTGGTCCCCGCCATCATCCAGGATGAAGCCACCGGCGATGTGCTGATGCTCGGATTCATGAATGCCGAATCGTTTGCGCTCACGCGGCGTACCGGCGAAGTGGTTTTCTTTACCCGTTCCCGCAACCGGCTTTGGAAAAAGGGCGAGTCCAGCGGCCATGTCTTGAAAGTCTCCGATATTCGCATCGATTGCGATGCCGATGCTGTGCTCATCCGCGTGACGCCAGTCGGCCCCGGAGTTTGCCATGAGGGCTATCGCAGCTGCTTCTTTCGCAGCTTGGATCAGGAAGGGGTGCCTCGCGTCATCGCCGAGCGGACTTTTTCTCCAGACACCGTTTACTCTCAAGCAAAATCCCCCTCCGCGAACGAGGCCAAGTGACCATGCCGCCTCGTCTGAAACTCGGCGTGCCAAAGGGGAGTCTTCAGGACGCCACCATCGACCTTTTTTCCCGCGCCGGATGGAAAATCTCGCTCGGATCGCGCAGCTATGTCCCTTCCATCGATGACCCAGAAATTGAGTGCTTGCTGGTTCGCGCGCAGGAGATGGCCCGTTATGTGCAATCCGGCGCGCTGGATGCGGGCATCACCGGACACGATTGGGTGGTCGAAACATCCGCTGACGTTGAAGAACTCGCTGAATTGGTCTACGCCAAGCAGCGTCTGGCGCGCGTCCGCTGGGTTCTTGCTGTGCCCGAAGACTCCCCGATCCGCGAGCCACGCGACTTGGAAGGAAAAGTGATCGCCACAGAGGTCGTCCACCTTACGGAAAAATATCTGCAGCGATTCGGTGTCAAGGCTCGCGTGGAATTTTCCTGGGGCGCCACCGAAGTAAAAGTTCCGCAACTCGCCGATGCCATTGTCGAAGTCACCGAAACTGGCTCCTCGCTGCGCGCCAATCGTCTGCGTATTGTGGACACCGTGCTTGAATCCGCAACCGTCTTCATCGTGAATCACTCTGCCGCGGCCGACGCCTGGAAGCGCGAAAAGGCCGAAAATCTAATCCTCATGCTCAAAGGTGCGATCGATGCCGCCAGCAAAGTAGGTCTGCTGCTCAACGTCCGCCGCGAGGATCTTCCCGCGGTACTTGCTGTTCTGCCCGCGCTGAAAAACCCTACTATCTCGAATCTCAGCGATCCTGACTGGGTTGCCGTCAACACCATCATTGAAGAAGCGGTCGTTCGCCAGCTTCTTCCGAAGCTCAAAGCTGCCAAAGCACAGGGTATCGTCGAATATCCTTTGAACAAGATCATCCTCTGATGCGCATTCTCAAGCTCACTCCTGGCGTCGAAAAAAAACTGCTCGCTGCACGTGTCTCGCATGACCAGGAGGCGCAAACTGTCGCCGCGCAAATCGTCGCGGACGTTCGCCAGCGCGGCGATAGCGCGCTTCTCGCGTGGGCCAGAAAACTCGACGACGCCGATCTCGGCACAAAGAATCTGTGGATCTCACAAAAAGAAATTCGCAGCGCCGAACGCAACGTGAGTCCCGATTTTCTTCACGCCATTCGTCAAGCCGCGCGCAACATCCGTCGCGTCGCAGAAAAACAAATTCCTCGCCCCTGGTCGCTCGAAGTTCAAGCCGGTGTTCGAATCATCCAGCGCGTTCTTCCCATTGAATCCATAGGCGCGTACATTCCCGGGGGAAACGCCTCGCTCATCTCAACTCTTCTGATGACCGCCATCCCCGCTCAAGCTGCGGGAGTTCAACGGATCGTTGCGGTGTGCCCACGACCCAACAACGAACTGCTCGCCGCCGCGAATTTTCTGCGACTTACGGAAGTCGCCCGGATCGGCGGCGCACAAGCGATTGCCTCTCTCGCCTACGGCACAAAATCGATTGCGCGCGTCGAAAAGATCTTCGGCCCGGGAAATAAGTACGTAACCGCCGCCAAACAATTGGTCAGTTTGGACTGCGCCATCGATCTCCCCGCCGGGCCCACCGAAGCGATCGTTCTGGCTGAACGCGGCAAGGCACGCTGGATTGCAGCTGATCTCCTCGCACAAGCAGAACACGCCCCGGATGCTGCGAGCTTCCTGGTTACCACATCATCCGCTCTCGCACATGAGGTGCAACGCGAAGTGAAATGGCAACTCGCCGAATCGCCCTTCGCTTTCGCGAATTTGTCTACCCGGCGCGTTGGCGCAATTCTTGTTGCGAAATCACTCGAAGACGCTTGCAAATTCATCAATCGCTTCGCGCCAGAGCATCTCAGCCTGCCTTCCGGTGAAACCGAACTTCTGCAGCAGATTCGCGCCGCCGGCACGATTTTTCTAGGTCCATGGGCAGCTCAGCCGCTCGGCGATTATGTTTCCGGCAGCAATCACGTATTGCCAACCGCGGGTTGGGCGCGCCGTCGCGGCGGCCTTTCCGCCGCCGATTTTGTAAAATGCATCAGCGTGCAAACCATTTCGCGTAAAGGTTTTCTCGGTCTGGCTGACTCCGCCGAAACTTTAGCCGAAGCCGAAGGTTTGCTCGCGCACCGTAACGCAGTAAGGATTCGCCGATGAAATCCCACTTGCCCGTGCGCGCCGCTATTCTGAAACGCAAAACTTACGAAGCTCCCGCGGAAGGCCGCGCAAACAAAATCCGCCTCGACTTCAACGAAAACACGGCAGGCTGTGGCCCCGCTGTGCTCCGCGCGCTTGCAAAACTCACTCCGCAGCAGCTCGCGATGTATCCCGAATACCAGAAACCCGCCGATCGCATCGCTCGCCACCTTGGCGTTCGAACCGAAGAACTTCTTCTCACCAATGGCGGCGATGACGCGCTGCGTGTTTTCTTCGACACCTTCGTCGAACCCCGCTCTCGCATCCTCATCTGCGAGCCTACATTCCCGATGTACCGCTACTACGCGGAAATCGCCGGCGCGCGCGTCGAAGTTTGCCGTTACGACGTGCAGCAGCGCTTCCCGCTCGACCAAGTTCTGTCGGCGCTGCGCAAAAAGCCTCGCGCCTTTTTCCTCGCCAATCCTAACAATCCCACGGGAACTCTGGTCCCGCCCGCCGCGCTCCGCAAGATCCTGGAATCCGCGCCCGATACCGTGGTTATTTTCGACGAGGCCTATGCCGAGTTTTCCGGCTTCTCCACCATCAAGTGGATTCGCCGCTATCCGAATCTTTTTATCACGCGCACTTTTTCTAAGGCCGCCGGCCTTGCCGCTCTGCGCCTCGGCGCAGTCATCGCAAGCAAAGATTCTCTGGCTCACGTTCGCCGCGCCATGCCGCCGTTTCCAGTAAACATCGCTGCGCTGGTCTCCGCCGTGGCTGCACTGCGCGAAAGAAAAACCATTCGCGCTTACGTCCGCAATATCCGGCGCACAAGAAAATTCGTCGCCGACACTTTGCAAAAACTCGGCATCATCACATTTCCCAGCGCAGGAAATTTCATCCTTGCCAACTTCGGTCCCAGCGGGCCCGCTGTTTTTGCAAAACTCGAACGCAAAGGCATCCTTCTCCGCGACCGTTCACGCGACATGGGCCCCGGCCTTGTCCGCATCACTATTGGCACACCCGCCGAAATGAAAATTCTTCTCCGCGAAATTCGACGTACCTGGAAGCAGGGCACATGAGCCGCACCGCCACCATCCACCGCACTACCGCCGAAACCGATATCCGTGTCCGCCTCAATCTCGACGGCCAGGGCAGGTCTAGAGTCTCCACAGGCATCCGCTTCTTCGATCACATGCTCGATCTGGTCGCCCGTCACGGCGCTTTCGATCTCAGCATCGCCGCAAAAGGCGATCTGGACGTCGACCAGCACCATACCGTTGAAGATGTCGGCATCACACTTGGCGAAGCGGTGCAAAAATCTCTCGGCTCAAAAAAAGGCATTCTGCGCGCCGGATATTTCTTGATGCCCATGGACGAGACCCTGGCCGCGGCCGCAATCGATCTCAGCGGCCGCCCGCACTGCGTGATCCATGCAAAGATAAAAGCTGCCAAAGTCGGCGACTTCACCGTTGAACTTCTCGAAGATTTTTTCCAGGGATTCGCGCAATCCGCCAAAGCCAACGTGCACCTGCGCTGCCTCTACGGCCGCTCTTCGCATCATCAAGTCGAAGCGCTCTTCAAAGCTTTCGCGCGCGCGCTGCGTTTCGCCGTCAGCCGCGACCGCCGCCTGAAAAATGTTCTCCCCAGCACCAAGGAGCTTCTGTGACCGTCACTATCATCGACTATGGCGCGGGAAACGTGCCCTCCGTCGAACGCGCCTTGCAAAAGCTTGGCTTGGCCGCAAAACGCGTCACGCAGGCAAACCAACTCACCGGAGTAAGGGCTATCATCCTGCCCGGCGTCGGACACTACGCCGCAATCATCCGCGCCCTCGACCAGCAAAATCTCCGCGCTCCGCTTCTCGATGCAATCGCGCGCGGCGTTCCATTTCTCGGCATCTGCCTCGGCTTGCAGGCTCTCTATTCTTGCAGCGAAGAAGCGCCCGCTTTGTGCGGCCTGAATTTATTTTCGGGCTCCGTCCGTTCTCTTCCCACAACGGTAAAGCTTCCCCACATGGGCTGGAACCGCCTGCGCATCCAGCGGACGTCACAATTACTCGCAGGCCTTTCCGAATCCGATTATTTTTATTTTGCCCACACCTTCGCTGCGGCGATTCCCGCAAACGAAGTCGTGGCATCCTGCGAACACGGCGCAAACTTCACCGCGGTCCTCGAGCACAAAAATATTTTCGCTACGCAATTCCACCCGGAAAAAAGCGCCGCCGCCGGCGCACGCCTGCTGCAGAACTTCGTGAGTCTAGCTGCATGAGCTCCACTCCATGACACTCGCCCGCCGCATCATTCCGTGCCTGGACACCGATGGCGTCCGCGTGGTCAAGGGCGTCAACTTCGCCGGGCTGCGCGACGCAGGCGATCCCGCTGCGCTCGCCGCCCGCTACAACGCCGAAGGTGCCGACGAACTCGTCGTTCTGGATATCGCCGCCTCGCGCGATCGCCGTCCCACTTTTCTCGAAACCATTCGCCGTGTCGCCGCTGAACTTGCCGTCCCGCTCACCGCAGGAGGCGGCATCCGCTCCCTCGCTGACGCCCGGGCCGTCATCCGAGCAGGTGCGGATAAAATCGCCGTTAACAGCGCCGCGGTCACACGCCCCGAACTCATCACCGAACTTTCCCGGGAATTTGGCGCTCAAGCCGTAGTCCTGGCCATCGACGCCAAATTCGAATCGAGTCGCGTAGCCGATCGCGGCTGCCTCGTTGTTGCCAATTCATCCGAGACCCCGCCGGTTGTCGAGTCCCAAGCAGAAAATCCCCACTGGGGCGTCCGCATCCGTGGCGGCCGCGACTCAACCCGTCTCGACGCCCTCGACTGGGCGAAACTCGCCGTGCAACTCGGCGCCGGCGAAATCCTCCTCAGCAGCATGGACCGCGACGGCACACAATCCGGATTCGACATTGCTCTCACTAACGCCATTTCCACTTCCGTCTCTGTGCCGGTCATCGCCAGCGGCGGCGCAAAATCTCCACAACATTTCGCCGAAGTCTTCACCGCGGGCGCAGCCGACGCCGCCCTTGCCGCCTCCATCTTCCACGACGACACCCAATCCATCCGCGCCTTGAAACAATTCCTCGCCGCACAAAATATACAGGTCCGCTTCCCGTGCTAATTCCCTGCATTGATCTTCAATCTGGTCAGGCCGTACAACTTGTCCATGGCCGCCGTCGCGAACTTTCTGTTTCCAACGTTAACGCGCAACTGCACAAATTCCGCCATTACCAATGGCTGCACATCATTGATCTCGACGCCGCCATGGACAAAAGCCACAACGACGTTTTAGTCGCATCGCTGTGTAAACGGGCCCGCCGCGAATACAAAATGAAAGTCCGCGTAGGCGGCGGCATCCGCACCATCGCGCATGCCAAACAATTAGCAAAACTCGGCGCGACGCAAATCATTATTGGCAGCGCCGTCTTCGCTCGCGGCAAAATCAATCTAAAATTCCTCCACGCACTCACCCGCGTCGTCCAGCGCAAGAAAATCGTGATCGCTCTCGACACTTGCAAGGGCAAAATCACCACTCACGGTTGGCGCAAATCCATCGCCCTCCATCCACAAGAAGTCATGCCCGCTCTCGAACCATATTGCGCCGCATTCCTCTGCACCGACGTCGATCGCGAAGGCACGCTCTCGGGCGTCAACCTAAAATATTTCGCGGCGCTCCGCTCCGCGACCACTCATCCGATCATCGCCGCGGGTGGTATCAAGACCCGCGACGAAATCGCCGCTCTGGCCAAGCTAAAGATGGACGCCGCGGTCGGCATGGCTCTGTACAAAAATCTGCTGCGATAATTTGCGCAGGAATTTGCGGGCCAAAGAAATATTGCGAGCCCTTTGTCGACTTACAGTCTGGTTGTTACTTGCTTGCGGCCAGGCGAGTCTTTGCCGCCAGCCTCTTCGCCAAATCGCGAACGCCTTGCAGCATTTTTTGGTTGGGATCATTGGGACGAAGTGTCAAATAGGCATCCAAATTACGCGCCTCCCCGTCGTAATTCCCTGCCGCGGCATCCACATCCGAAAGCACCAAGTAGCCTTTCGCTGAGTTCGCGGTATTGCTGCCGATGGCTTCGCGGGCATGCTTTTCCGCTTCATCCGGCCGATCCAGCTTTAGCAGCACCAACCCCAGAACCACATGGCCATCCACACTGTCCGGATCTGCTTCCAGGCCGCGGCGCACTACGCGTTCCGCTTCCTCAGCCTCTCCTTCCCGTAGCAACGCCAATCCATAGCCAAATTCCGCTCCCGCGTACCGTCCCCCGCTCAAATCGATGGCTTTTTGAAAGCAGCGCAGCGCCTCTTCGTGATTGCGAAGTTGCAATTGGGCGATGCCTTGGTGGTAGTACACTTCGTAGTAACCGGGAAATACACGAATCGCGGCATCAAAATGCAGCAGACTTCCCGCTGTATCTCGCTTTGCCAGCCGGCGCAAGCCCTGTTCAAATTCGTCTCTCGCCTTTGCCGGAATCTTCAATTCCCGAACCGAGACTCTCGCTTCTTTCTTAATCGAAGCGGGCGCGAAGTTGGAAACCTGCGCTGGTGTTGTTGAAGCCCAGCCAGCAGCGACAGCGCAGCTCACGGCGAGTACTGCGCGGCAGCAACTGCTCGGCCTTGCCGCTTCCCCTTTTGATTTCATAAACGCACCAGCCCTTCCGTGCGCACCCGCGGAGGGTCAGCTAGCAAAGTGTCTGTAGGTAAACACCTGTAGCTAAATTTATCGTCCGAATCAGTAGAGGTTGGGGAGATGCGGCTGGTCTAAACGTACTTCTCTCGTCGCGGTTGCAGGGCGGTCCAACTTCCAACCTTCATTTGCGCGGTCAAAAAAAACCAATGCACGGGACGTACCAAAGATATTTGAAAGCTAAATTATTTCTTGACTACAGCATCCGGCGATCTCCTCCTCTGTCCATCGCCGGCAACGTGTAAATATTCCCGCGGATTGGCGCATTCTTCCAATTTCATTTGCTTTGAGTCGGACTGCTCTGGTCGCAGTCCATTCGCGCCCGCTTGCCGCACCCGCACGACGAAGCGAACAACTTTGCAGAGTAAAGGCTTTTACCTGTTTTAGCGTTACCCATCACTGTAGTAATCTCATGGTTGCCAACGCTCAGTTACGGGAATCCAGTCACTTCTGCCTATGCCTGTCCTCATTTCCATGCTGCGCGGTATCAACGTCGGCGGCCACAACAAGATCAAGATGGACGCCCTGCGTGCATTGTACATTTCGCTCAAATTCGAAAATCCGCAAACCTATGTCCAGAGCGGCAACGTTGTCTTCAAGAGCAAAGAACAAGATCTCGCGCTGATCGCAAAACGCATCCAACAATCGATTGAAAAGAAATTTGCTTGCTGTCCGGAAATCATTCTGCGCACCGCCGACGACTTGCGCTCGGTCATCAAGAACAATCCTTTCGCAAGACAGCCAAACATTGACCCCGCCAGGCTGCTGATCACTTTTCTGGCCAGCGATCCCGGCGACCCCGCGCGCGAAATTCTCCGTAAACAAAAATTCGCGCCCGAAGAACTGCACGCGATCGGCTGCGAACTCTACACGTATTTCCCTAACGGCATTGGTCAATCCAAGCTCCCCTGGCCGCGCATCCACAAAATCCTGAACACACCCGGCACCGGCCGCAACTGGAACTCCGTCAGCAAAATGCTGGAAATAGCAGAAAATCTCGAATCCTCGTAGTGGCCGGCCACCGCGGTCTGAAGCTGGTATCCGGCCTTGGAATTCGACTGCCGAGCTACCGCTTTTCTCTGTATCGGTATTGCCCTCCCATTCGCTCCCCCAGCAAATTTCCCTCCCCCTGTCCCTCCCTGTCCTTTCGTACAACTCAATACTGGCCTTCGAGAAGCGCAACATCTCGTCCGCAAAGGTGTTTACTTGGAAGCAGCGGTAATGGCGTAAGACGACGCTTTTAGGGAAATAAGTTCGTGGCTTCTTTGCCTTCGCTGCGGTGTGGGCATCGGGTTCAGGGTTTGTACTTACAAACCCGGAGTTGAAAAAGGACCACTTGGGAGGAATCCGTCATGGGTAAGTTTTTATCGGTACGAATCTTGTTTCTGGCCGCGCTGGCTTTTCTTGTGCCTGCCGCCTCGCGTGCCCAGGTTTCTTTGGGCGTTTCGATTCGCGTAGGACCGCCCGCGCTGCCGGTGTACGAGCAGCCGCCGTGTCCGCAAGAAGGCTACATGTGGACCCCCGGATATTGGGCTTATGGCGACGATGGGTACTACTGGGTGCCAGGAGTGTGGGTCGCTCCGCCACGCGTTGGGGTTCTTTGGACGCCCGGCTATTGGGGCTGGAACGAAGGCCTATACGTATTCCATGCGGGCTATTGGGGTCCGCACATCGGCTTCTACGGGGGCGTGAATTACGGATTCGGATACGGTGGCGTCGGCTTCGTCGGCGGAGAATGGCGCGGTGGGCGCTTCGCGTATAACACCGCGGTCGTCAATGTGAACCGCACCGTGATCCACAACACTTACGTCAATAAAACGGTGATCGTGAACCATACCACCGTGAATCGCACCAGCTTCAGCGGCGGACCGGGGGGAATTAGCGCGCGGCCGAGACGCGAAGAAATTTTAGCCAGCCACGAATCGCACATTCAAGCCACCCGCATGCAGACTTCGCACGAGCATCTGGCTGGTTCGAATCGCGCCAACTTCGCTTCCGAAAATCACGGCAGGCCGGCGACGGCGGCAATGAGCCGCGTCAACACCCGTGAAGTCAACCAGCAAGCACGCATCGCGAACGGCGCGAAGTCCGGCCAACTGACTCCGCGCGAAACCAGTCACCTGGAAAATCGCGAAGCCAAAATCAACCACGAAGTGCGCAACGATCGCGCAGCCAACGGCGGCAGACTCACAGCGCAGGAACGCGCTCAAGTCAGCCACCAGCAAAACAATACCAGCAAGCAAATCTACAACGACAAGCACAACTCCAAGACTGATCGCCCCGTGCAGCAGCAACACAACTCCGAGCACGGACATAAGTAATACTACGATTCAAAGAGAGCCGGCTTATTCCCCTGAAGAATGAGCCGGCTCTCTTCACTTTTTTGCAATTTCGCCCTGCTGACAGTTTCGCAAGCACTATTGTCCCGTTTTTCAAGCGGAGGGACGCACTTCCAGCCGTTCACCAAATACAAATCCGCCACCACCCGGTTGTAGCCATACACAATCGTCCCGTCTGCCGAAATTCCCGCTCCAGTCATAGCCCGTCACGCCCGCGCGGTCAGCCGGCGTCCATTCTTTTACCACTTGGCGTTTCCCCGTCGTCACGTCAACTCGAGTGATCAACAGGGTTTTTCTGTCGGCACCCTGATAGATACGGATCGATTGCCCGCGGACCAACGCATCTCATCTGCCGGTTCCTGTCGCAGAATCTCTTTTCCACGCTCTCCACCACCAATCGGCCACAGAAACCTTTTTCCATCCGCCGGTCGCCGCGCAATCCATGCCTCCCCGTCCCGAGACACCAGATTCTTGCGCCCTTCTGCCGTCAGTGCAGGCGGTTCTCCTCCCACCCGGCGATGGACTCAACAATTTCCTAGGGGCCTAATTTGAAACCAGGGCTGAGAGTCATATTGGGCTGTGATGATACTCACTCCTATCCCGCCTCGGAGCCCTCTCCGACCTCATACACTCGTGTAGCCGTCCGAGCTATCTCGCGTTACGATACTCATCCATGCGCACTCTTGTCCTATCGCTCCTTCTTGCTTGCAGCATTTCCACTGTACTCGCGCAAACGCCGCCTGCGCCCAAGGCCGACGCCGCACTGCCCTTCACCCTTAAGCCACTCGGCCACGGCATTTACGCCGCCATCGACACTGCCAAAGGTGAGTCAGGCGCCAACGCCGGCTTTGTGGTAGGTGACGACGGCGTCGCGGTGATTGACACCTTTGAAAACGAGCCCGCCGCACAGGCCTTGCTCGGCGAAATACGCATGGTCTCCAAACTGCCCATCAAGTTCGTCGTCAACACTCACTACCACCTCGACCACGTCGCGGGGAATGCCGTCTTCGCCAAGGAGGGCGCGGTTATCGTCGCTCACCGCAACGTTCCTTCGTGGATCCACACGGAAAATCTGAAATTCTTCGGCAAGGACATTACACCTGAACAAAAATCCCAGGTCGAAAATCTCGCGGCTCCGACCATGCTCTATGATTCGGAAACCGAACTTCGCCTGGGTGCCATGGCTCTTCACGTCCAGTATTTCCCCGGCCACACCGGAGGCGATTCGGTCGTAATCGTGCAGCAGGAGAAATCCGCGGTCATCTTCTGCGGCGATCTTTTCTGGAATCACACTCTCCCCAATCTCATCGACGCTTCCACTCTTCCCTGGATCGAAACTCTATCCACGTTCAGCAAATTTGCCGCTGTCTCTCCGATTCAGTTCATTCCCGGCCACGGCGATCCGGGCAACTCCTCCGACGTCGCAGCGTTGCGCGGTTATTTATCCGATTTGCGTGAGTGGGTTTCTGCTGGAAAAAAGGATGGAGACACCGCGGCATCTCTCGTCGACGCCGTTTTGCCGCAATTGAAGAAAAAATATGGCTCCTGGCAATTATTCGACTATTTCTCGAAGCGCAATATCGCCGACGTCGAAGCCGAACTCAACAACACCAAACACATCCCCTCCGCCCAGCGCTAGCTCGGAATGAGCACTTGCGCGGCGCGAGATGGCAACTCCGTTTTTCATGGCACTCATTCAAGTGGCGGCAGGCCGACCTGCGCGACCAGCTTGTGAAAAGAGGGATCGTCATGCAGAGACCGCAAGTGGTGTTCAACACGGACAGATGCGGCCCGCGCCTCGTGTTTTGCGACCGCAGTTTGCAGCAAATCCAGCGCGTGCTGTTTGTCCCCCAGTAAGCAATAGATCAAGGCCAAGTCCTACCCGTCAATCCTTCCGTTGGCATAGACTCGCCGCTCGCGGTTCGCTCACCGGATATAAGCGTCGGTAATGTACTGCTGCACCATGCGCTGGGTATTAAAAAACGATCCATTGATCGCAATGGCGTGCTGCATCACAGTCAAATACTTGTGCCGTTCGTTGTAAAACATCGGCAAAATAACATGTTCCAATTTGTCGTATAGCGATTCCGCGTCTGCGGCGTTGTCCAGGCTTTCGTCTCCGCTGTGCCGCAATTCTCCAATCGCCCAACCGGTCACTCCCTCAATGTGCCCTTCGACCCACCAGCCGTCCAAAATGCTCAGGCTCGGCACTCCATTCAGCGCCGCCTTCATTCCGCTGGTACCGCTCGCCTCCAGCGGAAACTGTGGCGTGTTCAGCCACAAATCCACGCCTGCGGTAATTTTTCCACCCACTTCCATGTTGTAATTGTCCAGGAACACCACTTGCACTGATTTCTTCAGCGCTTTTTTCGCGCGGAAAATCTTCCGGATCAGTTCTTTTCCGCCGCCGTCGTTCGGGTGAGCCTTTCCTGCAAATACAATTTGAAATTTTCCGGCGTTCTTGGAAATTTCACGCAGCCGGTCCAAGTCCGACAAAATCAAATCGGCGCGCTTGTACCCGGTCGCCCGGCGCGCAAACCCAATCGTGAAGACGTCGGGATCGAGTTGCAGGCCGGTCTTCTTGTGGACCTCTTCAAAAAGTTCATGCTTGGCCAGCAGGTGCGATGACCACACCTCTTCCTGCGGCAAGCCCAGCGCTCCGCGCAAACTGTAATTGTCCTCGCGCCAAGTTGGAATGTAGCGATCCAGAGTCGCCTGAAACGACGGGGCGGTCCAGGTCGCCGCGTGCACGCCATTGGTGATCGCTTCGATCGGCACTTGCGGAAACATCCGCCGCGATACTTCTCCGTGCATTTTCGCCACGCCGTTGACGTACATGCTCATGTTCAGCGCCAAATGCGTCATGTTCACCGACGCGCCGCGCTTCGCGGCTTCCTGCAAGCCCGGAAAATTGGTTTCCGCCTGCAACACGCGCCGCAATAATTCCGCGGACGATGCGTCTTGCAAATCCAGGAAATCCTGCTGTTCCGGAAACGCGCGGGTCAGAAATTCCATCGGGAAACGGTCGTGACCCGCGGGCACTGGCGTGTGCGTCGTGAACACGCACTTGCTGCGTACTTTTTCGATGTCTTCGCCGCGAATGGATTCGCGTCCGTTTCTTTCCGCCTCTTCGCCGAGCAACTCCAGCGTCAACAGCGCCGCGTGCCCTTCGTTCATGTGGTATCGCGCCAGCTCCGTGTGGCCCAGCGCGCGCAGCATGCGCACGCCGCCGATTCCCAGCAACACTTCCTGGCACAACCGGTAGTACGGATCTCCGCCGTACAAACTGCCGGTAAGATTGCGATCGCGTTCTGCATTGGACGGCAAATCCGCGTCCAGAAAATAAATTGGAACGTCAAATCCGCGCACGCCTTTCGCGTCGTAACGCCAGGCGCGCAATTCCACGCGGCGATTTTCCAGCGGCACCGTCACCCGTTGCGGTTCTTCCTGCAAAAAATCTTCTACCTTCCAGTCCACCGATTCTTCGCGCTGTGAACCGTCATCGGCCAGCCGTTGCGTGAAGTATCCCTTGCGGTAGAGCAGACTCACCGCAAGCATCGGCAGCCGAATATCCGCTGCCGCACGAATCGTATCTCCAGCAAGAACGCCTAGGCCGCCCGAGTAACTCGGCATGGCGTTCTCCAGCGCAATTTCCATGGTGAAATAGGCAACCAGACGTTTTAGCGGCGTCAACTCTTACCTCATCGGTGGATAAGCGCGGCGAGCACGGCGCGCTTCGCATTTCGCTTGATGTGCACCCAAGTTAGAATGACTATTCTGAGGGTTTCCGGCTAATCAGGCAAGAACATCGAATCCGCAAAACTCGAAGGGTTTCCAAATGTCAGCAAACGGCAAACGCAATCGGAAATGACTATTTTTCGTCGCCGGAAAATCTTGCCTACTGGGTTCCAACGTCTGTGCAAATCGTTCCGCTTCTCGGGAAATACTAGAGATCCTAGAACGAAAGTCTAGCGCCCAATTGGATTTCGCGGCCAGGAGTCATGGCCATGGTAATGGTGCCGAACTGCGGGGTATTGACGAAACGGTTCGGCGTGCCGAGATTGACTTTGTTCAAGGCGTTGAAAGCTTCTCCGCGGAACTGAAAGTTAAGTTTTTCCGTAATGCGGAAAGCACGCTGCAGGGCGATGTCCATCGTCTGCATGCCCGGCCCAGTTACAGTGTTTCGACCAGCATCGCCGTACGTAAAGGCTGCCGGTGTAGCGAAGGCCGCTGCATTAAACCACTGGTCCGCGGTGTGCGTTCCGGGACCAAAAACAGGCTGTCCGGTGACGTTAGCGCGAATCGGGTTTTCACCCAGCACGGTACCTGAATTCGCGGTGTCGCCGAAAACAGAAATCGTGAACGGCATTCCCGACTGGATCTGATAGATGGTCGAGAAGGTCCAATTCTGCGTGAGCAAACGGGTAAACTCCGCGCGCCTGTAGGCAGGAATGGCGTACACGGCGCTTAGCGCGAAACGGTGGCGCACGTCGCATCCGAGTCCTCTTTCAAGAGCGAGGTCATTGTTGTTTTGCGGGATCGACGATTCGTCCATGGCGGAACGGAAATCTGGAGCGTTGGTAAGGCTCTTCGAGAATGTGTAGTTGGCGAGGAAGCTCAGACCGTGTGAATAGCGGCGCCGGACGTTGATGTATCCCGCGTCGTACCAACTCTGCGCACTGTTTTCCAGCAGGTTGATGGTGCTGACCGGGAAAGTCGTACTCTGAATGACGGCGTCGCTGCTACCGGGAGGCAAAGTGGTGTCCGGCACGAAGCTAAGAGTCTTGAACGGGCGGCGCGGTCCGAGCGGGCCAGGTCCAGGAAGCGTGTTGTTGATCAGATGGGCGCGCTGCAAATGAAAACCGCGCGAGCCGATGTAGCCAACTTCGACGGAAGTATTTACGCCGAGACTCTTCTGCACCGAAGCGTTCCACTGCTGCACGTATTGCGCGGGCGAATGAGGATCGAAGGCAGTGAAACTGACGGCAGTCGCCGGCAGCGTTCCGGTGCCCAAAACCGGTGTGCCAAAATTCATTCCGGTGTTAAATAGCGCCGCGGGCGGAGTGAAATTGTCCGCTTGCTGCGTCTCCGGGAAAACATACGGGACGTTGTGGCGTTGATTGCACCAGGTGTTTAGATCCACGGGCGTGAAGAAAATGCCGTACGACGCGTGCAAGACCAAACCGCGATCGGGCAGATTCTTTGCGATACCGAGACGCGGCGCAAAGTTGTGCTGGTTTGCGTACATCAGTCCTCGCGGATAGCCGTTCTGTCCGCCGACAAAAACGGAAGGCACGCCATTCTGGAAAATCAGATTGCTGTTGGTGTTGTTCTTGTCATACAGAGGGCTCGCGTATTCGTAGCGAACGCCTAGATTCAGCGTAGTAGTTGAAGTCACTTTCCAACTGTCTTCGACGAAGGCGTCACCGCCCCAATTTCGCAAATTCATCTGCGGGATTCCGGCCTGGCGCTGCTTTACGGCTGGCAGGCTGAGCAAGAGACTGGCGAAGCCGGAGCCGCTGCCATCATTAAAGCCGGATTCAGTGGTGTAGCCGTTTGTGTATTGGTAAAAGCCGCGATTCTGGAAAAAGCCCCACATCGGCCAGGTGTACCAATGGAAATCGCCGCCAAACTTTATTCCGTGGCGGCCTTTTTCCCAGGCGTAGGTGTCGCGGATTTCATACATGGTGTCCCACGCGTGCATGGGCGTGGCGGCAAAGGTATCTCCAATCCCGGTATAGCCCTGTGCGGCAAACCACGGCGCGCCCCATGCGTTTTGCCCGCCGAAACCCACTCCCTGAATGCCGAGTTGACCGACGAAGTCATTCACGGCATCGTTTTGCGAAGTGCGATCCATCGACAGTCTCGACACCGCGATCGATACCGTATTCACTTTGTTCGCGGCGAAAATATGATTCCAGGAAATCACCGCTTGCTGCGAACGGTTATCGAAGTTGGCGCCAAAGCCGGGAAGATTCTCGGTAGTGGAAGTCATCCCGCTGCTCGGGGAAAATCCATTCTCCTGACCGATCGAGTAACGGCCGAAGAGGGTGTCACCATTTGAAAAGTTGTGATCGATGCGAACGGTTCCCTGATCCTGAAAGTGGGTTTCATTGCGGACATCGAGATAATTGTTAGAGTCCGCGGCGCCGCTGGTCATCATCATGTTCGGCATGGGCACATGCTGCATCAAAAATGCTTCGAGCAAGGGATTTATCCGGTCGGTCGGAATAATGTTTCCGGGGAACTGGCTACGCGTGTATGGGAAATTGTTAGGACCCGTCGGTTTCGTCTTGTCAAAGTTGGCATTGGCGACAGCGGTCGTCGGATCGTAAATCTTGACGTTGCTCATACTGAAATCGCCCTGAATTTCTTCCGGCGTAGGAACGGTCAGAATCTGCGCGTCCGCTTGGGATAGTCGCAGACCTTCGTAATTGACAAAGAAAAAAGTATTTTTTCTAATCAGCGGCCCTCCGAACGACGCACCATAGTTGTTTTGCACCAAGTGATTGTTGCCCATGGAATCAAATGTGCTCGCGTCCAGCGCACCGTTGCGGAGAAATTCGTAAGCGGTTCCGTGAAATTGGCTGGATCCGGAATGCGTCACGATGTTGATCTGTCCGCCGCCTGCGCCGCCCATATCCGCGGTATAACTACTTGTTTCCACCTGGAATTCTTTTACGGCGTCCGGCGAAGGACTTAAATTTTGCGTGTTGAACGTCGGATCGGTATTGCTAGCGCCATCCAGCAGAAAAAAGTTCGCGTTCGGTCGGGCCCCGCCGATCACCACCGCCGAGCGTTGCCCAGGCCTCCAGTAGAGTGGATTTGTAGAGCCGGTCTGCGCGCCAAAACCCACGTGGGCGCCTGGAACGGTAAGGACGAGGTCGATCAGCATGCGGCCGTTGAGCGGCAGTTCGCGGATGGATGTTGGCTCAACGACTTCTCCGACGCTGGCGTCCGTCGTGTGCAACACTTCGCTCCCGGCGGTGACTTGCACTCCCTCTGCAACGCTGCCAATCTTGAGCGCGATATCTAACGCCAGTTTCTGGCCGACTTCCAGCCGCAATGTTTGCCTGGCAATGGCGAAGCCCGATGCCTCGATCCGCAATTCGTAATCGTCGGGCAACAGCGCCGGGGCTTCGAAGACTCCTTGTTGGTTGGTGATGACGCGGCGGATCGCGCCGGTGCTCACGGCAGTCAGCTGGACTGCGGCCCCAGCGACCGGGAGATGCTGCAAATCAGTGACGGAGCCCGACAGCATCGCATAGTTGCTCTGGCCATCAGCAGGGAGAGCGAATACCAATAGCAATAAAAGTAGACCATACCGCTTCGTCATTTTTATTTCTCCCGAAAATACGCGCAGAAGGCTACAGGGACGCAATAGACAGAACAATTGGCGATTCGAACGGACACAAGACAAGCTATCCCCGGTGGTGAGGACTGTAGCCACGGGAAAAGGAGACAGCAATAATTGGAAAGTACTAGAAGCTGCCTGGCCCTGCGCAAGCTTAAAAATCGTGATGCGGGATTATGAACCGGCGATGACTCGTTTCCCAGTTTCGGGAATGGCGGAAATGGGCGATTTTAGGTGTAGTTGTTACCACAATCGTTATCAAGTTAGGCCGAGATAAAACGTCGGCTTGTGGCCCAACTTTGCGGCG
>Ga0209488_10000976_pt1 | contig 24319 bp, 19 predicted proteins | sample Rivendell_Oct201_8_FD_188349 | JGI IMG/M metagenome (GOLD analysis project Ga0209488, IMG submission 188349) | Vadose zone soil microbial communities from the Eel River Critical Zone Observatory, Northern California, USA -... | ecosystem: Environmental > Terrestrial > Soil > Vadose zone >...
CGACGATGCGGCACCGAATCTGATGGAGGGCTGGCGGCCTGAAAATGCAGAAGAAGCAGTTCTTTCGGCATGCACCACTTTAATTTCGGTCGTCGACAACCAGGGTTCTAAAATCGTCCAATTCTCTCACTTTTCAGTGAAAGAATTCTTGACATCTGATCGCCTCTTGACCTCCGGCGATGGAAACATCCGTCACTACTACATTCCTCTCGATAGGGCACACACCGTGCTGGCACGTGCGTGCCTCACAGTGCTTGTGCAATTGGACGAAAAAGTGGACAAAAAGGGTCTCGCGGGTTTTCCTCTGGCATTCTACTCTGCTCGACACTGGGTCGATCACGCGAAGTTCGACGGTGTGGCGTCGCGAGTGAAACACGCCATGGAACAGCTGTTCAATCCAAATGAACCATATCTTACAGCATGGACCTGGCTATATGATATGGATTGGGATCTTTTTCGACCATCCACCGACGAACTCCCAGAACGACTTTCGGGATTCCGGGAGACTGGGTTGTATTATGCGGCGTTATGTGGATTCAGCGAGCTAGCCGACTACCTGATCTCTACCCATGGAGAAGACGTCAATATCAGGTGTGGTAGACACGGAAGTCCGTTACATGCTGCGTCATCCAAGGGACACCTTGAGACTGTACGCATATTACTCGATCGCGGGGCCGACGTCGACATTGCGACTAGCTACTTGAACAGGACCCCCTTGTGCACCGCGCACCATCACGGGCATCTGAAAGTTATGCAGCTGTTGCTGGACTATGGGGCAAATGTAAACGTGCGATACGGTAGATTGGGACTCCTATCGCATTACGCATTGTTTGAAGGAAAAGCCGAAGTTGTACGGTTGCTAATGCACTACAAAGCCGATGTGAACGCCATTTCTCCTTACAGGAACTTGAACTGGACGTCCTTGCACTTCGCATCGATTTTTGGACATGCAAAAGCCGCCGAGGTCCTTCTGGAACACGGGGCTTACACCAACGCACTAAACAAGAACGGCCAAACGTCGTTGCACGAGGCAGCGAGATCTGGTCACCTTGAGATCGTGCGTCTGCTGCTTATGCATGGAGCAGACCTGCACATCCAAGCGAAGGACGGTCAGACTCCACTCCAGGCAGCTATATCCAATGGACGTACCGAAACTGTGCAACTGTTGTTAGAGTATGGCGCCAAGGAAGGATAGGAGAGTAGGGGGGAGGTGGCCATACGAGTGATTTATTTATGAATTCGTTGAGAATATGGACAACGGCCATGCCCGAGGACACAAACGGACTGCTGACGAGGTGGAAGGGCCTGTGATACCCTCCCATCATGAAATAGGAAATGCAATATCGTCCTGTCGCCACTCTCACATACATAGAAATCACCCCATGAATTGGACTTTTGGTCATGCGTTAATAAAAGGACCGCAGGTCGTAACTGCGCATAACTACAGAATGCCGAAAGTCAGCCACGCCACTGACCTGGATCTGTCGTGGTCCCAGCGGTACTGAATTGCATGTGTCCTCGGTGAGTCCACGTGGCACGCACGAGGAGGTCTAGTGCCCACCTAGTACCAGTGCTCTTGCTGCGAATTGGACGCGTGCCGTGATTCGGCGGCCACATCTTTTCACCGCGGTTGCAGGTCGGACGGGTTACCTAATCCACGTTCTGAGCGGAGCGCGCTCGTCGACTTGGGGCGAAAGCAATGCTTTTACGTTCGGCAGGCGGTAGAGAAGATAAGCGGTATGGCGGAAGTACCTGAACGACGAAACAAGGGTAATATGGACGTAAGTCAACAACACTTGGTAAGTTGCTCCTCAGAATGGAAGCATGGGTCGCCAACCAGAGAGCGAGGCTAAGCAGCGAGGGTCGGAGCCACCAGAAAGAAAGCCCATGGATGAGGAGATAGAGCATCGGTTGTTGTGGGTGAACGCACGGAACATCGCCGACTTGGGCTTTTAACTAGTCGTCGTCCAAAGAAGGTACTATATCGAAGCTTTCGTTAACTGTTCTACTATGGGTGTTATGAGATTGTGAAAGATCTTTGCTATACGAAACAAAATTCTTCGACTTCAGAAGTCAGATGAGTGGCTTGACTGATCCCAGAGGTAATTAATGGGGGTGTTCAAACTAAGAGTGCCACAGAATAACTCCGCATAGTAACTCTACCAGAGAGGTATGAAGGACGGACCGTACATCAGTAGACCTTCGCGGGTAAGGGGATGAGTTGCGCAAGTGGACGGTGTGCGGCATCCGTAACAGCTTTCAGATAGTACAACAGAGGAGGAGAAGCGGTGTTTGGCAAGTCGGCTACCAGTGGCAGTGCCATAGCGGCAGGTGAGGCTGAGGCCCGAGGCATGGTACGCACCGGGTCGCCTGGCACCCTCTCAGTTTCAGGCTGTCTCCGACTCGGACCCTCCCTTGTGTGCGTCGCGAGTCCCCAGTGCCGTATGCAGTTCGGATATTGCTCTACCTCAAAATCTACAACAACCACATCCTCTTCTTGAACGATGTGTCTCCCGTGACGGACTGGCGCGATAGTGGCGATAGTGTGGCCCACGTGGCATCTGGCGTGACTGCTCCGTCACCCCGTCAGGTCTGAGCATACCACACCACGGCGTATCCACCTGCTCAAAATCCTGCTGGATTCGACCCAAGAACCTTCGAGTTCGCGAGCTCACTCGCATCGGCACATCATTCGCCAATGCACTGAATACAACATTTACTCTTCCGCATACGAACTTTTCCGATTCGGAGGTTTGCGTATGTCATAAATCATTTATTTATTTTGCTTTGCTGCTTTGCTGCTTCGCTTCTTAGTCCTCAATCTCGCAGACAATCCACCGGCGGCACGTAAAGGCCGTCCGCCTCGCTCACGCTGCTGGACCCCGTCTCGCGTTTCGAACCCCATCCCCGTCCTCAGCTCCACGTCATCACTCCTCTCTCCTACCATCGCCTCCGAGTCAGCCGCCGCTACGTTCTCTGTCTTTCACATCCTTATTTGTCTTGGAAGCGCTGTTGCTTTGCCTCTGGCCGCCCTTCTCTTTGTCTGCTGTTCTCTCGCTTGTCTCACCTCACCTCATCCCAAAAGGTTTTACTCCACACGTGTGTCAGACAGTTACTCGTGTGGCCAGTGCTACTATTACCCTTGTCCTCCCCCCGATAAGAAAAGACAAAGAGCATGGCCGTCGGGACGGGACAGTTTACAATGGCGATGATGCTGAGAGCAGCTGCGCGGCCTGCGACAAGGTCCTTGAAAGACAGCATATCTCTCCAGTGTTGAGATGCATTGCTATGGGCGACAAGTGTTGTAAAAAAGAAGAGGAAATACTGGATGCCGTCATGGTCAAGCGACGCATGTATGGGCGGGGCGGTGCCGGAGGGCGGCTGAGCTGCAATAAGTCCGACAACAAGGAGGATGAAGCATGTACGGCGCTCCGGAAATACCTTGATTTGCAAAGAAGCATCGCGGACGTGCGGCACTTGGATGTGGCCCTGTGGTCAGATTGGGGCATGGCGTAAAATTAGGGCTAGGAACCAGGCGAGGGAGACAAATGTTGGGCAGGAGACCAGGCAGAGGCTACACGCGAGAACAAGAGCACCTGATGATCCAGAGTATACTCGGACGTGACGTTGAAAGCTTCGACGGTTGAACGTCGAACTACAGACCAAGTGGCCTTCCGGGATTACGGTTGCTAATGTCTCCCTAGTAGGTGGAAAACGAGATTGCTGGCACTAATATTTTGCACTTTTGCTCCTAATGGTAATCTTGGCCTTTCATCTAGGTCCAGATTGACAAATAAAATCAATCCTAGATCTGCCGGCGGTACTGGCCCAATATTTCCAGTGCAGGAGCGTGTCATCTCATCTCGATTTTATAGCTGTTGTTCGCTTCCCTTCAACCGCACTGCATCTTGGCTCACTTTCTGGAAGCAGCAGAATCGCTTATTAATTTTCAAGCGCCTGATCGGCTGTTTTGTCAAATGAGGTCCCAGTACATACAGTACGACGCATCGGGAAGAAAGGCCCAACATGCCACAGGGACACCGCAGGTCTACAAAATTATAAATAACGTCGTCTCTCGAAATGCGGCCTTCGTCGACTTATTATCAAACCTTCTTGATATCATTTTTCCCAGGTTCATTCCTCGGCGCCGCTAAAAGTCAGTTGCTCGCTGAAGGATCGAGCGCAGCATAGCACGAGTATATGGGGTCATTCGAGTCCCACCCGACAGTCTGCCACCCTTGAAAGATGTTGGATGGGTCATATATGCTCTTGATCTCGTAGAGCCGCGCAGCATTGTCCCCCCAGAACGCTTGCTCGTGGTTTTGCTCGAACACGTACGCCTCATTGATGTACACCCCGCCGTCGGGCGCGAATTTCCGTAGTTCATCCGCCGCGGCGTTAAGGGCGCGCATTTTCTCCCTGATCACCGGGGCCGTGGTATTCGTGGGCCACGTGGCGGAGTAGATGGTATGCCAGAGCGAGTGGTACCACACCTTGTTCACTGAAGTGTCCCCGGTATCGAGCTGCGGCGGTGGGCAGTCCGCGAGAATCTGGATTGGCTGGTCGGAGGCGGATTCACCGAGCTGGACTTGGCCATCGCGCAGCGCTTGGGCGAACGTCTCAGGATTGTTCTGGAAGTAGTGCTTGGGGATCAGGCGGGAAGCGAGCGTGGTGGTGATGCCGACGCTGAGTGGATGCGATGAGTGGGAGGAGAGAAGCGTTAGCCATTTGTGTCCGTATGCTGGGTACAAGACCGCTCACACTTCATTGTTCTTTGCAAATGTCTTTTGGAAGACAGGATAGAAGTTGTCCTCCCGATGGTAAGCTTCCGAAAACTTTGTACCGCTGGGAAGGTTGTTCCTGATCAGGGCTAACGAGTCATTTGCCTTACTTATGGTACCGTCCGCATAGAAACCGAGGAAAGTCATCTCGGTGGGCAAAATGTTGAGGAAGGAACCCGCACCGAGCGCTGACCAACCCGGTGCGTGCTCGATGAATTTCCGCACGACCTTGTAGTTATCGTCAATGTTCCCGGAACTGGCGGAAATGGATACCCAGACGACTGGGACGGCGGGGTGCACCCTGTACGTGACGCTGGTGAGGATGCCCCAGGTGCCAGGTCCACCGCCGCGAATCGCCCTAACGAAAAATGTAAACGATAAGAAAACGCAACGCGGGTAAATATATTGCAAGCCCACCAAAAGAGGTCAGGGTGCTGGCACCGACTGATTGTGAGTTCAATACCGTTGTAGAGAACGATCGTCGCCTGCAGGACATTGTCGACGCCCAAGCCGAGCTTCGGCGAGAGCACGGAGTGTCCGGCGCCCTGGACCCAGCCGCCGGCTGCACCGACATTGGCGGTGTCTCCACCGACGCAGGTGCAGTTTTGATCATTACAGTATTTGTAAAAATCTCCAAACGTCTCGCCGGCGGCGGCCGTGATGGCGTCCTCCCCGTCGCCGTCACAGCGGGCGGGGATGAAGTGCTTGTTTCGCGTAAGTCCCTTCATGTTATGCGTCCACACAGCAAAGGCATTCTTGGCGGACGAGCGTCCGGCATAATCGTGACCAGCTGCCGGTGCGGGATGCCTCATCGTCAGAGGAGCGCTGAACCCGGGCAGGGGAAAATTTGAATGGAACTCACTGTTCTTGATGACGGAGAATAGGTTGTGCTCATTCACGAACTTGACATACTTTTGCACGTCGTCTGTGGTGGTTGCGTGCACAGCGTACGGGGGAATGCGTCCCTGACCGCAAGTAGCGTTATCTGAACTTGGGGGAAGAAAGCAAGAGTCTTGCGGGTAGCACATTTCCCCTAAGTTATCGAATTAGTGTCAGGATCATATCACTGGCGAGGGTTCAAGTTTGCATACAGTTGACGAACTCATAACTAGGCGCGGTCAGCATGATTTATCATGAGATGAGTAAGTATACTCACGACGGAAACCTATCCTCACGCAGCTGGTCGACAAGGGGGTTAGAAGTGACAGCAGTGATCGCATTGCAAGCGGCTGGATTGTGAGCCGAGTCATTGCGATAGCAGACTGAGCCGAGGGGACGTTCGGCGAAGAGCTTTCCGCCGATGGAATTATTGAACTTGGCAAGCACGTCCGTAGAAGGGAAGCATGAGTCACCGACAAGGCAACGAGTTGTTTTAGTAGCGGCGAGGGCCGGAGTCCAAAGGCAGAGAGGTCCAAGGATGAGAGGATAGAAGAACATGGCTCGCTGTGGGCTCGTGATTATGTTCCTCGTCTTGGATCGTTTAAATAGTCCCCGACCAGAGACAGAAACCATGCCTCGTCACATGTCACAGTGTTGAAGCCCATCCGAAGGCCATCAGGGAAAACCTCCCGCGCAACCGAGTGCTAGCGAGGACTAGCGGGGGCTAGTGAGATATTGCAGGGATAAACTTTGAAATGAATCACGTCCTTCTATCGGCCGTATCTCGTCAGGTTTTCCCTGATGAGTCCGAGTCGTTGACAGCATTGTGGGTAATACAGCATCCGAGCGGTACAGGATGTTAGGCTTGCGATGGTGACCAGAAACTAGGGAGTGCCTTCTGCTGGCAGAGGAGAGACATAGTGGTGCCAGGGGTAGTTCCGTAAACAGTTCCGAGTCGTGCTACGCGAACGCGAGTAATAACAATAATCAGGAAGAACCTAATGAGGGATAGAGCACATCAGGTAGTGTTGCCCGAGAGTTGAGTCGAGTTGAGTCGAGTTGCAACTACGACCAACTCCGCTTCCCAGAGTTGCACTCGAGAGAGTTGGCAGGATAGCGGTCCGGCCAATCCACCAATCAGATTGACCATGCCAAAGTAAGCAGGTGACAGCGGTTGATGACAGATCATCGACAATCAACAGCATTGTTGGCTCCAAACCAAATGCGGTAACACCTGTCAACTCCGGGCAACTCTCGGAGTTGACTCTGCTGACCAGAGTTGAGGAAGAGTTCACAACTCTGCCAACTCAACTCTGGTAACTCCGAGTTGACTCAACTCTCGTGCAGCACTACTCTTGGCTTTCCCCGTTACGTCAGTATATCCAAACACTGGCAAAACCAGACAAAACCAGCCGATCGACCACAAGCTCAAGCTAGCCAAACTCGGAGTTCTCAACATATAACATATCGTTCTGCACCGGCAGAACACCAGTGTTGTTGCTGCCATGCAAATCTGGTAGATATTCTTGCACTTGATCACTTGACGTAATAATGCCCCGCCGAGGGTATACCACCCTGAAGAACAATGTGTAGTTTACGGGTCCGACATTGACGCCATTCTCATTGGCGTTCGGATGGGTGACGTTCAGGATGTCGACCAATGGACCCCTCGGTGATCCTTAGATGGGTGTCCATGTTCCCGCCAACCAGCTTGCACTGAACCGATGTCTAATAACTGAGACGTCGAAAAAAAGGGCTCTCGGGTTCAAGTTGACGAAACATGCAGCTCACATAAAACATGCCCTTGAGGGGCTGGGAAACTGGAAGAGATGGAGTCAGTTAGTTGTCATCATAAGTGAACCTACTCTTTATTGAAAGGCCGGAACCGAGGGCTAGCGTTTGACGGTTGACTGATGTAGAGCCATTAAGGCCCTGGTTCGGTGCAGCACAACCCTTGCAGAGAGTAAAGTTCGAATAAACCATTCAGCTATGAACGCACTTTCACTAGCTTGTGGCCCTCTCCAAAACTGGTGCCGGCTCAACATTCGCGTTCTACTTTGTTCCGATCCTCAACGCGGGCTCCATTTCCGCTTTGTGGCAGATCGCGTGGTTCGCAGATTCGATCTTCCTCTATAGCGGCTTCATTGGAACGTTGTATTTCCTCATTCCCGATACTCCACAGACGAAAGTACAGATTCCTTCAAGTACTAGGACTCACTCTGGGGAGGTCGCTGAGCGTACAACAACAGGCTGACCTCTCGTGCGTGCGAATCATCTGCGGTTTCGAGAGTCTCACCACTTGGCGTGAGAGGGCGCCAGTAGATGAGATCACCCGCTCGCTGAGGCCGTAGGCTCGACTTTGGAGGGTCCGCAGAGGCTGGAGACGGCATAAGAGACGGCACCTCAGCTAGGTGACGAAGAGAAACAGCTAACAATGAACGCACGACAGCAGGATACGGCACAAAAGGAAAGCAAGACCGCGGAGACCAAGCGGAGTCTGTGGGATGACGATAGCTCAGTGTGGGCCCTAAGGATTTATGTCTCTCACAGGCAACGAGCTCGAACGTCGCCATTGGACATCTGTCATGCGATTCATGGCATGTAAAGGTGTTTATGAAAGAGACCAGCACATTCATGTTGACAACCAACGCGGTAAGTGGCCGCCTTTGATTCGCTCTATATGTTGATCTTGGTCATGCAGGGCACCTTCTGATGGGATGGTGAGATGCAGCGGGAATTGAACGTGGTTGTACGAAGCCACCAACCATACATGAACAGTTTGCGCCTGAATTGCACGCACGTGACATCGGCGGGCCGCCATTAGATTACCGGTGTTCCCCTCTACTGCCCGGTCAGAAATTGTAGTACCGTGTACCCGGCCGAATACACACTTCCGTGCACCCTCGCCGGAACAGCGTTTTTGTTTCTGACCACTCATCTCCCACTCCGTGATCGTGTCAACCAGCATTGAACAGTATTTGAGGTGTAGTCCGATCCGGTCTTTTGTTGGCCGCTTCCGACACAACCGTCGAACATTATGCATCGAGAATACTAACATTGACGACACGGGAGAATTACCAATTGATGACTACGATCGACATCTACTAGCAGTGCATCCAAGAGGAAGGACTACGAGCGGTTAAAACCGACAAATGTCATATATACTGCTAGTTACGCTTACCAATTTGAACGTGCAGAGTGTTTGCCTTCTGAATGTTATAATCAGAGAGCGTACGACCATCTTCAAGCTGTTTTCCGCCGAAGGTCAAGCGCTGTTTATCCGGAGGAATGCCTTCCCTATCTTGTATCTTTGCCTTCACACTCCAGATGGTGTTTGATGACTCTACTGTCAAGGTGATCGTCTTTCCGGTGAACGTCTTGACAAAAATCTGCATGTCAACCCGGAAGACGAGGTAAAGGATTGATTCTCTCTGAATGTTATAGTCTGATAACGTGCGACCGTCCTCAAGCCGATTGCCGGCGGAGATCAGACACTGTTGATCCGGAGAAACGCCCTCCTTATCTTGAATCCTGGCTTTGACGTTACCAATCGTGTCTGATGGCTCGATCTCGAGAGCAATCGTCTTCCCGGTGGAAATTTTTACGAAGATCCGCATGCCTCCGCGCAGACGAAGGACAAGATGAAGGGTAGATTCCTTCTGGATGTTGTAATCCGAGAGAGTGCGTCCGTCTTCAAGTTGCTTACCAGCGAAGATAAGACGTTGTTGATCCGGGGGAATGGCCTCTTTGTCCTGAATCTTCGCCTTGACATTATCAATCGTGTCGGAAGATTCAACCTCAAGAGTGATGGTCTTCCCTGTCAAAGTTTTGACGAAGATCTGCATACCGCCAAGGAGACGAAGGACTGCGAAAGGTAATATAAGTAAATGTATCCGACAATATATCAGACAGTGCCGCGTACCGAGATGAAGAGTAGACTCTTTCCCGATGTTGTAATCGGAGAGCCTACCAACCTCGAGCTGCTTTCCAGCGAAAATGAGGCGCTGATCAACCGGACGAGTTCCTTGCTTGTCCTGGATTTTGGACTTTACGTTGTCGATGGTCTCGGACGGCTCCACATCAAGGGTGATGGTCTTGCCCCCCTCGGTCTTCACGAAGATCTGCATAGCTACCTCATGGGTCAGTTGGATACTTTGAGGTCCCGAGGCGGAACACCGGTGAGGAGCAGGAACTTACTGAGACTTTAAGTGATAGAAGATGGCAGTGGTAGTGGTGGTCAAGAAAATCTGTGGGACATTGCCATCGAGGCCTTATCGACCTCCATCAGTGCCCCCTTGCGTCAACTTCTCACCACGTATGATCACGAGCTTTGCTAGTGAGCACTATAAGTGCACCAACTGATCCGTCTACTACTTGGCTTGCAAGAAATGAGTCCTTCGTAAAGTTTTCGCCCACCACTTATTTCTCTGAGGCTGCGAATCTGGGATTCGGCATACATCACACATGTATCCCTGGCCGTCGCGTTCATGCCAGTCATGGACAGACCCACATTGTCACGAAGCACACCAGAGATCCTGAATTGATGCGGACCCGGAAAACGCCGGGAAACTGTGGTGGTTTTATTCTTCTTGGCTCGATGTCCCCACAATTGAGTACGAACAGCCATCAATGTCAAGTCCGTACATGGGAGAACAACGCCGTAAGTTACGGGATTCATCAAATCTTGCACACGCTCAGATGAGTGCTGACTAGACCTGATAGTAGTGGTTTAGAAAACAAAAACGGACCAGGCACAGTAGGCTCACCGGACAAATATAGGATGCCATGCTGAGCATCATAGGCGACAGATGTTATCGTAGAGGCCTGCGTTCCATCATCCTCGAATACCTAAGTTCGATGTGTATGATATCACGCCCTTTCAACACCGAAGGACGATCCGCGTACCTTGTCAACTTTCAGCTTTTCCCCAAAGAAAGCATTACTCCCAGTGTTTTTCGCGATTCTGATGGCAGACGAAGGTGCCACTTTCTTCGAGTCGTGGTACGCGGAAATGAAGGAAAATGCTACAGGGAATCCTGCTGCCCATAATGCTCCATTTGTATCAATGGAGAGATTATCCGTAAGGCGATCTGTGTTCGAGGCGAACGGGTTTTCAGCTTTAGTCCCAAAACTTATCGCAAAATCTATATACCCAAGGCAATGGTGTCAGTCGACACAAGATTGTGTTCGTTTTGCTCCTCGAGGACTTGGATCTGGCCAAACTTGGAGTTGGCAACATAAACGGTACCGTTCTGCGCCCTTGCGATACCATTGCTGCCATGCAGACCAGCAATCGCGATCTTGCACCCCTCCTCTACGTGACAATATCCAACCGAGGTCCTTGATAATCCCAAGAACTCGAGCCACCTGGTCTGGAAAACGACGTATCAACGGTATATATGCTATCTTGAGTACGTGTAGCTCACAAAACCAACTTTGACGCCATGGTCATTGGTGAAATAAAAGCTCCTCCCGTCTGGGAAACCGACGACATCATTGGGAGTATCAATAACCGGACTCCTGACGGTCTTCACGTGTGTGAGCGTGTTCCCTCCAACTGTAGTCTTGAATATCTCCACGACAGAATCCGCGCCAACCAGCTTCGCGGGTCCATGAACCGGCTTTCGATGGTTGATTGCGTAGACGAAAAGCTCTCTCGGGTTCGAGGCCGATGTGACGACATCCAAACCATGTGAAGAATATCCTCGGGGGGTTGGGAAGTCCGAAAAAGTGAGTCGTGTAACGGCACCCGTTGCCGGATCATACGTAGCTATGTAGTCATTGAAAGTGACATTATCCTCTTCAAAGACGCCCAAAGCCGGAACCCAGTGCCGGCGTTCGGCGGGTGTAGAGCAAGCAAGATAAAGAAGGCCACTGGGTGGATGTAACACGATCTCTGTAAATAGTACGCTTGGTGAGCTCCGAGTTGGATGAAACACTTTAGGGAGTAACGCACTTTCACAGGCTTGTAGCGCTTCCACACTGTTACAGTTCGTATTGCCCACTGATTCGATCGCCCTCCCTACACCGAACGTAGACAGCAGAGCCTTCAAGGAGAGTTCATAGTACACGGCAAAAAGTATGGCCAATAGAGCAAAAAAAGTGAGCCCAGCGCGTGGCATGGTGGTTGCTTGCTAGGGGTTTGGCCCATTACGTGTAAGCCGATTTGATAAAAGCGGGAGAAAGGAGTGGGGACACCCCATTAGATGGGTGATAGGAGGTATCCGATCGGACGATCGCGTCCACAGCTCCGTCTTTTCCCCGCAGACTGATATCAATTACAGAGCGGGCGGTTTGAATAACGGCCGTGAAGGGGCACTCTTTAACACATCACAGGGTTTAATGTTTAACGCCAGAATTTTGAAAGTATTACAGCAAAACTCATGATACCATAACCGCCAAACTAATATTTCTTCCCTGCTAATTGAAGGTGCGCACTGTGCTCGTCGTAGGGGAATTTCGAGAGAGGAATTTCACGCCAGAGATCAGGCGTGAGGAAGCCATAAGTCTTTGTGATCTATCCAGCTGTCAGTAAAAGATAAAAAACGAACAGTTGCAAATAAATACAGCGGCGAATGTTGCTTTTAAGAAATTGCCCATTGTTGCGGTCGAACCCTTTGACTGTGTATAACAATCGGAGACACCGGCCAGCTGAAGGAGACGTTTGCATGCAGGGGCTGCGACAATGCCTGTACCACGGGGTGCTGGTATGAGCCTGCACATGACTGAGCCAACTTTTCCGCTGACTTTCGAGGGTACAGTATGTGGGGCGCCGAGGTTGGCACCCCAATAACCTCGACGAACTGGGACAACAGAAAGCTTGGCAAGGATGATGGCGCCGCGGATAGCCGTCGCGACTTCTTTTGCGCACTTGACACCAAGACCAACATGACCATCAAAGTCCCCGATGGCAACAAAGGCCTTAAAACGTGTACGTTGGCCGGCGCGAGTCTGTTTCTGCACGGGCATAATCTTCATGACTTCATCCTTGAGGCCAGGGAGGAAGAAGTCGACAATTTGGAATTCTTTCACACACAGAGAGAAAAGGTAGATCTCTTCCATTGATTTGATCTTGCCGTCCTTCACAAGGCGACCAAGCTTGGTAACAGGAACCCTTGAATAATCGTTGTAGGTTCCGGTGGCACGGACACCCGACGAGTGAGCACGTACCAGTCCTTTTCCTCGTCCTTGCGAGGGCCGCGACGACCACCGCGACGACCTCGGCCACGGTCGCCACCCCGTCCTCGTCCGAATCCTCCTCGCCCGCGTCCGCTGTCGGCCATTTTTGACGAAATACTGAGAATGGAGGTGAGACTATCAGATGATATGAGCGAGTGGAACAGGTGTGAGAAGGGCGTTATCTAGACAAAATGAATCCATCCACCGATGGGAAATAGTAATGGCATCTCAGTTCATCGAAATATCATGACGACGACACCAATGAATATTGCCCAGTCGTGCAAAATAAGTGAAAGGGATACAATACTCACGTTTTGAGGGTCTGTGAGGTGTCGAGCTTGTCGACTGTCGTGGCTTGGTCTCAGCTTCAGCAACTTGCATGTTTCACGTGACGTGACATGAAATGTGACATCCGACGTCATTGGACAGTAAAAGGACCCCAGCCACCACAATAGGCATGAAGTCCCCAAGTGTGATATTTTCTTTTTCAGACTTATACGTGCCGTAGTTTCTAGATATGCCTCGTGTAGTCCGCGCCGTAACAGTGTGTTCTAGATAGGAGGGCTGATCGTGATTCCTCGGAGAGCTGCGGTGGTGTGTGGAGGCCCAGATATATAATGGGCACCTGACCCGTTTCCGATAGGACCGCCTCTTGTCCTCCGACCACCGCGCCTATCGATTACTCTCGTCTCGTCTCACTCAGCAACGTACGCCCATTGCCCCGACGCACCTAACCCACAGACTCTTATATCTAATCATCCTCTTTCTTCGGATATAGCCAAACCCCACTCTATCAACTGAATCACGTTGGCACCCCATGTCGAATTCTCCGTATTTGAATTTCAACAAACCGATATCTAGTCCTTGCCCCACGTAGGTCTCTTGTCTCGGGACCCTGTACCGATATTAATATTTTTCTATCTATAGCAACGGCCGTCAGACCGTTGGAGATGGGGCTTTCTACGTTGACGCCGCACCTAGTGTGCTAGCTGTTTGCCACGTCCAGGGCGAAGACGACGTGTACTATTACTCCACCGCGTTCTCTGGAGGACCTGGGGTACGCATTTCGTATAGTTTTTTTCCTTCGTCTCTGGAAGTATTTACATTTCCCTCAGTGGCGGTTTTGACATTCCGAAGTCAAAATGCCCTCCTAGTGGAGGGTCGTCGGACTGTGTGACAGGCAGTCCGGCGTTGAAACATGCTACGGCATGCAACCACACTTTCTATTCTTCTTCTCCATTGAGCTCCAAAGATCCTCGTCAAAACATAGTCTACCCACCTACTCCACCTACTTCTGTAGCTGATGTCGCGTCGTTCCCACCTAGCTCTGTGGAACCGCAGCCTGTCTGTGGTGCCCCAAGAGCCATGAACTTTTCGCATGGCCTCGCCACCCCACCGTTGACGCCAGATGATTTCCTCGAGGATGTATCGGTTAAATCAAACGACGATGCACTTGAGTTGCTGACGGCCTTATTCCCGAACCACGCGCTTGCGGCGTTACCTTACGCGAAGAGTGTATCAATCTCCTCACCAGAGATGGAGACATCCTTTGACGGCGTGGTGCTCGAGTTGCCTGGCAGGCCCAAAACCTTTTATGTTGACAGCAAGAGCGCAGAGGTCGTCAATGTGCGCGAAAGGTACGAAAGAATTTGGCTACGGCAAGCTATCTCGCTCAATTGGTCCCTAGTATCGTGGCGCTCTTGGACCTTGCCGATGAGCATCTTCAATGTTCTGCACTCGTAATTGCCCTCGAAAAGGCTTCGCCTACGCTCAGCGGCCTGCTGCACGCTCTCATGTACGTTGGAGGTACTGTGGTCACCAAGCCTGATTTCCCTGTGCACCCCGCATACGTTCTGGTCGGTTTGGAGATTTAGCAGCGTAGGTAGTTCTGTACTTGGCTCATATGATCCGGTGGGACGGTACGGTATGAATGTGTTTATTTCCGTGATATTTCCCCCGTTATTCCGCCATGTCCCCTGTGTTTCTCTTAACTATGTTTCTCTAACAAAAAAATGATGAGTGTATATTTGATGTTTAGGCATGAGCCCGGCGACGGGACATTGCGATCGCTTATGTCGATATCGGCTCGCTCCTTGTGCATGGATTATGGGTTTCCTTGGGGACCTTGTTCGTGGCCTATGCAAGGTTTTCTGCGTCTCATCTCCCCAGGAACCACCAGAGCCCGTTCATCACGGCGCAGAGAAGCCCCCATATGCCCAACAGACACAGCACCAGTACCCTCCTCAGCAGCAGCAATTGCAGCGCCCACAGCGCCTTCCTGGGCCAGCTCATTCACAACAGCCGCCGCAACTCCACGGCCACGGACATCATGCTCAGTGGCAAGGACAAGGTCCTCAGCAGCCATCTCCCGTGCCATCCCAACCGCATCCTCCCCGACATGAGAAGCGGACAAGCCCCCCGTCTCCCTCATCATGGCCGCAGGCAGCACATCAAGCTCCCCAGCGTCGTCCCCATGAACAAAGTCAAGGACCGGCCCAGCGTCCTTCTCCCGCACCATCGTCGGGGCTACCCCCGCCACAGCCACAGCCTCAGGCGGTGGTGCCAGTGCATCCGACTTCCCCGCGCCATCATGCGCACGAACGACTTGTGCGTCCTGAACGTTCTCTCTCTCTCTGCGCATAGAGTCTGCATGTTAATGACTGTCGGCTGCTGACGCGATCACACACATCGCAGGACCAGAACCTTGTCAACGCTCAGAACGAGCATTATGTCTCTCTGCGTGCGCGCGCGAAGCAGGAGGGCGATGCGATGGCGCATGGATTTGAACAGAGCCATGCTGCTTATGAGCGCAAGGACGGGATGGCCGCCAAGGAGCTCTCGAGCGAGGCTAAGGAGCATCAGCGGGAGATGGACCGTCTGAATGCCGAAGCGAGCGCGTGGATATTCCATGGTGAGTACTTTGTTCCTCCTCTCTGTTCGTGGACCCATGCATCACCCGCGTCCTTCGTAGAAAATAATCTCGTGAGCATGTTCTTCGTCTTGGCCAGATAATTCTCTGAATATCGTGTCGGGCAATGTGCATTTAGGATAGCGAGCCAGGGGAGGTTGATTTACATGGCCTCTATGTCAAGGAGGCTATCGCGTACACTGACAAGAGTATTGCTGAAGCGCGAGCGAGAGGTGATAGAGAGATTCGTCTCATTGTCGGTTCGCACAGTTTTGTTTATTTCAGAGAGTGTAACTGACCTCTTGCGTCGTTGTATAGGAAAAGGCAATCACTCTGAGAACCACATGGCGAAGATCAAACCTACCATTGAGGAGCTCGTGCAGGAGTATGACTTTGCAGAATTTGCGACGTATTTCACTCATTCGCTTCCTCTAGGCATAATCTTTCTGCAGCCATTGACCCTCACAACTCGGGTGTTTTGATTGTGCAGTTGTAAGTCGTGACGCTACACTAGTAGGTGAGAGATCGAGACCCGGTGGTGTTGGGGTCATATGATATCACGTAGAATATATGCAGAGTTGCTAGGGGTATGATTAACGGCAGGCAATGACAGGAATTGCCACAGGCAATCGTGCTACCTGGAGTAATGTGTTAGAACACCACGCAGGGTAGTAATCTAAGTATGGCTTTAACGGTATACGTCAGTGAGGCGTTACGAGCTCTGAAGTCCCGCGTTTATGCAATGATTAATGAGCAATAATGAAGTACCCTGAGCTGGCAGCCTATCAAATAATGACCTCATAAAGGGTGTATGTTTGCATCGGACACAGGACTAGTACTTCGCCGTGGAATGACCAGACAGTTCACTCGCCAGTCCCGTAAGTATACCAAGGACGCCAACTTAATCCACAAGAGAGCCCATGTCGGCTTGTGGAGGTAAGGGCGGCGGATAGTCCTTCAGCGGTTCTCTGGATATTCGTTTGGCCACGTTCGGTGAGACGTTCAGAGTACGTTGTGGCGATCAAGCACGTACGTTCTCATTTCCCACACATTCTCACTGCTCGACCCCAGTCTCCGTCTTGCCCACCACTCTGCCCGGTGCCGAATCCACGCGTCGCGCCTTTGCTCTGGGTGCAAGCCCTTGGTGCTCATGCAAAACTTGAACTCGTTCCATTTTGCGGAGCAACGTGCCATCTCGCCGAAGCGGTATATCGACTTGAGCTGGGTGCCTAAAACTGTTTTCGTTTTGTATTTAACGCAAGGAGAAGAGAGACGTGAGTGGGACGAGCGTACTATTGCATGAGAGGAAATCGTCAAAGGCGGTCATGCAGGAGGGTATGTCCTCCGTCGTCGGATGCAATCGACGGAGTCGCGCCTCTTCTTGTGAAGCCACCGCTTTGAACTTATCGCCGTCTTTGATTGCGGGATCTTCCATGAACTCGTACGCGGCTAATCACCTTCCGTCGGGAGGAAAGATGGGCCGTCAGCGAGAGTGAAGGTCTGCCCGGTCACGGTGTATACGGCCCGTCCCGGGCTGGGCTGCCACCATCCGCTGCGTGGCTGTATCTGCAGGACTCTGTGGGTCGTGAGTCCAAATGATACGCCTCGTTACCTTCGACGCTTTGCATACCCTCATCACACCACGCAAACCCTTGCATGTTCAATACTCGGAGGTATTCAGCCCTTATCTCGGCACACTCCCGCCGGACGCTATCGCTCGCTCGCTCAAGCTTGGTGTGCACTTTTACGGCTTCTAGCTACTCACGGCGATGGGCTTAGACAGCGACACGTTAGCGGTTCGTCAGCTTCAGGTCGAGAGGCCGTCATACCGTGCAGGTGCGGTGGGTTGGTGGAGTGAAGTTATCTCTCGGACGGCGGTAGGCGCAGGCGCCGACCCCCCAACGGTTGAGAGACATCTCGGTACGATCGTGCCAAGCCTCTTCAAGCGATTTAGCTCTCGTGAGGGGTACAGTCTCTTTGACGACACCCTCGAGACGCGTACGTCGTTATGTCTGCTCGTGTACGCAACTACAAGAAGTTGATACGTAACAGTCCGTACACTTCGTACGATGGGTGTGCAAACGGGGCTTATCACAAACACGGATGCTCGAATGGGTTAGTTGTTGCACCCTCTGGGGCGGCTGCGTGCTCAAATCTCATGTAGAGTGTCCTCAAGGACCTTGCGATATGGGAATATCTCTCACCCGTGCTCATAAGTGAGGCCGAAGGCTTGGGAAAGCCATCGATGTCCATTTTCCTCGCCGCGTGTGTACGTGGAAATGCCACCCCGTTGGAGACCTTACACGTCGGGGATGACTTTCAGGAGTAAGTCGCACACCATCAGTGTTTCGCTTCCATATTGTGACATGCTGGGACAGAGATTATCTTGGAGCGGACAATGCAGGGCTTCATGCCATACTGTTACGAAGAACACAATCGGATGAAGAGTTTGAGCACACAGGGGCTCTTGCTGAGTTAGATTTAAGGGCCATAAAGAATGTGAACGTAGTCAAGGACTTGAGTGGTGTAATTGCGTGGGTCGAGAAGAGGAACACGACGCGTGAAGAGTAAGCCCGCGGTGTGAGTGGAAGTGTGGTCTTCCTAGATTCGAGTGTGCATGAACAGGGAGCTAATGGGAAACTATCAAGCGTGCTACAACGATGGCATCTCGCAATCCAACACACGAATCAAGGGAGCCTTGGTGTATCCACAGCAGGGATGATAGTCTTCGGGTATTTCCAGGCAACGTCCTCGATGCGCTCGCCCATCTTCAACACCGTCGCGCGGATAACGCGCGGGTCCCTGCGCAGAAACTTACTTAGACTTTTCTGCTTTTCGGGGGACGCGTCAAAATGCATCGTCCAGTAGCTGACACGAGAAAATGAAAATTAAGATGGATCCCTAAGAAAGATAGAGGAGAGGACCGAACGTACTCTCCGTGTTCGTGGTTAGTTCCATGTGACCGCATGCGCTGAGGAAGCGTCTCGGTGCCCCAGTACTGAATCCCGCGAACGACGCCCCCGTTGTTAAGTAGATGTGTGGCAGCGAGGCGGACGAGACTTTTGATTTGTCGCTGTGGAGCATAAAAGATATAAACTAGTTCCAGTTTTCAGAGGTTTCATCACGTACGTATTCAGGGTTGTGCGCGGCGATGCATAAGACCTGGTAAAATGGCATGTCTCTTGAAACTGTTGTCGGTCAGCAAAACACCCGCCCAAATGTAAGCGGACCGGGCGGCACGTGTAGTAGCGCTTTGGCTCGTGGCAGGATAGGATTTATTTCGTGTTCGCGTGCACATTTTGATCTGATCATTCCAATACCATTAACCCGTCAACCAAAAAACAATGTCGATGAAAGCTGTGAGTCCTTCTTCGCTGGAGAAAGTATAACCATGAATCCGATGTCAATCAGATCGTAAAAAGTTGGTACCTGCTGGATCACCTACCCCGGAGACATCTAAAAATGGTCTTTTCTTAGGCGTCATCTCAGGAGACTCTCTTGTCCTTCGTGGTCGTCCGGGGCCTCAGGGACAGCCGCCCAAGGAAAGGTGAGCTTCTCGGACCAGATCGTTCACAAGCCTGACTAGTTCCGCAGGATCCTTCATCTCGCCGACATTTCATCTCCTAGGCTAGGAAATGCATCAAGGGAAGACGAAGTAAGCCTTCCATTCTTCTGCCTATATCTAGCTAATCATGAGCACGTTATCAGCCGTGGGCATACGAGGCACGCGACTTCCTCCGTGCGCTCACGGTTGGAAAGGAAGTCACATTTACTTCTTCGCACCAACTTCCTCCTGGGGAGGGTGACATACCCCGTGATCTTGGAAATGGAGAGGCCAACGGTGTTGATATCACGAATGAATTGCTATCCCATGGCTGGGCTAAAGTGAAGGACTTCAAGCGCGAACCGACAGAGGATGACGTCCGCCGCAGAAGCCTAGAGTCCGAAGCAAAGTCTGCCGGACGTGGTCTGTGGAACCCTCACGGGCCTAAAGTAGGTTCTCTTACTCTTTGCTTTACGTTGCAGGTACCATCTATTATTCGTAGGCTCGACAGGTCCTACACAACATGCCGTTGGACTCGCAAGGATACATTAACGAATGGAAGGGGAAACAGTTGGACGGTACGAAGATAGAGCTTTCATGTCCACACTCAACTAAGTGTGCCCATTTTTCTAGCCATTGTTGAGTCTGTCCGGGACGGAACTACCCTCCGGGTCCGCCTATTCATGCCTGACGGTGAACACCAATTCGTCAACATTACTCTTGCAGGGGCGCGCAGTCCACGTGCGGCGTCGAAGCAGGGAGAAACATCTGAGCCTTGGGGGGACGAAGTGAGTTTTATGGGTCTCTAATGTCTATCGCTAACCGCCTCATCAACCTTTGTAGGCTAAATTTTTCACCGAATCACGTCTACTTCAACGCACAGTCAAAGTACAACTTCTCTCACTACCTACTACAACTGCCACGCCGTTCCAGACCAATGGTACCAGCGCACCGGCCCCTGCGAGCATATTCATCGGCATCGGTCGGTGGTTTTAATCCCCTCAAGATGTTTCCTCTCTTGTGCTCATCTAGCTGGCTATCTAGTTTTGCACCCGGTGGGTAATATTGCTGAGTTCCTTCTCGGGGCCGGGTTAGCATATCTCGTGGAGTGGCACTCAGGAATGTTAGCGCCTTATGGTGGCTCGGAGAAGCTGCGTGCAGCCGACCGGGCAGCCAAGGAGAAGCGCCTCGGCTTGCATGCAAATGCACCAACAGCATCTGCCCTCGCTAAATCACTGTCAGGAACACCTAATGGTACGGGACGAGTGTTCGAGGGGACTGTCGTACGCGTGTGGTCCGGCGATCAGGTTTCCATTGGGACGAAGGATGGTAAAGAGCGGAGAGTACAACTGAGCTCGACGCGTGGACCCAAGTGCGTTTGTCAAATTCTAATCTCAATCAGGCTGGACGTTGATCACCTTGAGGACAGGCTGTCAGACCCGAAGCAAGCGTACTACGCTCATGAAGCTCGTGAATTTCTGCGGAGAAAGCTGATTGGGAAGCACGTCAAAGTCCAGGTCGACTTTGTCCGGCCTCGCGAAGGCGAGTACGAGGAGCGCGAATCCACGACCATCCGTGTCGGAAGCCAAAATATGTCAGTTGGTACTAGAACCTAGCTTTCTTGACGCGTTTGACACAGCTACAGCAACATTGCCGAGCAACTCATCGAGAAAGGACTTGCCAGTGTCGTGAGACACAAGCGGGATGATGAGGATCGCTCACCTGACTATGACAAGCTGATGGCTGCGGAGCAGACGTTCGTACAGCTCGCATCCTCTCCGCACTAAAACCCTCATCCATTTCCTCCCCCAGTGCTGCGGCCGAAGGGCGGGGGATCCATTCTGGAAAGGAACAATCGGCACCTAGGCCGCCTCTAAACCTGTCGGAGGCAAGCAATCGTGCCACCCAATTCCTTAATGGCTTCAAGCGACTAGGCAAAATCCCGGCGGTCGTTGACTACGTTGCTGCTGGTTCTCGGTTCAAGTAAGCCATGAGCTTGCTTTGTTCGTGTAGATTTCGTAAGAGCGTCGCTCATAGGATCTTCCTTCCTAAAGACAACCAAGTTCTTACCCTCGTACTTGGTGGTAGGTCACTTGACTTTGAGCCTTTTCATCTGCTCATCGTCTCATAGGAATTCGTGCGCCCCGAGCTGCACGTAGTGCATCCGAAAAAAGCGAACCTTATGGTAATGAAGCTGCCGAATTTGCAACGCGGCGATACATGCAACGTGATGTGGAGATCGAAATCGAAACCACCGACAAGTCCGGCGGGTTCATCGGCGCTTTGTATTTCAATAAAAACGAAAACGCTGCCGTCACGCTAGTTTCTGAGGGCCTGGCAACTGTTCATTCGTTCTCGGCAGAATCCCTTCCATGGGCGAAGCAATTGTATGACGCTGAGGTAGGTCACCTAGTAAGTTTCGAGGACAAGCAAGGTCTTGACACCTCTCCCCAGGAAGAGGCAAAAAGGGGGCGGCGGAATGTACGCATGTAATCTTGCTTTTATCTGCACCTCGCTAACATGCAGGGTAGATTTGGTCTGAAGTTTTGGATGAGCCAGCAGACGTTGAACCAGAGGAAGATTTGAATGCCCGCAAGGCAGAATACATCGACGTTATCATCAGTGATGTCCGGACAAAGAATGGGTTCAGTTTCTCTGTACAGATCCTCAATACAGAAGGTAACTTAATAGTGGCTTCCTCTTTTGTGATTGACTGTTGACTTGTGGGTGATAGGGATCGCATCATTAGCGCAACTCATGCGCGATTTTTCCGCTCACTACAAAGACACCGCACCGCCGGCCGGCTTTGTGCCCAAAGCCGGCGAGCTTGTCTCTGCCAAATTTTCTGATGGTGCTTGGTATCGGGCAAAGATCCGTCGTGCATCTCCGGTCAAGCGGGAAGCGGAGGTTACCTTTATCGACTACGGCAATCAAGATACGATTGGCTTTAAGGACATTCGCCCACTAGATGCGAGATTCCGCAAGCTGCCAGGTCAAGCACACGAGGCACGTCTTAGGTGCGCAAATGTTCGCATTATCTGAACCTACTCAACACTTACGTTGGTGATCGTGCAGCTTCGTGAAACTCGTCGGCGAAGAGAGCGAGTATCATCAAGACGCGATCAATCGCTTCCGTCAGTTGTGTGATGGACGTAAGCTCGTTGCTAACGTCGACCACAAGGAAGGCCCCACTCTCCACCTCCGCCTTATCGACCCCGCGGACCCCGTGACAGCGGACGATCCTCTGGCGTCGATCAACGCGGACCTTGTACGGGAGGGCCTCGCATCCATCGACCGCAAGGGTTGCAAGTACCTCGCGTCATACCCGCAGGTGCAGAAAAAACTCCAGGAAGCCGTCGCTGGGGCGAAGCGCGACCGGTACGGGATGTTCGAATTTGGTGATGTCGAAGAGGACGAGTGATTCCCATCGAGTTACGTAATTTAGGCCGCGCGTGGGTTCCGCTTCCGCAGAGGGGTCGGTCAATCATCCTTGGTTTCATCCCTTCTTTGAGTGTGCGAGGCGATCGTGGCCGTCAAGTTCGAGGTCGTGGCCTTTCCGGGGTGGTGCTTCAGGGCCTGGAAGCTTCGGTCAGATGGAAGAAGAAGGCGATCCCCCTGATTCTGTGATGGATGATGATGCTTCCCAGCACCGAAATCAATGTGATGGGATGGGAAACGTCTGAGATGCCCTGGGCCACAGATCGTTGCGGTGCCGAGTGAGTATCCAATGTGTGCACGACCCGCCCAGGTGTCCTAACATGTGTAGCTGGCGCAAAGCGGCCAGGTTGACGCAAATGACGTTGAATGATCTCCCAATCTGTAAAAAAGTCGATCACACCTTGGTGCTGCCCAAATTTGGCGTCCGTTAGTTTACAACACGAACCCCCCAGTAATCGCATCACCGCCACGAGTACATAATAAGGTACAACATGCGTGATACACGTTGGAAAGGGTAACCTGGAGCAAGCTTGGCGCCTAATCGCACCACCACGCCAGGCCGAAAGGGAGCTTTCTGGGCCTCTGACATCGACAGGTTGGCAAGGCTGCCGAGAGGCGATACTTTTTGTATTAATAACTCATAAGACCCGATCAGCGCCACGTCGAACTGCTTTCACTCCTCACTCCTCACCCCACCCCTTACTGCGCACCATGAGTCCGGTCGCACCTATAGAACCCCCTATTCACTACCGTGTGATAGTAGACAGCGCTTCAGACGAAGAGTGAGTAAACGCTATGTTGATATGGTCCTGCGTCCCGCGAGGCTGATGTCTGGCCCCTTTCTGCCGTCGTCACTGGCAGCAGCACGATGTCGTTCCTATCAGGATTGCGGGGGTTGGACCCCGGCCTCCCCTCACCTCCTTCCTCGTCTCCCCTTCTCGAGCCTCCACTCCCACCACTACCGGCAGATAGCCAGCCGGGCTCATCACCACGGTCGCGCCCCGGCCGCCCCCACACTCCCACGGGCCCCAAACCGCACAGCTCCAAGTCAAAATCGCGCGAGCGAGACCACAGCGTGCGGCGCGACCGGACGAGGGAGCGACGTCCATCCGGTACGGACTCGATGCTGACGTTGATGCTCGCGGAGGAGGAGCGCAACTCGTCGAACCTCAAGGCACTGCTGCAGATCACGCGGGAGCGGCTCGAGACGGAGACGCGCCGTGCGGACGCGGCAGAGAGTCGGGCCACGCTGGCTGAGGTGCGCGTGCGTGAGGTGGGCGGTCGGGCGGCGGCGGCGGAGCAGGGCCTGCATCGGTGCGAGCTGGAGGCGGCGCGGGCGCAGGAGGAGACGAAGCGCGCGCAGATGCAGCTCGAGACGGTGGAGCGGGAGCTGCGCCGGGTGACGAACGAGATGCAGAGGTTGACGAGGCAGAAGGAGGAGGCGGACAACGCGGCGGCCAAGGCGCGCGACTTGGCGCGCAAGTGGCAGTCGGCGTTGAGGGACTATCAGGCTCATGATGAGGGGAAGCAGGAGGGGATCAGGCTGGCGCTGATCCGGCGGTATGATGATGGGAGGGAGGTCGGATGGGA
>Ga0209488_10000977_pt1 | contig 24259 bp, 28 predicted proteins | sample Rivendell_Oct201_8_FD_188349 | JGI IMG/M metagenome (GOLD analysis project Ga0209488, IMG submission 188349) | Vadose zone soil microbial communities from the Eel River Critical Zone Observatory, Northern California, USA -... | ecosystem: Environmental > Terrestrial > Soil > Vadose zone >...
GCGTCTCACGATGTCGAACACCAAGGTGTTCATGCGGGCGCGCGTCTCACGATGTCGAACACCAAGGTGTTCATGCGGGCGCGCGCCGCATGAGAACGGCGACGGCGACCACCAAGCCCGCCTCGTCGGTCAATGTCACATGGCCTTCGCCGATGCCGAGGCCGTCGCGCACCTTGGCGCCGCGCGCGGAATAGACCACCTCCGGCCTGCCCCAGGAATTCTGCACGACTCCCACATCCCGTATCCAGACTCCGTGCGCAAAACCGGTGCCCATGCCCTTGACGATGGCCTCCTTGGCCGCGAAGCGCATGGCGATGAACCGTACCGGGCGCGCCGTACGCTCGAACTGCGCCCGCTCTTCGGGCATCAGGAGATGCGACAGAAAGCGTTCGCCGTGTTTCTTGTAGACGCTCTCGATGCGATCCACCTTGAGCACATCGATTCCTATCCCGTAGATCATCGCGCCCCGTAGATCATCGCGCCGCGCGCATCAACTCTTTCATGTCGCGCACGGCCTTGGCCAGGCCGTCGACGATGGCGCGCGACACGATCGCGTGCCCGATGTTGAGCTCCACGATTTCCGGAATGGCGGCGATCGGCTCGACGTTGTGGTAGTTGAGGCCATGGCCCGCATTCACGATCAGCCCGAGGCGCGCGGCAAATTTCGCGGCGGCGCATAGCCGTTCGAATTCGCGCGCGCGGGCGGCGCCCGTGGATTCGGCATAGGCGCCCGTATGGAGTTCGATCACCGGAGCGCCGCCGCGCTGCGCCGCTTCGATTTGCTCCAGATCCGGATCGATGAACAAGGAGACTCGCACCCCCGACGCCCCCAGCGCTTTCACGGCGTCGCCGATCCGTGCGCTGTGTTCCACGACATTCAAGCCTCCTTCCGTGGTGATTTCCTGGCGGGACTCGGGCACCAAGCAGCAATCCTGGGGCAGGACCCTCTGTGCGATGCGGATCATCTCGTCCGTCACCGCCATCTCCAGGTTCATTCGCGTCTGCAGCGCCTCGCGCAACGACGTGACGTCCCGCTCCTGGATGTGTCTGCGGTCTTCGCGCAGATGCAGGGTGATGCTGTCGGCGCCCGCCTCCTCGGCGATGAGCGCCGCATGCAAGGGGTCGGGATAGCGGCCGCGGCGCGCCTGCCGCAGGGTCGCCACGTGATCGATGTTCACGCCGAGAGCAATCACGAGGGCTCACCAAGACCTGCAGCCTCTCGCCGGCGCAGAGCCAGCGCCACCTCGCGCGACTTCAAGGGGCGCCCGTCGAGACAGGCGTCGATGGCCGCGCGCAACACCCGTTTGGCGTCGCGGAGCGAACGGGCGTCGCCGAAGCTCTCCGCTTGCAGATCCGCCAGGGATTGACCGTAAACCGCGCCGGGCGCCTCGGCCACGCAGAGTTGCGGCCCGCTTTCGGCCGCGAATCGGTAGTACCGGCCGGGCTCCACCGGCGCTCCCTCACCGGTCCTGGCGAGCTCCAAGCCATACCCCAAATCGTTCAGCAAGCGCTTCTCGAACCGGCGCAGCGCGGGTTCCTCGATCTCCCCGCCGCACAGCGCCTGCACGCACGAGGCGTAGGAGAAGAAAATCTCGGGATGCGGATCGCAGCGCTCCGTCAGCTTCAACAGCAGCTCGTTCAAATAGAATCCGCTCATGAGCCGATTCGGCGGGAGATTGGTGACCAGACCGTCGATCTCCGCCGTCACCATCTGACAGGCTTCCCCCTTGCCGGACCAGGACACGAGCATGCGTTGGAAGGGCCGCAGCACGCCCCGGAGGCTGGACTTGGGTCCGTTGGCGCCGCGCGCGAACAAGGTCAAGCGTCCATGCTCGCCTGTGAACACCTCCACGATGCGGCTGGTGTCGCGGTAGGCATATTGGTGCAAAACGTAGGCCGGTGCCAGCCACACGTGCCGCGCACTCCTCATAACGTGTCGTATCCGAACTGGCGCAGCGCCATTTCGCTGTCGGCCCAGTTCTCCTTGACCTTGACCCACAACTCGAGGTGCACGGAGCGCTGCCACAGATCGTTGAGCTCGATGCGGGCGAGCCGGCCGATTTCCTTCAGCCGCTCGCCGCCCTGGCCGATCACGATGGCCTTCTGCCCGGCGCGCTCGACCCAGATGACGGCGTTGATCATGAGGCGATTGTTTTCGTCGGCAAAGCGTTCGATTTGCACATTGATGCCATAGGGCAATTCCTCGCGCAGCTTCAGCGTCAGCTTCTCACGCACGATCTCGGCCGCATGGAACGGCTCGTCCCGATCGGTGACGACATCGGAGGCAAACAACGGCGGCGAAACCGGCAGCCGCGAACCGACGAGATCGACCAGGCGGTCAAGATTATCAGACTCGAGCGCCGATATCGGCACGATTCCCGATGCCGGAACGCGCTGCGTCAAGTCCTCGAGGAAGGGCAGCAGCTGCTCCTTGGGGAACACGCGATCGACCTTGTTGACCACCACGAACAGCGGCTGCTTCAAGCCCCGCACCCGTTCCCAGACCCAGGTATCCTCATCGGTGAAGCGCATGGCTTCGATCACGAACACGATGACGTCCGCGTCCTGCGAGGATGAAATGGCCACGCGGTTCATGTACTGATTCATCACGCGGCGCGTCGATTCATGCAGGCCGGGCGTGTCGACCAGCACCAATTGAGCCTCGGGGCGATTGACCACGCCCAAGATCCGATGCCGCGTGGTTTGGGGCTTGGCGGTGACGATGGACACCTTGCGCCCCACCAGGGCATTGACCAGGGTCGATTTGCCGACATTCGGCCGGCCCACGATGGCCACATGCCCGGCGCGAAATGCGGCTGCGCTCATGTGGACTTCCGAATTTGGGGCGGCAGCAGTTCCAGCAATTTCGCGGCCGCCAGCTGCTCGGCGCGCCGGCGGCTGCCGCCCTCGCCCATGGCCGACATGCGGAGTACCGGGACTTCGCAACTGACGGTGAAGGATTGCATGTGAGGATCGCCCGCCGCCGCGATCAAGGTATAGACCGGCAAAGCGAGCCCGTGCGCCTGCAGGGCTTCCTGCAAGCGTGTCTTCGGGTCCTTCAGCGTGTCCGCAGCCGGCAACTCCGACAGCCGCGGGCCGATGACGAGCGCCACCGCCGCCGCCGCCGCATCGAACCCGGAATCCAGAAAAATCGCGCCCAATATGGCCTCCAACGCATCCGCCAGTATCGATGCCCGGCGAAACCCGCCGGTCTTCAACTCACCCGGCCCAAGACGCAAGTGTTCGCCCAGCCCGAGTCCGGCCGCGATTTGCGCCAAGGTCTCGCCGCTCACCAGCGTCGCCCTCAAGCGAGAGAGAGCGCCCTCGTCCGCCTCAGGATGCGCCTCGTACAGCAAGTGCGCCACCACGCAATTGAGCATCGAATCGCCCAGGAATTCCAGCCGTTCATTGTGATCCGCACCGGCGCTGCGGTGAGTCACCGCGGCATGGCACAGCTCTGCTTGCGCGAAAACGTAGCCGAACGAACGTTCGACCCAGGCCAGGAGTTCATCCGATTTGCGCTGCGGAATCACTGCACCTTCACGGTCTTTTCGAAGTGCACCGACAGGGAGACATTGGCGATGTACGGCACCGAGTCGTCGTAGGCCACGTGCAGCTGCAATCCATGGTCGTCTTTCGTGATCTCGATGTCCTTTTGCTCGACTGTGGTGATGTCTTCGATGGCCCAGTGCCGATCCAAGGATTTACGGACCCCCGACAGATCGGCATTTTCACCTTTGAATTCCGTCGCCGCCGATTCCATGGTGCGCGCCAGCTTCATGTAGTTGAGGTACAGCGGAACCAGGCGAATGCCGGCGTAGCCGATGGCGCCGACCAGCACGAGAATGCACAGCAATCCGATGAATGTCATGCCCCGCTGGCGCCGCTGCATAGATGGTTTCATCTCCTCGCCTCCCTAAAATGACCCCTTATTGAATCGCATTCCCCACCCGCCGCCAGAGAGGTCCGTCACGAGTATCAAGATTAAGCCAAATTCGCACCGCCTTACCGACCAGATTCTGCTCCGGGACGAACCCCGGCGCGTCGATGTCGTCCAGCCACCGGCTGTCCTTGCTGTTGTTGCGGTTGTCGCCCATGAAGAAATAATGGCCCGCGGGCACCACCCACTCGCCCGTTTTGACACTGCCGTTGGCGAACATGATGCGATGGCGCTTGTCCCCCAGTTGCTCGAAGGCCGTGGGAGCGCCCACATAATTCCACAAGTCCTGCTTGGGACCCGTGTAGGTCGGCCCGCGCTCCTGGGGCATGGGCTTGCCGTTGACGTACAGCTGATTGTTCTCATCCACCCGGATGCGATCTCCCGGGAGACCGACCAGCCTTTTGATGTAGTTGATTTTCGGATTGGGCGGCAGGCGGAATACGATCACGTCGCCCCGCTGCGGAGTGCCCGTGGGAATCAGCAGAGTATTGGTGACTGGCAGGCGCAATCCATAGGAATACTTGCTGACGAAGATGAAATCGCCGTCGAACAAGGTCGGCATCATGGAATCCGAGGGGATGCGAAACGGCTCGAACAAGAACGACCGGATCACCAATACCAACACGATGACCGGAAAGAATGAGCGGGCATATTCGACGGCAATGGGTTCGCGCACGCGCTCGGGCGGAGTGCCTGCCGAGGCGGCGCGCAGCTCGCGGCGCCGCGCGAAGAATGCCTGATCCAGCACCCAGATCAGCCCGGAGATGGCGCCGACCACCACCAGCATGAGACTGAAATCGACGGCCTCGTAGCGAAACAGGCGCCACAGCATCGCCACCGCCAGACCCACCAGCGCATATCCGGCCATCTTCGGCAGCCATGGCTCCTCCACGCTGGTCGCGCCGGGGTCGCGCTTGGGCCGGAAGATCCAGCCGTCGATCAAAATGATCAGTACGCAGACGACGCCTGCGCACAGGAGACCAATGAAAAGGCTATCGCCGTCGTTCATCAAATACCCCTAACGGTTACTCACGGGCCAAGGTCAATGGGTCTTCTTGCCGACCTGCAAGACGGCGAGAAACGCCTCCTGCGGGATCTCGACCTGGCCCACCTGCTTCATGCGCTTCTTGCCGGCCTTCTGCTTCTCGAGGAGCTTCCGCTTGCGCGTGATGTCGCCGCCGTAGCACTTGGCCAGCACGTTCTTGCGCATGGCTTTGACGCTGGCGCGCGCGATGATATGGCTGCCGATGGCCGCCTGGACTGCGATGTCGAACATCTGCCGGGGAATCAGCTCCTGCATCTTGTCGACCAGTTCCCGGCCGCGGTTGTAGGAATTGTCGCGATGGACGATGAGCGACAGTGCGTCCACCGGATCGCCGTTGATCAAAACGTCGAGCTTGACCAGCGGCGCCGCCTGAAAATGACTGAATTCGTAATCGAACGATGCATAGCCGCGGCTTGCGGACTTGAGCCGATCGAAGAAATCGAGCACGACTTCGGCCAGCGGCAATTCATATTGCAGCGACACCTGGCTCCCGAGGAACAGCATTTTCTTCTGCACGCCGCGTTTCTCGCTGCATAGAGTCAGCACCGCGCCCACATGATCCGGGGGCACCAAGATATTGGCGGTGATGATGGGCTCGCGCAGCTCGGAAATGCGGTCTTGGGGCGGCAATTTGGTCGGGTTGTCGACATAGGAGACCCGCCCGTCGGTGAGCAGAAGCTCGTAGATGACGGTCGGCGCGCTGGTGATCAGCTCCAGGTTGTACTCGCGCTCGAGCCGCTCCTGAACGATGTCCATGTGGAGCAACCCCAAGAAACCGCATCGAAATCCAAACCCCAGGGCCGTCGATACCTCAGGCTCGAAATGCAGCGCCGAATCGTTGAGCTTCAACTTCTTCAGCGCCTCACGGAATTGCTCGTAGTCGTCGGAGCTCACCGGGAACATTCCCGCGAACACCCGCGGCTGCACCTGCTTGAAGCCCTCGAGCGGCGCCTTGGCGGGGTTCCCTTCCAGAGTAATGGTGTCCCCGACCGGCGCCCCGTCGATTTCCCTGATGCCGGCGATGACGAATCCGACTTCGCCGGTGTTGAGAGAATCGCGCGGCATGGGCTTCGGGGTGAATCGGCCGAGCTTGTCCACTTGGTGACTGCGGCCCGTGGACATGACGCGGATCTTCGCCCCGGTGTGCAATGCACCATTCATCACGCGCACCAGCGAGACCACACCCACATAGTTGTCGAACCAGGAATCGATGATCAGCGCCTGCAGAGGCCCATCCGGATCACCCTTGGGAGCCGGAATGCGCTTCACCAAATGTTCCAGCAACTCCGGAACGCCGAGGCCCGTCTTGGCGCTGACCAGAGCGGCGTCGTCGGCCGGAATACCGATGATTTCTTCGATTTCGTGAATGACCTTCGCCGGATCGGCCGAGGGCAAGTCGATCTTGTTGATGACCGGGAGCACCTCGAGGCCCTGCTCCAGAGCCGTATAGCAATTGGCCACGCTCTGCGCCTCGACTCCCTGGGCGGCGTCGACGACCAAGAGCGCGCCTTCGCAGGCTGCCAGCGACCGCGATACCTCGTAGGAGAAATCCACGTGACCCGGCGTATCGATGAAATTCAGCTGGTACAGCTCGCCGGTGACGGACTTGAACGCGAGCGTGACGCTCTGCGCCTTGATGGTGATGCCGCGCTCCCGCTCCAGATCCATCGAGTCGAGCACTTGGGCCTGCATTTCCCGCGCATCGAGACCACCGCATTCCTGAATGAATCGGTCAGCCAAAGTCGATTTGCCGTGATCAACATGAGCAATGATGGAAAAGTTGCGGATATTCTTCATCTACGCCTGGGCTTGGACAAACCCCCGATTATACCGGTCGGCGATGGTAAGCGAGGGCCTTATGCACTTCCTCGGTGTCCAGATGCCCGTGACACACCAATTCCCCGGCGAACAGCAGCACGGGAATCTTGTGGCCATAGCGCACTCTCGCCGCGGGGTCGGCATCCACATCGAGCACATCGACCTCGAACGGACCGGCTTCCGGCAGTGCCGCCAGCTGGCTCAGCATCTCCTCGCACAAGCCGCACCCCGGGCGCGAATACAGCACAAAGCGCAGTGAGACGTGTGGCACCGATCAATGGCGCGGAAGTTCGGCGGACCCCGAGGATTTGACCGCGTGGGCGATGAACTCCACGGTCTGGGCAGGCACTTCTCCGACCGCAGTGACCTGGTGGCCCTGCACGACCGTGGAAAAGGCAAACCCCGACCCCACCCGCGCAAGCCCCTGCATCGGCGGTTCGGCGGGCGTACTAGGGCCTGGGTCCGCACCGGCGGCCGTGCTGTGCGCACCCGGCGCATCGGCCGGTTGGGCTTCGACGAATACCGACACGGTTGCCAAGCCGTCTGAGTACACCAGATGACTCGCGGGGACGGTCGCCCCCCCGATCGTCTGGGTGCCGGCCACGGTCAAATGAAATCCCGGCGGCAATTCGCTGGCGCGGTACGCCGACAATGCCGGCGACGCATTGTCGCGCGACGGTCCCTGGCGCACCCATCGCATGCCCTCGGTGCGCACCGCCGGCGCGAGATCGCTGTCCGGAATGCTCTCAGGCATGTCCAGCCGCGCGAAGAATATCTGCTCGATCACCTGGCCCCGTGAATCGCAGAGCTGGGTCTTGAGCGGCATCGCCGTCTTTTCATCGAGCCAGAGGCGGTACCCAAACCGGAACTGATCCTTGGGATTCACGGCAATGACTCGCGCCGCCCGTCCGAGGATGTGCGTCGCCGGCAGCGACTCGATTCGATAAAACTCGTTCACGTCCGCGCCGAACTGCGGCAGCGATCCTAAGAACGGGCCGTTATCCGGGCGCGGTTCGACCAGCACCGTATGCTGGTCGGGCAGGTAGCAGGTCAACTCATCGTTATTGCGCACGAACTCCCGCCCCGACCCATCCAGGGACTGCAGCCGCTCGGAGACGCGCCCCGCCCGCACCCGGTGCACGATGCGCATGGTCTCGACGCGGCCCTCGCTCAAATGAAAGAAGGTGCCGTCGTAATTGCGCGTGGCCAGAGCGTGATTCATTTTCTGCAGCCAATCGCGCGGGTCGTCGGCGCTTCGGGAGGCCTGCGGCAGCGCCGCCAGCAGGGCGCCGACAGCGGCGCAGGGAATGAGCCAGTTGGCCCGATTGCGCATCGACTGCGTCATGGAGCAACGTGCGCCGCCGCTTCATTGACCGCAGGCGACTGCTGTTCATCGGATTCGATGAGCAAGTCCGCCATTACCCCGCGCTGAGCGAGGCCGGACGAATACTTGCTGTGCGCGAACACATAGTTGGTCAAGCGAGCAGGGAACGTGGCCGCCGGCGCCGCAGGCGACGTCGCCGGCACCGTGTAGGAGATGGCCTCCCGGGGCGCCGGAACTGCGCCGCTCGCCGCGCGAAGGGCGCCCTGGGCAGGGACCGCCGTCTGCGCCGTGAGCGGAACGCCGGGCCGAAGGGTAGGCGCAACCGCCCGCTGCTGCAAGGCGACGACCGCGACGGCCGCCACGCCCGCCGCTACCGCGGCTCCCGCGAACGGACGCCACCACCGGGGTCCGCGGGCGTGCGGGACATGCTCGTTGGCCGGAATCGATTCGCCGTCGATGGCGAGATTGACGCGTCCGGTGAACCCCCGGGTTATGAGGCCGCCGCGGGTCGTGCCGCGAACCGCCTCGCCGATCAAGGCGTAACGGCCGAAGCTCTCGCGCAGCTCCCCGTCACGAGTCAGCCGCTTCAACAGTAGTTCGGTTTCCGAGTCGGGCAGTTCTCCGTCGAGAAATGCCGAGACCTGCTCACGAATTTGTTCGCTCATGTGTCCTCAGGCCGACCAAGGCCGCCATCGAATATGGGTCTTAACTTCTTGTCAATCGCCTCTCGCGCGCGAAAGATTCGCGAACGCACGGTACCCACCGGGCAATCCATGGTTTCCGCGATGTCTTCGTAACTCAATCCCTCCAGCTCCCGAAGGACGATTGCGGTTCGCAGGTCCTCCGGCAAATTTTCGATTGCACGGTTCACGGTGTCGCGAATCTCGTCGGTGAGCAGCAAGCCTTCCGGAGTCTCGGACTCGGCCAGCCGGGCGTGCAGATCGTATTGCTCGGGATCCTGAAGGTCGAGATCGTAATCCATGGGCCGGCGTTTCGTGGCAACCAGGGCGTTCTTGGCGGTGTTGATGGCGATCCGATACAGCCAAGTATAGAACGCACTGTCGCCGCGAAACGACTGCAACGCACGGAAGGCCTTGACGAAAGCCTCCTGTGCGATGTCCTCAGCCTCGGTTGCATCGTGCACGTATCGCATGATCAGCTTCAGCACCTTGTGCTGGTATCGCAGGACCAACAAATCGAACGCCGCGCGCTCGCCGCGCTGGACCCTCTCGACCAGTTTGAGGTCACTGTCTTCAACACTCATGCGTGATCCCAAACCGGCGAGCTCGCAAGCCAGCCTGTCGCGATAGACCGGCCTGCGGCGGAAAAGTTCGACAATTCCCGTGCCGGACCGGCATTAAACGTGACTTTGCGCACAAGATGGGATTCTACGACTTATCATCGGCCGGCGAATGCGCCTCGGCCGGCGAGTGCGCCGTAATTCGCTCGATCAGCGCCGCGAACTCGGGCGGCGGCCGTTCGGACCCCAGGCAATAGGCATAGAGAACGGTGTCCTGGGTCTCCAGCAGCCGCCTGAACGCATCCTGTTCCTGGCTCGACGCGCTGCAGAAGCACTCATCGACATAGCGCGCGAGCAAAACATCCAGCTCCTTCATGCCCCGGCGGCATCGCCAGCGCAGTTTCCCGAGTTCCTGAGTCATCAATGGCGGCGGTGCGCCATCAATTGCTTGATTTCGCCGATGGCCTTCGCGGGATTGAGATCCTTCGGGCAGGCTTCGGTGCAATTCATGATGGTATGGCAGCGATACAGGCGGAACGGATCTTCGAGATAATCGAGGCGCTCGCCGGCCGCCTCATCGCGGCTGTCGACGATCCAGCGATAGGCCGCCAGCAGCGCCGCGGGTCCGAGATATCGTTCGCTGTTCCACCAATAGCTGGGGCAGCTGGTGGAACAGCAGGCGCACAGAATGCACGCCGAAGGCCGATCGACCTTTTCCTGATCTTCCTTGGTCTGCAGGCGCTCGCCGTCGGGCGGTGGCGGCGTGCGGGTCTGCAGCCAGGGCTTGACCGATGCGTACTGGGCATAGAAGTTCGTGAGGTCGGGGATCAAATCCTTGATGACCGGCATGTGCGGCAAGGGATAGATCTTGATGTCATGCTTCACGTCGGCGCACGCACTCACGCAGGCCAGGCCATTCTTGCCGTCGATGTTCATGGCGCACGAGCCGCATATCCCTTCGCGGCATGAGCGCCGGAAGGTCAACGTGGAATCGATCTCATTCTTGATCTTGATCAGGGCATCCAACACCATGGGACCGCAGGCGTCCATGTCGACTTCGTAGCTGTCGAGGCGCGGAGTTTCGTCCAGATCGGGGTCGAACCGGTAGATCTTGAAAACACGGACGTTCTTGGCGCCCGCCGGTGCCTTGAACAGGCGGCCCTCCTTGCGCACCTTGGAATTGGCGGGAAGCGAAAACTCAGCCATCTACCTTGCTCCTCAATAGGTCCGTGCCTTGGGTGGAATTGGCTCGACCTCGTCGGTCAAGGTATTCATATGGACCGGGCGATAATCGAAACGAGTATCGCCCTCGGCGTCCACCCAGCACAGCGTATGCTTCAGCCAATTGTGGTCGTCGCGGTTGGGAAAGTCCTCGCGCGCCTGGGCTCCGCGGCTCTCCTTGCGGTTCTCCGCCGAATGCATGGTGGCGACGGCCTGCCCCAGTAGATTGTCCAGCTCCAGGGTCTCGATGAGATCGCTGTTCCATACCAGCGATCGATCCGTGACTTGGACTTCTGCGAAGGAGGCAAAGACTTCCGCGAGCTTGCGCCTGCCGTCGCCCAAGGATTCGCCGGTGCGAAATACCGCGGCGTCGCTCTGCATGACGCGCTGCATGTTCAAGCGGATGTCGGCCGTGCGCAGTGAGCCCTTCGCGTGCCGCAATTTATCCAGACGGGCGAGCGCGCTGTCGCCGGCGTCGGCTTTGAATGCGCGGTGCGCCGCATCCGGTTTCACCACCCGCGCACAATGCCGCGCCGCTTCGCGGCCGAATACGACCAGATCGAGCAGCGAGTTGGACCCCAAGCGGTTCGCGCCGTGCACCGATACACAGGCCGCTTCGCCCACCGCCATGAGTCCCGGAACGACCGTCTCGCTCCCGGCCACGCGCGAAATAACCTCTCCATGCACGTTGCAGGGGATACCGCCCATGTTGTAGTGCACCGTGGGAAGTACGGGTATGGGGTCTTTATTGACGTCCACTCCGGCGAATATTCGCGCGGTCTCGGCGATACCGGGCAACCGCTCCTTGATGACCGCGGGCCCCAGGTGCTCCAGATGCAGATCAATGTGGTCCTTGAGCGGACCGACGCCGCGTCCCTCGCGAATCTCGACGGTCATCGCGCGGCTGACGACGTCGCGGGACGCGAGGTCCTTGGCGTTCGGCGCATAGCGCTCCATGAATCGCTCGCCGGCGGCATTCGTCAAATATCCGCCCTCGCCGCGCGAACCCTCCGTGATCAAGCAGCCCGCGCCGTAGATGCCCGTGGGATGGAACTGCACGAATTCCATGTCCTGCAGGGGCAAACCTGCGCGCAGCGCCATGCCGCCGCCGTCGCCGGTGCATGTATGGGCGGAAGTGCATGAGAACCACGCGCGGCCGTAACCGCCGGTCGCCACGATGACCATGTGGGCGCGAAATCGATGCAGAGTGCCGTCGGACAGGTCGAGAGCGATCACGCCGCGGCACTCGCCATTCTCCATGATGAGGTCGAGAGCGAAGTACTCGATGAAGAAACTCGCCTCGTGCTTGAGCGATTGCTGATACAAGGTGTGCAGCATGGCGTGGCCGGTGCGGTCCGCGGCGGCACAGGTGCGCTGCGCAATGCCCTTGCCGAAGTGCGTGGTCATGCCGCCGAACGGCCGCTGATAAATGCGGCCGTCCTCGGTGCGCGAAAACGGCACGCCATAGTGCTCGAGTTCGATGACTGCCGCCGGCGCTTCCTTGCACATGAACTCGATGGCATCCTGGTCGCCCAGCCAGTCCGATCCCTTCACGGTGTCGTACATATGCCATCGCCAATCATCGGCGCCCATGTTGCCGAGCGCCGCGGAAATGCCGCCCTGCGCCGCGACCGTATGACTGCGGGTGGGGAATACTTTGGTCAGGCAGGCGGTGGAGAGTCCCGCCTCGGCCAGGCCGAAGGTGGCGCGCAAACCCGCGCCTCCGGCGCCGACGACGACCACATCGTAGGTGTGGTCGATCAATTTGTATTCGCTCATTATCTTCTAAGATCCGAACGCGACGCGCATGATCGCAAAAATGCCCGCGCCGCCGGCCAGCACGTGCGCGAATCGCAGCAACAACAGAGACAGCACCTTCATGCCGGCCGAATGCACGTAGTCCTCGATCACCTCGGTGGTTCCGAGGTAGGAGTGATACGTCAACACGGCCACCGACAGCAGGGCTAAAAAGCCGCTCATGGGAAACGACAGCCACACCCTGACCGTGGCGTAGTCGAGCGCCGGCAGCGACAGCAACGAAAACATGAACCACAGCGTCAACGGGATGAGCGCAACCGCGCTCACCCTTTGCGCCCACCAGTGCCCGGTCCCGTCCTTGGCCGATCCCAATCCCAGCACCCGGCCCAAGGGGCTTTGCAGGCTCATGCTCGGTGGCCCGCCCATATCAAGCCCCAGACACTCAAGGTCAAGGCCATTGAGCCGGCCACCACGAACCAGCCGCTCGCATGCCGCTGCGTGCGCTCGAAGCCGTAGCCCGCATCCCAGAACAGATGGCGCACGCCGTTCAAGAGGTGGTACAGAAAAGCAAAGGTCCAACCGACCAGACCGAAGAGTCCCACCGGACTCGCGAACAGCTTCGCGGCCTGGGCATAGGACTCCTCGCCGCCGGCCAACGATACCAGCCAGTAACAAAGCGCCGGGAGACCCAACGACAGAGCAAGGCCGGTGAGCCGGTGCAAAATCGACAGACTATTGCCGATCTGCCATTGATAGATGCCCAGATGAGGTGAAGTCGGCCGGGCGCGTGCTGGCATAATCGCTCCTCGAGTGTCCTGCTAGCGACCAATGAATGAAGGGCAGCGCATGGCTAAAAGTCGATGCAGCGGCCACGCAGCTCCCAATCGCCGAAGCGCGTCGGCTCCGGGCCTTCGCGCCCACCGACCTCGCGCGGCTCGGGCAGGACGGGCGTCGCAACCACGGGCTGGTCTGCCGCGGCGGTTTCAGTCGGTCGAGTCTTTGGGGCCTGATCTTCGGGATTCGGCATCACAGGCGAAAGTTTGCCAGAAATTAGGGTGACATAAGGAATCAATTCGCTCAGGGTTGACACCGGGCTCTCTATCCCCATCTCGTAGGTGATGACCACCGTGGCACAACCCCAATCGGGCCGTCTGCTTCATTTAGGCGCATTGCGACTCACCGGACCTGACTCCTTGAGCTTTTTACAGGGTCAGGTGTCCAACGACACCCGCCGGCTGACCGAGGGCGCTCCGCTATTGGCAGCGTATTCCAGTCCCCAGGGCCGCGTGCTGACCGTGATGCACTTACTGCCGCATTCCACCGGGGTCGTGGCGATTCTGCCTCGCGAACTCGTGCCGCAGACCTCGGAACGGCTGCGCAAATTCGTGCTTCGCGCCAAGGTGCAGATCGAAGACGCCAGCGAGCTCATTCGCGTGTCGGGCCAGCACGGCACGCAGGCACTGCACTCCGCCCATTTGGCCATTCCCCGCTCCGATAAACCTTACGTGGAACAGGACGGCATCGGCGTCGCGCTCGTGAGCGGGGACTCTGACCGCTACTGGGTCATTGGCACTGCGGACAAACTGGCGGAGCACGGCCTCGCCGGCGACAGCCGATATGTCGATCGAATCGAACATGACTGGCGGCTCGCGGACATTCGCGCCGGCCTTCCGCAGATATATCTGGCCACGGGCGAGACCTTCGTGGCCCAGATGCTCAACCTCGATCTCTTGGACGGCATCAGCTTCAGCAAGGGTTGCTATACCGGCCAGGAAATCATCGCCCGCACCCAGCACCTCGGCCGCATCAAGCGGCGCCTGTATCGGCTGCAATTGCCCAGCGGCGATTGGCGCGTCGGCCAACAGGTTCATTTGAGCGACGGCCGTGCCGGGCGCCTGGTCGAGGTAGCTCGAAGCGGCGACGGTTTCGAAGCATTGGCGGTACTCAATGTCGAGCCGGCACTCAATGTAGAGGCGGCGCTCGACGCCCCGATCACAGCCGCCGGATTGCCGCTTCCTTATAAAGTCTAACCGACGCGCGCTATAAATCGATGATTTCAACCGTTTCGGCGTGCAGCGTCTCGTCGAGAAAAATACTCCCCACGCGCGCGAAACGCGCCGCCCCGTCGGTGGCAAGCCAGGAGACGGCGCCGCGTCCGCCCGGTGCCCCGGAGCGGCCATCGAGCCGGCCCAGCACGGCGGCGGCGGTCGTTGCCGCGGAGTCGACGATGCCCACGTGCGGCGGCAGCACTGCGCGTATGGCCGCGGCCAGCGCCGGAAAATGCGTGCATCCCAGCACCAAGGTATCGGGTGCGTCGCCCGCCTGAAAAATCGGATCGAGGTAGCGGCGCGCGACCGCCTCGGCGATCGGGCCCTCGGTCCAGCCCTCTTCCGCCATGGAAACGAACAGGGAACACGCCCTGGACGTGACTCGGGCCGATGGACTCAGCCGATGAATCGCCGTTTTATAGGCACCCCCGCTGATCGTGCCTTCGGTCGCGATCACCGCAATGTGCTGCGATCGGGACGCTGCCACCGCCGCCTCCGCGCCCGGCTCGATGACGCCGATGACCGGAAGCGCGGGGTGCTGCAGACGCAGGGCGCCAAGCGCGGACGCGGACGCCGTATTGCATGCAACCACGAGAGCGCGAATGCGCCGCTTGATCAGCGCGGCAGCGCACTGCAGGGAATAGCGCACGACGGTTTCCGCGCTCTTGGTGCCGTAAGGGAGCCGCGCGGTATCGCCGAGATAGACGAAGTTCTCGGCGGGCATGGCCGACCTCAGCGCGCGCAGCACGGTCAACCCGCCCACCCCCGAGTCGAACACGCCGATCGGGATTCCCGCCTCGCCGATCGGGATTCCGGCCTCGCCGCTTCGGTTCAAAACTCGGGCCGCATGTGAGGGAATAACAGCACATCGCGAATCGAGGGGGAATTCGTGTACAGCATCACCAGCCGGTCCACGCCCAGCCCAAGTCCCGCCGCGGGCGGCATCCCGTACTCCAGTGCGCGCACATAGTCGGCATCGTAGTACATCGCTTCCTCGTCGCCCGCGTCCTTGCGCTCGACCTGGTCCTTGAACCGTTGGGCTTGGTCCTCGGCGTCGTTCAGCTCCGAGAATCCGTTGGCGAGCTCACGTCCGCCGACGAAGAATTCCCATCGGTCCGTGATGAAGGGATCCGCATCATTGCGCCGAGACAACGGCGACACTTCGGCGGGATAGGCATACGCGAAGGTGGGCTGCACCAGCGTGTGCTCGCCGGTTCTTTCGAAAATCTCGATTTGCAATTTTCCGGGACCATCCCCGGCTTTGTGGGGAATCTTCATGTGATCGCACACCCGCCGCAAATACGAGGCATCGCGCAGCGACATGGGATCCAGATCGGGATTGTTCGCCAGAATGATGTCTTCAATGGATCGGCGCGCGAAGGGCTGCGAAAGATCGATTTCAGTGCCTTGGTAAATGAGCTTGCGCGACCCCACCAAGGTGTCGGCGAGACCTTGAAACAGGGTCTCGATCATATCCATCAGATCCGTGTAATCCGCATATGCCTGATACAGCTCCAGCATCGTGAACTCGGGGTTGTGCTGCGTCGACACCCCTTCGTTGCGGAAATTTCTGTTGATTTCGTAAACACGGTCGAAGCCGCCGACGGTGAGCCGCTTGAGATAGAGCTCCGGCGCGATGCGCAGATACATGTCTACGTCGAGGGCGTTGTGGTGCGTCTTGAAGGGCCGCGCAGCGGCGCCGCCCGGAATGGGGTGCAGCATCGGCGTCTCCACCTCCAGGAATCCGCGCGCATCGAGAAAGGCGCGCAGGTAACGCACGATCCGCGAACGCGTTTCAAACACCCGTCGGCTCTGCTCGTTCATGATCAGATCGACATAGCGGCGCCGATAACGCAATTCCGTATCGGCGATCCCGTGCCATTTATCGGGCAGCGGCCGCAGCGACTTGGTCAACAATGCCAATTTGTGGGCCCTCACCGACAACTCGCCGGTTTTGGTGCGGAACAGCGTTCCCTCGGCGCCGATCACATCGCCGACATCCCAACCCTTGAATTGGTCGTAAGCCTCGCCGAGCGTCTGCTGCTGCAGGAAAATTTGTATCGCGCCGCTCGAGTCTTCGAGCTTGGCAAAACTCGCCTTGCCCATGACCCGCTTGGCGCGCATCCGGCCGGCCACTCTGACGCCAACGGCCGCCGCATCCAGCGCCTCCGCGCTCTTTGCGCCGTAAGCCGTCAAGATATCCCCGGCCAAAGCATCGCGCCGAAAGTCGTTCGGAAACGCGTTGCCGCGCTCGCGCAATTTCGCAAGCTTCGCGCGCCGCTCGGCGATCAAATGATTCTCGTCGTCGTGGCCGCTCTTCTCTTCGGTGTCGTCGCTCATAGTCGCTTAATCTATAGACCCTGCTTCAGGCTGGCTTGCATGAATTCGTCGAGCGCTCCGTCGAGCACGGCCGTGGTGTTGCCGATTTCCACCCCGGTGCGCAGATCCTTGATGCGCGACTGATCCAGCACATAGCTGCGGATTTGATTGCCCCAGCTCACGTCGGATTTCGAGTCCTCGAGCACTTTCGCCGCCGCGTTGCGCTTGTTGAACTCGAGTTCGTAGAGCTTGGCTTTCAGCATTTTCATCGCGGTGGAGCGGTTCTTGTGCTGGCTGCGCTCGCCCTGGCAGGCCACCACGATGCCGCTCGGCACGTGAGTGATGCGCACTGCGGACTCGGTCTTGTTCACATGCTGTCCGCCGGCCCCGCTGGAGCGGTAGACATCGGTGCGCAAGTCGGCCGGATTGATCTCGATGTCGATGTCGTCGTCGACTTCCGGCGAGACGAAAACCGAAGCAAACGAGGTGTGCCGCCGATTGCCCGAATCGAACGGGGATTTGCGCACCAGACGATGCACGCCCGTCTCGGTGCGGAGCCATCCATAGGCGTAGTCGCCCACCATGCTGATGGTCGCACCCTTGATTCCGGCCACTTCACCGGCGCTCTGATCGATGATCTCGGTTTTGATGCCATGCGCATCCGCCCATTTCAGATACATGCGCAACAACATGGCCGCCCAGTCCTGAGCCTCGGTGCCGCCGGCACCGGCTTGAATGTCGAGAAACGCATTGTGCGAGTCCATCTTGCCCGGAAACATGCGCTGGAATTCGAGTTGTTCGACCTCCAGGCTCAGGCGGTTGACGTCAGCCTCCACTTCCTGGGTTGCCCGGGCATCCGCCTCATCGGCCGCTAGATCCAGGAGTTCCGATGCATCGCCCAAGGAGCGCTCGAGGCGATCCAGGCCGCCCACGACCTGCTCGAGCTTGGCGCGTTCCTTCCCCAGCTCCTGTGCGCGGTCCGGGTTGTTCCAAATGCCGGGTTGCTCGAGCTCGCGCTCTACTTCCTGCAGCCGCTCGTGTTTGTTGTCGTAATCAAAGATACCTCCTCAAAGAGCCGGTGCGCTCTTCGAGATCTTTGATGAATCGCTTGATTTGATTGAGTTCCATGGTATGGAATCGTAACACATCGCCGGCATTAGAGAGCCCTTGGACTGACCACGATCCCATCCTCGTCGGCGTCTGAGTAATCGCCGGGCGCAAAGACCACTCCGCCGAATTCCACCGGCACATCGATTGCGCCCTCGCCGGCCTTGGCGCTCTTTCGAGGGGTTTGTGCCCAGCGCCTTTATCCCCTGCTAGTAAAGCTCGATTTGGCGGCTGTCGCCGATTACACGCTCGAAGTCCAGCCCCAGAGTCGCCAGGACCGGTTCCGCAACGGGTTTCACCTGCTTCGATACATAGTGCTCGCGATCGAGCGGGTGGCGCACATTGTCGAGCGGCTCGGCGCCGGCCGTCGTCATGACATAGCTGATCAGTCGACCGGAAGCCTGGCTGGACTTGCGCGCGGCAGCCACGTGAGGCGGCGTCGTCGCCGTGTACTCGCCGGCGTCCTTGCGCAGGTTCTTGCGATACACCAGCGATGCGTCCAGATCGCCGTTGCGCACTTTCTTCACGATGTCCGCGAGATACTCGTCGACGGATTGGTCGGTGAACAGGCGCTGGTAGAGCTCGCGCTGCACCTGCTTTGCAAGCGCCGTCCAGTCGCGGCGCACGACTTCCATGCCGATGAACTCGACCTCGTTGGCATTCCCGCCGCCGAGCAAACCGACATAGCGCTTGCTCGCGCCGCGCGTGCTGTGCCGGGCGCGCGGCAGAAACAATTTCAGATACAGCTTTTCGAACTCGAGCTCCAGACGGCTGGCGACACCCCAGCGCTCGCCGACATGGCGGCCGAGATCGCCGTTCAGCGCCGCGGCGAGCTCTCCGCCTCGTGCGCGTGCCCTGGCCGGATCGCTGTCGCGCGAATCGACGAACAGACTGTCGGTGTCCCCGTATAGCACCTTGAACCCGGCGGCCTCGAACCATGCCTTCGACCAGAGCAACAGCTCGCGGCCCGTGCCGGTGATGGCGTTGGCCAGTGCCGGGTTGAAAAAGCGGCAAGCCGGCGTGCCAAGCACGCCGTAAAAGGAGTTCATCAGAATCTTGATCGCATTCGATGCCACGTCGTCGCCGGCTTTCTTGGCGGCGTCGCGCCGCGGAAAGAGTTCATCGAGCATGCGCGGCAGGATCGCCGGCGTGCGGGTGAACGCGCCGCCCGCGGTCCGGATGAGATCCGCATCCCGCGCCGGATGCTCCACGTACGACAGCGGATCGATGTTGAAGGTGCGGATGATGCTCGGGTACAAGCTCTTGAAATCGAACACCCAGACGTTGCGGTGCAGACCGGTCACGGGTTCCAGCACATGACCACCCTGCTGGGCGGCATGAACGCGCGAATCGTCGGCGCGCACGCTCGGCGCAACGACACCCAGCCGCTCGAGCTCGGTCAAGTACAGAAAATCGAAGGATGCGATGCTCGCCGCGACGCGATCGGGGGTCATACCGGTCAGCCGGCTGCGCGCCCACGCGAGCTGCACGAGATTGAGCCGTGCCACGATCTGGAAGGCGAGCCGCGCATCGGTACGCGCATAGAGCGCGAAAGCTGCGAGATCGTGCCGGTAGTTATGGACGATTTCCGCGACCCGGTCGTGCACGTCGCCCGCGACGGCCTTCCCCTCCCCTAAGACCTCGCGCGCAACGGCGTCGAGCGAATACTCATCCATGCGCACGAACGCTCCGCGCAGCAGGTCGATGCCATCCAGCACCAAACGGCCGGGAATAGAAGCCTGCCCGCTGCCGAAATAACCCTCCGCCTTGCGCAGGCGGATCGCACCCGGCTCTCGCCCCAAGGGAAACGGGTGGTTCAAGCGCGCAGCGACTCGCTGCAGGATGGTCAGGTCGAAATCGATTACATTCCAACCCATCAGCACATCGGGATCGAATTCCCTCACGCGGGCACAGAAAGCATCCAATGCAGCGCGTTCATCGGCGCAGCGCGTGGCACGCTCCGGCATGGTGCGATTGCCGCCCTCGACGATCAGAACTTCGTCAACGCCCGGAGCATACAAGGAAATCGCCAGCAGACCGTCGCCCTTGCCGTCCGTTTCAATATCGAACGACAGCACGCGCGGCTCGACATCGACTTCGGCCGGCCGGAGCGTCGGATTCGAATACACCCGCGCAACACCATCACCCGGCACCCACTCACCCTCCACTTCACAGCCGCCCTTGATACCGCGATCGATCAAGTAACGCACCGCGAAGCGCACATCAGCCTCGAATGTCTCTATATCGGCCGCGTGCAATCGGTCGCGTACCCCGGGAACATCCTGCGGAGTTTCCGTCTCCAGCCGGCACACCGGAGCCCCGGCGAAACTGCGTTTGTCCGTGGCCTTCGGTTGCGGCGCGCGCAGCGCTCGAGCCCGCTCAGCGTCGACCGCGCGGATGTAGAAGTGCGGACGCTGCCGGTCGTCGCGCACCAGGAATGTATCGCCGCCCTCCAGCCGACCATGAATGTGTACGACCGGCCTTCGCCCGCCATTCGGGCTGGAGACCACGCGATAGCTCGCTTGAAGAATGAAACCACATGCCTTGGTCATGCGGTCATTTAAGCACGGTATGATGGGCGACAATAAGTTAACGATCGCCTTTCCCATCGACGTCACCGGACTAGAACGTCGCCCCGCCGAGTAGCTGAAAATACGCCGATTTATCTGCATCGAGCATGGATCGCCGTTGCAAGCGAGCGCCGGCGCGCGGCACCAAGCGCCTGCTATGTGACAGCGGTCGAACTTCCGCCGGATGAGTTGAGAACTGATCGGTCGTCCGCGCACGCTCTCGACTTCACTATGAACATCGGCCCATTTCGTCAGCGGGTGACGAAGCCGCGTACGTCAAGAGAGCAGTCGTGAAGCAGTCCGAGTGTGCAGACAATGAAAGGGATCATTAATGTTAAGTTCATCGCCAGGCCCGCTGCCTCCAGCGCCGTGGAACGCGAAAGCCCTCACAGTTTCGACCACTGGCGGCAGAAAGCAAGCCGATCGTCAGCTTTGCGCAAGCCTTCCTCGGCAAGGTGGCTCCCCATGAGTCAATCGAATGCCGGAACGAAGCAAACAGGCCGCGCGAGCCGAGGATTCACCCTGATCGAGTTGATGATCACCGTGGGCGTGATTGCCATCCTCGCCGCCATTGCCATCCCGAGCTATCGCCAATACATCATCCGAGGCAATCGCTCGGCTGGCGAATCGGTGATGATGGATATTGCCAATCGTGAACAGCAGTATCTATTGGCCAATCGCTCCTATGCTGACAAGGCCACACTCACGGCCAACGGTTACACGCTGCCCAGCGACACCGGTCAAAACTATACCTGGGCCGTTGCGGCGGGCGTCGACGCACTTTCGAGCGCTCCGATCTTCACGATCACTTTTACGCCCATCAACGGACAGAGCAGCGACGTAACGCTCACGCTGGACAATCAGGGCACCAAAACACCCATCGCGAGCTGGTCGCACTGAGGATCCCATGTTCATGAATACCCAACGCGGTGCCAGCCTGATCGAAGTGCTCGTGACGATGGTGATCCTCGCTTTCGGTCTGCTCGGTGCGGCCGGATTGCAGGCGCGCTTGCAACTGGCCGACATGGAGGCTTATCAGCGGGCACAGGCGCTGATTCTCGCGGATGACATTGCAAGCCGGATCGCCACCAACCGCGCCAACGCGGCAGCCTATGTCACCACCGCCGCCACTCCACTCGGTGCCGGCATGCAATGCCCCACGACCGTGCCCCTGTCCACCCGTCAACAGATCGATGCGGCGCAGTGGTGCAATGCCCTGCAAGGCGCGGCGGAAATAATCGGCGGCGGCAGAACGGGCGCGATGCTGGGTGCGCGCGGCTGTGTCGAGAGCCTCCCCAACAGCGAGTACCTGGTAACGGTGGCGTGGCAGGGCTTGGCGCCGATTTCCGCGCCGCCGGCGAGCATTGCTTGTGGCCTCAACCTCTACAATGGCGCAGTCACATCGACCAGCTCCAATTGCACCGCGGACCGCTGCCGCCGCGCCGTTACCACCGTAGTACGCATAGCGACGCTGACGTGATCACGACGACCCCAGAATCGCCGCTGCGCCCCCGCCTGTGGGCGGCCCATCGATCCAGCAGCGGCCTCACGCTGATCGAACTCATGATCGCAATGACTATTTCATTGCTGGTATTGGCCGCGCTCGTCAGCGTCTTCGTCAACATGTCGCGCAGCACGAATGAAATGGCGAAGGCGAACAGCCTGATCGAGAACGGCCGCTTTGCCGTCGAGCTGTTGCAGGACGATCTGGTGCATGCGGGCTACTGGGGTGGGTATGTGCCCCAATTCGATAACCTGAGTTCCACCGCGGTTCCGGGCGATGCGCCCTTCGCGGCGCCGGACCCGTGCGCGGCATACAGCACCTGGGGCAGCGCTTACAGGATCAATATCCTGGGCACTCCCGTGCAAGCTTACGATGCCCTGCCGAACGGCGCCGGATGCCTGGCGCCGCTCGCACAGCGCGCCAATTCGGATGTGCTCGTCATACGCCACGCGGAAAACTGCGTGCCGGGCGTGGGCAATTGCGGCGCGGCCGTCGCCGGCAGGCTCTATCTGCAAGTCTCATCCTGTGCGGCGGAAGCGAACGCAGGTACCGCGCAGCTTGCGACCAGCAACACCATCACCCTGTCAGGCTCCGCCTCCGCCGTCACTAGCGACTATGTCGGACTTACCATCCGCACGACCGGCGGTACCGGCCTCGGTCAGAGCCGCAGCATCAGTGCTTACAACGGCAGCACCCAGGTTGCCACCGTCAGCACCGCCTGGACGACGATCCCCGACAGTACCACCACCTATTCGCTCGACTACATGCTCGGCACCAATACCTATCCGCTGCATATCAGAAATTGCGTCGGCACCGGGCTTCCTGCGACGCTGCCCATCGCCTCAGGTACCGCGGCGGACAAGCGCCGGTGGATGTCGAATATCTATTACATCAGCGATTTCGTGAATCCGGACAATCCGGCCCAGGTCATTCCGACCCTGGTGCGTTCCCAATTCGATCTCGCGGGCGGCACCCTCGCACAGCAAGCACCCGTTCCGATGATCGATGGCATCGAATCTTTCCGGGTTGAGCTTGGCATCGACAACATCAGCAAATCGGGCGCTGCGGTCGATTACACGCAGTCGATCGTATGGTCGGACCCCAACAACCAGGTCTTGGCAACCAACCGCGGCGATGGCGCGCCGGATGTTTTCGTTCGCTGCACCACCGCGGCCCCCTGCACGGCCGCGCAACTGGCCAACGTAGTCGCCGTGAAAATTTACGTGCTCGCGCGCAGCCGCGATTCGACGCCCGGCTATACCGACACGAAGAGTTACTGCCTCGGTGAGTCCAACCCGGACGGCACCTGCCCCGCGGCGAATCAGATTGCCGCCGCCAACGACAGCTACAAACGTCATGTCTTCCGCTCCAGCGTGCGCCTGGTCAACATTTCCGGCAGGAGGGAAACACCATGAGGACATCTGCATCCACCGGTTCGCAGCGCGGCGCCACGCTGGTCGTGGGCTTGATCATGTTGGTGCTCATCACCCTGCTGGTCACCAGCGCTTTCACCGTAAGCACTTCCGGCCTCAAGTCGATGGGCAACATGCAAGTTCGTGACGAGGCGATTGCCGCCGGCAACAAGGCAATCGAGCAGGTTCTGAGCTCGCCGTTCACCAACGCACCCACGGGCGAGGCCATCAACGTCGATCTCAACAACGACGGCACGACGGATTATGTGGTCACCTTCAATACACCCACTTGCGTCAGTGCCTCGACAATCGCCGCTACGGGCGTGGCGCCCAGCAGCATCTCACTGGGGTCTACTTTCAACCCGACGACGAGCAATCTGTACGAGACCGTATGGGATCTCGATGCGAACGTCACCGACCCCAACGGGAGCGGCGCCTCGGTTCGGATGCACCAAGGCGTACGCGTATTGTTGACACAAACCCAATACAGCGCAGTGTGCAGCTAAACGGCAATAACCCAGAGTCCCCTATGAAAATCGCTTACACCAAGTACGTACTGGCGACGGCTTTACTGATGTGTCACTGCGCAGCGCGCGCAGAAGACATCGACTTGTTCGTCAACAGCCCCGCCAGCTCGCAATTGCCCAACGTGCTGTTCATCGTGGACAACACCGCCAACTGGACGACGGCTTTCACCAACGAAATATCGGCCCTCGCCAGCACCTTCAACGGCTTGCCCGTAAACGCCGACGGCAGCGCGAATTTCAATGTGGGCGTGATGTTCGCCGACGAAACCGGCAATCCCAACAACAGTACCAAGGGCGGGTACGTCCGCGCGGCCATCCGTCCCATGACCGCCGCCAACATTGCCAAGTATAGGGCCATGATCCAAGCCCTGGACGTCGGCAAGGACAAGGGCAACGCCGGCGCGGCCAGCCTGGTCATGGCCGAGG
>Ga0209488_10000978_pt1 | contig 24220 bp, 26 predicted proteins | sample Rivendell_Oct201_8_FD_188349 | JGI IMG/M metagenome (GOLD analysis project Ga0209488, IMG submission 188349) | Vadose zone soil microbial communities from the Eel River Critical Zone Observatory, Northern California, USA -... | ecosystem: Environmental > Terrestrial > Soil > Vadose zone >...
CGGCTCAAGTGGCCCAACGACGTGTACCTCGACTTGGCCTCCGAGTCCGAGTCGCGGGCGGGGCCAGAGAAGAAGAAAAAGGTCGGTGGCATATTGGTCAATACGAGTTTTTCGGACGGGAACGTGGACGTCGTCGCAGGTGGGTCGCGTCTATGCGCAATTTTAATTTTTTTTTTGGTTCCGCCCCCACCATATACATCGCTGATAGCTGTGTTGGGTCCATAAAGGCTGCGGTATCAACGTGTGCACACCGGCGCCGGTGACGGCGCTTTCCCTGCTCTTGAGGCCGGGAGAACGGCTCGATGCCGAGACGGTGTTGGCACTGATTCTGACTCAGTTCGAACGCCTGTGGAGTGCATTTGTCGCTGGGCGAGGTAGTTGGGCGCCCTTCGAGGAGGCTTATCTTGACGCGTGGATACATTCGTGCGTGTTCCGTCCGCACCCCCACACTCCACCTTTGATGATGGCCTCTTCGTCATATACAGTGATCAACTCGTGACTCTGACGACGGTTGATCCACCCGTCCCCGTCCGCATCGTTGGGATAACGCATGATCATGGGTTGTTGCGTACTATCCCCGAACGAACGGGATGGAACAAGAGGGTGCAACACGGTGCAGACGAGTACATCGATTTACAACCTGATGGGAATAGGTTTGATATCATGATGGGGCTCATCAAGGCAAAGAGATGACTCCCGGAGATCCAAGGGATTAGGATGTAATATTAGGAACGTGCGTGATGCACGTCCTTGCAACAGAATCGTATCGACGAGGAACGAATCACGATTATCAGAATGACGGCGAGCACGTTTACTCGAGGGCTACGGTGAAATTGCACAAAAAGGGTCACATTTAGCACTCAGAACTACAACCCGAAACAAAAGACAAATGATGGCAAGCGCGAAGATATCGAGGAGATGGGTGAGAGAGTAGAGTCAAGTGACGAACAAAGAGAGGTCAAATTGGGTCCCAAACGTTAACGACCTCGACGTGACCCGTGGCTTGAAACTGAAAAGGCATTGTTTTAGCTCGTCGAACATGGTTCCTCGCGTTCTTGGCCTCTGGGAGCATCATGGTTCGCCCGCCTCGGCGCGGATCCCTTTCGGCAGATACGAGACAACTCTGCGGTTTTCCATGAAATATATTCCCGTAGCTCCTCGTCCCAGCATTCTTCCTACCAAGGCACCCAATGTAGACCTGTGAGGCGTGGCTGAGCGGCTTCCTCTGTGTTGTCACCGTAAACGCGTATTTTTCTGCGCACTGCACATTCGCCCCCGGCTCAGCGGTCACTGGTGCGGGACACGTTATTCCTTACAGTCAATACGCCATTCGACTCACTGTTTGACGTGCCGTCGTTGCGTGGTTTGGAAAGGGGGAACAACGACATGTATGAGCGTGGAACTCAGAAAGAGGGACACATGAAGGCCAGAGCTGTGCGCAGAGTGGGGTACCTTTTTGCCACGCGGTTGGACCGGCGTATGGTACGTGGAAGGGTGTCGGGGACCTGGGTGAAGCGAGGCCGTGCCGTACAAGAACGCAGAACGGGTAGCAAGCGTGTTTGCTAGGGGTGGGCGACTGGTTGGGAAAAGAGGGGACGGATTGTTCCTCCTGATCCGAAAATCGCTTCTGGGCGGGTTCAGGAATTGAAGATATCCTAAACCGTTGGATACGGGGCACATTTTCAAGCGGAGGCGAGAAGGTAGTGAGTTAGACGGGCGAGTAGAATATTAACATGAGACACCAACCTACAGGTTTCTTCACGACGATATATCCCAAGCACTTGTATCGATGCTCAGAGTGCGATCGGGCGCAAGTACGCCACTTGGGGAATGCGGGAGCACCTCAATGCTCAATGGTTGGTGGGAAAGAGTGTGGGACGGGTGCGAGCGTCGAGCGTGCGATCGATTGGCTCTTGTCACTTGCTTCTTTGATTCCATGGCAGCACCTACAGACTTTCTCAGATTCGTTGACATTAACAAGGACAGGTTCATCGAGCGACTTGGTCGCGCAGTTGAGATCCCAAGGTATCCACTAGATTTCCTGGCATGGGGCCGGACCCAATACTAATCCACTCAAGCGTATCCGGAGATCCTGCCCACCGTGACGATGTCCATCGTATGGCGTCCTTCCTAGAAGCACAGTTGAATCAATACGGCGTAGAAACGAAAGCCGTTGAGCTCGGCACCCACATTATGGATGGCCAAAACTTGAAGCTTCCCCCAGCAATTTTGGGGAGGATAGGCAACGACAACTCCAAAAAGACCATCCTCATATATGGCCACTTTGACGTGCAACCAGTCTGTCATCCCCTTTCTCGACCTAATGTCGACCTATCTACCTTTGTCTGTAGGCACAATTGTCCGATGGCTGGGACTTCCCGCCATTCAAGCTGACCAGAGATGGGAAAACCGACCGTCTCTATGGTCGCGGTTCATCCGATGACAAGGGTCCTATATTTGGCTGGATTAACGTACTCGACGCACATCACACGCTCAATAAGCCTCTTCCCGTAAACCTTCGCTTCTGTTTCGAAGGCATGGAAGAGTCTGGCTCCGAGGGCCTTGACGAATTCATCCTCGCCGAGGTCAAGAAAGGCAAAGACTCGTGGTTCGATGGTGTAGATGCTGTTTGCATTGTATGTACACCCACTATTCTATTTTCAGTTTCTTTACATCACATGCCTATAGTCGGACAACTACTGGCTCAACACGCGTACCCCCGCGTTAACGTATGGACTCCGCGGCATCTCATACTACAAGGTCACCATCTCTGGTCCAGCCCGAGACCTCCATTCAGGCGTGTTTGGTCGCATGGTGCACGAGCCAATGACCGATCTCATCGCCCTCATGAGCAAGCTCGTTGATCCGCAAGGTAATATCCTCGTCCCTGGAGTCGACGAGATGGTCCCTCCCCCGGACGATGAGGAAAGGCATGTCTTCACGAATTCTCACACACCTTCGCCGACCGACCGTTCCTTCTGTGCATCTGTGACTTTAGGCGGCTCTACGAGAAGCTCGACTATGCCATTGAGGACGTGTATATCTCCGCTGGTGCCAAGACTACGATTTCTGAGGACAAGGCGTCTGTGCTGATGGGGCGTATGCGCTCCCCTTCGCTCTCTCTCCATGGCATCGAAGGCGCGTTTTACGGTGCGGGCGCCAAGACGGTCATCCCCGCCAAGGTGTCAGGCAAGTTTAGCATCCGTCTCGTTCCCCCGCAGACGCCGGAAAATGTAGACCCGCTCGTGATCAAATATCTGCACAACGAGTTTGCGAAACTTAAGAGCAAGAACAACATAAACGTGGAGAGTCCGCACGGAGGAAAGCCCTGGGTCGAGAACTACAAACACTGGAACTACGAGGCTGCACATCGTGCGACAGAGGTGATATGATCTGCAGCTTGATTTCGATATTCGGCCTCGTTTTATTTATCCTAAACTAGGCCGTGTATAAGCAACCGCCGGACTATACGCGCGAAGGTGGTTCGATCCCCGTGACACTCACCTTTGCGGAGGCCCTCGGCGTGAACGTGCTGCTGCTCCCCATGGGCCGCGGTGACGATGGCGCGCAGTACGTCTCTATTTTCTTTCTTAAAAAGATTGTTGACTTGCTCTTGCTGTACTTGACGAAGTTCGACGAATGAAAAGCTGGATGTATCGAACTTCATTGAAGGGGTACGTATTACATTTAGGTTTTCGTCCGTTTCAGATTGAGCGAGCTGACTCTACTTTGCCTGGAGACCAAACTTCTTGGAAGCTACCTCCACGAGGTGGGCGCCGACACGACGGGGCGATGATCGCGCTTTCGTATGACCAGTCAGACGACTGCTCAGGCCACGTGAAGTAATTTTGGTGATGAACAAACAGCGGACGTACCAAACAGTGTGCTTGTACCACATGTGCAAATTATTGTAATTTGAATCAAATTGAAAGTTACCGTCCCCGCGGTTTCCATTGTTCGGCTGCCGACACCAATATCCAGTAACTAACGATTCAGGCACGCTACTCGATCCACCGGGGTTCATGGGCATGCAGCCGTAGCGTAACCAACAAGATAATAAATGTGAACTTTCAGGGAATTACAGGTTCAAAGGTCACTTACACGTGTCGATAATCACTCTTCGGGTCTGAACACCTCTGCCGCAGGTCCAGTCCTGTGAACCTTAGGGATCTTCCTCACCGTCACAAGCAGACTGTCCACCAGCACCAGCATCAATCGGTCCATGCGTGCCTGACAGCGCTACGCGATGCGTTTTTTGAGGTCGCGATTTCTTTGGTAGTGGCAACTGAGCTCCTCTAGTCCACCGACGCACGGACAACCTGACTCTAATTTAGACCCACATGGTGAGCGTTATGGCAGGGGTGAGATATCTGATTCTACAAAAGGGGAGCTCCCAATAACCCAAAGATCCGACGAGGTCGGTTGCGCATAGGTGGTGAGTCATAATGAGATGGAGATAATAATAGAAAAGGACTGCATAGCCGTGATTTTGAGGAGCGATTCAAGTAGGTCGTTTCCCGATTTGATCCTGGTGTCGTCGTGTGTGAAAGCACACGTCCTGTATACTTGTTCATAGTACGTAGGAGGGAGCGCCAGTAGAGCACCGAGATAACTTTGGACCATGTGATGTGCGTTAAGCCGCGCAATGAAGCATCCAAGACCGAAGCGACCCGTGTTGGTAAACGCGGGAGGTTTGTTGGCGCTTATAACTGAGATGGACGAAAAAGTTATCTCCGGCATCGAGAGCTGGTGTCTATGATAGAGACTGGGACATCGACGCCAATTTCGCGCCTCGGACATCAGTTCGACAACTCTTAAGTAGCACTTGCGCTAGTCGGATCATCTGACAGAGTAGTAACGAGCGGCCGACCTGATAGCTCAGACGATGAGAGTGTAGGCATACACAATGATATTGTCTGTCTCTGTGGTAGAGAGGTTGAGGGACAGAGGTGACAGGGTACACACTAACGGTGTACGGTGGGAATCGAAACCACAGCCACAGCCATAGCCACAAACATTGCCGCCGCTAAATTGTCACCAAATTTGGAAAGTGTGTGTGTCACCCATGGCCCCGAAGAATGAGGGCGAACGTGGACCTAAAGCCGCGTGAATGCAGACTCAGTCTTTCTTCTCTAAAGACTGAGTCTGCATTCACGCGGCTTTAGGTCCACGTTCACGCGCTAGCGGAGGTTCCCGCGCCCTTATGGGTGACACCGCTCAAATCGCAACAGATTATGAGACCTAAGCGCTAGTCCCAAGTTCTGGGTTGTATGATCAAGTTAAAAGTTCAGCACAAGATGTCGACCTTCTTTCCCAACTCTTCTTCCCTTGTCATATTTCATGACTGACTCTGTCGACTCTGCGAGCTTCCGCGCCTCTGACATGCCGGGCAACTTCATGTCACGCCCCAGCATCGAGAAACTCTCATCTACACCTACGAACGAAAAAGTTCTCCAGAGGGCGACGCTCAAGATGGATCTCTGTGTGGTCCCCATATTTTCCCTCTTATGTGTGTCATCTCTGTCACTTACCTTACTCTCTACTCATCTCTCGTTGAGATCTCTTGTCATTCTTGGTGAGCGCCCTGCGATTGCGCCTCTAAAAAGGTTTCATCAATAGCCTCATGCACCGTGCTTGTAGGATAAAGCGTAGGTCTCTTTTCAGTAGTTTGTACATCCACCTGACGATCCAAAAGAAACATTGGCAATGCTCGGGTGGCTGGACTCACCAAGAGCCTCCATATGTCTAGCACTCAGTTCTCAATGGCATTGACTATTACTTTGTAGGAATCACAACCCCTTGACGTTACAGTACAAAACTGATTATTGAGAAAGTATCCCATACCTCATTCTAGAGCTTCCAATGAACCTACTATTGAAACGCGTTGGTGCCAATGTGGCCTTCCCATTCATGGTCATTCTCTGGGGTATAGCCTGTGCATGCCAAGGTGGCTGTCTTTTTCTGGTGCAGACCTCAGTGCTCACAGAATAGTTTAGGTGCTGTCGATTCCTATCATGGTCTTCTGGTGTGCCGGTTCTTCCTGGGTGCCTCTGAAGGTATTATCCATCACCATGGATCAACCTCGACCCTGATGACAATGCTCCCTTAGCTGGTCTCTTCGCCGGGATCATGCTCCTCTTTTCCACTTTCTACAAGCGTCACGCCATGCAATTTCGCTTCTCTATGATGTTCAGCGTTTCCTCCCTCGCCAACGCCTTTTCTGGTCTTCTGGCCTTTGCAATCCAGCAGCTCGATGGAAAACACGGAATTGCCGGTTGGCAGTGGATCTTCATCTTGGTTCGTCGGCCTCTAGTCCATTCACCGTCTCTTACCCAAATTCTTCCTTTAGGAGGGCGGTTTCACTGTCATTGTTGGAGTCGCTGCCTTCCGTTTAGTCCCTGCCTCGCCTAACAACGTCACCCTCCTAACAAAGGAGGAGAGCGAGGCATATTGCCAAGACCTTGCAGATGATTGGAGTGGTGATGCTGATGCCGATGGCCTATGCACCGAGGTGTTCAGCTGGAGCGAGGTCGCAAGTGTATTCACTGATGGGCCCCATTGTCTTCTCTTCTTTCTCCCTTCTTTTTTCGCCGGCGTGTTGGTGGGTTTACACCAGATTTTCTCATGCAAATATTGATGAATCATTGTCTAACAGCTTATCGGACTTGCCAACTTGTATTTCCTCTCGGTTTCCTTCCCAATTGCGTTCATGGACTGATATGTCTGCCGTAGCACACCAACTATCGTTGCCTCCCTTGGACATTCCCGTAATCAAACACAATTGTTAACTGTGCGTTCGCTCTGACGATTCAGAGATTGGCTTGTGTTTATAGTTGAAAAAAGGTACCCCCCTTCGCTTGCGCCTTTGTTTACAGCATCGTTTCCGCCTACTTCTGCGACAAGTACAAGAACCGCAGTGTGATGTCTATGTTCAGCGCACTTCTCGCTTCCGCAGGTTACGCCATGTTCCTCTGTGCGTGTTTCGTTTCTCTGGTTATTGATCCCACCTCTGAAGTATATTTGTACCTATGTCTAGGCTCGGCGAACAAAAGAGTCGATTACTGCGCACTATACCTCCAGATCATGGGGGTTTATGGCGCCGCTCCTTGTGCCGCCACATGGAACGCAAACAACGTACAACCACATTACCGCCGTGCGACGGCGATTGCGGGCTCTCTGGTCATGACAAACTTTGGTGGCATCGTGTCCACATGGCTCTTCACTGACCCTCCACGGTTCCACAAAGCGGCCTCTGTCAATCTGGCTTTCTCTCTTAGTTTAGTTGCTTCATGCTTCATTATCTGGTTCTACTTCCGTACCCTCAACGAGAAAAGGCACAGGGAGGTCCAGCACCTCCTGGAGACGCAGGGCAAGGGCACCGAGCCCGGTGGTTGGGACTCGCTCGAGGCGCGGAGACGGCTCGGAGACCGCCACCCACGGTTTAAGTTCACATTGTAGATGCATCACAACCCTAAGACCATGTCGTTGGTCATTATCCAGTCGTGTTTATTTGATGTATCATCGTTGAATTACAAATATTTATTCTGGCGTGTGGACCCTGCAAACCGGCCGCAGTCGTATCTCTATGTGTGGGGCAGCAGCGGGTCCATCTCATCTCGAAGTCAAGTGCGAATGCGCCATTGCGTAACAAGACGTGGCTTGGTTTTCACAAGATTGCTCCGACTTCCTAGGGCGCGTGGTGCAGGAAAATGGGGTGGCGTTGTGTTGTTAGATACCTCGAGGAATTCAGTCCATGACGAACAAAAGACGTCCACTAGCACGGAAAACACGTCTCGTGTGGACGGGCCTTTAGCGAAGAAAATTTCCGCTCACGAGCGGTCAACCCGCGAGGAGGGAGCTCAGCATGGGATAAGAGTCCTTGAGGCGGAGTCCAAGCCCTGTGAGATGACCAGATGACATTCGGGTTGATGGTGACTTTCTTGACTGCCACCAGGCATCAAGATTCCTGCGCACAGCCTTTTTGGACTTGTGCGAGATGGTACAAGCTCATACGTGTGGAAAAAGCCAAAAGTTAAAAAGGAACCTACAACTCACCAAAAGCTTGTTCACCAAACTATTTGTTAGGAACAAATGAAAACAAAAAAAAATCCCTTGTTTTCTCCCAAAAGTAGACAAGTCCAAAAGTTATTGGGTATTTTGCTGTGCAGACAAGGGACTGGGCAAAGAGACTGGTGCATTGCTAGTGCGAGCCCGGCCCCGCAGAGGCTTCTGAGTCGAGAGCAGATTGCTGTTCGCACGAGTGCCCCTTCAGGACTTGCACCCTCTCCTGAATGTCAAGGAACGAAACTACCATGGAGAAATCAGGAGGTGCGCGTGGTGTAACTGCAAGGTGCCTGTGTGGTGTAAATATTCAAACCCCGCATCACCTTGTGGCATCCACTCTTTCGGTTCACAATTTTATGGGCAAAAAAAGAAACCTTCAATAAAGGCGATCAGTGATGTGTTGGATGCGAGCATCAAAGCCCGTAGAAATTATCGTGGGAGCACAAGGTGCCTCCTCGGCTTAGTCGCTGACAAGTCGCAGTCGATATCCAATATCCAATCCACCAAAGACTAGTACTTCGCCCTGTACAGTCAAGTAACTCCACAGAATCCGTCAGTCGCTTTAGATTCGATCTCAATATTTGCGAGTACCTGCGGGTCCCGAAAGCGTTGGAAGCGTCCGCGTGACGAAACGTAGCTGTATCCATCGCGCAATTGACTCGCTCAGTATAAGTAAGTTCTCTATTTCTTCTCTCCCCACGCTGCCTTCCCTGACCCCCCTTCCAGTGTCATTCAGATTCAGTTCTTCTTACCCAACACACACTCACTTGTTGTCGTCTCGGAAAATCACCCAGTGATCTTTGGTTTCGTAATCTCAGTACCATTCCCGGGCAATCCACCAAGGCCTGCAGATTGATTGACCGACTATGCCCACCTTTCTGCCGTCTTCTCTGCAAGCCATACTTGAGGACTTGAAGGACATGTCCGTTTCATTCTCCTTCCTTTTGCCATTCTCAACAGTCGTATCACAATTTCATTCATCTATATCCACAGCCTGATCGGGAAGGTAAGGCAGGCCTTGCAATCCAACTCTCCGAACACAGCACGGCATCACCGCTAACCACCTGACCTCACCAGTACTTCTTCCTCGGCGCGTACACGATGCTGCTCTACGATCATCTCCTAACCCTTCCTGACAAGGTCGGCACCACTTTCATGAGTCCTACGCTCGCGCCGACCTCCAAATTAATCCCCCGGTGCCCGATCACAGATTCGAGCAGTGTGGAAGAAGAAGAAGACGTTCCGTAAGTTGGTTTCACGACATTCAAGTTGCAGACATACTTAGCTCTACCTTTTGGCTAGCACTTTTCGTGTTCATTCTGGTACAATCACTATCCATCGAATCATTGTAGGGATTCACCCTGATCACGACTACTCAGGTGAGGTACTATGCGCTCCTCGCTGTGAGCGTTGTAGCATTTGGTAAGCTTTTGTGCGCCCCATCATTCCATGTATAATATATTTTCATCGAAACGCGACCCCCAGGTTACTTTTCAACAGAGATGACACGTTCTCGGTAAGCAGTTTATCGACTGTCCCAGATGGCGGCGTGATTCATGCCACTTCCCGCTGACCCACTCTAATTCTTCATCCTTTCCCCTAAGATGCGCCCGTTGGATGTATTTCCTCCCTCTGGGAATCACAATACCTCTAACATTGTTTCCAGGGATACTCATGCTTTTTCGGTAGGCCACAGCACCTCTCGTACGACTTTTCTCGCGAAGTTTACAAAACTTTTCTTGCAGGGTGTATGCGCTGTACAATTGTAACAAGATTATTCTCTATGGCCTATCTACAAGTTTACTCCTGCAGACCGCCGCTGGGATCTGGGAGTATACTGTCGGAGGCAGCGAACGTGAGTCATCGCCGTGCCAGGGATCCGAACGTTGTAGCTTACAGTTCAACGCTCAGCTGCACCGCTTCCCCTGGATACTTACGAGTTTCACTGTAAGCCCTGCTTTATACACCTCGAGCTGGGATGACGTTTCTGAGTACGACACATAGTTTGCATCTATCATCCTCCTAAAAATATGTGTGTCAATTGCAACTCCTCTCCCTCGCCTTGCGTAAGCCTAATCAATGCATTTTTTCTTGTTCAGGGGCCATTTTGCGATCGTGTACATTTCTTGGGAACTCGGGTACGATGCTGTCGTGTTCTTCCTCACGATCGCACGGACGGTCTACGTGTATTGGAAGCAACAAGGTTTCGCGAAAGATGCAAGCGGAAAGTCCAGTCTCATTGAAAACCTGTTGCGGGATGGTTCCTTCTACTTCGGGTGTGTGTCATTGTTTCTGACTCATCCTATGTTGATCTGTATCAGGTGCATCTTCTCGGTCAATTTGATGTGGGTTTACATGACTTTGCATGCGCCAACTGGCTTCCGCGCCATTGCATCTATGTACGGTTCAACTTAACTATTTGACTACGATGGTAGCTGATCGTGATGCGATTTTCCAATGAAGGCCTTCTGCCTGGTGAGTCTGCTAGACTAACTCGACGGTGCAACGATGCGGTCAGATCGCAGACTCACCCTTTCAACCTCTAGTCTGAACACAGTTATGGTTTGTCGGATCACTCTCAACTTGCGAACGTCTGTCCATGGGCCCACTATATTTGAGCGTACCTGCAACAGCATTCCTTTGGGCGAACTTCCGAGCCTGTTCACAAGGCAATCAAGCCGAGCCGTTGGCCAGACTGTGAGGAATAGCTCGGCTGTCCATTTCCGGAATCGATCAAGGGACTACGACCTTGAGGAAATACACTGATAGGACGTATCTTGGACTGTCCCCTATCGGAGGACAGGACAAGAGGTTTTTGTACTAGACGGTCATGTGTAGTTACCCCTCATACTCCGATCATTTCTTCCTTGCTGGATTAACGTGGGCGTGGTGATGCAGAGAATCCTTCGTGTTGTCCATGCCGTTCATCAGTAAATGAACCAAGGTGCTATATTCGGCTCAGTTACACTAGGAGCAGTTTGATTTTAAATCTGAATCGTGGATAGTATTCGAAACATCACCCGTAGCTGGGGGAAAGACGCATCTCCGGTACGACCCAAGAGAGAGGAGAGATCAGGCGCCCGCTGCGGGGGCTCCAGTGGCATATTGCTATTGTGCCTGGGCAGCTTGTGGAAAACCAAGGCCCGCGGAACCGCGCGATGTGACCTCGGAAATTTGCATGCAAAGTAGTTTGCTGTGGGTAAATTAGGATATGAGGGCCGAATGTAAGTTGACTCTGAATCAGTTAGCGCTAACTTGAAGGTCCTGTTTTTCTCAATCATGTGTGGTTGTGCTCTGTCTACACCAGTCACCCATATTCAATAACCTGGATCCGATACTCTGCTCGATCAATTTCGGAAGGGCAGTTGTTGTCTTGTACAGCAGTGGTGGGCGAATCAACGGCAAGCTATCCCTTTTTTCGGTTTCGTGGCCATTAAACCCCGACGTGGGATCGTTCATTTTCCCAATGGAATACACAACGCGCTTCTCCCATCCAGTGGTGTTCACGCACGTATTTCGTCATCATGCGATGGGACGGCATGGACAATCAATCAATAGATCCGCTAAGGACTTGGCCACGTTGATAAACCCTTATATCAGCGACTCGGATCTCAGATTCGATCTCCGTGCTCAGCGCAGTTGTCTCGTTCGGTGTAACTCAGTTCTTCATTTCTTCGTGCTATTCTGTAGGCCCTACACCTGCACACGTTCGCCCATCAGTCATCAGCCTTGGAAATCCCCAAGCCATTATTGGCCCAGTAATCTTTGTGCCTGGGCAAGCCAACACGACCTACGGGTCTATTGATCCATATGTCCCTCTCTCAGTGGCCGTCTCTGCCTTCACTACAGGACCTGAAGCAAATGTCGGTTTCCTTCTCCTTTCCTTCTCGTCATCCTCAGCAATCGTGTCATGATTTGATTCATCCACATCCTTCCTCTATCCATTTTAGCCAGATTGGGAAGGTATGGCTAGCCTTGCAATTAATGTCGCCTCACCGGGAATCATCTGCATTCACCAGTATTTCTTCCTTGCCGCGTACACGATGCTGCTCTACGACCATTTCCTGACCCTTCCGGGCAAGGTTGGCCTCTCTTCCATGAGTTCTGCCCCCGGGTCCAATCTAATGCCTGGTGTTTGATTACAGATTCAAACAGTGTAGAAGAAGAAGAAAACTTTCCGTAAATCCCCTTCGTGACATTGCCGTCCACTTATCCTTATCTCCCCTACACCAGCCCTTTACATGTTCATTCTGGTATAATCCCCGTTTGTCGAATCCCTATGCGCTCCTTTCTGTGAGCGTCGTGGCATTCGGTAAGTTTTCGTCCACCCCATGCAAAAGATCTTTTCATCGAAACACGACTCCTAGGTTACTTTTCAACCGAGTTGACGCGTTCTCGGTACGCAGTTTTTGATTATTCCAGATGGATGGCATGATTCATGCCCCCTCCCTTCTCTGATTCACCCTAATTTCTTTACTTTCTCCTTCCCTTTTAAGATGTGCCCGTTGGATGCTCTTTCTCCCCCTTGGGGTTACAATACCTCTAACATTGTTTCCAGGGATACTCACGCTTTTTCGGTAGGTCACAGCACCAGTCGTACGATTCTACTCGCGAAGTATACACTAACAAAAATTTTCATGCAGGGTGTACGCGCTGTACAATTGTAATAAGATCATTCTCTATTGCCTATCTACAAGTTTACTCCTGCAGACTGCCACCGGGATCTGGGAGTATACTGTCAGAGGTAGCGAACGTGAGCACCTCTGTGTAACGGGAATCCGAACGTAATAGCTTACAAGTATCAATGCATCAGCTGCACCCCTCCCCTTGGATAACTATGAGTATCACGGTAAGCTCGTGCTACGTTCACCTGGGCTGGACGTTTCTGAGTATGACGCCTAGCTTGCATTTACCTTCCACCCAACAAACTGTGTGTCACTGGCAACTCCCCTTCATCGCCTTCTTGATAAACGCATCTTTCCCTTTCTAGTGGCCGTTTCTCGACTGTGTACATTTCTTGGGAGCTCGGTTACGATACCCTCATCTTCTTTCTCACGATCGCGCGGACGGTCTATATGTATTGGAGGCACCAAGGTTTCGCGAGAGATGCGGACAGAAAGTTCAGCCTCATTGGCCACCTGTTACGAGATGGTGCCTTCTACTTTGGGTGGGTATCACTTTTCTTGGACCGGCCTAGGTTGATCTGTAATAGGTGCATCTTCTCGATCAACCTCATATGGGTTATCATGATTTCGCATGGACCTACTGGCCTCCGCGCCATTGCCTCTATGTACGGCTCAACTTTACTATCTGGCCGCGTTAGTAGCTGATCGCGATCCTGTCCCCCATTGGAGTCCTTCTGCATGGTGAGTATCTTAGACTAACTAATCCGACGACCTGACTCATTGTTTCAACCCCCAGTCTGAACACAGTTATGGTTTGTCGGATTACTCTTACCTCGCGAACGTCCGCGTATGAGCCCACTACATTTGAGCGTACCCACCTCACCATCCCTTTGAGTGACCTGAGGAACCCGCTATCGAGTTCTATCGAGTCAAACCTTTGGCCCTATTGACACAAAGAATTCGACGATACATTCCCAGGAGGAGTGCGAGTCGGATCAACTAACCGATCACGACAATGTTGTCGAAATCCACTAATAGTTGCCATCTCGAATCATCGATCAGAGGATGGGATAGGAGGGGTTTTTTTTAATAGACGGTGATGTGTAAATTTCCTCCATGACCTAATCGTTTCTTCCTTATGGCTAACGTTAGCGCACCGATATAGATAACCCCGGACGGCAGCTGTACACGCAAATTCATCAATAAAGCAAGGTGCTGAGGATACAAATAAGCCCAGCTTAACTTAGTAACGATTATATTCCATCTGTAGCGTAGACAGTATTTTTATTGTCGTTGTGACACGAGACATGTACACTGTACCAAGCTATCGACCTGTCGTGCTGTATGTCATCATTCATTCCTTTCCTATCATCGGAGCGGTAGAGCGCGCCGCGGTCTGAAAACTTCGCGAGATAGAGCCAATAGAAGGACATGATTCATTTCAAATTTTATCAGCACTCGCTAGCGTCTCCCTGATGTGGTCGATGTTGATTGGACCATCACCAGTGACTTATTTTTCTTGTACTCTCCGAATATGTGCCTCCTCCAGCCTCACGGATGCCCTACCCTAGATATCACGCCGTGCTGTTAAAAAAACGGTCCAGAATTGCGCGGTCTGTGGATTCCACCTTCCTGTTAGTCCTGCCCCACGTGCTATTCCCAAGGACTGTACCCATGGCGGCACCAAGAACGTCGTAGTGGAAGAGTTGGATGGCCGCGCATCGCGCCCGGAGTATATAACGTGACTCAAAAGGGAGCTGTCTCGCCCGCGGCTGCCATTGCTCTAGCGCACGGCAAACTAGCACCTCTTCTCAACTTTCCCGGGGCAATATAGCAGTCCCAGAAAAACGACTGGCCATATGTGTACTAACCGGTAATTCTGGCATTTGCCATGCAGATACTGTGATTGACCCGGTCTTCGGGTCAGGAACGCATTTGTCGCAGATCCAGTCCACTGAACCTCAAAGATCTCCCTCGCCGTCGCTAGCAGACCACACACCTGCTCCATCAGTGCATGCATGCATGAAAAAAACAAGTGACGCATTTCTCGAATTTGCAACATTTTATGGTAATGACCATTTCCCTGGTCTACCAGCGGGCGCATAATCTGGTTATATTGATGAAGAAACTTGTGAGCATCACGGGGCGGCCCGACACCTTGTTCTAAAAAACGGGGTAGCTTACGATCAAAGCTCAAACACCCAAGACGGTCGGTCGTGCACGGGAAAAGGAAAGATCAAGAAGATCCTTATACCGCGTCTCGGTCAATAACAAATTAGAATTCGTCGCCTGATATGCTTCCATAGCAGTCAAACAGAAGCCACGAAAGGTGTCCGCCTACAGCCTAGTCGAAGGTGTAATAGCACCTCGTGTCCGTGGTTCGACGAGCGACTCAAGTATACCGTTTCCTTATTGTGGTGCCATCGTATGTCAGCAGTAACAGGAAAGCCAACCGTACCTTGTCTATGATGCGACACTGAAGCATCCAGGGGAGAAGCCTTGGCCATGTGCCAAAGGTGACCAATAACGGACATCCGATTCGGATGAAGCCCATCTCAGTTGAAAAACACGGAGGGCACTGATAGAGCAGGGGCTGAGTTGGGAGCTCAGGTAGTCGTAGATTTTGAATATCGAATGGTCATAAACTTGAACGGGAACGCTAATATGGGCTCGATTGCCCACAACCGGTCTACTCCGAGAGGAAGAGGATTCCCTGTTCCTGAGGTTCCACCAGTGAGCTAGGTGACGGGATCTGCTGGGGGTAAACTTGATAGTGAGGAATTGGACAACTGGATCCTGTTTGGTGTGGTACTACTCGGGGCGGTCGCAAGTGACAGTCCACGTTGAGAACGTTCAGTTGGCACTTCAAGTTGGCTATTAGCCGAGTTTCGGCCCTGCCAGGGGTCCTGCACACCTTTCCTTCCTTCCGAAGGGATGCGTTTTGTTCTAAGGTTAGTACTTAAGCGAAATGATGGTGTACATTCCCAAGTCTTCTTCCCTGGTCATATCTTATGGCTCTCTCTGTCGAGTCTGGCCGCGGTCGTTCTCCTACCCTTGACGTGCCAGTGAAGGGCGACTCGGATATCATCTCAAGCCTGCATGATGACAACCTCGAGCCTACGAATGCGAAACTGATCCGAAGAGCGACTCTCAAGCTCGACGTCTATGTTATCCCCATAGTTGGCATGTTCTGTGTGTCCTCTCTACCGCTCATCTTACTCTTTTGCTCATCTTCCGTTCAGATCTTTTGTCATTCTTGGTGAGTGCTCTGCAATTACATCTCTGGGGATTTCAATAACAGCCGCTCGACTGCAGGATAGATCGTAGGTCTCTCTGCAGTAATCCATCCATTTATCTAACCAATCCAAAAGGAACATCGGTAATGCCCGAGTGGCCGGACTCACGAAGAGCCTCCAAATGACTACGAATCAATTCTCAACCGCATTAACCATCACATAGTAGGGACCTTCCCACCCCCCTCGATATTACTGGATTGATCCTCGACAAAGCGTCCCGTACATTCTCATGGAGCTTCCAATGAACTTACTCATGAAGCGCCTCGGTGCCAATGTGACTCTCCCGGTCATGGTCGTTCTCTGGGGAGTAGTCTGTGCATGCCAGGGTAGCTATCTTTCTCCGGACCCATCCTCCTCTGTATTCACTGCACAATTTACTAGGCGCTGTCCATTCCTACCATGGTCTTCTTATCTGCCGGTTCTTCCTCGGCGTCATTGAAGGTATTGTCCACCACTATGGATCTTTGTTCCGCGCTGATACCCATATCCCTTAGGTGGCCTCCTCCCTGGCGTCGTGCTCCTCCTTTCCGGCTTCTATAAGCGCCATGCCATGCAACTCCGCTTCGCCATGATGTTCAGCGTTACCTCTCTCGCTGGCGCCTTCTCTGGTCTTCTGGCGTTCGGGATTCAGCATCTTGATGGAAGGAGCGGGATTGCTGGCTGGCAGTGGATCTTCATCTTGGTTTGTCGTCCTCTTATTCATTCGTCGTTATTTACTCACCCCTCCTTCACTTAGGAAGGAACGTTCACCACTGTCTTTGGGCTCGCCGCTTTTTCTTTTGTCCCTGCCACACCCAGAGACGTCACTCTTCTCACCGAAGAGGAGAGCGAGGCTTATTGCCGAGACCTTGCCGATGATTGGAGTGGTGACGCTGATGCCAATGGCAAGCATGCCGAGGAGTTCAGTTGGAGCGAGGTTGCTAGTGTTTTCACACATGCGCCACACTGCCTTCTGATCTCGATCCCGGCGTTCTTCAGCGGCGTGACGGTGTGTTTACTTTGGGTTATCTCATGAAAATGTTGATGAATTGTTATCTGGCAGCTTTACGGCCTTGCCAACTTGTATTTAATCTCGGTTTCCTTCCCAATGAACTCGGCTGATATATCTGTTGTAGCACACCCACCATCGTTTCCGCACTTGGACATTCCCCCAATCGAACACAATTGTTAACGGTATGTTCGCTTTACCTGCCAACAGTCAGATGGTGATTACGCGTGATAACAAGGTACCTCCCTTCGCGTGCTCCTTTCTTTTCAGCATCACTTCCGCCTACTTCTGTGATAAGTACAAGAGCCGTGGGGTGATGGCCACGTTCTGCGCGCTTCTCGCCGCAGCAGGTTACGCCATCTTCCTCGGTAAGTGATTTCATTATCCAATTGTTGACACCGCCACCTCTGAAACGAGTACTTTTGTACCTTACCTGTTAGGATCGACAAACAAAGAAATCGACTACGGAGCACTATATCTCCAAATTGTAGGTGTTTATGGCATTGCGCCCTGCCTCGGTACGTGGAATACGAACAACGTACAGCCACACTACCGCCGTGCAACGGCGATTGCTTTCACCCTGGCCGTGACTAATATTGGCGGCATCGTGTCTACATGGCTCTTCACCAACCCTCCGCGATTTCACAAGGCGACTTCCATAAATCTGGCCTTCTCACTTGGTATGGCCGCGACATGCATCACTCTCATGTTCTACTTCCGTTCCCGCAATGCGGAAAAGCGTAGGGAGGTTCAGCGTCTCCTGCAGACGCACGGACCGGGCACCGAGCACGGTGGTTGGGACTCGCCCGAGGAGCGGCGGCGACTCGGAGACCGCCATCCGCGGTTTGAGTTCACAATGTAGCATCAGACTGAGGCTATGTCATTGGTTATTATTTATTTTGTTGGATACGTACGTCATGTGATGTCTCATGAGGGGTTAATTACAGTAATCCCCATACCATCCATATGTTTATGCGCATCAGGAAACCTGCCACTTACTTTTTTGGACTCGTACGAGCGAAAAAGTCGAAAAGTTGATTCTCAAATGCATTTTCAGGAGGAGTGAAGCACAAAAAAGCCCTCTATTTTTTCGAAAAGTAGACAAGTAAACAAGTAAATGGATATTTTCCTGATGTGGTACCCGGGAATGTTTCTCGCAATGAGACTATGAACGGATTTGCCGTATGGCAACAACACCGGACCTCGCACATCGCAAACGTTGAACAAGGTTCTCCGACAATGCGTGACTAGGCTTCGAAAAAAAAAAGGGATAACGACGGGCTCCTCAACCTGTTTGTTAATCCCGTCCAAGAAAACATGCCACGTGGTAGATGGGATCTTCCGAAGCAGTATTCGGGGTACTCACGCTGAGGTGGACGACGATGAAGATGGGATCGTGCTGAGGCGATGACTCGGAGAGAGGATGACCGTCAGGCACGCGCTGCCCCTGGCCGCAAGGCGTAATCTGCGGATTGATGTGATGGATGATTCCAATGGCTGAACATGGACATGAAGGAACTCTAATTGACCGCAATCAACGACTCGGATCACCGCTGTCGCAACGGCGTTGTCCTGCTTTGTCTTTTACTAAACATTATTTGCAATGCATCAACGTGACAACGGCGCAACGGCACACGGCTGTCCTGAGAGTGGGTGACACCGCAAGCTCTCTACAGCTGAAGCCGGTAGACGGTATTTGATCGGATTTCTGGTTACCTTCTTCGTACAGACAAAGCACTGCCCCAGCTACGGCCTGTGACTGGGGCACTGACTGGACTGATGCGTCCCTGGGGCGAGAGCATATCAGTGTAGCATGAGGAAGTCCTGCGCTTAGTTCCTTTTCCTCATGCAAAAAGGCTGCGCAGAGCCGAGAGCGCAAACTTAAACAGTGATCTCAGAAATTTGCATATTTCCTATACTGGTACGTGCAGGCAAGGTTAGATTCCAACTTCCACTAGAGCTTGAATCCCGCTCAGGCTGCAGGCGTTTGACGGGAATGGTAAAACGGTGGTTACGAATCCCGCAATAGTACACCCGGTCCTCCAAGTCGTACACAGCCGCCTTCACTGCGTTCAAAGAAAAGAAAAATTGCTCGATCGGGAGGTGGGGGGCCCTACTCTTTGACAACAAATCAATGAAATACTATTCCAGTCGTACGTATGCTGTAATCCTTGTGTCGTCTCGCCGTAGCCTGGACGTGGAATGGCAGGATCGTTATGCCACATCAGGAAAATATCCATTTACTTTTTTACTGAAAAAAAAGAGGGCTTTTTTGTGCTTCACTCCTCCTGAAAATGAATTTGGGAATCAACTTTTTTTTTCGATTCTAGGTTCCTCGTCGACCTTTCGACTTTTTCGCTCGTACGAGTCCAAAAAAGTAAGTGGCAGGTTTCCTGATGCATGGACACGGAAGCGCTTCTCATTTCCAACCGCCTGGCAAAAGCTGCCTCTTTTCAGCGGTGGATTGGGATGATCAATCAATCCCACAGCAGAATATCGGTCATTCATCAGCGCAATCCATTGACATCCTGGACCACAACAAGGACCCCGTCACTCGGCTCAGATGACAATGCCAACCTTGCCAGGGACCGCTAGATGATTTCCTGAATCACCGATCGTAGACGAGATCTCCGTGCATCTTCTCCTACCTCGGTGGTATCCAAAACCCTCGGGGGCTATCCGAGTCACAGCAGGGACAATCCGCTGCCTATAAGTATGTTCCCCATTTCGTCTCCGCGCTCGCCATCCTCGATCCATTTACTACTTTTCCATAATTGTGTTCTCTAGGCCATACACGCGTCCCTTAATCACCCGTTTGGAGAACCCCTCAACAATCAGTGGTCCCTTAACCTTTGTGCTTGGGCAAGCTCTCACTACGGCCTGCGGTTCGTACTGCCGTCATGTCGTTCCCTCAGCAGTCGTCGTCTTCTCTGGCTCCCCTACTGCTGAATCTGAAGCAAATGTGTGTCTCGTTCTTCAAGTTCTTTTGTCATTAATCCCAACGACCGTGTCATGATGCCATACTAATTTCTTTTTCCCATTAGCCAGATCGGGAAGGTAAGACCAGTCTTCCCATTCAATTCCCCGAACGCTGCCTCACCGCTAACCACCTGTACTTTCTAGTATTTCTTTCTTGGCGCGTACACGATGCTGCTCTATGATCACCTCTTAACCCTTCCACAAGAGGTCGGCTCCTCTTCCCCGAATGATGCGCCCCCTCCGCACTAACCCCTTGGTTCTCGGATAAAGATTCAAACAGTATGGAAGAAGAAGAAAACGTTCCGTAAGTCGCTCGACATTCCAGACGTAGCGTACGCTTAGCTCCCCTCGCCTGTTAGCTCTTTACGTGTTCATTCTGGTATAATCGACGTTCATAGAATTCCTCACAGGAATTCACCCTGACCTTCCTCTTCCAGGTAAGATACTATGCGCTCCTTGCTGTGAGCGTTGTGGCATTCGGTAAGCCTTTGTCCGCTCAATGTACCTTCGTAGACTCATGTCCAATAGGCTACTTTTCAACAGAGATGACGCGTTCTCGGTACGCAGCCCTTGACTATCCCTATCCCAGACGGGCGGCTTGACTCATGTCACTTACTTCCCTCTGACTGTAATCCATTCTCCTGAAGATGCGGGCATTGGATGCTCTTCCTCCCTCTCGGAATTACGATGCCTCTGACCGTCTTTCCTGGAATACTCATGCTTATTCGGTGACTCATAAGACCTGTTATGCGCTGTTTCTACTTACGAATCACTTCATGCAGCGTGTATGCGCTCTACAACCGTAACAGGGTCATTCTTTATGGTCTATCCACCACTTTACTACTGCAGACTGTCGCTGGCCTCTGGGAGTATAGTGTCAGAGGCAGCAAACGTGAGCCGTCGCCGAGCTAGGGATCTAACCGCTGTAGCTGACAAGTACCAACTTGAATGCGTCAGCTGCACCACTTCCTCTCGATAACTACGAGTTTCACTGTGAGCCTTGCTCTCTATTCAACTTAAGCCGGAGAATGTCCCTGAGTATGACACTTAGCTTGCGTTTACCTTCCACCTAAGAAAATGTGTGTCAATGGCGATACCCCTTCCTCACTTCTCTTGGTCAATGATAAATGCTTCACGTTTCAGTGGCCACCTTTCGATCATGTACGTCTCTTGGGAGCTTGGGTATGATACCCTGGTCTTCTTCCTCACGGTCGCACGGACGGTCTACGTGTACTGGAGGCACCAAGGTGTCACGGGCTCTGCAAACAGAAAGTCTGGTTTGATTGACAATCTAGTCCTGGATGGCGCCTTCTACTTCGGGTAAGCATCACTTTCCTATGGGCTAACTTGGGCTAATCTGTAATAGCTGCATCTTCTCGATGAACTTGACCTGGGTTATCATGATCTTACACGCGCCGACTGGCCTCCGTGCCATGGCTGCCATGTGCGTCCCAACCTTACTACTTAGTTGGGTTATTTGCTGATCGCAATCCGTTTGTCCAACGAAGTCCTTCTTCCTGGTGAGTGTGCTAGACCAACTCAACCGATCGATGGAGTCAGATTGCTGACCCACAGTTAAAATTCTCAGCGTGAATACAATTATGGTTTGTCGGATCACTCTCAACTTGCGAACAACAGTTTATGGGCCTACTCAATTCGAACGTACCCATAATAGTATCCCAATGAGTGATCTTAGGGATCCCCGCCCAGAGCGATCAGACCAAACACTTGATCCAGTTGCGACGAAGAATCTACAGGTCCACGGCCGGAAGGACCTTGATCAATCAAGGAACTTCAACTATGTTGTTGAATTCACCGATGAAGTGAGCCCGGCCACCCATCAAATGGTAGGACAAGAGGTTTTAGTTATAGGTGGACATGTCTAGATGCGCCTTAGGCCCATCATTTCTTCGTTCTCGGGCTAACTTGAGCCCAGCGTTGCAGGGAGTCGTTTACGGCGGCCATACATGCCATAGATCGATAAATGAAACGAGGTACTTCGGATACATATACCCACCATAAAAAGGCGATCATGAGTTGGAGTGTGTAGCATAGACACTGTTTTTCTTTGTCGGGCATTCTTGTCTGCAATGTGATTGAGCGTACCATCACAGATGACACCCTTTTTCTTGCACTCTCCGCATAGGCGTGTCGTCCTCAAAGTTCCCGCCAAGAACGCCAGCACTCGCAAGCTGCCTTAACTCTAGCAGGTGCCTCCAAAGGTACATGACTAGGAGGGCTCCCTGCCTTCTTGAGACGGGTCTTGTGCACCTCACTTCTGAGAATGAGCGCGCTATATAACCGAATCAGCGTCCAAGTGGAGAACGACGCCCTATGCCCGGTATAGAGGAGGTCGAGTTCAAGTTAGAGCTTACGATGCGCCGTTCTTCGATCAACCATCCGCCACAGGAAGGCTTCAGAATGATAAAAAATGACCAATGTCTCAGTCGGCCAGTGCACTGAGAAGGCTTCCTCGTCGTATCATTATCGTGAACCTGTGCGATAGTGACAGAGAAGAAACGTAAGAAGCGTCGCACGAGGGTGACAAGACCCCGTTGGTGGATACCAACATTGTACAAGTCATGCCTACAAAATTACTGATCGTCAGGTAGCAGGAAGAGCCCGACGGCAGATCCGTTAACCACAGCACTACAGCATAGCTGGGTGCGGCTTGGACTCCCTTACGTAGCGCTGCTGAACCAGTGGAATATGCTCTGTGACACGTGGTGCTTTATCTTGTTGGAATTCGCAGGAAACACGTTCATCGTCAAATGCCAGCACTTTTGTGGACAGTATCAATTCAGAGACCATAGAAAATGTCAAACTTGAACAGCGTGCGAAGACGCGCTGAGAATTCGCCGGAATTGTGATACGACTGCTCGCGCCGAATCCGACGTCAACCTACAGGAGACTGACACTGTCTCAAGCTCAGCGAGTATCAAAAAAGAACGGAAGTAGCGCACCCCGTTTCCCAATGATATCACGCAATACGACTCGACTGTATCCCGACCCTGGTAATCTTGGTCTTGATTGTCCACGCGAGACACTGGCTCGGCCATCTTGCAGGGTCCACATGTCGTAGAAGTGGAACATGGCGATAATGACTAGGTCAGAGTCGAGAAGGCCGAGTAACGTCGTATGGCCGGTTGATACATGAATCAGGCCCGCGAGCCGTCGTGGTCAGGCTCGTTGAGGATGTGCTCTTCCCTGAGACCTGCGTTGGTAGCTAAGCTCGTCATCACACGATTGGAAACGGCTGGTACGAGGGAGGTGTTGGTGGTTGTGACAAGCCCTGGCTTCAGTTGCTTGGAGGGTGGGTTGTGATCGAAGTTGCGGTCAAGCCGGTTGTGGGGACAATTAGTTCATCTATGGATCGGGCAGAATATGCAGCACCAAAAGGTCTAGCGAGAACTGGAGAATTGGGAAATAGAGAAAATCATTTGTGGTGGTACGAGACGTTGAATCTTTCCTCGACTCTCGCCATCGCCTTTTCTACCTCCTTTCTTCTAGCTGCTTTGCGATGAGCGTACGATTTGCACTTGGTCCATCTACGTAAGTCCCCATGCCCTGCGCATTCCACGTCGAGAACTCATGCCATTCTTTTCGGAAATGGACATTCAAGACGTCTTGTACACCACTCCTCGCAAGTTGCTTTACATCTGGCATGCGCCTCCGTATGTTGACGAGACCCACGAGAAGGACCTCGGCATTGAAATAGCTTCCCTCGCCTACTGCCCCACGTCCATTACCGTTCAAGTCCGTCTTCCAAAGGTCTTGTATGTCTTTGACAATGAGCGTGTCGGCGTCCAAGTAGAGACCACGTTCAGCTGGTATGATGGAAATGAGGTCGACCCTAGCCCATGTCGCGCCCTTCTTTGCAAGACTTTCCGCAGATGATGCTATCGACGCCATTCTCTTCCTTATAATAACTCGGACCACGGTGACCCGGTGAACATTGGCCCCGACCATTCTATCACTATTCTCGACCTGGCTCGTCTGGCAATTAAGACCACGGCTCTGCCGTCGAGTTTAGATTCGACACCTCAAAACCCGACTGGCATCAGTTCTCGGACGACACCCTTGTCAGATCCGTCCTTGCCTGGACTCCGCAGGTGGCCCTAGAGCAAGGTGTCGCCCTCACTGCAAAGTGGATCCAGGAGAAGGTAGAACGAACAACAAAGCAGATTGCCGAGGCCTCTGCGTGCTCCAACCTCCTACATGATCTGCAACACAGCCGTCTGGTCATCCGGGCTGCCGGCGCGCACCCC
>Ga0209488_10000979_pt1 | contig 24218 bp, 15 predicted proteins | sample Rivendell_Oct201_8_FD_188349 | JGI IMG/M metagenome (GOLD analysis project Ga0209488, IMG submission 188349) | Vadose zone soil microbial communities from the Eel River Critical Zone Observatory, Northern California, USA -... | ecosystem: Environmental > Terrestrial > Soil > Vadose zone >...
GGCGACACCAGCGAGGCCTATTACGCGCGCCCGACGAAGCCAGGCAAGATACCTGGGGTGGTGGTGATCATGCACCTGCCCGGATGGGACGAGTGGATCATCGAAGTCGCGCGCAAATTCGCGCACCATGGTTATGCGGCTATCTCGCCCAATCTCTATTCCCGTAACGGCCCCGGCAGCCCGGACGACGTCGGGGCGCGGGTGCGGGCAGCTGGTGGCGTTCCGGATGCCCAGGTGGTTGGCGATGTCGGGGGGGCGATGGCTTATTTGCGCGCGCAACCCAATTCCAACGGCAAGGTCGGCCTGATCGGCTTTTGTTCCGGCGGCCGCCACGCTTACCTCGCTGCCTGCAGCCTGCCTGGTGTCGATGCCCTGGTGGATTGCTGGGGCGGCAATGTGGTGGTCGATGACCCCAAGGCGCTCAATGCGAAGCGGCCGTTGGCACCAATCGATCTCACCGAAAAGCTGGACTGTCCAATGCTCGGCATTTTCGGAAATGATGACCACAACCCCACCCGCGACCAGGTCAACCGCACCGAAGAGCGCCTCAAGAGCCTGGCCAGGAACTACGAGTTCCACCGCTACGACGGCTGCGGCCACGCGTTCTTCAACACCATGCGCGTGTCACACCGGCCCGAACAGGCGATCGACGGCTGGGAAAAGGTGTTCGCGTTTTATCACAAGCATCTGGGCTGACCATGTCCACTCCTGGCAATCTCACTCCTGAGCAACAACATGTATTCGAGCACGTCGAGCGCAACGCCGGCGCCATAGCGCAGCTCGGCGACAATATTTTCTATTTCGGCGAACTCGGCATGCAGGAGTTCGAGACCGCGAAACTAATGACCGGCCTCCTGCAGACGGGCGGATTCAAGGTCGAGCGTGGCATATCGGGATTCCCGACGGGCTTCTGTGCCACCTATGGTTCCGGCCATCCGGTGGTCGCGATCCACACCGAATACGACAGCTGTCCGGACAATTCTCAAAGCCCAGGCGTGCCGACGCAGCAATTCATTGTCGAAGGCGCGCCCGGCCATTGCGAGGGCCATAACGTCAACGCAGCCGTGCTGGTCGGCACCGCGCTCGCGGCGAAGAGCGCGATGGAGAAGTTCGGCTTCAAGGGCACGCTCAAAGTGTTTGGCGGTCCGGCCGAAGAACAGCTCGTGAGCCGTCCCTATCTGGTGCGCGATGGCTGGTTCGACGATGTCGATGTCGCCTTCCACGATCATATCGGGGGGGAGTTCTCGTCGGGCTACGGCCTGCTGCAATCAGCGTTGATTTCGGCCACGTTCACGTTTCATGGACAAACCGCCCATGCCGGCACGTCGCCCTGGAACGGCCGTGATGCGCTCGATGGCGTGGTGCTGATGGATGCCGGCATGGCGCAGTACCGCGAACATATGCGACCGACGATGCGTGCCCATCGCGTGATCACCAATGGGGGCGATCAACCGAACGTTATTCCACGAACCGCCACCATCTGGTGGTTCTTTCGCGACGGCACTGCGGAAGGCGCGCAAGCCCTTTTCGAACAGGCGAAGAAGATCGCGCAAGGTGCAGCCATGATGACCAACACGACCTGCACGGTCGATGTGTTGAGCGCCGTCTGGCCTTTGCGGTGCAACCGAACACTTGCGGAGCTCGTTCAGCGCAACATCGAAGTCGTCGGCATGCCGGCGTGGAGCGAGGAGGAAGACAAGCTTGCACGGCAGTTGCAGGAGAATGCCAAGGTCAAGGTCGTCGGCCTCAAACGTGACATCAAGGGACTCAAAGCAGAAGCTGAACAGAGGACGTCGGCGAACGACGCCGGCGACGTCTCCTGGAAAGTTCCGATGGTGAAATTCTATTTTCCATCGAATGTTCCCAATATCAATTTCCACCATTGGGCGGCCGGCGTCGCGCTGGCCACGTCCATCGCGCACAAAGGTGCGGTGGTGGGCGCCAAGGTGTTCGCCGCTGCCGTGATCGAGTGCTTTGCCAATCCCGCCGTGGTCGAGGAAGCCAAGCGCACCTTCAAGGAAGAGTTGGGTGGAGTTGAGTACAAATCGATGCTGCCACCTGATCAGAAGCCGCCGATCGAACTCAATCGCGCCGTCATGGAGAAATTCCGCCCCGCGATGGAAAAGCATTATCTCGCGGAGACACCGGAGTTTCGCTAGTGCCCATCTATATCAACGAAAATGACGTCACGGAATTTCTCGACATGCCGAGCGCCGTCGCGGCGCTGCGTGATGCCTTTTCGGCGCGGGCGCGGGAAGAGGCCAATATCGTGCCGCGCACACGCTGGGCCTTCGAGGACCGGCGGCTCAATGTCATGGGCGGGGGCATCGCGACCCAGCATCGCTATGCGCTCAAAGCCTATGGATCGTCAGCGTTTCATGTGCTGCTCTATTCGATGCGAGGGTTGCTGGCGATCATCGAGGCCAATGTGCTCGGCCAGATTCGCACGGGCGCCGCGACGGGCGTAGCGACCGAATTGATGGCGCGGCCCGAAGGAAAGCGCGTCGCCCTCCTTGGCACCGGCCGGCAAGCGCGCGCGCAGGCGCTGGCGCTCAGCGCGGTCGGCATGCTGTCGCAACTTTTTGTGTTTGCCCGCACGCGCGACAAGCTCGAGGCCTTCTGCGCAAAGCTTGTCCACGAATTGGCCGCCCCGGTGAGTGTGAGTGCATTGTTATCGGCTGAAGCGGCGGTCGCGAACGCCGACATCGTAGTTGCGGCCACCAATTCGGCAACGCCGGTCGTCATGAATTCCTGGGTCCGGCCCGGTACGCATGTCGTGGGCATGGGGGCCAATGCAGCCAATCGCCGGGAGATCGATGCCGAGATCATCCTGCGGGCCTCGTTGGTGGTGACCGACGACATCCCCCAGGCCAAGCTTGAGGCCGGCGAATTCATCGATCTCGCCAAGGCGGGCCGTCTCGATTGGAGCACTGTGAAGCCCTTGCACGAAATCATTGCTGGTCCGCACCTTGCGCGCGATCCGGCCGCCATTACGGTGTTCAAATCGCTGGGCGTCGGGCTCGAAGACGTGGCGGTCGCCTCCGTGGTCTACGACCGGGCGATCGCGTCGGGGCGATTCAAACCGCTTTGACGGCGCCCCGATAGCTTGCGAAAATAGCGCCCGGAATGAATTTCAGGAGAAGGCACGATGGGGTTTCGCCCGCCGACCTACGAAGACATTGTCAATTCCAAATATTCGTCCGCGATGCCGGCACAAACCGTGCTGCCGCAGACCGAGACACGCAACTATTTCCAGGCGATCGACAACCTGATCAAGGTCTATGCGATCCGTCCGAGCGACAGCGTTCTTTTCCTGACCGATCCGCTGCTCGACCGGCGCATCGTTGATGCGATTTCCGGCATCGCCAATTCGCGCGGCGTATTTCCACGGGAATTCATGGCGCCAACCACGCAGCTGGACGACTGTCCACCTGAAGCGGTGGCGCTGGTCGAACAGGCGACCTTCGTGATTTCGACCTGGTTCTGCTCGGTCAATGCGCCGCTGTTCATCAGGCTGCGCAGGGAAAAAGGTCAGCGCTGGGTCAAGATCACTTATTTCCGCAATCTTGATCTGTTACATACCCCGCAGGCGCGTTTTCCCGTCGATCTCGTCGGCGAGATCATTCGCGCAACGGCCCGGATGTATCCGAAGGATCGCAACTTCGACATGACATTTTCCGATCCGCGCGGCACTGAACTGTTCATCAAATTCACGCCCGACATGGTCAAGAACCTGCACGAGGACAACCGCTGGCGTGGCAGGGACCGTGCCGATGAAGACGGTTGTTATGTGCACCACCTGCCGACGCATGGCCCGAACATCTACGGCCGCACCTGCTTTCGGCGCGACAAGAACGCGCATCCCGACATGGGCGGCATTGTCTATCCGCAATGGGCGATCGGTTTCGAAAAGCCGTTCCGCGACAAGGTCGGTATCGAATACCGGGATGGTGTTGTCGTCAAAGTGCATGGCAGTTCGATGGATGCCGAGATCATGCGCGACATGCTGGTCGGTGTGAATGCGACGCTGCATGAGCTTGGCTGCGGTTTCAATCCGAAATATCCACGCTTCAAGGCCTATCCGGCCGGGTCCAATGCGCCCGGCGCGCTGCACTTCGGTACCGATTCCGATCGCCCGAGCGACTTCATGCACCGGCAGGTGCCGCGCTGGGAGGAGCCGCACACGCATCAGGATTGTGTGGTATTCGACATGACCGTGAAGGTCGGCAGCACGACGCTGATCGACAACGGCTTCCTCATGGCGCTGCGCGATCCGCAGGTTGTCAAGGAGGCTGGCAAGTACGGCGATCCGGTGGAACTCTTGGAAAGTTTTGTGGAGTGATGATGCACTTCGTAGCCCGGATGGAGGGCCACAAGCGCACTTTCGCGCTTGTGGCGCGCAATCCGGGGACCGCCGTTGGTCCAGGACCGCTCCCGGATTGCGCTTGATCACACGCGCAAGCGCGTGCGATCCGCTCCATCCGGGCTACGGTATGAGAAACCTTGGAGGTAGCCATGCTGCAGCGTTTTCTCATCGTCGTCACAATTGCGGTGCTGGCGGCCACGCCGGCCTCGGCGCAGTTCTACAAAGACAAGACGCTGACGCTCCTCGTCAACTATGCGGCGGGAGGCAATGCCGACACCGAAGCGCGGGTCTATCAACGTCACTTGGCGAAACACATTCCTGGCCGGCCGAACGTCATCATTCGCAATGTCGCGGGCGCCGGTGGCGCCACTGCCATGAACCACCTCGGCCTCGGCATAGGGCTGCAGGCCGATGGCCTGACGGTGGGCTATTTCACCATGAGCGCGACCTCGACCATCATCGATGATCCCGTGCTCAAGATCAAAACCACCGATTTCATTCCGATCGTGGCAGCGCGTGGCTGGAACATCGTCTATGCACGGCGGGACATCGTCCCGGGCGGCTACACCAAACCTGAAGATTTCCAGCGCGCCACCAATATCTATGCGGGCGGCTATAGCCGCGCGACATCACACGATACGCGGTTGCGGCTGGCGCTCGAAATCATGGAAAAGCCCTACACGATGGTGACTGGATTCCCGGGCACCGGGCAGATCAACAAGGCGATGTTGCAGAACGAGGTGAACTTTACGGGAAGTTCGCTGCCGGGCTTTCAGACCCAGGCGATCCCGCAGATCATCAACTCCGGCGTTGGCGTCGTGTTGTACCACCTTCCCGTGATCGGTCCAGACGGCCAGCCTCAGGGCAATCCGGTGCTCGAAAAGCGCGGCATAATCACGTTCTATCAGTTCTATCGGGAGGCCTTCGGCAAAGAGCCTGGCGGCGCAAAATATGATGCGCTATTCCTGATGAACGACATCAGCACCAAGATGCAGCGTGGCATTTTCCTGCCCAGGGGGTCCCCGATGGCGGCCGCGACAGTGTTGCGCCAGGCGTTCCACGCTCTCGAAAAGGACAATGATTTCATCGAAGACTTCAAGAAAATCACGGGCGATGAGGCGGATCACGTGCCGGCCGATGAAATAGACCGTATCTTCGAGCGGATCCGTCGGGTAAACCCCGACGTCAAGCGCGTGCTCAAAGAGTCCGTTGGCAGCGAGGGTTGAATTGACAGCGATGTGGTGCGCAGCGGGCGCAGATGACGGTCATGCGCGTTTGCGGACCTGACCCATCATGAAACTCCCGGCAGAGTGGCACACGCACGTCCGCGGCGACCTCAGCGGAGGCGGCGTATCGGCAGCCGTCGCGACACCCCTTGCGATGGGCTACGGAATGTTTGCTTTCGTAGCGCTCGGCGAAAACTATTTCGCGACTGGAGCATTGGCCGGCCTCTATACGGCCTTTGCCGTGGCAATCGCGTGTGTTGCGCTCGGTGACAACACAACGACCATATACGCACCACGGATCACTTCGACATTTTTTCTGGGACTATTGATTTTCGGTCTTGTTCATTCCGAAACACCGGCGATCCGGGACGGCGGAATTCCTCTGACGCTGGCCATCACCTTTTCGGTTGTGCTGCTGGCGGGGCTTTTCCAGGCAATTCTCGGCCTGCTGCGCCTCGGTACGCTTGTCAAATTTGCGCCTCAGCCCGTAATGGCCGGATTCCAAAATGCGGCAGCCATGCTCATGATTCTCGTGCAGCTCGGCAATATCAGCGGATTTGACCGCTACATACCGTTTACGGAATTATTTTATCATCTCTCGGAGATCAAGCCGCTGAGCCTCGTCATTGGCGTGTTGACATTCTTGGCGATGTGGAATTTTCGTCGTCTGACTGGAAGGATTCCATCGGTTCTAGGCGGCATCGCGATCGGCAGCGTACTTTACTATGCCTGCCGTGCCGCCGGTTTGGGCAACTATCTCGGTCCTGTAATTGTCGTCGAACCGCCTGCCGTCATGGGATTGACGGCATTTCCGTATTTCGGAGATCTCGCCAAGTCTACCGACCTCATTGGACTGGCGCCCATGATTGTGGTTGCGGCCCTCGCACTGGCGATCATCGCATCGATCGATGCGATGTTGTGCGCAAAGCTGTCAACTCCGCTCGGCGAACGAGGGCCTGACGGCGACCAGCTGCTCATACGTCTTGGCGCTGGCAACGTAGTGGCTGCGTGTCTTGGCGGGATTACGAGCGGCCTCAACCTCGGGGCAACGGGTACCAACCGCACTTTCGGTGCCAAAACGTCGCTGTCAGTTCTCGTCAACGCATTTGTGATCCTCGTTGCTTGCACGCTTTTGTTTCCCTTCGCGACCTATATGCCGCGGGTGGTGCTGTCTGCAGTCATCATGGTGATAGCGGTTCAGCATATTGACGTGTGGACGATACGGCTTGCGCGGGGGGTCGTTTCCGGCGACACGCCGTTTCGCGGCGCTGCGGTGCTGGAACTCCTTGTGATTTTGGCTGTGGCGGCCGTTTCCATGTTGACCAATATCGTGGTGGCGGTTTTCGCCGGGGTCGCCATGGCGATCGTGATGTTTGCCGTCAGCATGAGCCGTTCGATTGTTCGCCGGGCCTACCGATGTGATGCGGTACGGTCGCGCAAGGCGCGTACCACCCATGAACGGAATGCCCTGCAAAACACCGCAAATACGGTCGTCGTGATGGAGTTACAAGGTGCGCTGTTCTTTGGAACGAGCGAACGGTTGGCCAACGAAATTGACGAAAGCGCGCTTGATCCCACCCGCTTCGTCATTCTTGATTTTCGACGGATCAGCGAAATCGACAGTACGGGTGCCCGCACACTGCTCGATATCGATGCGCGACTTGCGAGCGCGGGCGCGCAGCTTTTACTTTCGGTCTCGCCAGGATCGCGCACTTTGTCGCGTCTCGGCGATTTTGGCGTCGTGGAGGCCGTCACGGCTTCACGACTTTTCTCCGACCTCGATCGGGCCATCGAATATGCAGAAGATGCGTTGTTGAATTCGTTGCCCGTGGCGCCGCCAAGTTCAAATCTGCCATTTCAGGCGAGTCTATTTGAGAACTTCAGTCGCGATGACATTGAATTCGTGCTTCCGGTTCTCATCCCCGTCTCCTTCGGGCGTGGCGCAGTGATCTATCGCGAAGGTGACCCGGGCGACGAGATGCTTCTCATTATTGAAGGATCAGCCAGTGCGGTGCTGGACGCGCCGCATGGCGCGATGTTGCGGCTCGCGACTTATGGGCCGGGCACGGTGCTTGGTGAAATGTCGATCGTTGACGGAGACCGAAGGTCTGCGTCGGTTGTTGCCGACGACGCCGTCAAGGGTTTCGTGTTGACGCGGGACAATTTCAAGACACTGACCGAAAAAGCGCCTGAACTCGCCATCAAGCTTCTGGTCAACATCAGTCGCGAATTGAGCGCGCGCCTGCGGGTCGCCAACCGGACGATTCAGCAGCTCGAAACGTGACGATCGGTCTACCCCGTCGGCGAATAGGGCTCGACGTAGTTGCTCGTTCTCAGCATATGTTCCGCCACCTCATCGCGGGTCGGGAACCAGACCATCTCGTCGTGCTGGCGGATGTAGCGGATCATCTTCTCGAACGCATTGGCCATATACGGCCGCCCGCCCAGTTCCGCATGGACGAGCGCGTCGATGCGGCCGGGCTTGCCGCGCCGCGCCTCTTCGAGCACGAAATCGAACCCGTCCTTGAATTGCTGGAATGCCATTTCGCCCGATGACGCGCCGCCATTCCAGGCGCGCCAGTCGTTGAAGAACCAGTGCTTCGGCACGATCACCATGCGTTTTCCGTCGACCTCGACCACATAGGGGAGATCATCATCGCACTGGTCGCCGCACCAAGTGTAGCCCTCGTCGGCCAGTATGCCGAGCGTCTCGCGCGTGTGATGTCCGTCCGGGCTCACCCAGCCGACCGGCTGTTTGCCGGTGACGTTCCGCACGATGCGATTGACCTCGCGGATTTCCTTGCGCTGCTCGTCCGGCGACAGGTCGGTCATCTGGATGTCGTTGGTGGTGCCATGACCCGCGATTTCGTTGCCGGCTTGATGCAAGGCCTTTACGGCCTCCGGCCATTTCTGCACCGCAAGCCCGTTGACGTCGACCGTCGCCGGCACCTTGTTGCGTTCCAGCACTTCGAGAATGCGCCATATGCCGGCATTGCCGCCGTAGTTCGCATGCGAAAGCGAAACGAGATTGACCTCCAGGCCCTTCGCCTTCTTGAAATGTCCCCCGCGTGTGAAGGCTTCAAACGCGACGGTGAGCGTGGCGCAGATCTTTTTGCCATCGGGCCATTCGGTTTGGGGGCGTCTTGCGGGGCGCATGAACAGTCTCGTTCTCAATACTGCGGGGCACCCAAATGGGTTCGTTTTGGCCAAAACGGTCGGCTTCGTGTGGGAGTCCTCGGCCAACAATTCAATATATCGGCGGATGCTGATAAGACAACACTATCTGTTGATGATGCATGAGGCCGGACCGCTGGTCGCGTTGCCCCCCGGATGCCGGCAGCACGCATAGCCCGTGACACAAAAATGCGCCCGGCCGGGCGGCGGGCGCAATTCGACACAACCATTTCGCCAATAAGCGATCCGGAGCGCGCAGTCAAAGAAATATATTGTGCGATCTTGTGCGATCCTGTGCGAAGCGGGGGTCTGACCTAGCGTGTCGACATTATCCGGATAATTTCAGCGATGTCTTTCCGGTAATTGGATTTGATTGTTGCTTGATGTGAAGACTTGGCGCTTCTACTTTTCGAAGGTGTTTCAAACCAAATCCCAGATTCGGGGTCTGACCCATTGTTCCGACGCTGACGAAGGATTCCGAGAGTTGTGAGTCGATGGCCTCGAGGCTGGCTCGGTCTGTTCCCTCTCCCCTTTGGGGGCGGCAAAGCCGCCGAGAGGGTTAACATGAAAGTACCGCCTCTCGGTTGCGCCCCGGCGCTTTCATCCGGCGGGGTGGCAACCGCTGCCATGATCGTTAGGGTGAGGGGCTCAAACCCACGTGGCTGCCCCTCACCCCAACCTCTCTCCGCAAAGAGCGGGGAGAGGGAGCGCACCGAGTTCGTCGCGATGACCATGACTCGCACTCACGATTCACTCACACCACAAAATATCCTCCCGTGATCGCATCGTGATAGAACTGCGCAGCGGCAGGAGTTATGCCGACTGGGAGTCCTGGTTCGGGCTTCGTATAGGTGTGCACACCGGCGCCGAAGCGCGTGACGTGCACGCGCGGCGCAGGCTCCATGGCACGGAACATCGGGATGATGACCTCGCGATAGACTTCCGGCGAGTGGTCGCGACTGTCCTTGGCGATGACGAATAGAAACGGTGGCACGGGTTTGACGCCGGCGCCCGACAGCGGACGCGCGTAGCCGAGATAGCGCGCGACCAGCCGATCGGTTTCCTCAGGACTCATCTTGAGCCGCGTGGCGGCGGCGCGCGCCGCCTGTTCGAGCGCGCCGACGATATTGTGCGTGATCATGTACTCGGCCTTGAACTGTGGACGCTTCCTGGCGACGTCCCAGGCCTCCAACACTTCCTCCATGAGCCAGGGCAGGCGCATCAGCGCCTGCGGGCCTTCCTGGCCGAGCGCTTCCGAGCCGCGGTAGCGTGCCAGGTCACGCCAGGTGCGGATGTAGAGATCGTTGAACGGGTCCTTCCAGGACTCCGCGCTCTTGGGCGCCACCGCCTGGTAACCTTCAATCTTGCCGACGTGGCCACCCCATTGATGCTTCTTCTCGTTGATGAAGCCGAATGTGGAATTTTCGATCGCAATCACGCCCGCAATGTTGGCCACGCGCTGGGACAACATCGACACATAGGGACCGCCGGTCGAGTGGCCGTGCACGTAGATGGAGAATTCACCAGCCGGAAAGTGACGCCGGCACGCCTCTTTCATGCCTTCTTCGAACGCCACCGGCCATGACGCCATTCTGTCGTAGAAGCGCGTGCCGAGTTTGGCGCGAGCGGAAGTGCGCGTACCGTATTTCATGCGCTTGCCGGCGTCCTTCACCAACACGTATTGGTCCGGGGTGACATATTCGCCGCGCAGCCAGATCGGCGTGCGCACACTGCCGTCCGGTTTCATCGTGTCGCCCGGCCAATCGCGGCTTTCATCGTCGAGATAGAGCCGGCCCGGAAACGTCATGGTGACGACTTTGAAGCCGAATTTCTCCGCAAACAGCAGCGCAAAACGTTCCATCGATTTGTAGTCACCGGCGCCACCGTGGAGCAGAAAGATGCCGACCCTTTTGCCATCGGCACCCCGAGCAATCCCCATGTCCGGTTGTGGCACATAGACCCGTACACCGATGTCCCAATCGAGCCCGAGCGCTGATAAGCGAAAGATATCTTCTGCCTGCAGCACGGCTCCCGCCGGCCGCGCCAGCACGTCATCGGAGGCCGCCACGACCTGCTCGCGGGACCAAGTGTCTGGCGCTCGCCAGTCCGGTTGTGACTGTTGCCTCTCGGCCGACATTAATTTCTCTCCATGATTTCTGGTGTTGTTTGCTTCCGGTTCGTGCAGTTGTTGCGCATGCAACGAGTTTGCTGGAGGAGGTTGATGGTAGTGAAATTCGTCAAGGTAAACGCCGCCAATTAATCTCTTTATGAGAGCTGAGTATCAGGATCGGAGCGGCAATTCTATCCGTCGGTATCATACGCTAGGCATCTTGTGCCATTGACGCCGGGTAATCCAGGACCACATACTTTTCTCACATGCGCAGGTGTCTTACGATGGACCAGATTACCGAATCATCGAAAGCGGCAATTACCGAAGCGCCAAGCTTTGTCCAGCGCCGATCCCGCAAATGGCCCCTTTGGATAGGCTTGCTCATACTGGTGGCTGCAGGGGCCGTGGTCTGGTGGCAAAGACCGCAGCCTGAATTAAGGCCGGCAAACGACAGACGCAACGCTGTACCGATGTCGATCGTGCCCGCGACCGTCGAGAAGGGCAATATCAATGTCATCCTCGACGCCCTCGGAACAGTAACGTCCATCGGCACCGTCACCGTCAGGACGCAAATCAGCGGACAATTGATCAAGGTGGCCTTCAAAGAGGGCGAGGACGTCAAGAAGGGCGATTTGCTTGCTGAGATCGACTCCCGACCCTACGAAGCAGTCCTGGCGCAGACCAAAGGGCAGTTGGCCCGGGATGAAGCGATACTGAAAGGTGCGCAAGTCGATCTTGTTCGCTATCGGGGGCTGGCGGCGCAAAAGGCCGTGCCGAGCCAGACGCTCGATCAGCAAATCGCCCTCGTCGCCCAGTATGAAGGCACGGTTGAAGCCGACCGGGCTCAAGTTCAATCCGCCGAAGTCAACGTTCAATACTGTCACATCCTGGCGCCCGTGGATGGCCGCATAGGTTTGCGCCAGGTCGACCAGGGAAATTACATCACGCCAGGCGATGCAAATGGAATTGTCGTTATTACACAACTCGAGCCAATAAGCGTGTTGTTCACGCTGCCCGAAGATGAGCTGGCAGCCATCGCCAAACGCCTGCGGGCTGGAGCCGTGTTGACTGTTACCGCTTACGATCGAGCGGGTGCGAACAAGATCGCCGACGGCGAATTGCAGACGTTTGACAGTCAAATCGACGCTACGACAGGGACCATCAAATTAAGAGCGCAGTTCGAGAATGAAAACCGTAGCCTGTATCCAAACCAATTTGTCAATATCCGGCTGTTGGTAGACGAGCACAAAGACGTCGCGATCTTGCCGGCGTCAGCGGTGCAACGCGGCATACCGGGCACTTACGTTTATCTGATCAATTCAGACGATACCGTTATGGTGAACAAGATTGTTCTCGGCATAACCGAGGGAGAGCGGGTGGAAGTCCTGTCTGGACTGAGCCCCGGTGACCGGATCGTCAGCGATGGTGCCGACAAGCTTCGCGATGGGGCAAAGATAGCTTTGCGGTCCGAGAACCAGCCCGGCGCGCCGGCTCAACCTGGCCCGGAGAACGCCAAGGCGAAGCGTTCCGGGAAGGGCAAGGCGCCATGAGCCCTTCACGTCCTTTCATTCTACGGCCGGTGGCAACTACGCTTTTGATGGTTGCAATCATGCTGTCCGGCGCGCTGGCTTTCCAGTTCCTGCCCGTCGCCGCCCTTCCGCAAGTCGATTATCCAACGATCCAGGTCCAGACTTTTTACCCGGGCGCGAGCCCGGATGTGATGACGTCATCCGTAACCGCGCCGCTAGAGGTTCAACTCGGGCAGATTCCGAACCTCAACCAGATGAATTCAGTGAGCTCCGCCGGCGCATCGGTCATTACGCTCCAGTTCAACCTGACAATCACACTCGATGTTGCGGAGCAGGAGGTGCAGGCGGCGATCAATGCGGCGGGCAACCTGTTGCCATCCGATCTTCCGGCGCCGCCAATCTACGCCAAGGTCAATCCGGCAGACGCCCCAATTCTAACCCTCGGCCTTACCTCAAAGACAATTCCGCTGCGCCAAGTACAGGATCTCGCCAATACGCGGCTCGCACAGAAGATATCGCAACTTCCCGGGGTCGGCCTCGTCACGCTGAGCGGGGGACAGAGACCGGCAGTACGTATCCAGGCAGACCCTCGTCGGCTTGCGGCCAATGGCCTCAATATCGACGATCTTCGTACGACGCTGGGAAACGCAAACGTCAATACGCCCAAGGGAAATTTCGACGGACCGACGCGCGCTTATACGCTGAACGCCAACGATCAGTTGAAGAGCGCGGAAGAATACAAGGCGCTCATTGTGGCCTACAAGAATGGTTCGCCGGTGCGGCTTCGCGATGTAGCCGATGTAATCGATAGCACCGAGAACAACAAGCTTGCCGCCTGGATGAACGCGACGCCGGCCATCATCGTCAACATTCAGCGGCAACCTGGCGCCAACGTCATCGAAGTGGTGGACCGCATCAAGTCGCTATTGCCGCAATTGCAGGCGTCTTTGCCTAACGCGATCGACGTCGCGGTGTTGACTGATCGAACGCTGACCATTCGCGCTTCGGTACGCGATGTTGAATTTGAATTGACGCTCGCGGTTGTGCTGGTCGTGATGGTGATTTTCGTGTTCCTGCGCAGCACGCGCGCCACGATTATTCCTAGTCTTTCGGTGCCATTATCGCTCGTCGGCACGCTCGGCATCATGTATCTGTTTGGCTTTAGCCTCAACAATCTCTCCCTGATGGCGCTCACGATCTCAACGGGATTTGTCGTCGACGACGCCATCGTCGTGATCGAGAATATCGCTCGCTATATCGAGCATGGCGACACACCGCTTGATGCCGCCCTCAAGGGCTCGAAGCAGATTGGATTTACCATCATCTCACTGACGGTATCCCTGATCGCAGTGCTGATTCCACTGCTGTTCATGGGCGACGTCGTGGGCCGGTTGTTCCGTGAATTCGCGATCACACTATCGGCCACCATCTTGATCTCTGGTGTCGTGGCTTTAACTCTGGTGCCGATGGCCTGTGCGAAATTGCTGACGCCAGCCTCCGATATCCGGGAGAATATCTTTCAACGCGCGAGCCGGGACTTTTTCGATTGGATCATCCGCGGTTATGCGCGCATGCTGACCATTGTGCTCGATCGCCAGCCGCTGGTGCTGATGATTGCATTGGCGACCCTGGGACTGACCGCGTGGCTTTATGTCGTGATTCCAAAAGGCTTCTTCCCTGTTCAGGATACCGGCGTCATTCAAGCCATCACCGAAGCGCCACAGTCGATTTCCTTCAGCGCAATGGCGGAGCGGCAGCAGGCAATGGCGGCGCTCGTTCTCAAGGATCCCGATGTGGAGAGCCTGTCGTCGTTCATCGGCGTCGATGGTATCAACACAACACTCAATACCGGGCGTATTCTGATCAACCTCAAGCCTCACGAGGAGCGCGGGGCTGACATCTCTACGATCATCCAGCGGCTGAAGGACAACGCAGCATCGCTGCCCGGAATCACGCTCTACATGCAGCCCGTGCAGGATTTGACGATCGAAGGAACGGTCAGCCGGACGCAATTTCAGTTCATGCTCCAGGATGCCAATGGTGATGAACTCGCGGAGTGGGCGCCTAAGCTGGTCGACAAGCTGAATACGTTGCCGCAACTTGCGGATGTCGCCAGCGACCTGTCGCAAAGCGGCCTTTCGGTCTTCGTTAAGATCGACCGGGATCAGGCGGCGCGATTCGGTATTACACCGGCGACGGTCGATAACGCGCTATACGATTCCTTCGGACAGCGGATCGTCTCGACGATATTCACGACCTCCAATCAATATCGGGTCATCCTCGAGGCTGATCCGTCACTCCAGACTTCGATCCGGTCGCTGTCGTCGATCTACCTGCCGTCGTCGACGGGTGGCGCTCCGGTGCCGTTGTCGGTGGTCGCAAAAGTAAGCGTCGCCACTGCGCCGCTTCAGATCACGCACATGGGCCAATTCCCGGCCACCACGGTTTCATTCAACCTGGCGCCAGGGGCTTCTCTTGGTGACGCAGTCACGGCGGTCGGCCAGGCCCAGCAGGAAATCGGTCTGCCGATCAGCGTCATTACGACCTTTCAAGGGGCGGCACGTGCATTCAGGGCTTCGCTCAGCAATCAATTGTTACTGATCCTGGCGGCGATTGTTACCGTTTATATCGTACTGGGGATGCTCTACGAGAGCTTTATCCATCCCATCACGATCCTGTCGACATTGCCTTCGGCTGGCATCGGTGCATTGCTCGCCCTGATGGCCGCGGGCCAGGACCTCACGATTGTCGCTATAATCGGCATCATTCTGTTGATCGGCATCGTCAAGAAGAACGCGATCATGATGATCGATTTCGCGCTCGATGCCCAGCGCAACGAAGGCAAATCGCCGCGTGACGCAATCTATCAGGCATGCCTGCTGCGCTTCCGTCCGATCCTGATGACCACCATGGCGGCGGTGCTGGGTGCACTGCCGCTGATGGTTGGTACCGGCGTCGGATCGGAACTCCGGCATCCGCTAGGTATCTCCATCGTCGGCGGCCTGCTGGTCAGCCAGGTTTTGACGCTTTTCACGACACCCGTGATCTACCTTTGGTTCGATCGGCTCGCAGCCCGCTTTCACGTCATTCCGCAGGATGCCCTCGACACCCGGCCGGATGCCACACCATGAACATGTCGGCCCCCTTCATCCGTCGCCCGGTTGCAACGACGCTTCTGACGATCGGCATTTTCGCAACCGGTCTGGTGGCGTTCCGACAGCTTCCGGTGTCGCCGCTGCCGCAAGTCGACTATCCCGTCATATCGGTGCGAGCCATTTTGCCGGGCGCGAGCCCGGAAGTCGTCGCGACCACGGTGGCAAGCCCACTTGAGCGGCACCTCGGGCAGATCGCCAACGTGACCGAGATGACCTCTTCCAGCACCGTCGGTGGCGCCCGCATCACCCTGCAGTTTGGCCTCGATCGCGACATCGACGGTGCCGCCCGGGATGTTCAGGCCGCAATCAACGCGGCACGTGTCGATTTGCCAGCCAGCCTCCGGTCGAATCCAACTTATCGGAAGGTCAATCCGGCCGACGCACCGATCCTGATTCTGGCGCTCACATCCGACACCTTGTCGCAGGGCGATCTTTATGACGCCGCAAGCACCGTGCTGGCTCAGAAACTTTCGCAGGTTGCAGGCATCGGCGAAGTCACCGTTGGCGGCAGTTCGCTCCCGGCTGTTCGAGTGGAACTCAACCCGCAGGCGCTCTACAAGTACGGCATCGGTTTGGAAGATGTGCGGGCGGCGCTTGGCGCCGCAAATGCTCACAGTCCAAAGGGCGCAATCGACGTCGGCGACCAGCGCTATCAAATCTACGCCAACGACCAAGCCAATCGGGCAGCGGCCTATCGTTCACTGATCATCGCCTATCGCAACGGCGCCGCGGTACGCCTGTCGGATGTCGGCGAGGTCGTGGATTCCGTGGAGAACATCCGAAATGCCGGCATCGCCAACGGCAAGCGAGCGGTTCTGATCATTTTAAATCGGTCGCCCAATGCCAATATCATAGAAACCGTCGATCGCGTACGGGCGTTGCTCCCCACATTGCAGGCCTCTATTTCGCCGGCCATCGATATCGGAATCGCGGTCGATCGTTCGACAACGATCAGGGCGTCATTGAAGGAGGTCGCGAACACTTTGATGATTGCCATTGGGCTTGTGATCCTTGTTGTCTTTGCATTCCTGCGCGAGGCAAGAGCGACGGTGATCCCGATCGTGGCGGTGCCGGTGTCGCTGGTTGGCACGCTTGCAGCCATGTATCTGTTCGGTTACAGCCTCGACAACCTATCCTTGATGGCGCTCACCATTGCGACCGGCTTCGTCGTCGACGACGCGATCATCATGCTGGAGAATATTTCCCGCCATATTGCATCGGGACTGTCGCCGACGAAGGCGGCGATCAAGGGCGCCAGCGAAGTCGGCTTCACCGTTCTGTCGATGAGCATTTCGCTCATTGCTGTCTTCATTCCGATCCTTGTGATGGGCGGGCTGCTTGGCCGGCTTTTTCGAGAATTCGCCGTAACGCTGTCAGCCGCGATCCTGATTTCGCTGGCCATCTCGCTTACCACGACTCCGATGATGTGCGCGATGCTATTGCGGGGCGAACGAGAGCGCCCACATGGCCGGATCTATTACATGAGCGAGCGCATCTTCGAAGGCATGCTGAACGGCTACCGTACGACGCTCTCTTGGACGCTGCGTCACCCTCAATTGATTTTGCTGGTACTGCTGGCGACTCTTTGTCTCAATGGATATCTCTACGTTACAATACCCAAAGGATTTTTTCCTCAGCAGGATACGGGGCGAATTACTGGTTCGATCCAGGCGGACCAGGCGATATCCTTTCAGCTCATGTCGCAAAAACTGACACAATTTATTTCGATCGTCAAAAATGATCCTGCAGTCGACACCGCCGTGGGTTTCACGGGCGGGGGACAGACCAATTCCGGTTTCGTTTTTGTCTCGCTGAAGCCGCTTGCCGAACGCCAGATCTCGGCGGACCAGGTTATCGCACGGCTGCGGCGCGAATTGGCTGTCGTGCCGGGCGCGACGTTGTTCTTGCAAGCGGTGCAGGACATCCGCACCGGCGGCCGGCAGGGCAATGCTCAATACCAGTATACGCTGCAGGGCAATACTTTCACTGATCTCCTCGAATGGGCCCCCAGGCTTGCGGCCGCATTGCAGGCCGAGCCGAAACTCACCGACGTCAATACGGATCAGCAGAACAAAGGGCTTGAAACAAATGTCGTGATCGACCGCGATACCGCTGCCCGTCTTGGTGTCACCGTCAGTCAGATCGACAATACTTTGTATGATGCTTTCGGGCAGCGTCAGGTCTCGACAATCTATGTGGCACGGAACCAATATCACGTTGTCATGGAGGTTGCGCCCCGATACTGGCAGAATCCAGAGACGCTGAAACAGGTTTTCGTCAGTACGTCCGGCGGTTCCGTCGGTGGGTCGCAGGCGACCAACGCCGTGGCTGGTACATTTGCCGCAACTGGGCGAACGACAGCGGCGGCGGCCGTCGCCGCCGATGCGGCGCGAAATCAGGCGACCAACGCGATCGGCAGTACCGGGAAGACCCCGGCCTCCACCGGATCGGCAGTCAGTACGAACGCGGAGACGATGGTACCGCTTGCGGCAGTGACAAAGTTCGCTCCCGGCAGTACGCCGCTTGCGGTCAATCATCAGGGCCTGTTCGTTGCGACCACGATCTCTTTCAATCTTGCGCCGGGTGTCGCCTTGGGCGACGCAGTGACAATAATTGACGCTGCGAAGAATAGGATCGGCGTCCCCGCCTCGATCAACGGCAGCTTTCAGGGTACGGCCCGCGTCTTTCAGGATTCGCTTGCAAATCAGCCATTGCTCATCCTGGCGGCGCTCGTAGCGGTCTACATCGTGCTAGGCATGCTCTATGAAAGTTACGTCCATCCGTTGACGATTCTGTCGACACTGCCGTCTGCCGGCGTCGGGGCTCTGCTCGCCCTGAACGCCTTCCATACCGAATTCAGCATCATGGCGCTGATCGGAATCATCCTGCTGATCGGCATCGTGAAAAAGAACGCCATCATGATGATTGACTTTGCGCTAGACGCCGAGCGTTCACGGGGACTGTCGGCTCACGAGGCAATATTCGAAGCCTGCCTGCTTCGCTTCCGGCCGATCATGATGACGACAGCGGCGGCGCTGTTCGGCGCCGTGCCGCTTGCAATCGGACTGGGCGAGGGAAGCGAACTGCGACAACCGCTGGGCATCGCGATCGTCGGAGGTTTGATCTTAAGTCAGTTGCTCACACTCTACACGACCCCGGTCATCTATCTGTATCTTGATCGATTCCGTCTTTGGTGCCAACGCCTGCGCATGCCGGCCAGGCGCCAGCCGCCATTGGTGGATATCCAGAGGTGACCAGATGCCGGGTCAAGTGAACAGTAATTTTATGGCCTCCTGTATCTGATTCGTCGCGGTATCGACGAACCCGCCATAGCTCGTCTCCCCTTGGGCCGCGGCTTTCAAAATGCACTCCGCAAGATATATCTTCGTTGTAAGCGTCGCATATCTTGACGGCACTTTTTTCATCACGTCGTCCAGAGCCGTTCGCATGACACGAACCATTTGAGAGTTGAACTGTGGCATGGCTCCCACCTGATCACATCAATCGATCTCGTCTATCGACAGACTTGTTGGCTTTTTTTTGCTGCAGCTTTTTGCTGCAACCAAATGCTCCTTCCTATCAGCCATTTTGATTGACATCGGTGCATGCACCGTCACATTAATTTTTGGCAATGTGCGCGTAGGCATGCGCGCAATCACATTACGGTTTGTCCATGTGAAAGTCAGGGCCATCTCTGATACCAAGGTGTTAGGTTGGTGCCGATCGGCAATACGGCAGCGACAATTCTTCATATCAATGTGCAATGGAGATTTAATTCTGTTTGGATTAGTTCGTTAAGCTCGATCCATTGTTCAAAGGCAAGCCGTATGTTCGCCTGAGCGCTACCGATAAACCTCAACTTTCTCGCGGTGGAGGCATGCAATGCAACAAACTGGTGTCATCGGGGCAAAAAGTTCCGCCAGTGTCGTGGCAATGTCTCCGAAACGCAGCCGAAAGCCGGCGCGTTTTCGTTGGGCCGCAATTTTGGGTTCCGGCATCCTATTGGCCGTTGTCGGCGGGAGCTTTTTTTATTGGACGCAGGTTGTTTCCGCCGGAAAGGCCCCGCCTGGCCAATCCAAGCAGGTGGCGGATCCGGTCCCCGTTAGTGTCGCATCGGTTGCAACGCAGGATGTGCCGATCAATCTCACTGGTCTCGGGACTGTGCAGGCGACCTTTACGGTCGGCATACACTCCCAGATCGATGGCAAACTGCGGGATGTGCTGTTCACGGAAGGACAGCGCGTCAACAAAGGTGATCTGCTTGCCAAGATCGACCCGCGCCTGTTCCAGGCGGCGCTGGATCAGGCCACAGCAAAGAAGGCGCAAGACGTCGCCACGCTGGCGGGGCTCGAAAAGGACCTCGTCCGCTTCAACACTCTCGGCGCCAAAGGGTTCGATACCCAGCAGAACATCGACAACCAGCAAGCCAAGGTCGGTACGACCAAGGCATTGATCGCAGCGGATGACGCTGCGATTGAAACAGCGCAGACCCAGCTTGATTACACCGACATCAGGGCGCCCAGCGACGGGCGTATGGGAGTTCGGTATGTTGATCCAGGCAATCTGGTCCGCGCCTCCGATCCAGGATCAATAGCTACCCTTGTACAAACCCAACCGACGGCGGTTATTTTCACCTTACCGGCGCATACGCTCGACGACGTGCGGACGGCTCAGACGCGCGGCAGTGTTCAGGTGGTTGCCTTCAACCAAGACAACCAGCGCATGCTGGGCGTCGGCACACTGGCAACAATCGACAACGTGATCGACCAGGCGACTGCCACCTACCGCATCAAGGCAACATTCGCCAATGAAGACGAGAAGCTGTGGCCAGGTCAGTTCGTCAACGCACGGCTGCTTGTCGATACCCGCAACCACTCACTGGTGATTCCCAATTTGGCGGTTCAGCGCGGTCCGCGCGGTCTCTTCGCCTGGGTCGTGACTGAGAAAAATACAGCAGTTGCGCGACCCATCGAGGTAGGCCCTTCGGTCGGCGACATCACCATTGTGACGTCGGGCCTCGCCGAAGGCGAGCGGGTCGTGACCAATGGACAGTTCAAATTGAAAATCGACTCTTTGGTCAGCGTTGAGAACAGCCGTCCCGCCAAAGGGTAGACCGAATCATGAATATGTCTGAACTGTTCATCCGCCGGCCCATCGCCACCACGCTGGTTATGGCGGCAATGGGGTTTGTCGGCATTGCGGCTTACCCGTTCCTGCCAGTCGCCCCGTTGCCACAGGTCGACTTCCCGACGATTCAGGTTTCCGCGACATGGCAGGGCGCGAGCGCCAACACGATGGCGACATCGGTTGCCGCTCCATTGGAAAGGCAATTCGCGCAGATTCCCGGCGTATCGCAACTGACTTCCCTGAGCGCGCTTGGCGCCACGACGATCGTCATTCAATTCGATCTCAACCGAAACATCGATTCGGCTGCGCAGGACGTTCAGGCAGCCATCACGGTTGCGGGCAAGACGCTGCCGCAATCGATGACGACTCCTCCGAGCTACAAAAAAGTCAATCCGGCCGATTCGCCCATTCTCATGCTGTCGCTGAGGTCAGACACAATTCCGGTAACCATTGTCGACGACTACGCCGATCAATTTCTCGCACAACAGATTTCGCAGGTGCCCGGCGTGGCCCAGGTGTCGATCTTCGGCGACCAGACCCCCTCAATCCGGGTGCAAATCGACCCGGCGAAACTTGCCGGTAACGGCATCACGTTGGAAGAAATCCGGTCGGCGCTTGTAAGTTCCACGACAAATATTGCCAAGGGCACCATCAATACACCGGCAGCCAGTTTCACGATTGCGACGAACGACCAGATCGCGGAGGCAGAGCCGTTCAACGATGTGATCCTCGCATACCGCAACGGGGCCCCCATCCGGGTTCGCGATGTCGGCCAAGCCATTTCGGCGCCGGTGGATCGCAATATTGCCGCCTACCAGAACAACAAGGAGGGCATAGTACTCGCCATATTCAAGCAGCCGGGCGCCAATGTCGTCGACACCGTCGACCAGATCAAGGCGCAGCTGCCGCAGCTCACCAGCAGGATCCCACCGGCGATCGAGGTTCGGACCGTTCTTGACCGGACTACGACCATCCGGGCCTCGGTCGCGGACGTAGAGTTCACACTCGGTCTCACCATCGTGCTGGTGGTGCTGGTGATCCTGCTGTTTCTGCGCAATTTCTGGGCAACACTCATTCCCAGCGTCACGGTCCCGCTGGCGCTGACCGGCTCGGCCGCCGCAATGTATCTGCTCAATTTCAGCCTCGATAATCTCTCGCTGATGGCACTGACAATCGCGGTCGGCTTCGTGGTCGATGACGCCATCGTGGTGGTTGAGAACATCTATCGCCACATCGAGGACGGCGCATCTCCCATGGAGGCGGCGCTCAAGGGTTCCGGTGAAATCGGGTTCACTGTGCTTTCGATCTCGCTGTCGCTCATCGCGGTGTTCATTCCGCTGTTGCTCATGGGCGGCATCATCGGTCGCCTGTTCCGTGAATTCGCACTTACAGTGACGGCCTCGATTGCCGTGTCGGCGTTCGTGTCGTTGACCCTCGCGCCAATGATGTGCGCGCGTTTCATGCACCGCGAGAACGACGACCATGGGCGCCTCTATCGCGTCATCGAGTCTGGCTTCAACGGCATGCTCTACTTCTATCGACGCACCCTGGATGTCGTGCTTCGCCACCAGGCAATCACGCTCGGCGTGTTCTTCGCCACGATGGCATTGACCCTGCTCATGGTCATTGAAATCCCCAAAGGATTTTTTCCGATTCAGGATACGGGGTTGATTTCGACTTTCATCGAGTCCGGTCAGAATTCGACGCCCCAGGACATGATGCGCTTATCGCAAGACGTCGGTAAGGTGATGATGAACGATCCGGACGTCGCAGATGTGGCCATCTATGTGGGCAGCAGTGGTGGGGCCCAGACCGCCAACACAAGCCGGGGATTTGTCGTGCTCAAGCCGCGCGATGAGCGGCAGCTGACGGCCTCACAAATCATCGATCGTCTGCGGCCGCAACTCGCCAAAGTCGAAGGTGTGACAGCGTTCCTTCAGCCCGCGCAGGACATTACTGTGGGTGGCCGGATCGCGCGGGCAAGCTTCCAGTACACCTTGCAGGATTCGGACATGCCGGAACTCATTGCATGGTCGGACAAGATGCTCGAAAGGATGCGAACGTTGCCGCAGCTGGCCGACGTCGCGAGCGATCTTCTCGCCAGTGCTCCACAGCTCAAGATCACCATCAACCGTGATCAAGCCTCGCGCTTCGGAATTTCGCCGCAACTCGTCGATGACACTCTCAATGACGCATTCGGTCAGCGCCAGATCACCCAATACTTTACACAGCTCAAGACGTACTTTCTCATTCTTGAAGTCCTGCCCGACCTGCAGCGCGACATTGCGACGCTCGAACGTCTCTACCTGAAATCGCCATTGACAGGCGCAACAGTACCATTGTCGACGCTGGTGGACGTCGACTCGAGCCAGGTCGGCGCGCTTTCAGTGGCGCACCAGGGCCAGTTTCCGGCTGTGACTCTGACGTTCAACCTGCGGCCGGGAGTTGCACTCGGCGAAGCGGTCGATGCCATCAATCAGGCCGCGCTCGACATCCACATGCCCCCATCCGTCTTGCCGACCTTTCAGGGCAATGCACAAGCGTTCAAGGCGTCATTGTCGAGCGAACCGATCCTCATCGCCGCGGCTTTGATCGTCGTCTACATCATTCTCGGCATCCTCTACGAAAGCTTCATTCACCCGCTGACCATCCTTTCGACGCTGCCTTCCGCCGGAATCGGCGCGCTGCTTGCGCTGCGGATGGGAAACATGGATTTGTCCGTGATCGGCATCATCGGGATCATATTGCTGATCGGCATCGTCAAGAAAAACGGCATCATGCTGGTCGACTTTGCCATAGCGGGGGAGCGTGACCGCCAACTGCCGCCGCTCGCCGCCATCCGGGAAGCCTGCCTGATGCGTTTCCGCCCGATCCTGATGACGACAGCGGCCGCGATGCTGGCGGGTGTGCCGCTCGCGATCGGCAACGGAACCGGCTCGGAAATGCGCCAGCCGCTCGGCTATGCCATGGTCGGTGGCCTCGCACTGAGCCAAATCCTGACCCTTTATACGACACCGGTCGTGTATCTCTATCTGGATCGTCTGCAAAACTGGCTTTTCAAAACCAGAACCGATCGGGACGTTCAGGTTGAAGCTGACCACGCAGTCGCTGCGGAGTGATGAACACTGAGGTGGTGCCGAACATGTGCATTCGGCGCCACGCCAAGAGATTCAAACTACGCCGATATGGCAGAGCTAAGAGGGGGCGTGAAGAAGAGCCACAGGAGCACACAATGCGAAAATCTTTCATGCTCGCGACCCTTTTTGTTTTCGAGCCGGGCCTGGGTCTGACGTTGGCCGACGCAAGCCCATGTGCTGAGGAAATAGACGGGATCGAACGTATCGTTCAGCGATCAAACGTTAGCCCAGTGGCTCAGCAGACGATCGATGCACAATTGCATCATCAGCCAACACCTCAACTTGTCGCACACGCTGCCGAAATAGCACGAGCGGAGATCAGCGAATTGTTGGCTCGGGCTCGGAAAGTCGATGCGGAAAATGACGCTGTCGAGTGCATGCATGTTGTTTCACG
>Ga0209488_10000980_pt1 | contig 24205 bp, 24 predicted proteins | sample Rivendell_Oct201_8_FD_188349 | JGI IMG/M metagenome (GOLD analysis project Ga0209488, IMG submission 188349) | Vadose zone soil microbial communities from the Eel River Critical Zone Observatory, Northern California, USA -... | ecosystem: Environmental > Terrestrial > Soil > Vadose zone >...
CTCCATGGCGTCGAACATGTTCTGCGAGTAATAGCCTTCGTGTCCCGAGGTAAAAAATAACTGCCGCCGTGCCACATGCGGCGTGCACACCAGCGAGTAACCGCGCTTCAGGTACTCGGAGCGCATCCAATCTTCCATCTCTTTGCGGATGATCCCGCCCTTGGGATGCCAGAAGATCAGTCCCGGCCCGGCCAGTTCCTGAATCGAAAACAGATCAAGTTGCTTGCCGATTACGCGATGGTCGCGCTTTTTGGCTTCCTCGATCTGGTTGAAATAATTGTCGAGATCTTTCTTCGAGAAAAATGACGTGCCGTAGATGCGCTGCAGTTGCTGGTTCTTCTCGTCGCCCAGCCAGTACGCACCCGCGACGTTGAGCAGCTTGAACGCCTTAATCTTTCCCGTAGAAGGAATGTGGGGCCCGCGGCAGAAATCAGTGAACTTGCCGGTGCGATAGATCGAGATTTTTTCATCGGGCTTGGTGAACTGCTCGATGAAATGACACTTCATGAAATCGCCTTCTTTTTTGAACTCGGCCAATCCCTGATCGCGAGGCAGAAACTCCCGCGCATACGGGATGTTCTGCTGCACTAGTTCCTGCATCTTCTTTTCGATCTTTTCGAGATCTTCAGGCGTGAACGGAGTCGTCCGATAAAAGTCGTAGAAAAATCCGCTCTCGGTGGGTGGTCCGTGCCCCAGTTTAGTCTCAGGAAAAAGCTCCAGCACCGCCGCTGCTAGCAGATGCGCGGAAGAATGCCGGTAAACTTCCAGCGCCTCTGGATCCTTGTCGGTAAGCAGGCGGAGATCGGAATCTTTCTCCAACGGCTTGGTGAGATCGATCAAGTCGCCGTTACTTTTCGCTACCAGCGCGGCATCCGCCAGCCGCGGGCTGATGGACTTGGCAACGTCAAGCGCGGTCGTGCCCTTGGGAACTTCCTTCACACTCCCATCCGGGAGCTTCACATGAATACTGTCTGCCATAGAGTAGAAACCTGCAGGTGTACTGAATCTTTCAGTTTATGGCAGGCATTCGGGAGGGTCAAACCGGTCGGTATTGCTCTAACGAATGACCACCTTCGCTTCTCACGCGGAGCACAACCGAGATTATAATTCGGAGCTAAGTTAAGGCAGCCGGATGTCTTTCACGAAACTTACCAAACAGCGAGCTATAGCGTACCTAACATCATTGCTCAATCGTTACAGTGAGGCTTGGGCGAAGCCCGACGGATCTTTTGTGGCAGGGGAGGGCAGGGCGTGGTACGAGGATGTCAAGCTCGCAATGCAGAGAATCTACGGATCCGACTCGGCTGAGTATCGCAGTTTCTCGGGTTTGTTCGCAGGATCACCTTGGGGTAGCGATATTGTTAAAGTCTTTTTCTTCGTGAAGGGCAGGGTAGCGGAAATCGAATTCTGGGATGACGACAACACTCGTGATGCCAGGCCGGAAGCACCACCTAAAATGAAATCTAATCAATTCAACCCAGCACCCGAAGATGGCGCTAAACGTTACCGAATCTTTATTGTCCATGGTCGAGATGAAAGACTTAGGTCCGGAGTGTTTACATTCTTGCGGAGCCTAGGCCTCCAACCTCTTGAGTTCGGCGAAGCACGAGAGCTGACGGGCAAACCGATGCCTTACGTCGGAGAAATTCTCGACGCGGCATTTCAGCACGCGCAGGCCGTTGTCGTTCTTCTGACGCCCGACGATGAGGCCCGACTCCGCGGCGAGCTCGCGGCGAAAAGTGACCCTCTCTATGAAAAAGAGCTAACGGGACAGGCTCGTCCGAATGTCCTCTTTGAGGCCGGAATGTCGCTAGTCAGTCATCCAGACCGAACCATCCTAGTGCAATTCGGACATGTGAGACCGTTTAGCGACGTAGCGGGCCGACACATCCTGCATATGAATAATTCGCTGGCAAAGCGTCAGGATCTCGCTCAACGCTTAGAAGCAGCGAAATGTCTCGTTAATCTGAAGGGCACAGACTGGCACACGTCTGGTGATCTAAATCCACCAGAGCAACCTGTCGGCGAGTGACCTAGATTTGTCAGATCCCGAATGTGGATCGCAATCTACCACGTATCTTCGATACGCATCCTTCGCGAACCGCTGCGATTCGCCGTAGGTTGGTCTTGGTCTAACCCCCAAATCGGGTCAGTATTCTGAAATTGCGATTTCTCTCTATGTGTCAGGTGTTTTGAGTATGGCGAATTCGTGTCATAACATCGACTATGTTATTCGTGGAAAATAGTCCCGCGGCCATGCACACACTCTGGCCGGGAAAGGCAGACGCAACGATGGAAGCTGTCACCGGAATCTTTTCTTCACGAGCCGATGCTAAACGCGCCGAAGAGCGCTTGCGCGCAATTGGAGTCCCAGCCGACAAAGTCACGCTATTGACTCAAGGCAATATCCAGAAAGAGCTGGAGTCGGTTCCTGCAGACGCGACCGAACAACCGGGTATGGGGAAGGCTATGGGTGCGGTTGTAGGAGCGGCAGCCGGGCTTACTGGCGGAGGATTTGTCATGGCTGCCCTGGTACCTGGCGTTGGGCCGGTCTCGGCGGCTGGACTTCTGGGTGCGGCCATTCTCGGGGCGGCGGGAGCAAGTATTGGAGCCGCTACCGGCGCCTCGCTGGAGAATTCCACAACCGAGGGCCTTCCCGAAGATGAAATATTTGTTTATGAAGACGCTCTGCGCAAAGGCCGCAGCGTGGTCGTCGCACTCGCTGCGGATGCAGCCGAGGCGTCAACTCTCCGCGAACTGCTCAAGGCAGACGGAGCGGAAACCATCGACGCTGCACGCCAACAATGGTGGATCGGTCTGCGAAGCGCCGAGCAGGAGAACTATTCACGATCTGGCAGGAACTTCCGCGACGACGAGAAGTTTTACCGGCTGGGTTTCGAGGCGGCCCTCCATGCCAGAACCCGCTGCATGGAATTCGATCAGGTATCGGCGGAGATGGAGAGTAATCTCGAAGATCTCAAGCGCCAATATCCCGACGCCGATGTGACTGAACCCTTCACTCGTGGATACCAGCGGGGGCGGACCTACTACCAAAACCTGTGCAACGAATCCAAGGCCGCTTAACTGGGATCTGTTCCAGGGAGCGGAAAGGTCCATCGCGCACCTAGCGGGAACTGGTTTTTATTTATGCGTGGGGTTCGCGTAACCCACCGCCGACCTAAACCTACGCGTTCTTGATTGCTTCCCGTACCTCGCGAGGGGTCTCGTGAACTCCGATCAGTCCTTGGCCGCACTGGATGGAGGAGCCGGAGCCAAACGGCACCACTGAGGTAATCGAATCTGCGTCAACCTCAACTTCTTGGGACGGGTTGAGATGGTCATGCAGTGTGATGAGTTTCATCGCCCCTCCTGAACGTCGGCAGCAGCATCCCCATCGCGATCATCGCCCCACGCAGCCGAGCCAGTGAATTGTACAACGTTTGTCGAGAACGCCCGGTTGGTTGCACGCGTACTAACTTGATCTGCCGATATAGGTTCCCGTCAAACGGCAGAACCAGCGTGGCGGATCAGCGTGGGGCGGATCAGCATGGGAAATGGACGGAAGGCGAGCAGACTGACTCACCCTCCGCCTTGAGCGATTCGCTACATCTGTACATCCTTGACGTGCGTTCCGATGTACCACTGATTGCCGAACACATCGGTGACCGCGCCGACGCGGTCGCCATAGGGCTGATCGGCGGGCTCGTGGATCGAAGTTGCTCCCGCCGCCAGCGCGCGCCGATAGACCGCATCTACATCGGGGACGTACAGGTAGAACATGGTCGGCATGTGGGGATATTTTCCGTGCGCTTCGCCCATCTCCACCACCGAATCGCCGACGCGAATTTCGGCGTGATGAACCACGCCGTCGGGTGACGCGTACTTCGAAATCTCCTGCGCCCCAAATGCCCGCTTGAGGAAGCCGATCACCGGCTCAGCCCGCAGAGGATGCATGTACACATTCACATTGTTCAGCCCCTTGGGAATGTAGCTCTCGCCCTTGTGGGTGGCGATATACCAATAGTTTCCGGCCGGATCCTTCACGCTGGCGGACCGTTCGCCGTACTCCTGGTCGGCTGGCTCGTCAATCACCGTCGCGCCCGCGGCCAATGCCTTCTGGTAAACCGCGTCCGCATCTTCGACATAGAGATGCAGCGCATGGGTATTCGGGGTGGCGCGGAACTCGCGTCCTGGAATTCCGCCTCCCATCATCAGCATCGAGTCGCCAATCCTCACCTCGCCATGTAGCCCGCCCGCCGAGCCCACGGTGCGGAATGTCTCCTCTGCGCCGAATGCCTGCTTGGCAAATTCCATCAGCGCGGGCCCATCCGCCGCAATCAAGTACGGCGTAACCGTGCGGAATCCCGGGGGGATGGGATTCACCGCGGGCTTCTTCGTCGCCGCAGCGCCTTTCATCATGGCATCCATGCGCCGGTGCATTTCCTCGACCGACATCTCTTCCTTTATCGTGGACACAGACCACGAGTAGCCGAACGGATCCTGAATCGTTCCTTCGCGGCGTCCATAGAACTGATCCGCAATTGGAATCACGATCCTGGCGCCGGCGCCAACGGCATGGGAGATAAAATCATCCACGTCAGGAACACTCAGCGCCATCATGACGGGTGAATTCCCCAGCGTCTCAGGGCTGAACCGCCCACCCTCCGGCCACTCTTCGGTGAGCAGAACGGGTGAGTCTCCAATCTTGATTTCGGCGTGCGGAATTTTTCCGCCAACTTCAAAGCGCATTGCCTCTTGCGCCCCGAATGCATTCTTATAGAACGCAATTGCCTTGGCCGCATCTTTGAATGTCAACCTCGGGCTTGCGCCGGTACGTACGGCTGCGATGGGTTCGGCAACGGTGCTCATAGTCTTTCTCCCTTCTAACAATTCGGTTTTCAGTCTCGTCTTAAATTCTTCACGCGGCAGGTCGCGCAGATCGGCCGCGATGCGCACCAGCGGCTCGATGCTCGCGTCGAACTTGGGCAGCGTGCCGTCCTCTCGGACCAGCAACGCGTCGACGGTTCGATTCAACTGCTCGATCTTTCTGGCGTCGATCTTCGCCTCAACCTTCGCGTCGATCTTCGCCTCGTCCTTCCGCGGATCGTTCTTGCCCGGATTCAGAGAGCGCTTAGGCATCGGCACCCCCCAGTCGTGATCGTAGCGAGCTGAGCGCGCGGAACTGCAACTGCTTCACCGCGCCCTCGGTCTTGCGGATCTCACCCGCTACTTCCTTAATGCTCTTCTGTTCCACGAAGCGCAGCACCACCACCCGACGCTGCTCGGCAGGCAGCGTATCCACCAGCCGGAATATAGTGGCGCGACGCTCGATATCTTCGATGTCCGCCGCCGTGGCGGGCAGGGATTCGACTTCTGACGACGTCTTTTCGCCTTGCTCCCGTCCGGCGCGCTGCCAGCGGTCCGAGATCAGGTTGGCCGCGATACGAAACAGCCATGCCGCAAACGGAATGCCTCGCCATTCAAATCGCTTCAAGTTCGCCAGAGCGTGGTGAAAAACTTCCGCTGTCACGTCTTCCGTTTCGGCGCGATTTCCTACCCGCCGAACTACATATGCATACACTCGTTCAAAATTGTTCTCGTAAAGCTCCGCGAAGCGCGCAGGATCTTTCTGCGCCGCCTCGATCAGAAGCCGCTCGTCCGCTTCTTTCTTCAGAGCCTTCAACGAGTTCTCCGCGGTTTGGCCTTACGTAAGAGTAGCGACTTCAAAGGCGAAAAGTTACGGGAAAAGTTCCGTCGTAGGATGTTTTAAAAATAAAGTGGGGCCTTGAGGTAGAATCTTGCCCGTATGCTGGACTTCCGGAACGTCATCCTCTTCGCTATTTTCTTCTGCGGCCAGGGTTGGGCGCAATCCGGTACAGCGCTGCTACTTGCAAAAGGCTCCAGCCAGTCCACCCCCCAGCCGTCGCAACCTGTGCCTGCTTCCGAAAAGAAGTCGCCCTCTGACCAAACTCCCACGGCGTCGGGCCCTCCGGATTCTACGACGCTTGTGGCGATCAAAACTGAAAGAGCAACCTACCCTTACGAGGCGCGGGAGCAGAAGCTCCAGGGAGAGGTCGTGGTGAAGATTCTAGTCTCTGAGGGGGGAGACGTGGAAAGTGCTGAGATAGCCAGCGGTAATCCGATTCTTGGCAAGTCCGCTGTGAATGCAGTTAAAAAGTGGAAGTTCAAGCCGTTCATCAAGAACGGTAAGCCTGTGAAGGTCTCAATGAAGGTGCCCATCGATTTTGCGTTTTCCGACAAGATCATGGAAAGCGGTGTCTCCGCTGACCGTAGCACGACATCGCCGCAAGCCTCTTCGGCTTCTTCAACTCCAACACCGGATCCCTCGACTGACTCTCAAGGAACTCCCAAAAGGATTCGGGTGTCAAGTAGCGTTTCGCGAGGCTTGCTGATTCGCCAAGTCGCCCCGGTATACCCCGATGCCGCCAGGCGTGCTCATGTTGAAGGAGTGGTGCTGCTCGCGGCAACTATCAACAAGGAAGGCAGGGTCGCTGATCTACAGCTGATTTCGGGTCCGAAAGAATTAGCTGCGGCCGCCATTGGCGCAGTGCAGCAGTGGCGCTACAACCCATACCTTCTATCTGGGGACCCCGTGGAAGTGGAGACCCAAATCCAAGTAAATTTTCAGCTTCGATAGATCTGGGGGCCTCGATGCTCGAACAGAGGCTTCACGATTGGTAATACAGCTCTTCAACCGCTTTCTGCACTTTGGCCGAAAGCGCTTCCAAATCTCTGATCGTCATCCCTAGCGTCGAAATCGGCTCTCCCACGCGCATCTCCAAGGGGCGGGACTTGATGTGATAAGTGTCCATGGGCAACAGTTCGTAGGTTCCGATCAGCGCTACGGGCACGATATCCACCTGCGCCTTGATCGCCAGAAAGAACGCGCCTGGCAGGAACGGCTTGATTTCGCCGTCGGGCGTTCGCCCGCCCTCGGGATAGATCACCAGCGGCAAGCCTCCCTTCAACCCCTTCAACGCCGCCCGGATGCTGCTGATCGAGTGCGCCGGATTCTGCTGATCGATGCAGACCTGTCCCGAGCGCTTGAGATGCCATCCCACCACGGGATACGACAGCAACTCCTTCTTGAACGCGATGCGGAATTGAAATGGGAGATAGACGTAGACCACCGGGATGTCGAGCGCCGAGGCGTGATTCACCGCATAAACATGCGGCTTCGACGTGTCAATTTTATCCAGCCCCGTCACCTTCACCGGAGACAGGATCGTCTTCATGATCAGCCATGACCACACGTAGGAAAACCAGTGCAACAGCCGGCCGCCGCGGTCGAACAATCCTGCTGGAACCGCGACAATCCCGAGGACCAGGGTGTAGAGCCAGATCAGCGGGTCGAAAATAAGATACGACCGCAGGCGGCTCAACCACCCATGTTGCATGCCTGGAATGGCATGCGGGCTGGGACGCACGGTAGCGACCGGCGCCGTTTGAGTTGCGCCGCTTTCCGCTTGATCCACTGAGTTCACTTCCTGCACAGTTCCATTCTAGGGGAAAAATAGTCGTGGGGGATGCCTCTAATCGAGGGCCTCAAACTCTGGCGCCGATCAGACGCATCACCTCGCCGACCAGATAAATCGATCCTGTAATCACAACGACGCCAGCCGATCCTGCCAGTATCTTCGCGCGCTCCAAAGCCGATGCGACGTTCGGGATTATTTCAACCTCACTGCCGGTTCGGACTGCCGCCTGCTGAATCTCCTCAGGAGACGCCGACCGTGGATTCTCCGGCCGCGTGGCAATCACCCGCTCCGCCAGTGGAAACAGAATCTCCGTCATCTCCGAGATTGCCTTGTCTCTCATCGCGCCGAAAATAAATATCAGCCGACGATCTTCATAGCGCTCCGAAAGGGCGGAACGCAGGGCCCAGGCTCCCGCCGGATTATGCGCCACGTCGAGCACAAGCTCCGGCCAGCCTTGTCCGGTTGTTCCGTCTTCTGTCGAATTTCGTGCCGGGATTACTTGAAATCGGCCAGGCCAGCATGTTTCGCGGATGCCCCGCTCGATCGTTCGGGGTGAAATTCCGCCGAATCCCTGCATGCTTAACTCTTCCGCGCTAGCGATTGCCAAGGCCACATTTCGCAGTTGATGCCGTCCGACGAGCTGCGTCTCTACAAGAATCTGCTGTCCCATCACCTGCAAAGGATATCGATATACGTAAAGAGCATTGCTGCTCTCGGCGAGGTATTGTGCACTGGCTGGAGAAACCGGGGGCACAAACGGCACTGCGTTCACCGCCCGGGCTCCGACGTTCAGAATCGTGTTTCCGATCACATCGTTGGCCTCGGGTTGCTGCGGCAGCGTCACCACCACGCCCCCCGGACGAATAATCCCCACTTTTTCTGTGGCAATTTCACTTACGGTGTTCCCCAGGAATTTCTGATGGTCGAGCGAAATGTCGGTGATCACGCTGACGAGAGGATGTACAACGTTGGTGGCATCCAGCCGCCCACCCATTCCGACTTCGAGCACTGCGATGTCCACTTTCTCCTGAACAAAGTGCTCAAACGCAATCGCGGTCATCATTTCAAAGAAGCTGGGATGCCACGGCAACTTTCCTTGCGCCACGAGCCGTTCCGCCTCGCGATCCACTTTCCGATGCAGTTCGGAAAAATCGGTATCGCTGATTTCCTGACCGCTCACCCGGATACGCTCGTTGATGCGAACTAGGTGCGGTGAAGTGTAAAGTCCCGTCTTCAGTCCGGACGCGCTCAAGATCGACGACAGCGTAGCCGCAGTCGACCCCTTGCCGTTCGTCCCCGCAATCAGCACGCTTGGAAATCGCCGCTCGGGATGATTCAGCGCTTCGAGCAGCACCCGCATATGGGTGAGGTCGAACTTGTGCGACGGCGTCTGTGCCAGTTCGTGGCCAAGCGCTAGCATGCTCGCGACCGCGGTTTCGTAGGACATAGAACAGCTCTTGGCTCTTAGCTTTTGGCTCTTAGCCTATCAAGTTTAATGGACAGGATTCGCGAACCCAGAGTGAAGGAGAATTGCCAAGGCGAGGTGATCCAAGCTAAAGGCCAAGAGCCAAAGGCCAAGAGCAGCGCCCTTATACAACCATGAACTCCAGCGCCCGCGCAATGTAAGTGCGGAGCTGCTTGCGAGGAACTACTGCATCCAGCATGCCGTGCGCGAGGAGAAACTCGCTGCGCTGAAACCCGGGCGGCAGTTTTTGGCGGATGGTTTGCTCGATCACTCGTGGGCCCGCAAAACCGATCAACGCTCCCGGTTCCGCAATGTTCAAGTCTCCCAGCATGGCAAACGATGCGGTCACGCCTCCCGTGGTCGGATCGGTCAGCAAAGAGATGTACGGCACCTTGGCTTCATCGAGTCGCGCCAAGGCTGCTGAGATCTTGGCCAGCTGCATCAAGCTGATCACGCCTTCCATCATGCGCGCGCCACCGGACGCCGAAACGATAATCAGCGGCGTGCGCGACTTCGCCGCTCGCTCAACCGCGCGGGTAATAGCCTCGCCCACCACGGCGCCCATGCTGCCGCCGATGAACGCGTATTCCATCACACTGGCCACCACCGGCCGTCCTTCGAGTTTGCCTTGGGCGTTGATGACCGCGTCTTTGAGTCCGGTCTCTTCCTGCGCCTGCCGCAGCCGCTTGGAATACGGCTTCAGGTCCACAAACTTTAACGGGTCGGTCGACGACAGGTTTCCATCGAAGGTTTCGTACTGGTTCTCGTCGAGCAGTTGCGCCAGGCGGGTTCGCGCATCGATCCGAAAGTGCTTCTCGCACTTCGGACATACATTCATGTTCTCTTCGAGATCCTTCTTCCAAATGATCTGCCGGCAGTCTTCACACTTCACCCACAATCCTTCGGTGCGCACAGTCTTCTCGCCCGAAGCTTCCAGCTCACCGGATTGTCGCTTGAACCAAGCCATAAGCAGGAATTGGGTAATTGGGTAATTTTGCAATTGGGAAATTGAAAAAAATACAACGCTGCCCGCTGGTTCTCAATTACCCAATTACCAAATCGCTCAATTACTCAATCTTCAGTACTCGATCCCTCGTTGCGCCATCACACCCTTCTCGTATGCGTGCTTGACCTGTCGCATCTCGGTGACGGTATCGGCGGCCTCGACAATTGTGGGGTGCGCGTTCCGGCCCGTCAAGATGACATGCACCATTTCCGGTTTCTTCTTCAGGCTCTCGACCACCGTTGCCGGATCGAGCATCCCGTAACTGATGGCGTAGTTGATCTCATCGAGCACCACCAGGTCCCATTCCCCCGATTGAATCGCCTTTTCACTTTCGGCCCAGGCCTCTTCCACCATGCGTACATCTTCGGGGTCCGGCTTTTCCGTGCCCACCTTTACGAAGCCCCGACCCATCTGCTTCATGACGAATTTGTCGCCGAAGGCTTGCACGGCATCGAGTTCTCCGTAGTGCCACGAGCCTTTCAGGAATTGCAGCATCAGCACCCGCATACCCTGCCCCACAGCACGCAAAGCCGTACCCATGGCCGCCGTGGTCTTGCCCTTCCCCGGCCCGGTATTCACGATGATGAGCCCGCGGCGAATATCAGTCATTGGGGACGCTTGATTCTACAAGAAGCTGGCAGAGAGAGGGGAAGAACCTAGTCCTGAGTGATTCAATATGAGACGGATGTTGCGGTTGGCAAGGACCCCTAACCTTTTTTTCTACAGTCGCGCCAGACGGCTTTTCCTGACGTGACACGCCTTCACGGTTTGTGACACTCTCACAAATTGTTACTGCATCTTCGAACTTCTGAATTTTCCACGGAACCATTGCATCTAAGGTTCCGTAACTCGGTAAGGCGGATCTCTCCCCTCGCAACCCACCGCGGAGGTCTCATCGTGATCAACAGATACACATTGTTATTGTGGTCCGCGCTCGCAGTGATGCCAGCGTTCGCGGCTCAGCACGTCGCCGTGCACCCGCGGTCCTCGTTTCAGTCACCCGATCAGGATACAATTCGGGAGATCGTTGACATGGAGCGGCAGGCCAAGGAGGCCACACTTCATCGCGACGCGGAATTCACCCAGCGCACACTGGCGGAAGATTACGTCGCGATCACCCCGCTCGGCCAGGTCACAACCAAGCAGGAAGCAATCTCGGTCCGCCGGAGCGGCCAGCTCCGCTACGAGGCAATGAACGTCAGCGATATGGTGGTGCGAATCTACGGCGATACCGCGATCGTCACTGCCCGCGCCGATGTGAAAGGTCACCAGCTCGGCGAGGACTTCAGCGGGCCCTATCGCTACACGCGTGTCTGGGTGCGCCGGAGCGGGCGTTGGCAGGCCGTCAGCTATCATGCAACGGTAACTCAGTAGTGCCCCGGGGCCAACAAAAACTGTCGTCCTGATTCCCAGTGTCATCCTGAACAAAGCTGCGCGGAATCGCGCGGCGCAGTGAAGGACCCCTGCACTCTTCGATGTCCGCCAGCCCAAGCAAGGAATTTTCTCCGGTTTTGATCGCTAAGAGAACCGCCAGTAGTCGCGGACTTGCCCTCCTTGAAGAAGAATCCCACCAGTTAACACTCGCCCACAGTGGAAGCCTATTCCACTCAGACGCCTTCTGCAGCCACACACACCTCAACAGCACATCCATGGGACACCAAAACAGCAGTTCCATCCCACTAATGATCATCTTGATTCCCTGTTGAATCTCAAAGCCTCACTGCGCATAGCCGTCCCGAACGGCTTCCGCGTGGGATTACAATGCTGAATCTCATCCCGGAGGCCTGAATGATTCTCGATCCTGGCTTTGGCTCGCGCGGCCGTCGATTCTCGTCGATAGTCCCCGTTCTGCTCGTTCTGTTCTTCGCGAAGCCTTCGTTCCTAGAGTCCCAGGAATCCAAGCTCGCGCAAGAAAAGCGCGTCCAGATTGAGGCGGCGGTTTCAAATTTCCTGACCTCGACCCACGTGCCCGGTGTCTCCGTGGCCATTGTCGAGAACGGACAATATGAATGGGGAGCAGGCTTCGGCCTTGCGGACCTCGAGAATAATGTCCCCGCCAGCGAACACACGCTGTTCCGTCTCGCGTCTATTTCCAAGTCGCTGACAGCGACTGCGGCCATGCAACTCTGGGAGCGGGGACAGCTGGACCTGGACGCTCCCGTTCAAAAATACTGTCCCTCTTTTGCGCAGAAGCCCTGGCCCATCACGACGCGTGAAGTGCTTGGGCACCTGGCCGGCATCCGTCACTACAAGTCAGGTTCGCAGGACGATCCGGAGGTAGGCAATACCAAGCATTTTGACGATCCCATTCAAGCGGGGCTCAAATTTTTCGAAAACGATCCGTTGCTCTCGCAACCGGGCACGCAGTTCCATTACTCGACCCATGGATTCACGGTGGTGGGATGTGTAATGGAAGGTGTATCGGGCGCGAAGTATACCGACTTCATGCGCCAGAATGTTTTCGCTCCCGCCGCCATGGAGCACACTCAGGTGGATGACCGCTTCGCCATCATTCCCTACCGCACTCGCTTTTATGAGAAGACTGATTCCGGCGCCGTTCGGAACGCGGACTTTCTCGACTACAGCTACAAGATTCCGGGCGGCGGCTGGTTGTCGTCCGCGGAGGACATGGCGCGCTTTGAAGTGGCGATTCTGAACGACAAGTTGCTGCGTCGCGCCACCCGAGATTTGATGTGGACTCCGCTGAAACCCTCCGATGGCGCGAAGGATAACTATGCGCTAGGCTGGGGTGCGGTGGACGAGGACGGCATCGCGGCCGTCGGTCACACGGGCGGCCAGCAGGGGACGTCGACGGCGTTTTTGCTCGCTCCCAGTTCCGGCGCTGGCGTTGTGGTTCTGACTAACATGGAAGGTGCGGCCGCCAGCGATCTGGGGAAGGAGATTCTGAAGATTCTGCTGGGCGTGCCTGCAAAAAAGCAGGCTCCGTGATCATGTCCCACGTCCCAGCGGGATCCTACGGCAACTTCACTGGCCTTCCCGGCCGATCCCTTTCAGCCAGCACGTGGTCTTCATCTTCGTTCTTTTCGTCCAACAGCCTCGCGGCAATTCGCAGCGCTTCGACCTGCCGCCTAACCAAGACGATCTCCTGTTCTTTCGCGCGGAGAAGTTCAAACGGATTCTTCATGGACATCCTTCCCTTATAAAATTGCAAAGAAATCGGCTTCGTGCTGCCCTGCGGCCGATGCTCTGCTGAGTGTATGCGGCCAGCGTGATCGCTGGAATACACAAAGGTGCAAATGAGAACCGATCCTAACGTCAGTGCCCGGTGTGATAGGGATGACCTTTCATAATCGTGAAAGCTCGATAGATTTGCTCCAGCAGGACCACTCGCGCCAATTCATGGGCCAGAGTGATTTTGCCGAGTGAGATAGTTTGCTGCGTGGCAGCTTTAGACGCCTCGCCGAACCCGTCCGCCGGGCCGATGGCAAATACAAGCGGCAGCGGATTCCGATCCCGATAGTCCTCCAGAAACTTCGCGAACTCCTCTGAGGAAAGGGCCTTCCCTCGTGAATCCATCAACACCAGGGTCGACTTTTCTCTCTCCGAGGTCCTCGCGGTCTTGGCAGAACCGGAGCGGCCGCACATTTCCAGCAATGCCGTTTCGTCCCGGACCGCAATTCCTTCGACGGGCACATAGTGTGAAATCCGCTTTAAATACTCCGCGGTCAGCTCCTCGATAGCTCGTGCTTTCGTCTTTCCAATCCAAACAATTTTGATCTTCACGGCATCGACTCAATTACGTCCAGCATAGAATCCTCGCGAGCGTCCTGCCGTTCGTTACTTTGCTCCGGAGGCCAACACCACCGATGCTCCAAACGCCACTTTCTGCCCGTCAAAGTACTGCGCGACCGCAGCATGCACTTCCTCATGAATCTGAGGCCACATTTCCTCCGGCACCCGGTCCAGCATGGGGCGGAAAGGTACGGCCACTGATCGAGCCTGCTCCCAAACTTCTTCTACAGGCCCTGGCCAGTTCCAAGGCAGAGTCCTCGTTTCTTCCCCGACTCCGCTGAAACCAGCGCTCCGCAGAACCGTCGACAGACTTCCAGGCTTGGCAAAGCGAAAGGGGTCCGGCCCGCCGGGTTGCAACAACGGTCCACCCACACGCCGGTGCACGACGCCCATCATGCTCTGCCAATACGGCTGCTCGAACGTCCCCCATGCCAGAAAACACGCGCGCGCTCCCGGGCGCAGAACGCGACGCAACTCGCGCAACGCTCCAACCGGATCGCTGAAAAACATGACGCCGAATCGCGAGGTAGCCACGTCGAAGTTGTTATCGGGAAAAGGCAGGCTATGCGCGTCGCCCTGCTGGAGGGTCAGGTTCTCAAGTCCGCGGGCTTCGGCTCGACCCTTGGCGATTTGCAGCAAGTCCGCGCTCAGGTCAAGCGCGATTACGTGCCCCTCGGGTCCCACGCACATCGCCAGGCTGATTGCGGGTTCACCCGTTCCGCTGGCCAAGTCCAGCACCCGCATCCCTGTCTTCGGCTGCGCATATTCGACCAGCGCATCCGTAACCGCTTGACCCATGGCAGCGGATTTCGCCTTCCACTTTTCGGAGGCAACCAGCCGATACTGACTTCCCCAGCCCCCTTGGGAGTCCGCTTTGGAATCATAAAGAGAAGTCATATGAAGGAACCGGCTCTCGGCGCAGCGAACTGAACTACGCTTTCCGCTGCTTTTTTCGTGCCACCGGAGCAGCGGCAGGCTTCCGCTTCTTGGCCGCCGGTCTCAGTTCCGCGGGCTCGAGCCGTTTCGCCGTTTTCCACAAACGTTCGAGATCATAAAATTTGCGAGCCTTCTCCGAGAACACGTGCACCACGAAATCCACGTAGTCGAGTAAGACCCACTCGGCTTGCCGGTAGCCCTCAATGTGGGTAGGCGGCATGCCCGCCGTCTTGAGGCGCATTTCGACCTCATCGGCAATGGCCTGCACCTGGCGCGGATTGCTTCCACTGCACAGCACAAAGTAATCGGTGAAAGCTCCTGATCCTTTTTCCATTTCCAGAATGGTAAGCTCTTCGGCTTTTTTCTCAAGGCAGGCTTGGATGGCGGCGGTAACTTGGTTCTTTATCTCGTTCTTCTTCATGAAAAAAGTGGATGGTTCCCTATTAGCGTCCCCCCTGTGATTGTAAATGGAAGCTCTTACTGCCGCCCAACCGAGCCTGTGGAAAGCAACTTGTTTGCGCCCCTGTTGTCTGAGGTCTGAAGTCCGACGTCTGAAGTCCGAAGTCTCAGCTTTCCTTGTACAAACCCACCTTCTTGATGTACTCGGCCACGGAGGTATCTACAAAACGGAGAAGCGGCTTTCCGGCAGCGGCGGCCGCGCGGATCGCGGTCGCCGAAATTGGCTGATGTACTTCGCCCAGCAGATGAATCGCAACCCCCGGCAACATCAGATCCCCCTTCGCGGCCTGTTTCTGAAACGGTCTGGTCACTTCCGCTCGAGGGCGCAGACTCCCAGGCAACGCATTGGCCACGTCAGCCAGAGAATAGCCCGGGCGGCTGGCCACGATGAATTCGCATTCGCGAAACAGAGCCTCGGCCTGATGCCACTTGGCAATGTCAGCGAAGGCGTCGATTCCGAGCAAGAGAAAAAGCTTGTCGCTTTTCTTGAGCGACTGCTTTAGTCGCCGTACTGTATCGATGGTGTAGTTCGGCTTCGCGGCGCGGTCTTTTCGCGCTCCGGGCGTTGGCTCTTCCGGCGATTCCAACAGTGAAGGGACGAACGCCTTCTCCTGCGCCGTTGCCAGAGCGAGCATGGCAAAGCGATGAGGGAAGGGTGAGAGTTCCTGGCGCTGTTTATGCGGCGGAATATTTGCCGGAACAAAGTGGATCCGGCTGAGCTTGTAGTGTTCGACCGCGGCCAGTGCCAGTGCTGTATGTCCGCGATGCACAGGATCGAATGTCCCGCCAAATAGGCCAATGTTCATATTCCCCGTTACTCTCCTGATGCGCCGCCGACGATGCCAGCCTTGCGTTCACATTTCCGCGCTTCCGGCCAATAGCTTATAGGCGACCTATCTCCAGCAGGTGCATTGTCCTTCCGGCCACGGTTCCGGAAAAACAATTTCCCCTCGGAATTGTTCCGTTCGCGAATCAGAAATGTACTCCTGTAACTCGCAGCTTTCTCAATTTCAAACTACCATCGATTCATATGCGAGTACTCCCCCCTCTACTCCGCATCCCGCCCGCCCGTGCGCCCATTTTGCGTTATGGCGTCGCCTTACTCAGCACAACGCTAGCGTTGATCCCCACGCTTTTGCTGGCCAATGTCGCGGAGAGCCGCCTCGCGTTATTTGGCGTCGCCGTCATGGTAAGCGCCTGGTACGGGGGATGGAAGCCTGGCCTGGTTGCGACCTCATTCGCTCTAACCGTCGGCGCATACTTCTCGCTCACCGGCCAACACACGCCGGAGCAGTATCGCACTTCGATCATCCGCCTGGCATTGTTCGTCTCTGTCGCACTTCTTATTTGCTGGTTCAACGCCGCTCTGCGAGCCGCGCAGGAGAGCCTGCGCCTCTCCGAATTAAACTGCCGCTCACTAGTGACCAATGCCCCCTATGGCATCTGTCGCTGCGATTCAGGCGGCAAGATACTGGATGCTAACCCTTTCCTGCAGGTAATGCTCGGCTATCCCTCTTCCGCCGAACTCGTTGGCCACCATCTCGGCGGCCTTTATGCTGACTCGCAGCAGTGGTTTGACCTGGCGGACTATCTCCGCTCTGGAATGCCATTCAACGGTCTGACCGCGGAGTGGAAACGTAAGGATGGCACCACCACGGTCGTCCGTATCTCTGGCCGCTTCGTTTCCAACAGCGACGAGGGTACGGTCTTTGAACTCTTCACCGAGGACGTGACCGAGCGCCGGGCTCTCGAGCAACAACTGCGCCAGTCGCAAAAGATGGAAGCCGTCGGCCGACTCGCCGGAGGGATTGCCCACGACTTCAATAATCTGCTGATGGTAATCTCCGGATATTCGGAATTCCTTCTTGAGCGTCTGGGACCCGAACCCGCGCTTCGCGGTCCGGCGCAGGAGATCGCAAGCGCCGCCGGGCGCGCCTCCTCGCTGACTCGCCAGTTGCTGGCTTTCAGCCGCAAACAGATGCTGGCGCCCAGCATTCTCGACCTCAACGGAGTGGTCACAGAAAACCTCAAAATGCTGACCCGCATGATCGGCGAGGATATTGATCTGGTCATGATTCCCAGTGCAACACTGGGCGCAGTCCGCGCTGACTCTGGCCAGATCGAGCAGGTCATCATGAACCTCGCCGTCAACGCGCGTGATGCCATGCCCTCCGGCGGAAAGCTCACCCTTGAGACATCCAACGTTACATTGGATGAGGAGTATGCACGCCTTCACTCCCCGGTCCAGCCTGGGGATTATGTGGCTCTGGCCATCAGCGACACTGGCGCAGGAATGGATTCCGAGACCCAGTCGCACATCTTCGAACCTTTCTTCACCACCAAGGGACCGAAGGGTACGGGACTGGGATTGTCCACCGTCTACGGAATCGTAAAGCAGAGTGGCGGCTACATCTTCGTTGACAGCGAACCGGGGAAAGGGACGACGTTCAGAATTTTTTTACCGCGAGTCGCGGCGGTGGGTGAGAGCGCTGCTCATGTTGCCGCGCCCATCGCGGCCGCCAAAGCGGAGCCGGGCACTGAGACGATTCTGGTGGTCGAAGACGAGGCCAACTTGCGGTATCTCGCCCGCCAGTTCCTCGAAAAACAGGGGTACAAAGTGATCGAGGCAGCCGATGGCGCGGTCGCGATGCAGATTGTCGTTGCCCACGAGGGCGTCATCCATCTACTGCTCACCGATGTCATCATGCCCGGCATGAACGGACGCGAACTGGCACAGCGCGTCTCGGAGATGCGTCCCAACGTGAAAGTGCTCTACATGTCCGGTTACACCGAAAATGTGATCGGTCACAACGGCACGCTGGACGCAGGCGTTCGCCTGCTTCAGAAGCCCTTCAACCTTCGCGACCTGAAAGACAAAGTCCGCGAAGTGCTCGATGCAAGCCCAATTCCCCCGGAGGTCGTCATGTCCGCTCAATCCGCTCAACACCGCAATGCGGTGCAAGGACGGGAACAATTCCCGCCTTCCCGCGCCCAACGATTCCACCTTCACTTGCCTCTACGCTACCGCCGCCTTGGTGAACAAAACTGGCACGACGGTACAACGGAAAATATCAGCCGATCCGGTATGCTTTTTCAGGCAGACGAATTACTTCAGCCGAGCGCGCAACTGGAGATCAATCTTGTATTGCCGGCGGAGATTGCCGGTCTTTCCGCAACGGAAGTGGTATGCCGCGGCGAGGTCGTCCGCACCGTACAGCCGAATGGCGGAACAGTGAATCCCGCGCTAGCCGCGAGGATTCTGCAATATCACTTTCAGCATGGAGCAAATCTGCCGCGAGCGTAGACGCTCAGTGGAATCGGCAGCGGCCCTACCCACTCCACGGACCACCTGATCGTGAAATGCATTATTGGCCGACGGTTCTGCTGGCCCCATGGCAAAAATGCGAAACTGAAGAACCCGTAAATGCGCAGCACGAAAGACGCGTCATCTGAAGCCGCTAGCGGCCGTGACAAGCCGTCACCGTGTGCGATACTTAAGCATGCAGTCCCCGCTCCAGGCGCCCACTGCGGCCACGGACCCCAAGTCGGTAAAAGTGAACCTTACCACCGGCGCGGGCGTGGATATCGAGTGGAACGACGGCCACGTGTCGCACTACGCCTTCGTCTATCTCCGCGACGCCTGCCCCTGCGCGCTGTGCAACGAAGAACGTGACCAATCCGGACGCCAGCCCGGTGAACCTCCAAAGCCTGCACCCGGCGCGCTACCCATGTTTAAAGAGAAGGCCAAGCCGCTCTCCGCCGAAGGCGTCGGCAAATACGCCATCAAGTTCAAATGGAACGATGGCCACGACCTTGGCATTTATTCCTGGCACTTCCTGCGCGAGGTCTGCCCCTGCGGAAAGTGCAAGGCGGGCAAGGCCGCGGGATAACCGACTAATCACTCAGCGCTGGGGGTTCCTCACGACTTTCTTCCCTGACGGCAATTTGCTTCGATTTGCGATAGACATTTGCCACCGCCATCGTCCAGAAAGGAACCAAATCGACACCGGGGATAAGCTTGGCCAAAAACGATGGCAGAAATTCCCAGTGCCAGCCTAGCAGGTGAACCATCAATGCTCCGATGCCGAGATCGAGTATGTCGTCAGCGGTGATGCCGCACCTACGACAAAAACGGGGAAGATGACAATCTGAAGCGCGTCCGCGACGACGGCCACCATCATAGCGGCCCGAAAGCGCGAACCCGGTGAGATGGTGAGGGTGTCTTGGGTCATGCGGATTCCTGCTTGAGTTATTTTAAACGATGACTCGGGCACTCGCGCACACGACGGCAGCACTGTTTCACCGTGTAAAATCTAATCATCAACCCCGGAGCCACTTCCGCATTGTCTTTTCTAGATCAACTCAACCCGGAGCAGCGCGAGGCCGTCGAAACTACGGAAGGCCCAGTGCTTATTCTCGCCGGCGCCGGCAGCGGAAAGACGCGCGTCATCACCTACCGCATCGCCTACCTGATCGAGCACATGGGCGTGATGCCGGAATCCATCCTGGCGATGACCTTCACCAACAAAGCGGCAGCCGAAATGGGCGAGCGCGTGCAGAAACTCACCGGCGGACTGAGCATCGCCAAGCCCGTCATCTCCACCTTCCATTCTTTTTGCGTGCGCACGCTTCGCCGTGATATCGAAGCGCTGCGCATTCCTTCAGCCACGCCCGGGCAGCCGCCCATCGGCCACACCAAAAATTTTGTTATTTACGACGAAAGCGACCAGCAGTCCGTGGTCAAGTCGGTGATGAGGCGCCTCGGGCTCGACGACAAACAGCTCACCCCGCGCACCGTCCTATCGCGGATCTCGTGGGCGAAGAATCACATGCTCGACCCGCAGGAACTCTATCTTCAGTCGGCGGATCCCAAGACAGAGAAGATCGCGCATCTTTTCGAGGAATACCGCAAGGAGTTGCGTAAGGCCAATGCCCTCGACTTCGATGACCTGCTGCTCGAAGCTGTTCGCCTGCTGAAGTCTGTCCCCTCGGTGCGCGAGTATTACAACCGCCGCTTCCAATATCTGCTCATCGACGAATATCAGGACACCAACCGGCCGCAGTACGAACTCATGCGCATGCTGGCCGGAACGCGCCACAATGTGTGCGCCGTCGGCGACGAAGACCAGTCGATCTATTCCTGGCGCGGCGCCGATATCCGCAACATCCTTGAATTCGAAAAAGATTTTCCCGAGGCCAAGATCATCCGCCTGGAGCAGAACTATCGCTCCACACAAAATATCTTGCAAGCCGCCTCGTCCGTGGTCGCGAACAATGTCCGCCGCAAAGGCAAAAATCTGTGGACCTCGCGCCAGGGTGGCACCCGGATCGGCTACTACGAAGCTCCCGATGGCGAGAACGAGGCGCTCTTCGCCGCCGATCACGTGGCGAAGTATCTGCGCGAAGCCGCACAACACGATGAAACGGGACGGGCCGCGGTGCTCTACCGCACCAATTCGCAGTCCCGCCTGTTTGAAGAAGCCATGCGCCGCTACGGCCTGAAATACCACGTGGTGGGAGGCTTCTCATTTTACGAACGCGCTGAGATTAAAGATCTGATCTCGTACCTGAAAGTCATCCTCAATCCGGATGACTCGATCTCACTTCTCCGCGTAATTAATACTCCCACTCGCGGCATCGGCAAGGGCACGATTGATATGATCGAACGGCTCGCGCTTGAAACGGGGCTTTCATTATGGGGCGCGATCGGGGAGGCCATCCGCCGGCAACTTCTGCCGCAGCGTGCCCTCGTAGCGCTAAAAAGTTTCCAGCAGTTGATAGAAGACGCGCGCGCTATGCTGGCGGGAACGTTTGTGGAGCAACTGGAAGAAAGTGTGGGCGCGGGCGACTCGCCCGCGCAAATGCCTGAATCGCCACAGCCGATATGGGGACAGCCGCCCGAGCCTGCCCTGAGCGAAGTCGAAGGGGCTGTCCAGCGGGGCGAAGCCCCGCCTGTCGCGGACGATTCGCTTCCCGAGGACGCAGACGCCTTCGACCCCAACGAATTCGAAAATACTGCGTTCGATTTTGGCGGAGCCTACGCCGGCGACGATCCCGTCGATGATAGTGCCAGCGTCGCGTCCGCCTCCACCTCAGAGCGGCCAGGCTCACTGGAAACTCCGCAGGCTCCCGCTGCCACGGAACCGTCCGACACATTCCCCGCTCCCACCGTCTCCACCGCCGACATCCTGAAATTCCTGATCGACCGCACCGGCTATATCAAGCAACTCGAAGAAGAGGACACGCCCGAAGCCTACTCCCGCATCGAGAACCTGCGCGAACTGGTCAACGCCGCCATGGACTCCCGCGACCGCGCCGAAACGCTCGACCAGTTCCTCGACCATGCCGCCCTGGTCAGCGACGCCGACGATTACGACGAGCGTGCGCAAATCACGCTCATGAGCCTGCACGCCGCCAAGGGTTTGGAGTTTCCCCTGGTCTTTCTCAGTGGCCTGGAAGAAGGACTCTTCCCGCACTCGCGCACCATGCTGCAACCCGACGACGTCGAAGAGGAGCGTCGCCTCTGCTACGTCGGCATGACCCGCGCCATGGACCAGCTGATTCTCACCCGCGCCGTCTACCGCCGCAGATACGGAACCGACCTCCCGGAAGCGAGCGTGCCCTCAAGATTTCTGGAAGAAGTTCCCGCCCCCTTGATCGAAGAGTTAGGAAGGCGCCGAAGCACCTCGAGTGCACGTGTGGGGACGGGCGCCCTCGCCCGTCCAGCGGGGCGAAGCCCCGCAGCCCACGATGCCGGCGATGTCCACTACTCCTACGAAGACGAAGACCAGAGCGCAAGCTGGAACCCTCGTGCGGGCAATTCGAGCCGCCAAAAGCCGACAGCTGCCGCCAGGCCCTACAACTCCATCGAGAATATCGCCGAGTTTTTTGCCAGCCGCGGCAAGAAGTTCACCGTCCCCAAAATGCCGGTCGAAGAGCCCACAGGCAAGCGCGGCTTCCGTCCCGGACAGAAGGTCCGCCACCCCAAATATGGGGAAGGCACGGTCTATCGACGCGAAGGAGAAGGCGAAGAAGCCAAGATTACTGTACAATTTCCACGCTTCGGCTTGAAGAAACTGGTGGAGAAGTATGCCCAGCTTGAGCGCGCGTAGGGCGATTGAGTAATTAGGAAATTGAGTAATTGGGTAATTTTGATTCACTGGAATAGACATTCCAGCGTTTCAAATTACCAAATTACTAAATTGCACAATTACCAAATTTAATCGATCCAAGAAAGCATTCATGGCAAATACAACGAAACTCAGCAAAGAAGACCGCAAGAAAGCCAAACGCTCCGCGCGCAAGAAGCGGAAGACGGAAAACCCGCTCAAACCCCGTGATTATCCGCGCGGCTCGAAAAAGCCCAAGGTAAAGAAGCTGGCTCGCGGTCAGGCGAAACGGTAAGACAGCAATAGACACTTGGCATTTGGCCGGGATGTTTCCTTCTGTGAGAGGAATTCAGCCCAGCTAAATGCTGAGTGCTAAATGCTGAGTGCTCGGCCTCAGGAGACAACAACCGCTTTGTCGCAACCATCCACGGAACCCGCCGCTACGGTCCGAACTTCCGACAACCAGCTTTTTTGCTGCAAATCTATCGATAAGCTGATCTCCGAATCGGAGACGCCCGGACAGCGTCTGCAAAAAACGCTCGGCCCCTGGTCGCTGACCGCGCTGGGCATCGGCGCCGTGATCGGTTCCGGCATTTTTGTGCTCACCGGGACCGCCGCTGCCGGAGAATACTTCCAGGCTCCGTCCATTCTCCACGCGCAGGTTCTCGACATCATCGTGAACTTCCTGCGTGGAGGCAGCACATCGCAAATTCTCATGCATGGCCGCCCGCCAGCCGGCCCGTCCATCGCGATCTCGTTTTTCCTTGTGGCCCTGGCGTGCAGCTTTGCCGGACTCTGCTATGCCGAACTGGCCTCGATGATCCCCATAGCCGGGAGCGCCTACACCTATTCCTACGCCACGCTGGGCGAAATCTTTGCGTGGATCATCGGGTGGGATCTGATCCTGGAATATGTGGTCAGCAACGTGGTGGTCGCCATTGGCTTTGCCGCTTACACCAAAGCACAACTGGAATCCTTTGGCCTGCACTTGCCCGACAAGTGGTCCACCCCGGTTTGGGAATCCGGCCATTGGACGGGCTCTTACTTCAATGTTCCCGCCTTCGTCATCATCTTCATCCTGACTGTATTGCTGGTGCGCGGCATACGCGAGTCGGCCGAAGCCAACAACGTCATGGTCGCCATCAAGATCGGCGCCATTCTGACATTCCTCGTCGTCGGCGGCGCGCTGGTCAATCCCAGCAACTGGAAGCCTTTCGCGCCCTCAGGGTTCGGCGGCATCGTCACCGGAGGCGCCATCGTTTTCTTCACCTATATCGGATTCGATTCGGTTTCCACCGCGGCGGAGGAATCGCGCAACCCGCAACGCGACCTGCCCATCGGCATCATCGCCTCGCTCATCGTGTGCACTATTCTCTACATCGGCGTCTCCGTCGTCTTGCTGGGCATGATGAGGTACACGACGTTCGTCTCTGGAGAGGCTGCCCAGGCTCCCGTGGCCTACGCCCTGCAACATCTCGGCGCCAGCCGCTGGTCGCGTTCCATCATCGTAATCGGCGCGCTCACCGGCATGATCTCTTCGCTCTTGGTCTTCCAATATGGCCAGGCAAGAATCTGGTATGCGATGTCGCGCGACGGACTCTTTCCGCGATTCTTCTCGAAAATCCACCCCCGATTCAAGACTCCGCACTGGTCAACTTGGATCGCCGGATTCGCCGTCGGCATCCCCGCAGGAATCTTCGCTATCAGCGATGCTGCCGACCTTTCCAATATCGGCACGCTCTTTGCGTTCGCGCTGGTATCGCTGGGAGTGATCATCCTGCGCCGTACGCAACCAGACCGTAAGCGCGTGTTCCGAGTGCCGCTGGTGCCCTGGTTCCCGCTGATCTCCATCATCCTCTGCGGCGGCCTGATGACCGGCCTCACCGTCATCACCTGGCTGCGTTTCGTAATCTGGCTCGGATTGGGCCTGCTGATTTACCTCTTCTACAGCCGCCACCGCAGCGAGTTCGCGAAGAAG
>Ga0209488_10000981_pt1 | contig 24201 bp, 22 predicted proteins | sample Rivendell_Oct201_8_FD_188349 | JGI IMG/M metagenome (GOLD analysis project Ga0209488, IMG submission 188349) | Vadose zone soil microbial communities from the Eel River Critical Zone Observatory, Northern California, USA -... | ecosystem: Environmental > Terrestrial > Soil > Vadose zone >...
ACGCCTTCTTCCCCGGAGAGTACGATGGCATCGAACAGCGACTCTGCTCTGCTTTGTTCGATCTTCCTGCGTTGCCACGCGACGGGCCCATTCGTAATGATGCCGAGCTTCAGCCCGGACTCTCGCAGAGACTCGAGCGTCGCCCGGGAGTCTTTGGAAACGCGACAATGGTTTGGATACCTGGAGCGGAAGCAGGCTTCCAGGCGATCTGCCAGATCACTGCTGAAACCAAGTACCTCGGCAAGCTTGTGGTGCATGCGCAGCGGTCGTCCGTGGCCGTGCTGGTCCATTTCCAGCAGGAGAGAAACGAAAGTGGATTCCTCGATCGCGAGTTCACTCCGGAATGTTGCGAACTGCTCTTCCGCCATTCGCCTCAGGGCGAGATCGCGATCATAGAGCGTTCCATCGAAATCGAAGAAGACGGCGCGGATCATCGGAAGCCTCGTCTGTTGCACCTATTCCGGCCGCCAGGTCGACGGCTGAAAGTACGATTCCCGGCCTGGGGAGAACAATGTGGGAATGGCCCAGTCCAGCCAGCGCGCATGGGGAAGGGCTTGCAATTCGTCTCGCGAAAAGTATCGTGCGTCGAGAATCTCTTCGCCATCGGCGCGAAGTTTCCCTCCGATCACCTTCGCGCTGAAGATGATCGTGACATAGGAGGAGCGGTCGCCGTTTGCGTACGTGACCAGGTGGGGCTCGCCTCCCAGGACTGCAAGGAGTCGCGTCGGTTCGACAATCAGTCCGGTTTCCTCCCAGACCTCACGGACCGCGCCGTCGGCCGGAAGTTCAAGCGGTTCGATCAGTCCTCCAGGCAATACCCAGATTTTCTTGTCGGAATGCAGGCCGAAGAGAATGCGGCCGTCCGCATCTTGAATCACCACGCCGCAGGATGGCAGAACCAGCAGGTCGTGTCCGACTTTTTCGCGAAGTTGTTTGAGATGTCCGGATAATGGCATGACTCGGATTGTAACTCTGAAATGTTAGCATTCCGGAGTGGACGCGAAGGAAACGCTCGATGCACTCCTGAAGAGAAATCGGGAATTGGAAAAGGCCGCCGGGCCCGGCGCGAACAACCACGTCCCCATGGTGCTGATCGCACTTTACGGAATGGGTGGCGGTTCCGAGCGGATGATCCGGTATCAGGCATCTTTTGATCGCCGAATCCAGACCGCTCGTACTGGCCCCGCCGATCTCGCGCACATCACGCGGGAAGACTGGACTCGCCATTTGGGGCGCGGCGAGTTTGAGAGTTACGTGGATTTCTTTGATCGGTGGACCAGAGAGGTACCGCTGGACACGGTGCTCGGCGAAAGCGTTCCGGTCCTGATGAAAGGTGTGTGCACGGAGGCGTACCACGCGCTGCTGCGTTTGGGCTATGCGCTCGACTATGGAAGCAGGGAAGAAGCGGTGTCGGCTCTGTCGTACTGGGCTTCAAAGTTCTACCCAGGCCCGGAGTTCGATTGTGGTTCCAATCCTGTCGAACCGGAAGTCTTCTTTGCGGAAATTATGGCCAGTGCATCCGGCATGCAGATCGAGCCGGTAAACAGCATCGATGGAAGATTGCTGCAGGTATACGCCTGCAAGGCCATCGCGACGCAATGGACGCCGATTCGGATTTCCCATCCCGATCCGCTGGCGAAAATGGCCGCGTTGATTATGGAGCTGTTCCGGCAGAGCCAGCATTTCACGCTGCTGCACGCCCTGACGAGCTGCGAGGCCCTGAGGCATGTCCTTCCTTATTTGAAGAATCCTCAGCAGGAATTGAGCCGATACTGGCACTCCGTCTGTGCGGCCTTTCTGACGGTCCAACACAGCGGGTTTGAAACCGGACGGGATTCGATCGTGACGGACGGTGCCAGCTGGGAAGACCTTCTGATGCAAGCCGTAGCCAGCGAGGAAGCCATGGAACACAGAATCAAATTAACTTACTCCTGCTGGCTGGAATTCCAGCGATCCCACCGCGAGGGATATCGTGCGCTCGCCTCACGGGAGATCCGGCGAGCGTCGCCGTTTGTTTGAGAGCAGGATGATTTCACCCGCGCAGCCGTCGTATCGTGCGCTGCTGACACTGCCGTCTGTCGGACGGCTGCTCGCCGGAATGCAGATTGCGCGCATAGCGCAGTCCATGATGGGGATTGCCGTAGTTCTGTTCACACTGAATTCCTATCATTCACCGGTGCTGGCCGGAGTGGCGACCTTCTTCAGCATTTTCCCGGGAATCGTGATGAGTCCGCTTGCCGGCGCTCTGCTGGACCGTTACGGACGATCGTGGCTGGTGGTTCTCGACTACTTCGTCACCATGACGGCGCTGATACTGCTCGGCGTGCTTTTTCTCGTGCACCTCTTACCCGTGTGGCTGCTCCTGGTGATCGTGACTTTCGCATCGATGACGTCGACATTGTCCGGCCCGGGACTGCGCAGCCTGTTTCCAATCATCGTGCCCAGTCATCTCTGGGAGCGCATCAATGCGGTCGACTCCGCCGGATTTGTGATCGCGACGATTGTCGGACCTCCCATTGCCGCCGTATTGGTGTCCGTGTACGGCGGGGCCGCCACGCTCATTACCGTCGGGCTCGCCTATGGTCTTGCAGCGATCGTTCTGTGGCGGACTCCGAATCCGCCGAGCCATGTATCGACAAAAGGCAGTCTGCTGGCCGATGCATGGCACGGTCTGCGTTACACCTGGGGAAATCCGACCCTTCGCGGGCTTGCGGTGTCGCTGTCGACGCTCAATCTCGGCGGTGGTGCGCTCAATATCGTGGTTCCGCTTATCGTGCTCGAGCGTCTGCATATGAGCGACACGGTCGTCGGCCTGGTTTTTGCGGTGCAGGGAATTACCGGCATGGCGTCCGCTGTATTCGTGGGAAGAACGGACACTCGCGGCCGGGAGCGAATGATGCTCGCCATACCGATGTTGGTTACCGCCCTGTTGCCGGCGGTGCTGTTGCTGGACTCCACGTTGACAACATTGATTCTGGCGATGGCGCTGGTCGGTTTTCTCAATGGTCCGATCGATATCGCATTGTTCACCCTGCGCCAGCGCCGAACCGCCGCGGCGATGAGAGGCCGCGCATTCGCGATATCGATGTCCCTGAATTACATGGGATCGCCGATCGGGTCGGCAATTGCAGGAACCGTTGCGGCCCGCTCCATCGGCGGAGCCCTGTTTTTCATTCTTGCCGCGTCGTTGATGTCGGGCGCGCTGGTGCTTCATATGATTCCGCGATCTGCAGAGCCAAAAGAGGAGAATACTCACCGATGAGAATTCGTTTTTTGAAAATCGTGATGCTCACCGCATTCCTTTCGGAGTTCCGGATGGGCCGGATCCGGACAGTGCCGACGTCAAACGATTCGCCGGGTCAATCGATGATCTCGGCAGCGCGAGAGATCCCAACGCCGAACAATGGTCCCCGGCAAAGACCGCAGGTGAACCGGCGTCCATCGATGGCGAATGGTACGGCCGCTGGAACAATATCAATCAGCCGTGGGTTCCCACGTATACCGCGGCGGTGAAAACCGTCGGGGATCGTGTTTATATTCTGTACCGCGATCATCAGGGAAGATTTCTTGCGGATATGCATCGGCAGAAGGACCGCCTGGTGGGACGCCTTGCCGGAGTGGATAACCCTGCCGATTCGAATCCCTGCGTGATCCTCATCGTCAGCATCGAACGATTCGATCGGGCCTGGGGAGGAAATGGGCGTCTGGATTTTCGCCGCCGGTTTCAGTGATTGGAAAATGCCGCTCCAACACCGCTCCCGGGCGAAGCTCGGGTAATGGTCTTGTTTGAAGTGAGGGTGAACAGGCTGCCCTCCTAGGATAGGAGGGCAGCGGGATCGCGAAGCGGATCCCGCGACGGGTGGTAGCTGTACTAAGCGAAACTTTTCGACTTGGCTACCACCCCGGCGCTTTGCGCCACCCGAAATCTCTTGATTGCTGCGCCCTATCGGGCTTGCGCTCGCAGCCGCTCGCGTCCCAGGGGAGTCGGAATAGTAATCAACACCATTACCGAAGCTCGCGCCTACCAATGTTATTTTTATACACAATATGTTATAAAAGTCGCGATGAATCGCATTGCCTGGATCTGCATTGTCCTGGCGGCTGTTGCAACGGGCTGGAGCCAGTCCGCGGCGATTCCGGTCGGCAGCAAACATCCGGCGATTCAATACCTGGGTTCGCAGCCTCACGATGCGGTTTCCGCGCTCAATGTGAAATTGCTGAACGGTACCTCCCACCTCGAGTTCGACCGCAGCCTGGGCTATCTTCCGGCCGTACTGGATGCGCTGCATGTTCCCGTCGAGTCGCAGATGATGGTGTTCTCCAAAACCAGCCTGCAGACTTCCATGATCGGGCCGGACAATCCACGGGCGATCTTCTTTAGTGATTCCGTCGCCGTTGCATATATCCGCGACAGTCCGACGCTGGAAGTGATCGCTCAGGATCCCCAGTTGGGCGCCATCTTTTACACCATTCCCCAACAACTGCAGACACAGCCGCATTTGTTGCGCGAAACGACGTGCCTCGGTTGTCATGAGACGGCCGAAACTTTGAACGTCACGGGAATGGTAGTGCGCAGCGTGTTTCCAACACGGGACGGCGCGGAATTTAGCGGTCTTGCGGGTTCGCCGACGGATCATCGCACGCCGTTTGAAGCCCGGTGGGGCGGATGGTACGTGAGTGGAAAGCATGGACCGTTGCGTCACGTGGGCAATGCCGTTGTGCGCGGCGTGAACCCGCAGGAGGCCTCTGCCGCTCCGGCCCCTGTGCCAGTTCGTGAGCCGCTTCCGGAGAAGTTTTCTGCGCCCGGCTATCGGACTCCGTACAGCGATGTCGTTGCCCTGGGTGTCTTCGAACATCAGATGCACATGATGAATCTGATCACCCGCATCGGTTGGGAAGCGCGCGTCATTGCATTCGGGAGGCCGGCGGCTCCTGTGGCGGACATGGAAGGACGCCTTCGCGATTCCGCGAAAGAAGTTGTCGACTACATGCTATTCGTCGATGAGGCGCCGTTCACAGGGCGACTCGACGGGAACTCCGGGTTTGCCGAAAAGTTTTCCCTGCAGGGTCCGGTGGACAATAAGGGACGATCGCTGCGGCAGCTCGATCTGAATACGCGGCTGATGCGATATCCCTGCAGCTACCTGATCTACTCCGACGCCTTCAATTCGCTGTTGCCTGCTGCGAAGAATGCCATTTTTCTGCGGATGGTGGAAATTCTGTCCGGACAGGAAAAGGATCCGAAGTATCAGCGTCTTTCCGTCACCGACCGCGCAGCGATAGTCGAGATCCTGCGAGATACAATTCGGGACCTGCCAGAGTCCTTCGGGAAAAAGTAGCCGACATCGTCCGCAATATCTGGATGCTCAGAATTGGGCCAGGCAAATCTCAGACAAATGCCTGGGACAATAAAGTTGATGGTTTGAACGCCCCGCGAATTCCGTTCGAAATTCCAAAGTTCACATGTAATCCAGCACTTACGGTCCATACGCGCCAGGAATCCGGCGTGCAGGACAGGTCTTTCGTTTCGAAACGGCCTAACCGCAATTTTTGTCGTTTACAACATGAAGTCCCCAACTTACATTCGCCAAACTGTGAAAATTCTATTCAGGAACAGAGGCATCAGCTTTTGCCCTAGGGGATTCTCTGGGGGATTCTCGCTCGTCGAATTGCTTGTCGTTCTCGCGGTGATGAGCGTGCTGGGCCTGACCGCGATTCCCACCATGATGACGGTGGTTTCCAACGCCAGGCTGCAGGGTGGCGGCACGAATCTTTCGGGACTGTTGCAAAACACCCGAATGCTCGCGGTGAAACAGAACGCGACGATGTCGGCGCACTTTACGGTTTTAGGCAACGGTCCCGTGGCCTATGTCAAACAGGCGGCTGACGGCAGCGGAATCACCGGAACGGACCCACAGGTTCAGCTCGGTGCACCACTGACGAAGGTGTCGACGCCACTCGGTGCGGGAGGACCGACGCCATTGACGACGACGGAACTCGGTTTCACGGCGGTTGAGACCGATACGTCCTTCAACTCGCGCGGATTGCCATGTGCGTATGTGAGCGGCACCTGTACGAGTGCCGGTTTTGTGTACTACTTCAAAGACAGGCGTCCGATGGGAAAGACTGGCTGGATCGCGGTGTCTGTGTCCCCGGCAGGCAGAATCCGGCGCTGGATCCATAACGGATTGTCGTGGGGAAGCTAGGAGTGATGACAATGCCCAAAATGCAGACAAAGCCGCGCAGCCGGCAATCCGGCGTCAGCATGATCGAAGTCATGATCGCCACTGTTGTGCTCATGATCGGTTCGCTGGGCGTTGTCGGTTTGCTTGCGGCGTCCATTGCGACGAACAACCGCAACAAGCTCGACAGTACCGGGACGATGCTGACGCAGGCCGTTATTGAAAGAGTGAAATCCACCATCATTGGAACCGGATCTTCATCGCTGGTGGATTGCACGGGCAACACCTGGACGATCGATACCGCCCCCGGGGGAGCAGCACTGACGGGCACGAAAATCGATTTCAGCGAGACCAGTCCACCGACGGACTATTTCATGAACTACATGGTCCGGTCTCCCTGCACAAGCACCGGTAACGAAATCACCACCTATGACGTGAGGTGGCACGTTGAAGTTGTCGGAGCGGCGGCTGGGACGCCGACAAACACGTACTTGGTCACCCTCGGCGCGAGAATGCAGGGTCACAGCAACGGGAATATGTTCTATTCGTTGCCGGTCACCTTTCGAGTCATGGCAGGAAACTAGGGATATATGCGACGAAACGCACAACGCGGCTTTTCAATGATCGAATTCCTGATTGTCATCGTCATGCTATCGGCATTGATGGCGACGGTGTTCCAACTGATCAATCTTGCGATTGCGCGGTCGGGCACCGAACAGGCCAAACTGGACATGTTCCAGGAATCCCGCGAGTTCATGGATCAGATGTCGCGGGATCTCCATCAAGCCGGTTACCCCAACACGCATGGTGTGACACCGACGCTTCTGACCGTAAGCCCCGCAACCAACGATCACCGAACGGCCGTGGGCCTGGTGAAGGTGGATTCGGGAGATCTCTGGTTTGAAGGAGACGTGGACGGATCGGGGATTGTCTATTCCGTTCACTATCATCTCGACACGAGTACGACGAACGGCTGTCCATGTCTGAAACGGAGTCAGCTTCCGAAGGTGGACGCTGATCCGCTGGTGCTGGGGGTTGGGGGACAAACCACCCCAATCTACAACGTGGAGGTTCAGGGAGTGGAGAATACCAACATCTTCTCCGCATTCCTCCACAGCGCAACAGGAACGCCGGTGACGCTGCCGGTCGACTTCACCAGCAATGCTTCGACCGTTGCCAATATCGACACCGTCGAGGCGGTGCTCACCATCAAATCGTTGCACCTCGATTCGCAGACACATAAGTATCCGTCGACATCGCTGGTGACGACAGTACGTTTGAACAATTGCTCACAGGCTGACAAGGGTCAGGACATGAGCTGCGAGTAATCATCCGGTTGATTCCAGGAGGGAACGATGAGTAAGAACACTACATCACGGCAACAAGAGCGCGGAGTCGCTCTGCTGATGACCATGCTCGCTTTGGTGCTTCTCAGTGCGATCGCGCTGGGAATGACGGTTTCGACCAACACCGAAACGACGATTACATCCAATTTTCGCGACAAGCAGGCCGCAACGTTCGCGGCAATGGCGGGGCTTCAGGAAGCACGAGACCGCATTCAGCCAGTGACGCACAGCATCACCCCGCCTCTCGATTCTCCGTCATTGACCGCCGCAAACGTGATCTATCTCATCAATCCCAAATCCGGTGAAACGATTGCTCCATGGAATATGAGCGCCAGCAATCTTTACAGGGACACGGAGTTGTGTCAGGAAAACGTTTTGGGATTGACGCCAAATGCCGGAGTGCCATGCACCGCAGTCCCAACTGGCTCGGCGTGGAGAAGCGTTGTAGATAACAGTCTCTCGGGTTCGGCGCCCTGGAACCTGACGAACCCTCTCGATGTCAAGTGGACGAGAATTTCCCTGAAGACCAACAACATGACGCCGGTCGCGGTGAACGGAGTTTCTACTTCAGGAGCGGTCGTCTGTTGGGATGGCAAGCATCAGATACCTCTTCCGTCCGGATATGGACCGGACTGCTCTCCCAACGGGGGAATCGCCACAGTTAGTCTGGTTACTGCGGGTACGGGATACACATCGGCGCCCACAGTGACGATTGGCGCCCCTCCAGCCGGGGGAATCCAGGCTACAGCCCTTGCCGCGACGACGGGCGGTCTCAACAACACGGGAATTGTCATATCGACGACGTTGACCGGCGGCGGAGCCGGGTACACGTCAACACCCACAGTAACGTTAAGCGGCGGCGGTGGCTCGGGTGCAACCGCAACCGCAACCGTCGTGGCGTGGACGGGATCTCCGCTGTCGAGTATCAGCATGACGAGCCCGGGCACCGGGTGTTATTCGGATCCGACCCAGGCCCCTGTGATCATTTCGGGCGGCGGCGGTTCCGGAGCTACAGCGGTGAGCGTATTGGCCGCGTCGACGTCGTGCATTCTGAGCTGGAACGTTTCCGGCAATCTGACGTCATCCGGTCCGTGTAAGAATGCACTGAAGAATACTACGGCCACCTTGACGACTACGGGCGGTGGTGGCACTGGCTTCACGGGTACGGTCTCGTTTGACAACAACGGCAAGGTCATCGCCGGAACTCCGACGATTGTGACCCGGGGAACAGGATATACATCCGCACCGACGCTCAACGCTTACCTGGGTTCGGATTGCAGTCTGACTTATACGATCCTGCCGGGGAAATTGGTGGCGTCGCTATCCCTGACGTCGGCCGGCGACGGCTATCTGACGACTCCTACAGTGACGATCTCTTCGGGGGCGACTGTAGGTGCAGGGACGGCGACTCTCGGCGCTCCAACCGGAAATCAAGGCCGGGTCGTCGCCATTAATCTCATTACCGGTGGAAGCGGTTACGCGACCGCCCCAACGGTCAGCTTCAGCGGCGGTGGTGGGGCCGGTGCTACCGGAACCACCACTCTCGGCGTTGCAGTAGGTGGGCTGACCTGCTGCACGATTACGAATCCCGGAAAAGGCTACCTGACGGATCCGGTGGTGACTCTCACGGGTGGCGGTGGAACCGGCGCTACAGCGAAGGCCACGATCGGGCGCGGACTGAACTACGGGCAAGTCTATGCCCTGACTTCGTTGGCTTCGACAGCGTTAGGATCCCGTACGATGATGCAGATGGAGGTAACGACTCCTGTGGCAGGATGGGCTTCGATCGGCGCGCTCACCATCGACGGGCCCGATCCGACACTCAACTTTCCGAATTCGCAGCCCTTTATCGTCCACGGCGCCGATGCCAATAGCTGCAGCGAAACAGCGGAACCCGACCATCCGGCAATTGCCGCGTATGACAATCCCAACAGCCCGACCGCCACTTCGTCGGTGGATCAGATCGACGCCGCCATTCCGCGGCCCGATCATTACACCGGTGCAGGGGGCACCCCATCGGTTGTAGACACCTACGGAGTTCTCGGAGACACCATGGGGACGCCTGTCGGGCTGAAATCGCTGATCGACGCTGTCCATACAAAGGCCGCCACCAATGGGACTACCTATGGGAACGATCCAAGTGTGGGCTCCCTGAACCTGGGCAGTGCGGCCGTGCCTTCCTTCAATTACGTCGCTGGAGACCTGACTCTTAATGGTAGTCACGACGGCTATGGCGTTCTTGTGGTGACTGGGACGCTCCATTTCGGAGGAAACTTTACATGGCATGGCGTGGTGCTGGCGGTAGGCGACGGTAATATGGAATTCAATGGAGGCGGCAACGGGCAGATCCTGGGAACAGCGCTTGTGGCAAAGATCTGGGACAACCATACCAGTCAAAATCTGCTCTCGACCAATGGTTCACCCACATTCACCTGGCAAGGCGGCGGAGGCAACGGCGTTCTGTATGACCATTGCTGGGCGACCAACATGATGAATCAGGTTCCATATGTACCGCCGCCCTCGGCGAAGCCGCTTCGAATTCTCAGCCTGCGCCAGTTGTCTTACTAAGAGAACTTCACGACGGCTGCGTCCCCGGGGAAACTCGCGGGACGCAGCCGAATTGAAATTCAACCGGCGCTTAGATTGAAAGCAGGACTTCCGGAGAATTGTTCTCTGTGGAGTTGACGAGGGTCGAGATCTCCTCCGTGGTCAGCCATGAATTCGGGCAAGGTTCGAGGAGCTTTTTCAGTCTTTCCTGTTCGTGAACTTCCGGATTCAGCCACTCTTCCACTTCTTCTTTCCCCAATACGACGGGCATTCGATCATGGATCTCGCGAATCGATTCGTTTGCCGAGGTCGTCAGGATCGTAAATGAAAGCCGCTGTTCCGTCCCTGCCGCCCCCCACGTGTCCCAGAGGCCCGCGACGCTCATGATGGAATGGTCCTGAAGATGGATCTTGAATGGACGCTTCCCATTTTCTTCCCGTCTCCATTCGAAAAAACCGCTCAAGGGAACGATGCAGCGCTGCCGTGCAATCAAGCGCTTATACAGGATATTCTCAAACACCGTTTCGCACTTTGCATTGATTGTCAGAAACTTTGTCGTAAATGCCGGCTCCCACCGCGGAATCAGCTGCCAGTTCATTTCTTCGAACCTTGGTTCTCCATCGACCATGTGCAAAATCATCGTGTTCTGCGTCGGGCTCAGATTGTAGTTCGGGTTGGAGAGTCTTAATTTCAGCGGAGCCTTATTGAAGTAATGGGCGTAGAGCTCTTCATTTGTATATGTCGCATAGGCTCGGTCGCACATTGAAAGAACCCTCCGGTTCAGGATTATACCGGAGGGGACAAAGGGTCTTTCCTGGCTGTCTCATTACAGGGGATGGCGCAACCCATCCATAGCGGGGGTTTTGGCCACGAGTGTCGGTTGAAGCTATCGGCCGCCGACAAGGCCACGCTGATCGCGTTCCTGCGAACTCTTTGATCCTTGCGATGGTGAACTAACGGCCGAACGTGTAGTTCACCGTAACGTCTGTCATGGACTCGACCGGTTGACCATTCAGCAGCGTCGGTTGATAGGTCCACTGTTGTACCGCCTCGATTGTGGACTGGGTCAGCGACGAGTTCGTGCTGCTTAGGACCTGGAGCGATTGGATGGTTCCGTCCCTTGCGATCGTTCCGGCAAGAATCACATAGCCCTCGATACCTCCTGCGCGTGCAGCAGGAGGATAAACGGGCGTCCGATGCGTGAGGAGCTTAGCGGGTCGAAGATCGCCGCCGAGGCGGATGGGTGTCCGTTGGCCGTTGGCAGGGATTGGATTTTGCGTGTTCAAGACTTGCCCAGTCGGCGGGCTCAAATAGACAACATCGTCAGAAGGACGGGACGGAGCCGCCGATTGTGTGGCGACGCGGTTGGGGAGTATGGCTGGCCCTGCGGGACAGTCTGCCTGAGTGAACGGGGTACCGTCTGCCTTCACCGTACCGAATACGCTGAAGCAGATGGGGCCAACAGCACTCGTAGCCACGTCGGCTGTTGTATTAATCGATCCGATGCTTAGGGTTGCATTCAAGGAAATCCCCTGGCCGGATGGAACTGTGATTCTGCTGTATGCCCACGTTCGAAAACCCTGAAACGATATGGTCATCGAATAATCGCTTGGGGGGAGTGCCGCAAAATTGTAGATGCCGGATTCATTGGTGAACGTCCGGTAGACCTTGCCAGTGGAAGCTTCCGCGGCATTGACCTCAACGCCCGGTATTCGGGCGCCAGAGGTATCCAAGACCAGTCCGGAAATGCTTCCGGATGTATTCTGCGCGACAGGCGTTTGTTCGAGCGCGTAGTAATAAGCGCGAAACGCACTGGAAAACCCGGATTCAACGGGTACGACAGCTGCCTTCTTCTGCGCGATGAATGGCGGTGTTTCAGTCCGGGGTTCCGAAATATTCGCTGGTTTGGATGGGGCCGGGGCCGTTGGAATTTGCTCCACGGTTCGAGTCACCGGTGCTGGGGAATGCATGGCGGCCAGAGGCAACGTCAGACTGCCGGCAATCAGGACCACCAGCGCCAGTGCGCCGTTCGTCACAACGCGGCGATTCAATGTGGGATTCAGCATGGCAACAAGTCTCCTTTCAAGATTGGATGTGCCGGCCATGGCCAGGGCGGCCGAACCGGGTCCGCGGGAATGATTCAATGAGCGCACGACATCGAGCACATGGGCGGCATACGTCGGACCATCGGAGCCGAGCCGCATCGCCGAATCGTCACAAGCGTGTTCGCTCTCGCGCCGGAGCGAGGAACACGCCAACCAGAATAATGGATTGAACCAATAGATCGTGCGGGCAACTTCGGCGACGATCTGCACGAGCCAATCATTGCGCTTCACATGCGCCAGTTCGTGTCCGAGCACCACGCGCATGCGCTCGCCGCTCCATTCTGCGGATTCGCGAGGCAGCAGAACGCGCGGGCGGAGAGCACCCCAGGTTCCGAGCACCGACGCATGGGGATTGCGAATCAAGCGCACAATCCGTCTCAGCCGAAGCTGGTGCGATACCTCCAGCGCGAGATCACGCCACGACTGCCGCGACACCGTTTCGGAACGGAACGCGACGCGAGCGAGCTTGATGATCTCCACCAGAAGGAGTAAGCCGACGACCAACGCTCCGAGAATCCAGATGGCCAGCATCGCGCGCTCCGGCCCGACGCGGAGCGGTGCAGCGGGAACTGCTGCAGGTACTCCAGCCGACGCCGCGATGTTGGACGTGGGCACGAACGGCAAAGCGGTTCCGGCCGTCGTATCCATGGCGAGGCCCGCGACGTGAGGCTGCCACGCGGGAACGATCATTCCCAGAAAGGGAAGAGCCAGAGCGCTGGCCAGTCCCGCCGTCAGGACCAGATGACGGAGCGATGCCGACTGGCGGCGCAGCAAACGTGCGATGCCAAGTGTCAGAGTGAGAACGATGGAGGGCTTGATGACGGCATCGAGCAGAACGGTATTCAATATGGCGCTCATTTGCGGCCCGCCTTTCGTGCTTTCTCGATCATTTGCGCGAGCCGGTCGAGCTCTTCATCGGAAAGCCGTGAGCCTTCGCTGCCGATCAGTGCGGCAAGGACTTTTTCCGGCGAACCGCCAAAGAAGGTTTCCACCAGGTGCTTCAACGCGGGCTGGCGAACCGCGTGGCGGGGAACCGTCGGGGTGTAGACGAAACGGTTGCCTTCGGACTCGTGCTGAACGTGCCCCTTTTCTTCGAGGACGCGCAGCTGGGTTCGCACCGTGGAGTAGTTCGGGCTGCCTGAGAGTTCGGTCATGACATCCCCGGCCGTCGAGCGGCCGCGGCGGTAAAGAATGTCCATGATCTGCCGCTCGCGCCGGCTGAGTTTGGAGTGAAGTGATTGTGCCATGCGGAAGGTTATACCCGAACGGCTATAAAAATAACAGTAAAAAAATAACAGTACAAGGCGCAGCTTCCGAAGCAGGACTATTGGAAGAGGGAGACATTGCCCTCCTGAGTCAGGAGGGCAGCGGGATTGCGAAGCGATCCCGCGAGGGGTGGTTCCCATCACGAAACGTTTCAGTTTTGGAACCACTCCAGCGCGCTTCGCGCGCTCTCCCCTCCTGACTCAGGAGGGGAATACGTTCGCTCTTAACAATATGCTCAGGGAGAACTGTTAGTGCGGAAGGCTCATGACGGCGGACAGCGTTCGTTCGAGCATGCCCGACGGAAAGATACCGAGGTAGATCGTCCCTGCCGCGGCGATCAGCAACGCAATGTTCCAGCTGAATGCCGGGCGCAGGTCTTGGAACTCTTCCGCGGCCGGCTTCATATACATCTGAACAATCACCGACAGGTAGTAGTAGAACGACACCACAGTAGTAACCACGCCTATTACGGTCAGCCACACATATCCGGATTCTACCGCCGCCCGGAAAATGAAGAACTTGCCCGCAAAGCCGGCCGTACCCGGAACTCCGGCGAGGGAAATCAGGAACAGCGACAACAACGCCGCCAGCCCCGGCCGTTTTGCAGCGAGTCCGGCGTAGTCATTCAAAGTCACCAGCCGGTCTTCCGATCGGCTGAGAATCGTCACGATGGTGAACGCGCCGAGATTCATGGCGCTGTACGCCAGCAGATAGAAGAGCGCTGCCGATACCCCTCGTGGACTCGACGCCGCGAATGCCACCGCCACATATCCCGCATGCGCAATTGAGGAATACGCCAGCATTCTTTTCAGATTCGGCTGTGCCACGGCAATCACATTTCCCAGAATCATGGTCAGCGCCGCGATCACCCAAAGTGCGTCTGACCAGCGATCCTGCAATGCCGGAAACGCGACCAGGAAGATGCGAAACAGCACGGCAAATCCCGCCGCTTTCGGCCCGGCAGACATGAAGCCTGTGACCGGCGATGGCGCACCCTCATACACGTCCGGCGTCCACACATGGAACGGCGCGACAGCCACCTTGAAGCACAGCGCGATCAGGATCAGGGCCGCCGAAAGAAATGCTAGCGTGATTTCGACATTCGGAACTTTTAGCGCTTCACGAATGACAATCAGGTTGGTGCTGTTGGTGGCTCCGAAAATCAACGCCGTGCCGTAGAGAAAGAATGCCGATGCGAACGATCCCAGCAGGAAATACTTCAACGCGGATTCGTTGGACTTGAGGTCCTTTCTCCGGAAACCCGCCAGCACATATGTTGCGATCGACAGAATCTCCAATCCGAGGAAGATCATCATGAGGTCGTTCGCGCCGGACATCATCATCATTCCGGTGCAGGCAAACAACAGGAGCGCATAGTACTCGCCCTGCGGAAGCCCTTCACGCGTGATGAAGTCCATCGATGCCAGAATCGTCAGGCCGACGATGAAGAGAAACACGTAGTGGAAGAAGATCGTAAAGTCGTCGAGGTCCCAGAGATTCGAATACCACAGGCCGTGATGTCCCTGCATCCGGTAGGTGGCCAGTGCCGCCACAGCCACTCCACCCAGCGCCAGCCATCCTGTCAGCCATCGCTGCGCGCGTGGAAGAAACGGTTCCGCGACCATGATCACGATGCCGACGACTGCCAGCACCAGTGCGGCTCCAATCGAAGCGATATTGACGGCAGGAATATTCATTTCGGGTTCAATGCGAATTCGACGTTCTGTTTCTCGACGCGCTGGACCAGCCGGGCGACGGCCGCGTCCATCGGCCGGAGAAAATGACTGGAATACATTCCCATCCACACCATCAGAATCAGCAGAGGGATAATCATCAGTTTCTCGCGCAGGTTCATATCGTTCAGAAGCTCGTTTTTGACGTTCGTGATTTCACCCCAGATCACGCGCTGATACATCCATAGCATGTACACCGCGGAGAGAATCACGCCCGTGGCTGCCAATGCCGCCCGGCCGTGGCTGACGCCAAAGGTTCCGAGCAGGATCAGGAACTCGCCGACGAAGCCGTTGAGTCCGGGCAGGCCGATCGACGACAGCGTCACGATCAGGAACACTCCGGCATAAAGCGGCATGCGGTGGGCAAGGCCGCCGAACTCGTCGATCGATCGCGTGTGGCGCCTTTCGTAGATCATGCCGACGAGAAGGAACAGTGCTCCGGTCGACACGCCGTGATTCAGCATCTGAAACACGGCGCCTTCCAGCCCTTGAGTCTTGAAGCTGAATATTCCCAGCACGATGAATCCCAGATGGCTGACCGACGAATATGCCACCAGCTTTTTCATGTCCGGCTGAACCATCGCTACGAACGCGCCGTAAATAATTCCAACAATGGCCAGAGACGTGATCAGCGGCGCCAGGAAGTGACTGATCTTCGGGAAAAGCGGCAGGCTGAAACGAACCAGGCCGTACGTTCCCATCTTCAACATAACGCCGGCCAGCAGCACTGAGCCGGCGGTCGGCGCTTCAACGTGGGCGTCGGGCAGCCAGGTATGGAAAGGGAAGAGCGGCACCTTGATCGCGAAGGCAATGAAGAACGCCAGGAACAGCAGCAGCTCGACGTTCGGCGCCAGAATCATTCGACCCGTCATGAGCGATTGGAGAATTGCCGGGTAGCTGAAGGTATAGATGCCGGTCGCCGTGCCGTGCATGAAGTAAAGCGAGATAATCGCCACCAGCATCAGCACCCCGCCGATCATCGTATAAAGCACAAACTTCATCGCGGCGTAAATGCGGCGTTCTCCACCCCAGACTCCGATGAGGAAATACATGGGAACCAGCATGACTTCCCAGAAAACATAGAACAGAAACAGATCCAGCGATGCAAACACACCGATCATCCCCGTCTCCAGAAGGAGCAGGAAGATGAAATATTCCTTCGCGCGGTCGGTGATCGACCACGATGCCAGCAGGGCCAGGGGAGTGAGCAAGGTCGTCAGCAGAATCAGGAAGAGACTGATGCCGTCCACTCCCATCGAATAGCTGATGCCGATCGATGGAATCCACGGGATGTTGATGACGTACTGGAATTCGGAATTGGCGTTGTCGAAGTGCGCAATCAGGTGCAGCGAAAAAACAAACGACAACACCGCCATGACCACCGCGACAGCCCGGATTGAACGCAGCCGTCCGCGCTTCAGAAACAGAATCAGCAGGGCGCCCACCGCGGGCGTGAATGTGACGATGGTCAGAATGTGAGATGAGATCAGTGCTTCCATTTATTTCTCATTTCACCTCAGGAACCATGCGATCAAAAACACGCCGCCGGCCAGAATCCATGCGGCGTAGGTTCGCACGAATCCGGATTGCATATGGCGCAGGCCTCTGGCCGAAGAACCAATCACGAAACCCACGCTGTTGACAGCGCCATCGATCACGATCACATCGACAAACTTCCAAAGAAACTCGCGCGAGGCCTGGAGCAGCGGCCATACGATCACGGCATCGTAGATTTCGTCGATGTAGTACTTATGAGTCAGTATCGAGTACATCGCTTCGGCGCCGGCGGCCAGTCGCGCCGGCAATTCGGGACGCGACACGTACAGAAGCCATGCGACCGCCAGGCCCGAAAGCGCGGCAACAATCGATGCCGCCATCAGCATGTGTTCGGTCGACGCTCCTTCCCCGCCTTCTGCGGTTGCAAATCCGAGGAAGCCCGGAACGTTGAGATACCCACCCAGAATGGAACCCAGAGCGAGCACTCCAAGCGGAATCAGCATGGATGCGGGAGATTCGTGGACGTGGTGCACTTCGTCATGGGTGTATCGCGCATTGCCAAAGAATGTGAGGATCAGCAGCCGGAACATGTAGAACGACGTGAAGCCGGCGGTGATCAATCCCACGGCCCATAAAACCCTGCCGTAGTTGGGGCTGCTCCAGACTGAAGCCAGAATCATGTCCTTGCTGAAGAATCCGGCCAGGCCCGGAATCCCGGCAATGGCGAGCGTTCCCACAAAGAAGGTCCGGAACGTCCAGGGCATCTTGTGACGCAGTCCGCCCATTTTCCGAAGATCCTGAATGCCGCCCATGCCGTGGATCACACTGCCGGCGCCGAGAAACAGCAGCGCTTTGAAAAACGCGTGAGTCATCAGATGGAAGACTCCGACCGCATACGCACCCGCGCCGCAGGCCAGGAACATGTAACCCAGCTGGCTGACCGTGGAGTACGCGAGGACTTTCTTGATGTCGGTTTGAACCAGTCCAACCGATGCCGCAAAAATCGCCGTCGCCGCTCCAACGCAGGCGACAACGAGCAACGCGCCGGGTGCGCGATCGAACAATGCCGCTGAACGGGCAATCATGTACACGCCGGCGGTCACCATCGTTGCGGCGTGAATCAACGCGCTGACCGGCGTTGGGCCTTCCATGGCGTCGGGTAACCAAACGTAGAGCGGGATCTGTGCGGACTTTCCCGTTGCGCCGACAAACATGAGGAGACAGATCGATGTCACTGCGCCGATCATTCCCAGTGGTTCGACCGGAAGCTTTCTCGCAGCTTCGAAAACCTGGCCGAAATCGACAGACTGGAACGTCGAGAAAATCCACATTGTTGCGAGGATGAATCCGAAATCGCCGACCCGATTGACGATGAATGCTTTCTTGCCCGCGTCCGTGGCGGATTTCTTTCCGAACCAGAACCCGATGAGCAGGTAGGAACACAGCCCCACGCCTTCCCATCCGACGAACATCAACAGATAGTTGTTCGCCAGAACCAGCGTCAGCATCGAGAACATGAACAGGTTCAGGTAGGCGAAGAAGCGGTAAAACCCGGGATCGTCGTGCATGTAGCCGGTCGAGTAAATGTGAATCAGGAATCCCACGCCGGTGACAATGAGGATCATCAGTCCAGAAAGATGATCCAGCAGGAAACCGAAATTCGCATGGAAGGATCCCGCCTGGATCCACACGAAGTAGTTGTGGACGATCGGAAGCGCAGACTCCGGCATGTGCAGCATCTGCACGAAGGCGCCGATCGACAACACAAAGGACAGTGCCACCGTTCCGGCCCCGATCACGCCAATCCAGGTTCGCGACAGACGCGTCCCCAGCGAGCCATTGATGATCGCGCCAAACAGCGGTGCAAGCGGTATAAGCCAGAGCCAGTTAAGAAAATCCATTTACCATTTCAGAAGATTGCTTCGATCCACGTTGAGAGTCTCGCGATTGCGGAACATCGCAATGACGAGAGCCAGGCCCACGGCCGCTTCGGCCGCCGCTACCACTAGCACAAAGAACACGAAAATCTGGCCGCTGATAATTCCGTGCTGGCTGGAAAACGCCACGAAAGTCAGGTTCACCGCATTCAGCATGATCTCCACCGAGAGCAGCAGAGTGATGATGTTTCGCTTCACGAAGAAGCCCAGCACGCCGATGAGGAACAGCGCGGCGGCAAGAATGAGATACCAGTTCAGTGGAATCATAGTTCCTTCTTGGCGAACACGACCGCCCCCATCAGTGCGATCAATATCAACAGCGACGTCAGTTCAAACGGCAGAAGATAGTCGGTGAACAGGCTTCGACCGATGGCCTCCGGCGTACCGTTCATTTGTGATGCAACGGGCGCCACGCCCAAATTCCATACCGTGGAGCCGACCATAAACAAGAGGAAGATCCCCAGCGGAATCCCGATGAACTTCAGCCAGCGCAGGCGATCGGCGCCGTCTTCGTCGACGGGCAGGTTCAACAGCATGATCACAAATACGAATAACACCATGATGGCGCCCGCATAAACGATGACGTTGATCACCGCCAGAAATTCAGCCTGCAGGAGAACGAAAAGGGCGGAAACCGCGGTGAGCATCACGATCAGCGAGAGCGAACTGTAGAGCACGTGCTTCTGCGCCAGAACATTGATGGCGGCCCCCACCGCCAATGCCGCAAAAAAGAAAAACAAAATTTGAATCATGACAGGGCCACCACCAGGCTGGTGATCAGGATGTTTGCCAGCGCGAGAGGCAGAAGGACTTTCCAGCCGAATTGCATCAGCTGGTCGTAGCGAATCCGGGGAACCGTCGCGCGGATCATGATGTAGGCGAAAATAAAGCAGAAGACTTTCGACACAAACCACACGGTGGGCAGGGCCATCTGCAGCCACCAGGGTCCGAACATCGGTCCGTTCCAGCCGCCAAGAAAGAGAATCGTTGCCAGCGACGACACGGTCACCATGTTGGCGTATTCGGCGAGAAAGAACATCGCGAACTTCATGCCGCTGTATTCGGTGTGCCAGCCGGCGACCAGTTCCTGTTCGGACTCGGCCAGGTCAAACGGTAACCGGTTAGTTTCCGCGACGGCGCTCACGACATAGACGACGAATGCGATGGGCTGAAGAAAAATGTTCCAGCGCGGAATGAACCCGAACCAGGTACCCTGCTGGCTGACGACCAGCTGCTGAAGGCTGAGCGTGTGCGCAATCATCAGTACGCCGACGACAGAGAGCGTCAGGCTCAATTCGTAACTGAGCATTTGAGCGGAGGCGCGCATCGCACCCATCAGCGGGTATTTCGAATTGGATGACCAGCCGCCGAGCACGATCCCATAAACGCCCAGTGAAGTGATCGCAAAGATGAACAGCAGGCTCACGCTGATGTCGGTCATCTTTAGATCGGGTCCGAACGGGATGACCGAAAACGACAGCAGGGCCGGAATCAGTGAAACGATCGGGGCCGCGTAGTACAGCAGGACATTTGCATTGGTGGGGACGACCTGTTCTTTGAGCAGGAATTTCAATCCGTCGGCCAGCGGCTGAAGCAGGCCGAACGGGCCGACACGATTCGGGCCGGGCCGCATCTGGACGAAGGCCATGACGCGGCGTTCCAGCAATGTCGTATACGCCAGAGCGGTCATGACGCCGCCGAAGATGGCGACCATCTTGGCCATCAGAATCAGAAACTCGCGGCTGGTGAGGTATTCGATCATCCGCGTTTGCGTAGCTCGTCGATGAGCGCCTCGACCTTCGGGACGTCGAGGTTCTCGTGGAATTCGCCATTCACCTGCATCGCTGGTGCGGTGGTGCAGGAGCCGAGGCATTCGAATTCGATTGCAGAAAACAGACCGTCCGATGTGACCTGCCCAAGATCCACGCCCAGCTTGCGTTTCACGCAAGCCTCAATTTCGTCGGAGCCTCGAAGCATGCAAGCCAGATTCGTGCAGATCAGGAAGTGATACTTGCCGGCGGGTTTCCGTCTCAGCAGGGTATAGAACGACATGGTCGATTCCACTTCCGAGGCGGACAAGTCGAGAATGGACGCGATGTACTCCATTGCTTCCATCGTGACGTACCCGTGCTCCTTTTGCGCGAGCAGCAGCATGGGAATTAATGCCGACCGTTTCTGCGGATAAATGGAAACCAGGTGCCGGAGGCGGGTTTCGTTTTCGGGAGAGAACATCAGCGATCCCACTCGAGAGCGCCCTTCTTCCAGACGTAGACATAGCCCGCAAGGATGGCCGCGATGAACGCCAGCATTTCAAAGAACCCGAACAGTTTCAGTTCGCGATAGACCACAGCCCAGGGAAACAGAAACACCGCCTCAATATCAAATAGAAGAAAAAGCATGGCGACCAGGTAGAACTTCACGGAGAAGCGGTCGCGTGCGGTTCCCACCGGCTGCATACCGCATTCGTAGGGAGTCAGTTTGGCGAGTGACGGCTTCCTCATACCGACGACGAAGGAGCCAATGACCGATACCGCAGCGAAGCCGCTGACCAGGACCAAAAAGATGAGTATGGGCGCCCAGCTTGATAGCATGAAATTCCGTGTAAGCAATTGCTGTGTCAATGATTTCGACGACGAACCAAATCAATGACTATAGTAACCCGCCGTCGGGACTGTCAACGGCAAAAACGGCTCGAACCAGGGACAGCAAACGCGTGTGTTACCATTTTGGACTTATGACAATTGAGATCCGGCTCAATGGCGAACCCCAGGCACTACCTGCGGATTTGACCGTCATTCAGCTGCTGGAGCATTTCGGTTTGCCGAAGGAACGCGTGGCGGTGGAGCGCAACCGCGCGATTGTTCCGCGGGCGAATTGGGAATCCGAATCCGTGAAATCCGGTGACGAAGTGGAAGTGGTGCACTTCGTCGGAGGCGGAGAAAAGGACGCTCTTCTTGTCATCGCGGGAAAGGCGTTTCAGTCGCGGCTGCTGGTTGGAACGGGAAAGTATCCGAGCCACGCGGTGATGAAGGAAGCCCACGAACGATCGGGCGCGGATATGGTGACTGTCGCCGTGCGCCGCATCGATTTGAAAGCCGCGAAGGGACAGTCGCTGCTCGACTACATCGACCGCTCCCGGATCATGATTCTGCCCAACACCGCGGCGTGTTACACGGCGGATGACGCGGTGCGCACAGCGCGGCTTGGGAGGGAGGCCGGGCTTTCCAATTGGGTGAAGCTCGAAGTCATTGGAGACGAGCAGACTCTGTTTCCCGACACGGCCGCGTTGATCGAGGCCACGAAGATTCTGGTGAAGGAAGGCTTCATTGTTCTTCCGTACACCAATGACGATTTGGTTGTCGCGCGCCGGCTGATCGATGCTGGAGCCTCCGCCATCATGCCGCTGGGTGCGCCAATCGGATCGGGCATGGGAATTCAGAATGTTCCTGCGATTCGAATTCTGCGCGAACGGATCACGGAAGTGCCGCTGATTGTGGATGCCGGCGTCGGCACTGCGTCGGACGCCGCGCTTGCCATGGAACTTGGCGCCGACGGCGTTCTGATGAATAGCGCTATTGCCGGTTCCGGCGACCCCGGCGCGATGGCCGAGGCGATGAAATACGCCGTGGCTGCCGGCCGCCTGGCATTCAAGGCCGGACGGATTCAGCGTCGGCTATATGCTTCCGCGTCGTCACCGCTGGATGGTTTGATCCGGTAAGAATCCCTCTCCCACAGGGAGAGGGTGCCGCCCATCAGCAGATGGACGGCGGGTGAGGGAATCAATTGCGGCCAATCCGGATTCCCTCATCCGGCGCTTCGCGCCACCTTCTCCCTGAGGGAGAAGGACATTTTTCATTCCGACTTATTCCGATTTCTCTGTTCGAAATCTTCCCGGCTGGGCGGGTGGATCGTCAAATCGACGATGAGCCACATCATCTTGGCGTATCGAATGAACCACGTGCCGAAAAGCGCTCCGACCAGAATCATTCCTGCCAGAGTCAGGTTGTCTGATTTCACTCCGACGATGTATTTGAGAACCGGCCAGGTTCCAAGGGCCGCTGCGGCTGTGACGGGATACGCAATAGCGTAGTGCGGCAGGTAGTAGCCGCTTTCACGCATGAAAAAGTATTTGCAGCTGGGGCATTGTTCGGGAGTATCCAGCAGGCTATTGAAGATTTTTCCCTGACCGCATACCGGACATTGAAGTGTGAGTATGCTTCGCAGCTTCCGAATTCTCATATACTACCTACTATGCCAGACAATAGTTTCGACGTCGTATCCATTGTGGACATGCCCGAAGTGCAGAACGCCATACAACAGTCCATGAAAGAAGTCCTGAATCGATTCGATTTGAAAAACACAAAATCCGGAATCGAACTCAACGCGAAGGATAACAAGCTGATCGTGACCAGTTCCGATGATTTCAAATTGAAGGCCGTTGTGGACGTGTTGCAACAGAAGCTGGCCAAGAGGCAGGTGCCTCTGAAAAACTTCACCTATGGAGTGATTCAACCTGCCGCCGGTTCTTCTTCCCGGCAGGAGATCACGATTCAGTCCGGCATTCCGATCGAAAAATCCAAAGACATTGTCCGGTCCATCAAGGACAGTAAAGTCAAGGCGCAGGCTTCCATTCAGGGAGATCTGGTGCGCATCAGCAGCAAGAGCCGCGACGTATTGCAGGAAGTGATGCAGTTGCTGAAGAAGTCGGATTTTGGCGTGGAGCTGCAGTTCACCAATTTCCGGACATTTTGAGGCTTATTTCAGCTTCGCTTCAAATATGCGATTGAGCGGTGTTTGTGTGGCCCGTCGGAATTTCTTGAGTCCGCCTGCTTCCACCACTTTTTTCAACTCATCGTCAGAAGCAACGGTGCCCAGAGCCATGGGGCCGGTAGTCAGTGCGTTGGGAGTACAGCAGAGAACCGAGGCGCCGGTATAGACGCGTCCAACCGGATTGAAGTTTTCCTCCGCGGTTTTCCCGGCCATGGGTTCGACGATCATCACACTCCCATCCGGTTTCATGGTTTCCGCGGCTCGTTTGCATGCAGCCACCGGATCCCCCATGTCATGAAGGCAGTCGAAGAATGCGACGAGGTCATAGCGCTTGTCCGGAAACTCGGAAGACGATGCCACTTCAAAATGACAGTGGTCCGAGACTCCGGCTTCGCGCGACGCGATTTTCGCCACTTCGACCGACGGCGGATGAAAATCGAAACCAAAAAATGTGGAGTTCGGAAAGGCGGCGGCCATCAGAATTGTGGAGGCGCCGTGGCCGCAGCCGACATCGGCTGCTACCGCGCCCTTATTCAGCTTGTCGATTATTCCGCCGATCGCCGGCAGCCAGTTGCTCACCAGGTTGCCGACGTAGGACGGCCGGAAAAAACGTTCTGTTCCATGGAACAAATCGGGATGGTGTTCACCCCAGGCCATGCCCTGTCCCGATCTGAAATTTTCCGCGATGCGATCCTGAGCGCGTGCCATGGCGCCGGCGACCTGAAATCCTCCCGCGACGAAAAACGGACTCTCGTCATCCGCCAGCGCCGCCGCCTGCTCGGGTGAAAGCGAATACTTTTTTGTTTTGGGATCGTATT
>Ga0209488_10000983_pt1 | contig 24174 bp, 18 predicted proteins | sample Rivendell_Oct201_8_FD_188349 | JGI IMG/M metagenome (GOLD analysis project Ga0209488, IMG submission 188349) | Vadose zone soil microbial communities from the Eel River Critical Zone Observatory, Northern California, USA -... | ecosystem: Environmental > Terrestrial > Soil > Vadose zone >...
CATGCCGCCGAGCTGATCGCGCCGCCATGGCCGGGTCCATATCTGCTGGAACCTGGCCAGGCGCAGCAGCGCCGTGTCGAGCAGCATCAGGATGCGCGTCTGGTCCGGATCGGCCGGCTCCGCCGTGCGCAGGTACGCGGCCGCCGCCAGGGCGGTGAACGTCCAGCCGAGGCTGCCATCGACGAACTGCCCCGGATGCTGCGCCGGATCGAGGCCGGTGCGGGCGACGGCGATCTCGCTGTCCGCCCAGCCCGAACCATGCGACACCGCCGCCAGCAGATCGAGCACCGCGCGTGCCGCCTCCCGGCTCGCCGGCTGGCCTGTGGCCAGCGCGTGCTCGACGAGGAACTGCGCTGCTCCGGCCCCCTCGGCGCCGCCGTCGAACAACCGGTCGCGGCGCGGCGCCAGGAATTCCGGGGTGAAGTACGCCGGGATACCGCCGGCGCCGCCCTGGTTGGCGTGCAGGAAGGGCACCAGTTCGTTGGCCTGCTCGAGCAGACGGTCGTGCTCCACGGGCAGCTCTTCGGCGAGGCGCAGAAGCCAACAACCGGTCGTGCCGGCGTCGAGCAGGCGATAGTCGCCGCCCGGACTCGGCTCCGAACGGAACAGCTGCTGGGCCGGCGCTGCCACGATGCGTCCCGGCGGCATCGGGCCTGGGCGAGGTGCGAGCAACAGCGTGCGCACGAGTTTCTCCGCTTCGTCATGGCCGGTGTTGCCGGCCGCGGGGATCTGGCGCAGCAGCGTCCAGGCAGCGCCGAGTGACGAACGATCCCAGGTCAATGGACAACTGGTCATTTCGCCGGGCGCAGGTTCGCCGGTGGCGTCGTCCAGCAGGGTGATCTGGGTGCCGCCGACCTGCACGGTCCGCATGCTGGCAGCAACCGCAGTGCGCCACCGCGCGGCCAGCTGCAACAGCGAATCGGACGAGGGCCAAGCGGTCGCGCGCAGCCATGGCGCCGCCATGCCGGAGAACAGCATCGCCACGGTCTGGTCGAAGGTGCCGGCGTCGGCGGCGGCGAACGGGATCAGCAGGTGACCGAACTCGAGCGTCTCGCCCTGGAGTTCCCTGCCGATGCGGCGCTGTTCCTGGCCGTGGTCGGTCAGTTCGTCCAGCGTGCGGGCGCCATCGCGCCGGTGGGTGATGGCGAAGCAGCCATGACGCAGGCGGCGCAGATCAGGATCGACCCGCAGACCCTGTGGCATGCGCCGATGGCGATCGCTCAGGGATTCTGCGGTCGGCGCCAGCGCCAACCCGGCGGTGCCGGCCCGGAGGAAAGCCAACGGCAGGTGGAAGTCCTGGTCGGCAGCCAGGGAGTCGTTGCCGGGATGAAGATGCGGCGTCCAGCATTCTTCGACCTGCTCCGCGGCAACCAGCTGGTAGTCGATCGCGAGCTCACGCACGCGCGAGCGCAGGCCGATGCTGTCGCGCACGTTCACCTTCAGACCGGCCGGGTCGGCAACGAGGTCGAGCGAGATCTGGTGGCTGCCGTGCGGCTTGCACTGCAGACGGATGCCATGCTCGGTGCGTTCGAAGGCCACGAACGGCTGGGACTGGTTCCAACCCTGCTCCTCGTCGAGTGCGAGTCGGACGCCCGTCGTGCGTGCCACCTGGGTCGCCTTGCCGGAGCCGTCCGTCGCCAGGATCGACAGTTCGTAGGTCCTGCCGGGAGTCGGTTCGATGCGCGCGGCGATGCTTCCTGCCGACAGCTCGGTGGCCGGGGTTGGCACCGGCACCGTCGCTGCGCAGGCGGCCACGATGGCGCACAGGAAGGGCAGGCAGTCGCGCATGCAGGAGCGGCCCGGAACGCAAAGAGGCGGGCGTCGCCGCCCGCCTCTTCTCGCAGTCCTCGACACCACTGTCAACGAGTGGTGCAGTCACCTCGCGCTACAGGGTGATCTGGAACATGATCTGCAGGATGTGGTTCTTCTGATCGGTACCCACCGACAGATTGCGATCCTGGTAGGTGTAGTTGAACTGCGTCTTGCAGGCATGGCCATGGTAGAAGGCGTTCACGCCGGCGGTCAGTTCGGTGACGTCTTCGTTGGCGAACAGACCGCCCTGGCTGCCCTGCGGGCCCATGACGTTGAGGACGGTCGAGGTGTTGTCGGCCGAAATCATGGAGATGCGGCCGACCAGGCCCCACTGCATCTCGCTGTCGCCGGACTTGGGCAGCGTGTAGGAGCCCTGCACGTACCAGCCGGTGCTGGTCTCCGTGGGCGCCGTGCCGAACGGAGCTGCGCCACTGCCGTTGTCGCTGCGGGAGAAGAACTCGCCCAGCAGGGCCAGGTGGTTGACCTTCCACTCGGTGTTGACGTTCCAGGAGACGGTCTGGATGGTCGCCGTGCTGACGCCAGAGCCGAGGACGCCGGTGACGCGGTCGTCGTTGCCGATGAAGACGCCGCCACCGATGGTGCCCATTGCGTTCTCGGTGCCGGCCAGGTCACCCTGGGTCAACGCCTCGTTGTCCTTGCCCCCGGTCATGTCGCCCATGAGGTCGTAGGAGACGTTGCCCACCCAGTCGAGGGAGCTGCCGCTGTTGCTGGTCTCCTCGCCCGAATCGATGATGAGGCGCGTGGAGCCGGCGGAGACGTCGTTGTTCTGGATGCCGAAGTTCCAGCGCAACCGGTTCTCCATGTGGCCGCCGTGGATCCACGCGCCCCGGCCGCGGGTGTCGGTGAAGGTTCGGGTGGCCAACGACCGCTCGGCCAGTTCCAGACCGCTCGAGGTGCCGGTGGTCTCCAGGCCGAAGAACGTGCGCGACTGGCCGAGGCGAACGCCAAGACGGTTGTTGTCGTCCTTGATGAAGTTCCACTGCGCCCACATGTCGCGCAGCGGCGTGCCCTGGGTGTCGACCCAGTCGAGGGCCAGCTTGTAGGTCAGGTTCTTGTTGTAGACGTTGCCGGTCATCGTGGTTTCGATGCGCCGGATCCGGAAGGTCTGGAGATCCTCGGTGTTGTCGAAGACGGCGTACGTCCACTGCGTCTGGGCGTAGGTCTTGAGGTTCAGTCTGAACTCGTCGCCACCATCGAAGGTGATCCCGGAGCCGGGTTTGAAGGAAACGCCACCGCTGCCGCCTTGGTAGAGGGTCGGGTTCTTCTTGTCATCGTCGCCGCCACCGTTGGCCAGCGCGATCGAAGCAGACACTGCCATGGCCAACAGGCCGTAACCAGTCGACTTGGTCATGATCTCTGAGTTCTCCTCCCGAGATGGGATGCATTTGGGTCAAGCCGGCACTGAGGCGATGGACATGAAAAGTGCTCTGGCCATCGCTTCAGGGTCGGCAACTTGGGGGCGGAGCCTAGAGTCGATGCCGGCAGCCGGTCTAGGAGTAACCTGCACTTTTTTTTCGCGCAGCCGAACCTTTGTTAGGGTGTGGACGGAAACGCCGTCATCGGCAGACCCCCTGGAATAGCAGCAGCTTGCGTTGTGGAAAACACCCCACAGTGCGCCTGGGGGAAGGGTTCGCCCCGGATCTTGACCGAGGCTTTTCGTCTTGGTTTGCGTCCTTTCACCGCCCCCTTAGACTGCGGGCAGCTCGGCAGCCGCACCAACGGCGAGCTCGAGAAGAAGGCCCAGATCCATGGTCGCCGAAGTCCGCCGCACGGCCTGCAGTCGCGATTGCCCGGATGCCTGCTCGATCCTGGCGACGGTGGCGCACGGGCGGGTGACCGCCCTCGAAGGGGATCCGGACCACCCGGTGACCAGGGGCTTCCTGTGCTTTCGCACCAGCCGGTTCCTCGAGGTGCAGAATGGCGATGCGCGGCTGACGACGCCGTTGCTGCGCAAGGGCGGCACCCTGGTACCGGTCGGTTGGGACGAAGCGCTCGGGGTCGCTGCCGATCGTTTGCGGAGCATCAGGGCCGAATCCGGCCCGGCAGCGGTATTCCATTACCGGTCCGGTGGCTCGCTGGGGATATTGAAGCACCTGACCGACCGGTTCTTCGACCTGTTAGGCCCTTGTACGGGAAAGATCGGTGACATATGCTCGGGAGCGGGCGAGGCTGCGCAGGTCGAGGACTTCGGCGTCAGCGACAGCAACGACCTGTTCGACCTGAGGAACAGCCGCAATATCCTCCTGTGGGGCAAGAACCCGGTCGTCAGCAGCGTGCACCTGATACCGCTGCTCAAAGAGCGGCGCGCCGCCGGCGGTCGCGTGGTGTTGATCGATCCCGTACGCCATCAGTCGGTGCACCACGCCGACCATGTGCTGCAGCCGGCACCGGGTTCGGATTTCGAATTGGTGATGGCCATCGTTCGGCGGTTGTTCGAATCGGGACGGATCGACCCGCGGGCCGGCGAGTTCTGTGACAACCTGCCGGCCTTCCGGGCCATGGCGATGCAGCAGACCATCGCCCAATGGACCGAGCGGACCGGATTGGCGGCCGCCGACGTCGGCTTCCTCGCCGACTGCCTCGCCGACGGCCCGACCGCGATCCTGGTCGGTTGGGGCATGCAGCGGCGCCAGCGCGGCGGCGCGATCGTTCGCGCCCTCGACGCTTTGTGCGCGGTGAGCGGCAACCTGTTCCGCGCCGGCGGCGGCTGTTCGTTCTATTTCAAGCGCCGCCGGGCCTTCTCCCCGTTCGGAGCCGCGGTCCTTCATCCGCGGTCGATCCGCGAGCCGCTGCTGGGCAAGGATCTGCTGGCAGCGACCGATCCGCCGGTCCGCTGTATGTGGGTCACTGCCGGTAATCCGGTGGCGATGTTGCCGGACTCGGCGGCGGTGGCGCGCGCCATGGAGCAGATCGAGTTCGTGGTGGTGGCGGATTGCCTGCTGACCGACACCGCCGCCCGTGCCCACCTGGTCCTGCCGGTGCCGACGCTGCTCGAAGACGACGATCTGCTGGGCAGCTACGGCCATCATTGGTTGGCGGAATCGCGCCCTGCCATTGCACCACCTGCAGACGTGCGTCACGAAGTGCACATCTTCCAGGATCTGGCGCGGCGGCTCGGGCTGTCCGCCTATCCGCAGTCGTCGATCGACGACCTCAAGCGGTACGCGCTGCGCGAAGTCGCGGGTCGCGGTGCCGGTCTCGAGGCGCTGCGGCAGAGGGGTCACCTGCGCAGTCCCCTGGCCGGCCCGTTGCTGTTTCCGGACGGTCGGGTGCAGACCCCTTCGGGAAAGGTCCGGCTGCTCGCCGAGGCGCCAGCGCCGGTGCAGGTCAGCGCTCCCGCGGCGCAGCCGGGCTCGAGCCGGCCGCTGTGGCTGTTCAGCAATTCGACCGCCAGGAGCCAGGCGTCGGTATGGGCCGGCAAGGGTCTGGGCGCGCACACCTGGGTCCTGGTGCATCCGGACGCGGTACCCGGCCTGCATGCGGGCCAGGAAGTCCTGGTCGAGAGTCCGCAGGCGAGCATGGTGGCCGAACTGCGGTTCGACAGCGAGCAGCGGCCCGACGTCGCCATCATGCCCAAGGGCGGCCACCACGACCGCGGCCATTCCGCCAACGTGTTGATCGCCGCCCGGGCCACCGATCTCGGGCTCGGTGCTGCCTACCTCGACTGTCTGGTGAGGATCCGCCCACGGTGAAGCGCCTCACCGGAACGCATGTCTATTCGCATGTGAAGTGCCCGCGGCTCGCGGCGCTGGACCTGCACCTCGACCGCAGCGAACGCCGGCCGATGAGTCCCTGGGACGAGTTCGCCGCCCGGCGGGGCCGCGAGTTCGAGGCGCAGTTCGTCGCCACGCTGCCAGCGGTGCGCCCGCAACATCCCGAACGTGATTTCGCCGCCGGGCTCGCCGCCACGCTGCTGCTGCTGCGCGACGGCGTGCCGTGGATCCATCAGGCCGTACTGCAGCACGGTGATCGCCTCGGTCTGCCGGACCTGCTGCGCCGGATTCCCGGCGCCTCGGCGCTCGGCGAGCACCACTACGAAGTGCTCGACGTCAAGACCTCGGGCCGCGCGCGCGCCGACCAGATCCTGCAGGTGGTGTTCTATTCGCGCCTGCTGGCCGAGCTGCAGGGGCGCCTGCCGGAGCACGGTGCCCTGGTGCTCAAGGACGGCCGCGAGGAACGGTTCGCCATCGCCGATTTCGCCGCCCTCGGTGCCGGCGTGGAGGACGCCCTGCGGCGGCTGCAGCAGGATCCGCAGCAGGCGCGGCCGTTCCTGCAACACCACTGCGAGAGCTGCCATTGGCATGACCACTGCCTGCCGGCGATGACGGCGGCCGACGACCTGTCGCTGGTGCAGGGCATGAGCCGCGGCGCCCGCGCCATCCTGGAGTCGGTCGGGTGCCGCACCGTGGCCGAGCTGGCGGACTTCGCGCCCGAGGGCGCGCGGGCGCGCGGCAACCTCGACCCGACGCTGCTGCGGCGGCTGCGCAAGGCGGCGCAGGCGCGGTTGCTCGGCCGGCCGTTGGTCGAGTCGCGGCCGCGCAGCCAGCCGCTGGCGCCGGCGGTGCTGGTGCACCTGCTGACCGATCCGTTCGCCGATCGGGTGCTGCTGATCGGCCTGCTGTCGCCGGCGACCGCGGATGGTGCCTTCGGCTACGTCTGTCCGCCGGATCGCGATGCGGAGTGGCGCGCGTTCCAGCGGCTGTTGGCGGAAGTGCCCGACGCGGCGGCGCTGCTGCACTTCGGGTCGGCGCTGCCGCAGTGGTACGAGGAGCAGGCGTTCGTGCGCGAGGCGGATCTCGGCATGTCGGTGCGGTTCGTCGATCTGCAGCGGCGGCTGCGCGGTGCGGCGCTCTATCCTGGTCCGGTGCAGGTGCTGGCCGACTTCGTACGCCATGGGCTCGGGCGCGATCCGCACCGCTTCGGTCACGCGGGTGCTGCGGCGATGTGGGTCGACCAGCCGGATGGCGAGCAGCGGCTCGCCGAGAAGGCGCGCGGCGACCTGGCGGATCTCGCGGCCCTGACGCAGCAGATCCTCGGCGCGCAACCGGCGAGCGACGGGCTGGTCGTCGATGCTTAGCCTCGAGCAACGCGTGCTGCGCTTCCTCGTCCGCGAGGAGGACGACGAGCGGCGGGCGCTGCGCGAACTGCTGGCGCAGCCGGTGGAGGTGCGCGTGCTCGAGGGCGACTGCATCCAGGGCGCGCGCTTCCGCGGCGGCGACGGCGGCGCCCTGGTGTTCGAGGTCGCCGACAACCCGTCCAAGTTCCGCGCCGGCGACACGCTCGCCGTCGGCGACGGCCACGATCTCGAGGACACGGTGCCGCTGGTCTACGGCGGCTACGACGCGCGCGCCGGGCTGTTGCGGCTCGAACGCGATCCGTACGCGCGCGAAGTCGAACTGCCGCTCGCGGCCGGTCAGGTGTACGTGCTCGACAAGCGGCCGCTCGGGTTGCAGGGCCGGTTGCGCGACGTGGTGCGCGCGGCGTTCGCCGAGCCGAAGCTGCGCACGCTACTCGACGGCCAACAGCCGCTGCGCCGCGACGCCGGCCGCTACCAGCGGGCGCTGCTGCGGCTCGCCGACGCCGGCCTCAATCCGGCGCAGATCGAGGCCGGTGCCGCGGCGATCGCCACCGAGAGCCTGGCGCTGGTGCAGGGGCCGCCGGGCACCGGCAAGACCAGGTTGCTGGCGCAGGTGACCGCGGCGCTGTGTGCATCCGGGTGCCGCATCGCCCTGTGCGCGTTCACGCATCGGGCGGTCGACAACGCGCTGCTGGCGATCCGGCGGGCGGCCCCGGGCCTGTCGTTGGTCAAGGTCGGCACCGCCGGTGGCGACAACCGGGACGAACTGCGTCAGGCGGGCGTGCAGTTGCTCGATCCGCGGCGCGCGCGCGTGCCGGAGCGGCACGCGCTGGTGGCCGGCACCTGCTTCCAGTTGGCCAAGCTCGGCGACAAGGAGCGCTTCCACTACACGGTGTTCGACGAGGCGGGCCAGCTGCCGATCCCGCACGCGCTGGCCGGGATGCTGCGCGCGCAGCGCTGGCTGCTGTTCGGCGACCACCTGCAGCTGCCGCCGGTGATCAGCGCCGACCACGCCGACCGCGAAGTCTGCACGTCGATCTTCGAGCATCTGCACCGGCACTATGGTTCCGCGCTGCTCGACACCACCTACCGCATGAACGACGGCGTCTGCCGGGTGGTCAGCGACACCTTCTACGGCGGCCAGGTCCGCTCGGCCGAACTCGCGGCCGGGCGCCGGCTGCCGTTCCGGCCCGGTGGGCGACTCGACCTCGTGCTCGATCCACGGCAGCCGGTGGTGTGGCTGCGGATCGACCACCGGCAGCCCGGCCAGCGTTCGACCGAGGAGGCCAACGCCGTGGCCGACGTGGTCGAGGATCTGCTGCGGCAGCACGGCATCCCGGCGCGCGAGGTCGCAGTGATCGCGCCGTTCCGCGCGCAGGTGCGGCTGATCCGTCACACGCTGCAGCAGCGCAACCTGCCCGACGAACACCAGCTGGTGGTCGACACCGTCGAACGGATCCAGGGGCAGGAGCGCGAGGCCATCGTGCTGTCGCTGACGGTCGGCGACCCCGAGGGCCTCGCCGGCCGGCAGCAGTTCTTCCTGTCCACCAACCGGCTCAACGTCGCCTTGTCACGCGCGCGGACCAAGGCGGTGATCGTCGGCAGCGGCCATCTGCTCGACCATCTGCCGAAGTCGGTGGCCAGTCTGCTGGCGCTGGCGCGCCTGCGCCGGCTGCTCGATGCGAGCCCGGTGGTCGCCGGCACGGCGCTCTACTGTGGCGGCGCGGGGCAGGATCAGCCGATGGCGCCCAGCAGCAGATAGACGCCGAACATCGCGACGCCGAGCAGCACCCCGAGGACCAGGACTCGCCGCCAGTAGCGCGTGGGGGTCGGCATGGCGTTCAGTTCGCGGCCGCGACGAGCCGGCGGAACTCGTCTTCGTCGAGGATGCGCAGGCCGAGCTTCTGCGCCTGCTCCAGCTTGCTGCCGCCGGCGGTGCCGGCGACGACGTCGGTGACCTGCTTGCTGACCGAGCTGGCGGTCTTGCCGCCGAGCTGCTCGATCCGCAGCCGGGCCTCGTCGCGGCTCATCGACTGCAGGCCACCGGTGAACACGAACACGCGACCCTCGAGCGCGCCGCCTTGGCTCCTGGCCGCGTCCTGCACCTGCACGCCGGCGGCGGCGATCGCGGTCAGGAACAGCTGGTTCTGCGGCAGGGCGAAGAAGTGCACGACCGACCGGGCGACCTCGTCGCCGACGCCGTCGACTGCCATCAGCTGCTCGGCGGTGGCCGAGCGCAGAGCCGGCAGCGAGCCGAAGTGCGCGGCCAGATCCCTGGCGGTCTGCTCGCCGACGTGACGGATGCCGATCGCGTACAGGAAGCGCGGCAGCGGCGGGGTCTTGGCCGCCTCGATCTGCGCCGCCAGGTGGTCGAAGCTGCGTTCGCCCCAGCGGTCGAGCTGCAGCACCTGCGCGCGCTGCTGGCGCAGCGTGAACACGTCCTCGACGGCGCGCAGCAGGCCGGCGGCGTGCAACTGCTCGACCTGTTTGGGCCCGAGCCCCTCGATGTCGAGCGCGCGGCGCGAGGCGAGGTGCACGACGCGGCCGATCAGCTGGTCGGCACAGTCGAGGTTGACGCAGTGCAGGAACTTGCCGTCGGCCTCGAGCGCGCCGCCGCAGGTCGGGCAGTGCGTCGGCGGCAGTTTCGCCGTGCTGCCCGGCGCCCGGCGTTCGGGCAGCACGCGCACGATCTCGGGGATCACGTCACCGGCGCGCTGGATCTCGACCTCGTCGCCCTCGCGCACGTCGCGTTCGGCCAGCAGGCCCCAGTTGTGCAGCGAGGCATTGCGCACGGTCACGCCCGCCAGTTCGACCGGCTCGAGGTGCGCGACCGGAGTCACCGCGCCGGTGCGGCCGACCTGCGCGCCGATCGCCAGCACCCTGGTGACCGCCACCGACGGCGCGAACTTGTAGGCCAGCGCCCAGCGCGGGGTGCGCGCGGTGCGGCCGAGCCGGTTCTGCAGCTCGATCCGGTCCAGCTTGGCGACCACGCCGTCGAGTTCGTACTGCAGCTCGCCGCGCCGTTGCTCCAGCTGGTCGCGGAACGCCAGCACCGCCGCGGCGCCCTCGACCACCGCGAACGGCTCGGCCAGCAGGAAGCCCCAGCGCTGCAGCGTGCCGCGGAACTCCTGGTGCGTCGTCCAGCGGCTGCCGTCGCAGTGGCCGACGGCGAAGGCGATGAAGTCCATCGGCCGGGCGGCGACGGCGCGCGGGTCGAGCAGCTTCAGCGTTCCGGCCACGGTGTTGCGCGCGTTGCGGAACTGGGTCTCGGCCGAAGTCGCGCTGCCGGCCTGCAGGGCGGCGAACTCCGCCTTGCGCATGATCACCTCGCCGCGCAGTTCGATGCGCGCCGGGAACGGCCCGTCGCCGAGCAGGCGCAGCGGCAGGCTGCGCACGGTGCGCAGGTTGGCGGTCAGGTCCTCGCCCTGTTCGCCATCGCCACGGCTCAGGCCGCGCACCAGCACGCCGTGCTCGTACAGCAGGTTGGCGCTGACGCCGTCGAGCTTGGGCTCGCAGGCCCAGGCCAGCGTCGCGTCGTCGGCGAGTTCCAGCTGCCGCCGCGCGCGCGCCTCGAACTCTGTGACCTCCTCGGCGCGCATCAGCGACTCGATGCTGAGCATCGGCATCAGGTGCCGGCCGGTCGGCAGGCTCTTGCCCTTCGGCAACGGCGCACCGACGCGCTGCGTCGGCGAGTCCGGCGTCAGCAGTTCCGGGTGCTCTCTCTCGAGCTGCCGCAACTCGGCGTACAGGCGGTCGTACTCCGCGTCCGACAGGTCGGGCCGGCCGAGGTTGTAGTATTGGTGGTCGGCGGTGCGGATCCGGGCGCGCAACGCGGCGATGCGCTGGTCGACGGTCACGCTGCGATGCTAGCGACGGTGGCGCCGGGTTCGACCCTGGCGCCGCTTTGGCTCGCCGGGTCGCCTTCAGAACGGGACCTGGTCATCGGCAGCGTCGCCGGTCGCGGTCGCCTGCGGCTTCCGGCCCTTGCCGCCACCGCCCTGCGGCCGCGGCTTCGGCGCCGGCTCCTGGGCACCCGATCCCTGGGCACCCGGCACCGGCTTGAAGCCGTCGTACGGCACCTCGTTGCGGCGCACGACCTCGCCGCTCGGGTTGGCGTACTCGACCGGGCGCACCTCGACCAGCGCCTGCCGGCCCTCGAGGTCACTGGGCTCCACGGTCACGCGGCCCTGGGCCGGCAGCCCGAGGGCGTGGAACACCTGTCTGGCCCTGGCCCGGCCGCGGACGCTGAACACCAGGCTGTCCCAGGCCGCCTGCTTGCCCACGTGCTGGCCCTCGGCCACCACCAGGCGTAGCGACCAGCGTTCGTCGCCAGCACGGGTGGTGCCGGGACGGACCTCGCCGACGCGACAGAGGTAGGTGCCGGGCGGAACGGTGATGAAGTCGGACACGTGGTCGACGGCATCGAAGTCGATCTCCATGGGTGTTGGCCTTTCGTTTTCTTTCTGCTTCCATCTTCTCTGTGTCCAGGAAAACGCAGCGGTGACGCCGGCCGAGCAGATTCCTGCGCGCCCGATGCACGAGCCGCGCCGCTACCTGGCGCTGGCCCGGCAGCACTACGAGAATTTTCCGGTCGGCTCGTTCCTGCTGCCGGCGGCGGCGCGGCGGCACCTGCGGCGCATCTACGCCTTTGCCCGCACCGCCGACGACCTCGCCGACGAATTGCGGGACGGCGCGGCGCTGCGCGACTTCCGCGCCGACTTCCTGGCGCACCAGGCGGGCCTCCGCGACGACGTGCCGCTGTTCGTCGACCTGGGCGCCACGATCCGCGACTGCGATCTGCCGGTCGTGCTGTTCACCGACCTGCTCGATGCGTTCGCGCAGGACCTCGTGGTGCAGCGCTACGATCTGCCCGGTCTGCTCGACTACTGCCGCCGCTCCGCCGATCCGATCGGCCGGCTGGTGCTGCGCGTGTGCGGCCACCGCGATCCCGGGCTCGACCAGCTGTCGGATCGCGTCTGCACGGCGCTGCAGCTGCTCAACCATCTGCAGGACCTCGGTGCCGACCGGCGGCAACGCGACCGCATCTACTTCCCGCGCGAAGACCTGCTGCGCTTTCACGTGCGCGAGGACGACCTGCTGGCGCCGGCGGCGAACGCGGCAGTGCGGGCGCTGGTGCGGCACTGGGCCCAGCGGCTCGGCGCCGACTTTGCCGCCGGTTGGCAGCTGACGCACGCGGTGCGCGGCCGGCTGCGCTGGGAACTGCGCGCCGTCCTGCGCGGCGCCGCGGCGGTGCTGGCGCGCATCGCCGCGGTTTCGGGTGACGTGCTCGGCGGTCGCGTGCGGCTCGGCCGCTGGCAACGGCTGCGCTGCCTGCTGTTCGCGCTGAGCCCGCGGCCGCCGCGCAACTTCGCCGGAGCGCTGCCGTGACCGCGCCGGCCGCCGCCGTCGCTTCGCCCGAGGCCATCGCCGCGCGCTCGGGCTCGAACTTCCTGATCGGCTTCCGCTTCCTGCCGGCCGAGCGGCGCACCGCGCTGACCGCGATCTATGCGTTCTGCCGCGTGGTCGACGACGCGGTCGACGACAGTGCCGGGCCGCAGCAGGCGCGCGAGCAGCTGGAGTTCTGGCGCGCGGAACTCGCGGCGGCGGTTGCCGGGGCGCCGGCCACCGCGATCGGTCGTGGGCTGCAGCAGGCGATCGCCCGCTTCGGCGTCGATCCGGCGCGGCTTCACGAAGTGGTGGCGGGCGTCGCGGCCGACCTGTCGCCGCCCGAGTACCCGGATCTCGCGGCGCTCGAAGCCTACTGCCACGGCGTCGCTTCGGCGGTCGGTCTCGCCTGCCTGCCGGTGCTCGGCGCGGCCGGCAGCGATGCCGAGTGCTATGCCGAGCGCCTGGGCAAGGCGCTGCAGCTGACCAACATCCTGCGCGACCTCGCGGCCGATGCCGCGCAAGGTCGGGTCTACGTGCCACGCGACTGGCTGCGCGCCTGCGGGGTCGAGCCGCAGTGGTTGTCGGGCCGCGGGCCGGACGCGGCCTATGCGGCCGCGGGCCCGGTGCAGCAGTTGTGCACGCGGCTCGACGCTGCGGCGGCGGCGCACTTCGCCGCCGCGGCGGCGGCGCTGCGACGGTTGCCGGTGCGCGCCCGGCGCGGTCTGGTGCCCGCGCGCATCATGGCGGCGGTGTACGCCGACCTGCTGCTGCGGTTGCGCCGGCGCGGCGGCGAGCTGCGGCGTGGCCGCGTGCGCGTGCCCAAGGCGAAGAAGCTGTGGCTCGCGGTGCTGGTGCTGGCCGGAGCCAAGGCTTGACCGCGCCGGCGCGCGCGTTCGTGCTGGGTGGTGGGGTCGCCGGCCTTTGCGCGGCGTTCGGCCTGCGCGATCGCGGCCTGCAGGTCCGTCTGCTCGAAGCCCACGGCTGGCTCGGCGGCCGGGTCTGCTCGTTCCGCGACCGTCGCACCGGGGTGCTGTTCGACAACGGGCCGCACGTGCTGCTCGGCTGCTACCGGGCGATGCGCGCGCTGCTGGCACGCCTGCACAGCGAACACCGGTTCGCGGTCGGCAACGGCCTGCGCGTCGCCTACCGCTGCGCCGGCGGCCGCAGTGCGCGACTGCGGCTGCCGGGCCTGCCGGTGCCGCTGGCGTTGCCGCCGGCCCTGCTGCTGCTGCCGCTCGGAGCCGGTGGCCGGCTGCGGGCGCTGTGGGGACTGTGGTCGGCCCTGCGCGGCGCGCCGCCGTCGTGGACGTTGCAGCAGTGGATCGACCGCAAGGGCCAGCGCGGCGCGCCCGCGGCGTTCTTCTGGACGCCGCTGTGCCGCGCGATCATGAACGTCGAACCGGCCGCGGCCTCGGCGGCGCTGTTCCTGCGCACGCTGCGCGCGGCGTTCGGCGGGCGCGCCGCGGCCGGCGCGTTGTGGGCGCCGGTGCAACCGTGGGGCGAACTGGTCGGGGCCGCGGCCGAACGCCAGCTGCAGCAGGAAGGCATCGCCGTGCACAAGGGCGCCCGCATCACCGGCCTGGTCCTGGACGGCGGGCTGGTGACCGCGCTGCGGCTCGGCGACGGCACGGCGATCACGGTCACTGCCGCCGACACGGTGGTGTCGGCGCTGCCGTGGCACGCGCTGGCGCCGCTGCTCGATCCGCCGGCGCCGCCGTTCGCACGGTTGCAGCCGTCGCCGCTGGTCACGATCCACTTCGAGCTCGCTGGCGGTGCGGTGCCGCCGCCGGACGACGGGCCGCTCGTGGTGCTGGTCGACGGCGAGCCGTTCCATTTCCTCTACCGCACGCCGGGTGCGCCGCCGGGCCGGTTCGCGCTGCTGGCCGGCGGCAACCGTGCGCTCGACGGCCTGCCGGTGCTCGAGATCGAACGGCTGGCGCGCGCCCAGCTCGTGCGCTACTACCCGCAGTTCGACAGCGCGGTGCCGGCCGGCACGCGGGTGGCCAAGGAGGCGCGCGCCACGTTCATCGCCGCGCCGGCGGCGTTGGCGGCGCGGCCACGGCCGGGTCGTCTGCCGGGCGGGCCGCGCAATCTGCTGGTCTGCGGCGACTGGACCGACTGCGGCCTGCCGGCGACGCTCGAAGGTGCGGCGCGTTCGGCGGAGCTGCTGCTCGCGGGGATCGCGCCGGCGCCGCCGCTGCGGTGAGCCGCAGCCCGGCGCGCGCCGACGTTCACGCCAGTGCTTCGGCGATCATCTTCATCATCCGCTGCAACAGCTCGCGCAGGCGCCGCCGTTCACCTTCGATCTCCTTGACCGTGGTGACCAGTTGCTCGAGGTTGTCGATGTGCTCCAGCGCCGGCATCGGCAGGCGGGGGATCGGCGTGCCGCGCGACGACGAGTCGACCTGGCGCAGCACGCGTGGCGCTGCGGCCGCTGCCGATGCGGTCGCCTTCGCCAGCTTCTTGCTGCCGCGCGGCGCCGTCGGTACCAGGCCGAGGAACGCCTTGGCGCGGCCGTAGAGGATCGGCGGCACGTTGAGCCCCCTGGCCACGGCCCTGGCTTTCACCTCGGCGTAGGCGATCTTCGGCTCCTGGCGCAGCAGGTCGGTGGTGAACTCGAACGCCGGGCTGGACTTCTTCTGCGGCCGCACGAGATCAGGGCGGGTGTCGATCGCCACGGCGGTGGCTTCGGCTTCGGCGTCGCTGGTCGCTGCCGGCGCCGACTCGGCAACCGCGGTCGGCGCCGCGGGTGCGGCTGCCGCCGGCCAGTTCGGCCGCGCTTCCTGTCTGAGCGGTGCGGCCGGGATGCCGAGCTGCAGCTTGGCCCGTCCGTACAGGATCGGCGGCACGGTCATTCCGAGTTCCTGCGCCGTGCGCCTGATGTCGGCATAGGTGAGCGTGGGATTGCTGCGAAGCTGTTCGAGCACATACTCCATTGCGGAGCTGAAGGAGGGGGCTGGCGCCATGATCATGTCGTGGTGGACGTTGCCTGCGCCGCCTGCACAGGCATAGGGTCAATGAAAGGGGCCGGCCCAGCGTGGGCGACCGGATGCGCGGATTAGACTGTGCCATCGGGTCGCTGGCAATCAGCGAAATCCTGTATTCCGGCCGCCCGGTGCCAAGGCCGTTTCCGGCCGCGGCAGCGTTCCTGGTGAGAGGCCCGGGACCGGCCCGGGCCGCGCCGGCGGGTCATTCGATGTGGATGTGCCGGCCGCCGTTCTCCTCGGCCAGCGGCCGCAGGAAGTCGGTGTCGTTCTTGTCGCCGAAGGTGATGCAATGGATCGTCAGCTTGCGCAGGCGATTGGCATCGCGCACGCGGCGGCGGATCTCGTCCTTGTCGGTGACCTCGCCGACGCTCGGCGCGCCGTCGGTGATCACGTACAGCGTGTCGAAGCCGGCCTCGTAATACTTGTCGTGCAGGCCGCGGCCGGCGAACTCGATCGCCTTGTCGAGCGCGGCATACAGGTTGGTCGGGCCCTGCGGCCGCAGGCTGTCGAGGAAGCTGCCGAGCAGGTCGTCGCGCGCGGCATCGTCGAGTTTGACCAACGCCGGCCGGCCGCGGTCCTCGCGCCAGCAGCGCGCCTCGTCACTGAACACGACGAAGTTGAGCATCGCGCCGCTCGGCAGGCCCATGACGATCTTCTTCAGCTCCGACACGACCAGCTGCGCCTTGGTGGTGGTCAGGCCGTTCTTGCCCGCCAGCGTGCTGCCGGTTGCCGCCAGCGTCACCGCCTCCGCCATCGAGCCGGAGAAGTCGACCAGGAACAGCACGCGGTCGGACTCGATCTCCAGGTCGAAGAACTTCTGGTACTTGTTCGACTTCGGCTTCGGCTTGCCGGGCGCGGTCTTCGGCGCGACGGTGAACCGCTCGCCTTCCGCCTTCCAGAACTCCTCCCACAGCCGCGCGTCGCCGGGCACCACCTGCTGGCCGGTCAGGCCTTCGAGCAGCCGGTGCAGCCGCATGTCCATCGCCCACGGGTCCTTCTTGCGCGCCAGTTCGGCCTTCAGGCCGTCGATCAGCGCCGGCACCACCGGCTTGCACTTGAGGCCGGCGAGCGCGAACGCGGCGGCGTTGCGCACCTGCCAGATCGGCTCCCTCAGCAACAGCTCCTTGAGTCGCTGGATCACCAGGTCGCGCGTCTTCAACAGCTCGCCGTCCGGATGCTTGCCCGCGGTCTCGTCGACCAGCGGCGCCAGCGCGTGGCCGAGGCCGTTGCTGGCGGCGATGCGCACGTTGGGCTCGACGTCGCGCAGCAGGTCGAGCAGCGACGGCACGGTGTCGAGCGACGCCCCCTGGCTCAGCGCATCGACCGCCTTGACGCGCAGCTCGGTCGGCAGCGAGGTGCAGGCGTGCAGCAGTTCGAGCTGTGCTTCGACGCTCGGATGGCCGGCGAACACGCGCAGCACGGCGGCGGCCGCCGCCGGCGCCGGCGGTCTGCTGCCGCGGCCGCGGGTGCCGAGCATGTCGATCAGCCAGTCGACGATGCCCGGGCCGGTCATCGTGCGCAGATGCTTCTGCGCCAGCGCCTGCACCCGCCATGGCTGCAGCTCGCGGTGGAAGTCGGCCACTTCGGTCGAGGCGTGCGCGCCGGGCAGCACCGGTTCGACGCTCGCGGCTTCGAACAGCATCTTCGCCGCGCCGATCACGTTCCATTTCGCCAGCTTGCCCATGCGCTCGTCGACCTGCTGCAGCGCCGCCTCGTCGACCGCGCCGTTCTTCACCAACCGGAACGCGCCGGTCTTGTAGTCCTTCAACCACAGATCGAACGCCTGCACGTCGGCGAGCAGTACCGCGTCCTCGGCCTGCTGCGGCGTCGGCGGTGCGGTCTTCTTCTGCGCCGGCAGCGGCAGCGTCAGCAGCAACAGAGCGGGAAGGACGTGGAGGCGGGCGGCGGGCATGCGGGAACCGGGAGGGGCAAGGCGATCGGATGGTAGCGCATCCGGCCGCCGAGGACCCGCCAGGCACCTGCCGCTCAGGCGCCGGCCGACCGCGGGTCAATGACCCGACCGGTGAACAGCACGAGGCCGCTGCGCAGCTCGCGCAGCGCGAACACGAACGGCCGGTCGGCAACGAACGACGCCGGCGGCCTGGCAGCCCGGCCGAAACCGATCGCCGTGCCCATGACCGCGGTAGCGGCTGCTGCCTCGGTGCCGGCTTCTCCGACTTGGAGGAACGTCTGGTGCACGACCTCCTCGACGTAGAGCTCGTTGCTGCCGTCGATACCGCGGAAGTCCGCACCGCCTTCGGTCATCGCCTGCCGCAGTCCGAGCCGCATCAGGGCTTCGCGCAACCGGAAGCCGCCAGTGATGCGAAAGCATGGCAGCGCCACTTCCACATCCTGCAGCTGCAGCCTTCCGGCCCAGATCGCCTCGCGCTCGGGACGCAGCGCCGCTGTAGCGACGCCGATGTGCTTGCCTTCGCGCGGCAGCAACACGTCGAGCGCGAACTCGCCGCCGACATAGGGCATGCGCAGCACCTGCAACTCGCCAGTCTCTGCCAGCAGGAAGCTGGTCTGCTGGTGCATCGTCTTCACGTCGGCGAACTTGCCGGCAGCGAGGTGGAACGCCTCGGCACTCGTGTCCTGCTTGCCGAACTCGCGCAGCCACTTCGCCTGGAAGTAGACGGCGTTGGTCAGGATCAGCCTGGTGCGGTCCTTGACCACGTCGGTGCTCAGCAGATCCCGGATGCGATCGTGGGTCGCCTCGGCGACGGAGTCGTTGATCGTCCTGCACGCGCCGGCGGCGTCGTGCGCGAAGTCGACGCTGCGCACCTCGGCGCCGAACGTGGTGCGCACCGCTGCGAGGTACTCTGGCAGCAACGCGTGGCCGCGCTGGGGCCAGAGACCGTTCACCACCGCCAGCGTGATTTCCCGCGGCGCGCGCCAGAGGGCGAGCAGCTTGCCGACCGCGCTGAGAGTGCGCGCAGTGTCCCAGCCCTCCGGGCACAGCAGCTTCTGCAGTTCCGCCGCAGTCCCGGCGCGCGCGCCGGGCAGCGTCATCAACAGCGCCAGCGCGATGCTGGCGGGCGACACGCACAGGTTCTGGTCGGCTTTGGCAAGCTTGTCGGTGAGGTCGCTGCCGAAGCGATCGATCGCGGCGCGCAGCAGCAGCACATCGTCGACCGGTGCCGGTGGCGCGTTCTGCCGATCCTGGGCGGCGGTGGGGGATGCGGCGAGGACAGCACCGAGCAGCACACAGCAGAGGCGCATGATCGTTTTTTCTGGGGGGGCGGGGCGGCGGCACAACACCGCCGGCGGCGTCAGGTTCCTGGTCGGGGCGATTGTCTACGGCCCGAGTGCGCTGGCGAAGGTGCTGGCGAGATCGGGGCACAGGAAGGTGAACCCTTCGGCCACGAGACGCCGCGGCAGCACGCGTTGGCTGGCGAAGAACAGCTCATTGGCCATCTCGCCGAACAGCAGGCGCAGCGCGAAGGCCGGCAGCGGCAGGAAGGCGGGCCGGTGCAGCGCGCGGCCGAGCGCGCGCGTGAACTCGCGGTTGGTCACCGGCGCCGGCCCGACCGCGTTGACCGCGCCGGCGATCGCGGTGCGTTCGGCGCAGAACCGGATCGCCGCCAGCAGATCGGCGAGCGCGATCGAGCTCATGTACTGGCGGCCGTTGCCGAGTGGACCGCCGAGGCCGAGCTTGAACGGCAGCAGCAGGCGCTGCAGGACGCCGCCGTCGCGGCCGAGCACGAGCCCGATGCGCAGCTGCACCGTACGGATGCCGGCGGCTGCGGCCTCTGCGGTGGCCGCTTCCCACGCGCGGCAGAGATCCGGGAGAAAGCCCCGGCCCGGCGGGCTCTGCTCGTCGAGCACCTGGTCGCCGCGGTCGCCGTAGAAACCGGTAGCGGAGGCGGCGATCAGGACCTTGGGCTTTCGCGGCAGCGCCGCGAGGGCGCGGCACAGATTGGCGGTGCCGCGTACGCGGCTGTCGTGCAGCAGCTGCTTCTGCGCCACGGACCAGCGGCGCGCGACCACGTTGGCCCCGCCCAGGTGCACGACGCAATCGATTTCCGGAGGCGCAACTGCATCGATGACACCGGTTTCCGGATGCCACAGGAGCTGGTCGGCTGCCGGACCCGAAGCGCGCACCAGGCGGATGACCCGATGCCCTGCATCCCGCAGGTCCCGCACCAGCGCCGAGCCGATGAACCCCGACGAACCGGTGACGGCAAAGGTGCTGGCCATGGAACTTCGCCAGCAGTACGTCGAATCTGCGCCGCGTTTGCAAGAAGATGCTCGGCCCCCGTCGCCACTTCGTGGCGCCGATCACACCCATCAGGAACCATGAAGACCACCAAGTCCGCTCTGCTCTCCGCCGCCGTCGCCGGCCTGTTGTTCGGAACTGTCAGCTGCAAGAAGGAAGAGGCCACTCCGCCTTCTGCCCCCAACGCTGCGCCCAACAAGGATGCGCCGAAAGCCGCGCCGGGCAACGCCCAGGCGGCGCTCGAGAAGCATGCCTGCAAGGGCCTGAATGGCTGCAAGAACATGGGGAAGAGCAAACACAACGATTGCGCAACCAAGGGCGACTGTGCCACGGTGGCCCACGACTGCGCCGGCAAGAATGGCTGCAAGGCTCAGGGCGGCTGCAAGGGAACCGCGGGCAAGAATGACTGCTCTGGCAAGGGCGGCTGCGGCGTTCCCGTCAAGGCACACTGATCGCCGCGGCTTTCCCGCTGCTGTGACCCGGACCAGCACACGCGCTACCGCGCGCGTGCTGGTGCGGAACGCTTTCGCGGGCTGCGTCCTGGCCACCGCGGTCGTGGCGCAGACTGCACAGTCACCACAGCCGGACCTGCGCGAACGCATCGCGCAGACGCTCGATCGCGCCCGGCCTGCACTCCGCCACCACCTGGAGAAGGCCGACAGCGGTGAGCTGGCGTTGTGCTGTCTTGCCGCCGTACACGACGGCATGCCGCGTGACGACGCGGTGTTCGCCGCGGCGTTGAAGCGCCTGCAGCGCGCCGATCTGACCGACACGTATGGCCTGGCGCTGCGGCTGATGGTGCTGGCCGAGCTGCCGGACTTTCCCGCGCGCGCCGAGCTGGCCGAGCGCGACACCGTGCTGCTGCTGCAGAAGCAGACCAGCGGTGGCTTCAGCTACGGCGCGCGCGATGGCTGGTGGGATCTGAGCAACACGCAGTATGCGGCGCTCGGGCTGCGCGCCGCGGTGGCGCTCGGCCAGGAAGTGCCGCTGCAGCGCTGGCGGTTGCTCTACCAGGCCGTGCAGCAGATGCAGCACGACGACGGCGGCTTCGCCTATCGGCTCGGCCAGGGGCGGACGAGCGCCTACGCGTCGATGACGGCCGCCGGCATCGCCGTGCTCGAAGTGTGCGCGCAGCAACTCGGCCTCGACGAGTCGGCGCACCGCTACCACGACGAACTGGTGGCCAAGGCGTGGGCCTGGCTCGGCGCCCACGGCAAGGAGATCGGCGATCGCCGCACGCGGTTCTGCTACTACTGCCACTACGGCCTCGAACGCGCGGCGATCCTCAGCGGCAAGGACAAGGTCGGCGACATCGATTGGTACGCGGCCGGCGCCAGGATGCTGTGCACGGAGCAGCTGAGCGGCGGTGGTTGGTGGGGCGACGAGGAGAACCGGCCGCCGGGCGTGCGCTCGCCGAGCGGCCATGCGGTCGACACGGCGTTTGCCGTGCTGTTCCTGCGGCGGAAATTCCAGCGGCTGCTGCCGCCGGTGACCGGCTCGGACGGCTGCCGCAGCGCGGCGTTGCTGCCCGGAGCCGGCGACGCCGTGATCCGCGGTGCCGTCGCCGCCGACACCGGCCACGGCCGGCAGCACCTGCCGGCGCTGCTCGCCTGCCTGCGCAGCGAGGTGCTCGAGCGGCGCAAGGCCGCGGTGCTGGCGATCTTCCTGATCACCGGCGAGGACTTCGGCGTGCAGCCCTACCGCGATCCGGCCGGCGAGACCCGCGCGATCCGTCGCGCCGAACTCTGGTGGCTGCAGCACCGCAACGGCGACCGCTGACACGCTAACATGGGCTGGCCCATGGCTGTCCCGTCCTGCGCCCTGTTCGCCGGTGTCTGCGCTGCCACGCTGGCGGCGCAGCAGCCGAAGGAAGAACTCGAGGACCGCATCCAGCACGCGCTGGCCGAGGCGCGGTCGGCGCTGCTGGTGCACCTGCGCTCGGCCACCGAGGCCGTCGGTGCACCCGGCGAACTGGCGCTGCTGGTGCTCGCCGCCCTGCACGATGGCGTGCGCGACGACGACAAGACGTTCGCCAAAGCACGGCGCCGGCTCGCGGATGCGAAGCCGGAGGCGACCTACGATCTGGCGCTGCGCCTGCTGGTGCTCGAAGCCGACGCCACCTTTCCGGGCCGTGACAAGCTCGCCGCCGGCGACACCAGGCAGCTGCTGCAGAACGCCAAGGCCGGCGCGTTCTTCTACATGCCGAACCCGACGGCATGGGACCTCAGCAACTCGCAGTACGGCGCGCTCGGCCTGCGCGCGGCGGTGGCGCTCGGCCAGGACGTACCGCACCGGGTGTGGAGCGCGCTCGCCGACACGGCGATGGAGGCGCAGCGCCCCGACGGTGGCTTCGTCTACCGCGCCACCGACGATCCGCGCAGCGGCTATCTGTCGATGACCACGGCCGGCATCGCCGTGCTGAAGATCTGCGAGCAGGCGCTGACCAAGCCGGGCCGCACGATCCCCGAGATCGACAAGCGCGTGGCCAAGGCGTGGAAGTGGCTCGACAAGCACGCCACCGAGATCGGCAAGTCCGAGATCCCCTGGTCCTACTACGCGCACTACGGACTCGAGCGTGCCGCGATCCTGTCGGACGTGCAGACGATCGGCGGCGTCGACTGGTACCGCGCCGGCGCGAAGATGTTCGTCGACCAGCAGCTCGGCAACGGCGGTTGGAGCAGCCCCACCGACCGGATGCTCGGCCATGGTGCCGGCGCCGGGGTCGCCGCCGGCAACGGCTCACCGGTGTCGACGGCGTTCGCGATCCTGTTCCTGCGGCGGAAGTTCCAGAAGCTGCCGACGCCGATCACCGGCATCAGCGTGCCGTTCCTCGGCATGCTGACGGCGGAGACGCCGGACAAGGACGTGACCGCCTGCGGCCAGGCGCTCGCCGCGCGCGGCAAGGACGCGCTGCTGGAGATCCTGAACGCGCTGCGCAACGACCTGCCGACGCGGCGGCGGGCGGCGGCGATCGCGCTGCACGGCCTCGCCGGTCAGGACTTCGGCTTCGATCCGCTGCTCGACGAGGCCGGCAACCGTTCGGCGATCCATCGCGCCGAGCTCTGGTACCTGAAGAACAAATGAGCGACCTGCACCCGGCCTTCCAGCGCACGGCAGCACGCCGCCGCCACCTCGACCAGGGCAACCTGCTGCGCTCGCTGACCCTGGTCATCAACGGCGTGCCCGGCGGCATCAACCTCGGCCAGGGCGTCTGCGATCTCGACACGCCGAAGCCCTTGCAGGACGGCGCGATCGCCAGCATCCAGGGTGGCGACCGCCAGCTGTACACGCACTACGCCGGGTTGCCGGAGCTGCGGCTGGCGATCGCCGACAAGCTGCGCCGCCACAACGGCCTCGACTACGCGCCCGAGCAGATCGCGGTCTGCACCGGCAGCTCCGGCGCGTTCTTCGCCGCCTGCACGACGCTGGTCGATCCCGGCGATGAAGTGATCCTGTTCGAACCGTTCTACAGCTACCACTGGACGACGCTGCCGCTGATCGGCGCGGTACCGGTGGCCGTGCCGCTCGCCGCCGACACGATGGCGTTCGAGCCGAAGGCGCTGCGGCGCGCGCTCAGCACGAAGACCCGCGCGGTGGTGGTCAACACGCCGGGCAATCCGTCGGGCAAGGTGTGGACCACGGCCGAACTGCAGCAGCTCGGCGAGGTGCTGCAGGGCACCGACGTGCTGGTGCTGACCGACGAGGTCTACGAGTACATGTGCTTCGACGGCCGCAAGCACGTGTCGCCGGCGACCGTGCCTTCTCTGCGCGATCGCACGCTGACGATGAACTCGTTCAGCAAGACGTTCTCGATCACCGGCTGGCGCATCGGCTTCCTCGCCGGGCCGGCGGCGATCGTCGACAAGTGCGGCATCGTGTTCGACCAGATGGAGGTGTGCGCGGCGCGGCCGATGCAGCGCGGCGTGCAGCGCGCGCTCGAACAGCTGCCGCAGTCGTTCTATGGCGATCTGCAGCAGAGCTACCAGAAGAAGCGCGACAGCTTCTGCGCCGCGCTGGCTGCGGCCGGGTTCACGTTCCAGGTGCCGCAGGGCGCCTACTACGTGCTCGCCGACTACCGGCAGGTGTTCGGCGACCAGCCGCCGTATCCGGCGGTGCTGCAGATGATCGAGCGCATCGGCGTCAACGCCGTGCCCGGCGACCTGTTCTTCGCCCGGCCGGACGGCGTGCGTTGCATGCGCTTCCAGTTCGCGGTCGACTTCCCGGTCCTCGACGAGGCGGAGAAACGCCTCCGGAGCCTTCGACGATGAGATTCCCGCTGATCGTGGTGACGAGTGTCGCGCTGGCAACGGCGCTGCTGGCGCAAGGACCGGAGCCGGCTGCCGGTCTCGTGGGCATGCGGCAGGCGTGTCTAGACGCCAGCACCGACGGCGTGATCCTCAATGTCGCGGCGCATCCGGACGACGAGTCGAGCCGGACCAACATCATGCTGCGGCGCAAGTACGGAATGCATGTCGTCACCGTCTACACCACCTACGGCGACGGCGGCCAGAACGCGATCGGCAAGGAGATCGGTCCCGACCTCGCCTGGCTGCGCGTGCGCGAGACGCTGCGCGCCGCGGCGATGAGCGACGTCGAGGTGCGCTGGCTCGGCATGCAGGACTTCGGCTTCAGCAAGACCGCCCACGCCGGCGGCAAGGTCGGTGAGGTCG
>Ga0209488_10000984_pt1 | contig 24173 bp, 26 predicted proteins | sample Rivendell_Oct201_8_FD_188349 | JGI IMG/M metagenome (GOLD analysis project Ga0209488, IMG submission 188349) | Vadose zone soil microbial communities from the Eel River Critical Zone Observatory, Northern California, USA -... | ecosystem: Environmental > Terrestrial > Soil > Vadose zone >...
ATCTGGTGCATTCTGCTGGCTCTAGAACGCAAACTAGAATACTAGATCTACTAGGAGTGCTGGTCCCAGCAATTCTAGCAGCATGTCATCTTGCTGATGGACTACCTCGTTTACAGTATATTATCCCGTCTACCATCGGTATTCAAAGATCTCTCATGGCCACCTCATTTCCACGGCAGTACAGATATGTAGACGACATTCTTCATCGCCGTCACCATCGGATCATAAGTATTAAATGAGCCAGCACAACGTTCGTCAGAACCCCTCAAACTGAAGGCACACCCTCTCACACCTCCCAGCCACGTCACGGTTTCTCCACGCGATCGTCCTACTTTACTTTCTCGCTCTCGTTCAGGCCCGGGCCCAAAAAACCCGGTTCTTGACATCCATCTATCTTGCCATATCCAATCCGAATATCACGTCTCCAACGAAGGACTCAACTCACTTCGTAGGTGATTCATAGTGAAGTGGTGCGTCCCTTTCTCGTTTTTGTTCGGTGACCTTCCTCGGGACGTGTATGTGACCTTTCCCCCGTCGCATTGCCTGGATGCAGGCCCGCGACATCCCTAAAAATACCAAGGGCAGGTTTGGTTACTCGCAAACATTTCTAATTTGGCAGAAGGCCAGTATTCGTTCTACGTGAATAAATCATGGGAGGCATGGAAGCCAAAGCTCGAAGAGAGGTCCGACTATATCATCGCAGGTGCGCGGAGATCGAGAGGTGATACGACGCTCTCACTGACGGGTTTTGGCAACAGTGATCGGAGATAACGGTTATGGGGGCGGTACAGACATAAGTAAGTCCACAGTTCGCGCTCAAGAAGACAAACGCCTCAATCTCGACTTCTCCAAGCGTTTTCTATTGACTATATCACTCATTGGGGTAAAGAACTGAATATACCGTTGGAAGGTGTTGATGAGACGTAGTAAACAATATGAATGATACTCACCTGGTTGTTGCATGTGCAACATTAATTGAGTGATGATCTGCAGCCGCCATACCGATCGCCGGATCTGCCGGACCGTTTGGGACAGGCTTCTTCTCGGATCCGAATATGATATTCTTCCACTCATTATTATTAAACCTCTACTTCTGTGACTACTACCTATTGGATAACTATCATCGACCGTAGAATGTGTGCCGCGTATCAGTACCTAGAAACGCTCGGGAACTACAGTTGAATATTGAAGCATGAAGGTAAACTCCGCACTTCGCCACCGTTCACGATTGCTTCTTCAGTTCACAGCATTGCTCGCGGTCTTCGTCCAGAGGCGTACCCGTGGCATCACACACACCAACCATCGACACCACCACGACATTGTCCACACACCTGTCCACAGATAACGACCTGACAAGCTCTGCACCGTCATCAAATGTCGACCTCGACCGACCCACGCGACTTTTGCGGGTGTATAAAATAGTCGTGCCAGTGTGAAATCGACGATGCAGGAAACTGTAGCGTCCGATCTCTGATATTATGTCCACAGATCGAACTTTTAGTCAAACACGAAAGGGTCTGTAGTTGGTGAAAGCCGCTGGCACAGGAGATTATTCTGTAACAATTACTGGCCGATCTGTTTCAAGCTGCGCAAAAGTTGACATGTTGACGTTCCAACCACTCCGATAGAAATAAATACCAAGTCCTGCGGGCCGGTCCAATGACCTCCATTGACGTACCTCCCCACTCCCACGCCGCTCACGCGGGATACGCCGTCACATTCTTACCCGCTTTTCGGGCCAGAGCCCTGTGTAGCTGTATATTCGCTGCGTCCAATAATTGCGCCGAATCCGCCAACTCCTCCACGGGCATCTGCGATACGCCTGGACGCGAAAACACGTCATGTACCTCGTGCAAGGCAGAAGCCAGGCGGGTCGTCATCGTCATCGTCAGCACACGCGCACCCTCCAGAGGTAACGCTTTGCCGAGCAATCTCGTAGGACTGCCATTGCCTGGGCCTGAAACACGTTATCGACGATGTCATACAATGCTCATTTGCTCACTTGATTCTTGGCCTGTAGGCAGCGACATCCGAGCGGGCCTCAGCACTGCATCCGGTGTTTCGGGAACTGTATAAGCAATCAATACCACAATACGGTGCCGACTTCCAGTATCCAAGGCCGTAACCTACCAATTTCATCTTTTTCCTGTAGCGCCCGCGACACTCTGGGTATAAACGACTTTTCGGGTGTGACATCAAACGCGTGGTCATCCAGTTCGCTTCTCAGTTGTTTCCTTCTCTTGTCATACCTCTCCGCCTCCTTGCGGTGTAAAAGTTCGCGGAGAGGCACAACTTCGACGCAGTCCATGACCAGTCTACGGTGCGGGGAAGCCTTTGGTGTTGAATTTGAGCGGCGACCTGGGACAACAGGTGAGGGCATGCGCGTGAGGGGCACTGAGCATGTGCGAAAGCCGTCATTGGTCGATGTTGTTACACGATGGCGTTTGGACGCTGGCATGTCTTGAGGCAGGCGGCGCTTTTTCGTCCCAGGGTTCTGAAACGGTCCGGTGCGCTCTGGCGATTTATGGTTTTCCTTTGACGGTCCGGTCACGAAACGCGTTGGAGAAGAAACGTTTTGAGCGTTGAAGGATGCCGCATCTGAGATGACACACTGAGAGTCTGGGATAACTTCGTGCTATGGGTCCATAGGAAATCTACCTCAACGAAAATCACACGGTGCCAGAGATGAACGATTACCTCTATTGACCGTAGGTGTGGGACTTGCTCCTCGATAATATCGCAGACCGCCGGTAGCACAGGTACCGCAATCGTCGATCGGGCCTCCAATTGAAATTGGCTCTGTGTTTGTGAGGTCGAGCTAAGAGGGACCATGCCTGAGGGCCACTCTCCACCGTAGCCGCGCACACAGGCATCGAGGCATACGCGCAGTTCGTCGCTGTATGCATTGGATGGCGCAGCGAGACGGGCATGCACTGCGTAGAAGAAGCGTCGAAACGCAGCTGGACCCAGTGCCGGCGGAGGGATCCGCGAAAATGCTGCCGTCAGGAGAGGAACCAGGGTATTCAGAGAGGTGACGGATAGAGGAAGGGACTGTAAACGCTGTAGGAGCGAATCGTAGAGGGGCATGACCTGTGAGAGAAGTAGACTCAGAAAGGGCCACCGAGATGAGAATTAGATGTTACAGACGAGGTCGTTGAACTGTTTATCTGACAAAGACATGCTCTTGTCTTCTATCCAAAGAGCCAGTCCTGTTTGTACGGCAATAATAACTGGCTCCAGGCAAGACACAGGCAAGGTTATAATCATGCGATGAAAAGCTTTAATCAGCTCGGAAGCCGCGTCGGCCGTATTCGACTGAGGTGGATAGGACGTGGTGAAGGTCATGCAAAGATAAGATAACGTTCTCGTCGAGATAGAATTTCCTTCGTCGAGGTTGAGGTGCCGGAGGATGGCCAGACCAACGCGCAAAGCAGTATTCATCGAAAAACTACACAAAACACCATGTCAGTGAGTACGGGAACAACACCCAGAATGACACCGCCGCCATACCTTGGCCCTATCGCTGGACATTTACTGACGACGCCGTCGATAATATCCACTGCCTCAGAAGAGGTGGCCATGGCTGAAAGGTTCTGCTCCAGTGCTCGTTCCCAGATATCAAGATCATCTTCAGACATGCTCCAAGAACTACAAGGGCATCATGTCACGCGTAAGCACGATTCAAAGCGAGGGTCATAACTGCTCACCCAATAGGAAAGCATAAGATTGAGACGGAATTCTTCCAGTTGGGAGGTTTTGAACTATCCCCGTTCGTTGCCACCAGGCGCCAAAGGTGTCTCTTAATTTCCAGGGCGCTCTGCGTCTCATCCTGGTGCGAGATAAACTCAAACACGTTAGGAATCCCGACTACGATCAGAGCCGAGCAAAGCAGACTCCAATTCGTAAGGACTTCCTGGTCAGCAAGATAGAATACTCGCTGCAGGATGGTCGTCAAGAAAGAGGAAGCGACCGGAGTCAGCAATGTTCGTGAGAAGATGTTCTGGACGACAATCCAAAGTTGTTTTAATATAACAAGTGATTGGAATTGGATCTCGACCGAGTCTGCTTCTCCGGACAGAGGAACACAGGACTCAGGGAGAAACTGTGAAAGCAGGGACGACAACCGCAGACCGAAATCGGCGGAACTAGTGTTCTGATCAGTTCCCTGGATCTGCTGGGCTTGAGCTAGTAAGAGGGATTGCCACACAGGAAGGGCAGCAGTCTACACCGATCTTGAATTAAAAAAATCGTTGAGGAATAACGACCGGACACCCACCGCCAGATCGGCATCGCCGTGCTTAAGACAATTCCGGACGACCAAAACAAAGCAGGATGATAGCGGGGCCCAGTAAATTAGAATATCTTCCCGGGACAGACTTCGCGGAGAGAAAACCCCCGTTGTCCCTGCCATTTCTTCGACTTGAAGTTTATCAGCATGGAGGAGCGAACCATCAAAGAGGACACGAGGTAGAAAGGAATCAGCAGTCCAATTAGTCTCACACCGCGCGTCGCCGGTGGTTCCTACTCCACAGGTGAGACATCCAAGTAGCCGGAACGCATCATCTCGGATGTCTTGATACTTGCTGGACAGCATATCATGAATGATGTCGATCACATTAGAGACCACCCATCCGTGTACCCTTTCGTTCTGGAAGTCTCTGGAGGTCATTTCTAGCAGCGCGACGATTAAAGCTGCGCCCAGGCCAGCGTGTAAAGCTTGCTTCAGTACCAGGACGCAACGTTGGATGATGTCTATGTTCCCGCTTGCCGTCAAACGTCGTTGCGAATAAAGTTGGGTCATCGACCATATAAACGTGCGCCAGACCAGAGGGTTGAGGTCACGCCCTGGGCGATGTCTTAAAGCCTTCTGTGCAGCGTTCATGACAAGCTTGAGAGGACCTTGGCGCAAAAAAAGTGAAGGCCCGAGAAAGACGGCAAAACTTGCCACGACAGTCAATGCCCAAGGCGAATTCTCACCTACACTGCCTGAATTCGTTGATACTGCTGCGTCGAGCAAAGGAGGGAGCTTCCGGGATGATGTAGGGTGACGTGTGGTTTCAGGCGTGAGGAACGAATCGGTACAAGTGCATATAGTTTCTAATGTATTTTCGTCAACGAGGGTTCGATATGTGGTGAGCGTGTGGGAAAATGATGCGAGGATGACGGCCGCATGGTGGCGAAGCTGTGAAGATGTGTGCATGATGAGGGGAAAGACAGAAGGCAGGAGACCAGCCAGGCGTTCTACGAAAATGTGTCTGTAGAATGTCAATAAGTTAACGATACACTTATAACTGAGGATCAGCACGGTAATATGTTGGAGATATCGTCGACTCACGTTAAGTGCGTCCACTACAGTTACAACAACAGAAGGGGTATCTCTAACTGCGGCTCCGAGATTATGTTTAAGGCATAGGATAAGATCTTCCATGCGAGGGAGCAGAACACCTTTCGGGAGTCTCTGCGTCCGAACTACCCATGACGAAAGTATTGTGGTCTTTGATACCTTGGAGGATGGAAGTTGGGGACGAGGGATGATGGAGATGACATCTCTCAAGAGAAGACCAAGGTCTTGCGCTAGTAGCACCATGAGAGTGGCTTCTGGTCACCGAAGAGGGACGTACACGTGAACATTGATGAGAGGGCAGGAAATCGAAATATCTCTGACAACAGACGAAGTGCATAATGGCGAAGAGTCGAGACATCCGTCGCACGATCCGTGTTGTACATCGTCAGCTCCGAACTCATAGCCTCTGCGGTTGGGCCAGACGGTCTGGGCGATTGATCGCTGGATGTATGCCGTGCAGAGCTACGCACACCTCGCGAGATATCCCTCCGTAGGGTTGCAACAACGGTTGCGCCATTATCTCTAAGCGGCCCTAGTGCCGGAAAGGAGGCAGACACGACAGACAGATGACAAGAGGATTCCCTAACTCTCGTGGAAAGGGTGCGATAAGCTTCCGTGATGTCGTGAAGGGATATATGGCCAGATGTTGGTGCTCGTTGCGAGCAGACGATAGTTTCGATGGGTCCGAGGAGGTACTCAGAGTTGAATAAGGGATTGTTATCGGCCAGGGACATGGAAATGAGCGAGAATAGAGAAGGTCTGACTGAGTACCTGACTGCGAATGCGTGGTATTTCTGAACAAAAGGAACTGAGACAGACCGTGGGTGAAATTGAAGGGGAGGGGGATCCTACTTGCTTGCTTCAACAGGTACGCATCGCACTGGTATGCCAAACAGAGCTGAACGCGCAGTCCAACTTTGGGGTTGAATCGTGGTTGAGTACGCTGTTGATTGCTCGACGTCGGAATGTTCAAGTTAGGGGGACGCCCTTTCAGGGAAATCATCACATGACCGTGACAGGCCAACCGATCGAAATTAAATTCACCATTTTTGGGGAATGCCTCTCCCACGACCGTCGTCTTCCGTTAATTAAGGGTATTGTCAAAACCTACCATGGTTTACAGGGGCAGTCGTTGAAGCATGGTCTTGTAGTGTAGTGGTTATCACTCGGGATTTTGACGCTGGCTTGAACAGGTGATAACAAATTTCCCGAAACCCAGGTTCGAACCCTGGCAAGACCTTTAAATTTTACCGTTTTTACCTGGCACATTGTACGTACATCCGAGAAAAGAGAAATATTCCGTGGTGGTCTGACCAAGTGACATGAGACTTCAGCACTCGGTCGCTGTAACTGCTGAACCGGAACAATACTTTACAGTGAAGACCTCATACGGCAGTCTTTTTGTTAAAAAGGTAGCTGACTGCTGACTGATAGTTGGCACTCCTTTGCCCCACATGGCGCGAAGACCATCGAAAGCCGACGTATCAGAGCGCCAAGAGACGTCGGAGAACATTCTTTGAAACAATTCTGAAACATGCCCTGCAAACCCCGGATCTTAAAGCGCTGCATGCCGTACTCGAAATACCCACATAGAAATAGAAGTGTTAATTGGGCAGACAGGTCCATTCAAATTTATTACAGTAAACCAACAACTAGTAGTAGTATGAGATATAGATGAGAACGAGGTCATACAATAGTACAATTCTCGATATGAGTCACAGAGTGTACGTCAAAGGATACATCATTCAAAATCGTAGTGCCACTATACAGTCTCAGCGTCAGATGTCGTTTTGATAGAACTCGAATAAGGGAGTCGTCTCGGAGGCAACATGTCATTAATCAATTGCGATTGTAAATTTCTGGCTGATGTTGCCAGAGTCGCCGATGACTGCCAGGCCAGGACTGAGCACCACGACAAACGGCGAAGAGGGGCAGGATACGCACGAGCAACGATATAATTATTATTGGGGTCAAGGCCCGTCGGAACATCGAATGTGATAGACCCATCGTTCAAGTCAAAGTCTTGCGCCAGGGGGTGAGCTAAAGCAACAGGAGGTATATATTATGAGCATTGGCAGGCAGAATGAATACGGCCAACTGACCAAGGTCAAGGTTCTCGCCTCCGCTGAAATCATCATTCAAGTGTCCCAATATGAGAGTCCCACGAGGATTCGTGACTTGGGCGGGGCGCGTCGAAGTGTCCCTGTGAATGTGATGAAATGAGACGAGGGGTCACGTGTGAGTTCTCCGTTCAGTTCAGGGGAATGTGAGGTTTTTGACATACCACGTAGCGGTCACAGTTGAGCCCTCAATCCAAGTGGTGCCCGCGTTTGGCTCGATGATCGGCGGCGCCCACACATCTCTACTTGCCAAAGTTATGGGGTTGAAAACGGGAGCGGCGATGGCGCCCAGAGCTGAGACGAGGAGCGCAGTGGAGAACTGAAGGATCATCATGACAAAGGCAAGGCGTAGTGGGTGTGGGTGTAGTAGATCGTTACTAAAATTCGTGTGGAAGAAAAAGGTCGCGAAGGAAATGTAAGAAAGAGAAGATAGGATGAGGACGAAGAGAGGGAGGATGGATGGCACTTCCTTAAATACGGGCCAGTGCCAGCCTGCGCCGCGGTAAAACGAGAGAGAGAGAGTGCAGTGCTGATTACCCAATACCCAATTGGAGCAGCGGCGGTGGGACGAACCTGGACTGGCCTAGCTGCGTCACGCTCCACCTCTCAGCCGAGCCGGGAATGATGAACAAACCTCGGAGGCAGTGGGGGTCACCGCCTCACCAAAATTTCTTTTCTGAGTGCCCTGAGCCGGTGACACCACTAGACTCGGACGTGCCGAGCACCGTGCTGTGTCCAGTCATGTAGCAGAAACGCAGATATAGTTCTTTCACAGCAAACCCGCAATTCGACGCTTCGGGTATGCAGACTTCCATATCGGCCAGCCGGTAGTACAGCAGACATCACGCGGTCACAGGGACAAGTCGTGATCCGGGAGGACCGGTACGGAGACGATGTGCTTGTACCTGATCATCTCGACCCATCGTGTATACAAACTGGCCAAAAGCTATGCGGGAAGCTGTAAGGAGAAACCGTCGTCCATTTGATCGCCTCATGTGCTTGTACCTGATCATCTCGACCCATCGTGTATACAAACTGGCCAACAGCTATGCATCTCCGATGATCGCATGATCCCCCAATGGATTTTAGCCAGCTACGACTAATAGTAGAAAATCGTCATTTTACTTCTTTGCGGGATGGAGCGGAGAAACAAGGGAATGGGACAGCTTCCTACAAGCAGCGCGATATAGGAACCGAGGTGACAACACAAGTACTGCGAATGAGACAAGGAAACGATGAAGATGCTAATGTGGGACAAACCAACCAGATATCATGGTGACAACAATACAAACACAGCTAGGAAATACGTCTATTCCTTGCTCAAACTCAGCGTACGCATGCCTTCCTCGAGCGCAGGTGCGAGACTACACCCCTTTAAAGATTCGCGCGTCTTTTGTGTCATTAGGAAGACTCTTCGCAGGAAAAAGGGAGAGCACGCACCTTCACCTCTGGCTCAACGTCGACGATGCTTACAACTGCCTTCCCTTCGAGGACACGTCGGATTTTGTCCACGTCCCAAGACGGTGTACCAGCACTGGGAGTTGCTCCATTCGATGGCGAGTGAGTGGTGAAGGCTTGGAAGAAAGCGTTACCTAGCCGCTGAAGGAGCGCCTGCGAGGCCATGGACGCGAGCATGGCCTGTTCTGGTGTGGGTAGTTCCTTCGGGGATCGAGTCCAGGGATCGAGTTTCGGTGATGAGGGTGGCGATGGATAGGTAGAAGCGTGCTTGCCACTAAGGAGAGAGGACAGAGAAGATGAAGAAGCATGTTGAGAGGGGAGATAATGAGGACGCAGGCCAGCAGCCAAGCCAGTGATGGGAGATGGCTGCGGATGAGATTGCGTCGGTTGAGGTTGGGCAATGCGGGTCCAGAGTTGCGTTCGATATCTACAAAAATAGTCAAGACAGGACTCTATCATGAAAAGATGATACGCACGCATCGAGCATTTTCATGGAGAATGGATTCGCTTCAGCATAAGAATCGAATGGTATAGACTTGGAAAGACCACCAAAAGCATTAGGTGATAAGCCGGGCTTGCCAGCATTGAGTAAAGGATTGACGTTCTCCTGGAGTATAGAACTGTATGAACGCGCCCCGGCCAGCGGTTTAACGCTCGCGAGCGGCTGTGCGAAGTTCTCCGGAATGAGTGTGGTATGAACAGGCGTAACGCCGCCAAAGGAGGCACTTCCTCCCCAAAACGCTTTTGCAGCTGATGCGGCGAGACGCGGAGAAGATGGGAGGTCCTTTTGCGTGTTCGGGGTCACAAGATTGACACGTGTGGCGGCGCTGGGTGGAATGGGACCCGGTGGTGGCAGTGCCGGTGACTCGGCCCGGCCTGCGCAAGCGAGGAGAGCGGTCTTGAGTGTGCTGATTTCCTTCTTCAACGCAGCATTCTCAGATTGACTGGAACCGAGCTCATTGCGGATGGCATCGATGAGACGATCGCGTTCTGCAATATCCCCTTCGAGTGTCGTTATATACTCTGATGCAAAATTTGGTCAGCCTCGGTGGTCACAAATAATGATCATCCCACCCTTGCGACGCACTCGGAAATTACGAGCACTGATTTTGTTGCGAAGCTGACGCTTTTCTTTGCTAGACATCTTCTTGTATTCTTCGGGGGATGGACGCCAATCATCGCCATCGTCTCTCGGGTCGTCTTTATCCCGTACGACCGCCGAAATTGTCGCCTTCTTTTGAACACCTCCAGACTGTACAGTTCCCTTTCGAGACTTGCCTTTGCCACCGACCTTGACAGGTTGTAGCATGACAGACTCTTCTTCCTCATCCTCCTCCTCGCGTTCTTTCTCTGCTGTATCCTTCACATCAACTTGGTCGTGCGTGACTTTGGGAGATACGGAGCTTGACATGAGCTGCGGATCGATGGCGAAGGAAGGGGAAAGAGCGCTTCCCGTGCTCGCATTTCCAGAGTCGGGACTGTCGGTCGAAAGAGTGAGGAAATCCCAAGGGACGCTGGTGAGAGGTGGCGGTGTGGATGGGTCGGTTTTGGAAAAGTCGTCCTCAAGGGAAAAGTTGAACCAGTTGGAGGGATTCGGTTCGGATATGATAGGTAGGGGGGAGAAGAGCGGAGTAGAGAGAGAAGGGGAGGGCTCACGAGACTCGGAGGTCGTGGGGGTTTGAGTGGTGAATAAGTCCATGTTCACAAAGTCGGATATGTCGGTGGGATTGAGTGTGAGGGGTGATTGGTGAAATGAGTTGTCCACCAACATGATATAAGGTCAAAGGGAATGGATTTCTAAGTGCGTTGTCGTTGCGGGACTGAACAGATGGCAGACAAGGTGAGAGAAAGATGGCTTTGGGGAACCACGGCCCTCATCCACCTTACGTAATCCTTCCACGTAGAACTGACTGACTCAGCTTCCCTTCCCTCTTCGCTCCCGAGTATCCCATCTCAGAGTGTCTTTGTCACAGTGGCTCTCATATTTTTCACCAATCTATTATCCTGTTATCCTGTGTTTCTGCGCAATCCACGAAATCGATAATATCTGCAACGTGTTTGCCTCCTCTTTGCCTGCATGCATACCCATAAAAGTTAGCTGGTAATTGGCGGCAGTGGTGGGAGCAGCAGCAAATGTGTTACTCTTTCCCTTGTTGTTCTTAGATTCTTATAAACATGTGTTCATCTCAAGCAGCTGTAAAGACATCTTGCAAATGATCCCCAGATCCTTTGTCGGACTTTTAATCTGATATCGAAAAATGCCAACAATAAGGGTCTGGTCCCCAGCCGCTCTGCGGACTTTGAAATCGGAGACCCAAAAATGGTGAGGGCTGAAGTCCTCATTGCTTTTTTTTTTTTGATTGCCGATCCAATCTCCGAAAATGGTCTGGGAACGAGACTGCTGACTGAGCATAACCACCAATTCTTCGACCTCCGATTTAAAAGTCCGACCATGGGCTGGTGACAACGCTATCTGCGCTTCCCTTTCTACTGGTTTCCATCATAGTCATGTCCGGTATTATTTCCATTGGTACAGAGGACCCAGAATATTACGCAGAACTTCTCAGGAATATTCCCAGACCCGCAAATCGGCGCCTACAGTCCAATGAACAATCCTGTCCAGACGTCCCTGGCATTCAGGGCGTCGATGGCCCGCTCGTCCGGCGCCTACAGACACTCCTCGATGTAGTCGCCGATATCTCCCTCTGTCAACAAAGAAATGTCTCCGCTACGATGGCCTGCTTAAAGGGTGATAAAGGCACTCTAGAAACGCGATTGTACATCGTTTTCAACCACCAAGATGATGAAGCGGCTCGTCGTTGTCCTGAACATTTACGGTCCATTTTTAAGATGCTTTGCCAAGTTCCTTACAAGACACTTGCAACGGACGGCTCCCCGAAGGTCATCACGAAGGGTTTGGAGAACGACCTCATCATACTCTGCAGAACCATCCACAACCACTCATTCGACATTTTTGCGCATCGCGTTAACAAGCGCAGGCACCAGCTTTTGAACATTCGGGGGTACATTGAGCAGGAACAAGTGCACTTCACGCCCCAGGAGCGTTCCACGTTGGCGGTGTTCCTTCGGCATGTGGACGGGATTATCAAGACCGTCGACAACGCGGAGGCCACGAAAACGTTTTCCATCATCAACACACAAATGCTTCTGAGCATCTATTCGTACTGGACGGAACATAACCTTCTTCCCCAAGACGCGTTTGCTGAAGATAAGATGACATTGCTTGACAAAGCGGATACGTGGCTGGCTGTCAGTGCGTAATCAGACACCTAAATGATTTCCATACCTGACAGCAATCCACATCTTTTATTTAGGGCATCGTATAGGTTTCCAGCTTCGGCATTGGGCGCTGAAGATCATGTCGTTCTTGATCTCGGCCAACAGGCTCTTTATTCTGACCCAGTCGCGCCGCCTTCGCAAACTTTTAGAAGGGAAATTCTCAGTTCAAGTCCTCACCTCTCCAACCACACCTCCATATCGCTGCGACCTATCTTCGGAGACCATACAAGTGGCTTTGGATGCCGCCCTGGCCGGATCCGGCCATCTTTCTGCGGATCGGGATGAGGATCGCGGGTTGTTCATTGACTATCTCCTGGAGAGGCTGGAGGCCCCTACGGTGGAGCGCCTGAAACCGACAGTCCACGCCGAGCTAGCCATGATCATGGCGATGGTCAAGGGCGAAATCAAGGACGTGGAACCCTTCATTGGTGTCTCGAAGCTTTCCTGCATTATGTGCAGTCACTATATCCACGCCTTCAATGAGGTTACGAAGCAAAAGATCGCCACCAAAGGTTCTCACGGGAAGGCTTACCCTGGGTGGTTCTGGCCTAATCTTCCTAGCCTTGATGGGGAAGTTCGTCCAGCTTTTCTAGAACGTGTCAGACAGCAGCTCCTTAGCGATCTCGAAGAGCATGTAGCAACGAGGCGACTCTCAGATAGCAGTCTGGGATCTGGCTGTCCGGAATTGAAATTAGGTCGAACTGAGGTTGAAATTGACGAATTGATCGACGCATCGGTGCACACCATAGCGTAACTGTACTGTGTTTACGTGTACGGTCGCGCCCAATCACATCACTTCTCTCCAGTCTATGTCTACGCCTCCCCTCCTCCGCCTTCCCTCGCGCCCCGATTTTACGCCAACGGGACCACCCGGGGGGGGGGGGAGGGACAATCCTCCCCCTTCTCTCTACCGTATGTTCAAATTATCCTTATCCACGCCTGACAGAATCCCACTTCTCCACACGCATCTTCAGTATATACCTTCGTCCGTCATCCCAGGAGTGCATGCACCTCCTGACTGTGGCTAATATTCACAGCCACCTTTCTCTTCTCTTCGTAATTTTCAGCACACCTGTTTCTGTTTCGTCGTGCGTCTTCAAAAGCGTCACAACTACCACTGGGGGACGTCTGATCTGCTACGCCTCAGCCTCTGATGGGCGCCACAATGGTGCCCATTGCCAAGTAGCCAGAGCCGGATATACGATTTCAGGCGGCGATCACGACCGCGCATCCCGCATCTCGGCCTTCGCTACCAGTCACGCCGTTGTGCCCGATCTACTCAGAACTGTTCCCTGAATTCCCCGCGCCGGCGCCATCAGAGCCCTCTCTGTGCTCGTCTCAATGCCAATGCCCCCAGTCCGTTGGATGACCCAGCGCGAGAACGGAGGGCCACCTGTAGTCGATTGGTGTAGGGTCGAATACGTGCCAATTTGCAAAATGTGGCTTCCCATATGTCCGTCAACGTCGATGAGCAGTCTCTTTGCAACTGGGAATGGACATTATAAGGCACTACATGGGAAGAGTTTTGTATAGAAGCAATCACGTGTCGTCGACAGTTCTGTATCACTACCCAAATGCAGATCCCAAGAGCGAAACTGTAAGATATACAGGTAAACAAGTCAATGTCATGTCCCATCGACGTGAGGCAATTCGCAATGGGAGTCAACCAACATGATTGTCGTCTTTGTGGGCGGATGCGAGAGGAGGTCCCATACGTTCTGGCGGTGGCGCTAGCGAAGGAGTTGAGAACGGAGTTTGTGTCGGTATGAAAACATTCGACTCGTTCCAGTAGTTTGCGACGAGAAGCACCTCAGCCAGCTCTGCACCGTGCATGCGGTTATAGTTCTGATGGACCAAGTTTGGCTCGCAAGCCAAAGCGCGGAACCCTGCGCGCTCTAATGTACTCCACCATCTCAGTACGCGGTTCCACAAGTGCAACATTTGCGACAGGCGGAACTCGAGGTTTTTAGGAATGAACTCGGAGCTGGGCAAAATAAGAAAAGCAGAAATTGCATCAAACTCCCAGCCTTCGAGGTCTATCTTCAAGATGTGTGTATGTCCTGAAAACAGAGAGATAAACAAGGCGAGCAAAGATTCGAGTCGTATAAAATACGGCCGTACCATTCTGATGCACGAGTGATTCGAGCGTGTGTGTCTGTATTGTATCACCCGTTCCGTGGGCGTCGAAGCCAGCTATACGGCATGGCCTGAGGTGAGTGTGGCGTGAAACCGGAAATCAAGCTCGCCGTCGTTATCCAATGCATCCGATGGTGCGCAAAACTCGTAGAGCCCAGCAGGGAGCGTCACATGCGCCGAAAGCCCTCGGGGAAGGGCAGACGAAGTGGTGGTCAAATATAAAGACCTGGCAGTGACGAGTTACGGGCGAGTAGCTCTGCTTCGAAAGACGCCTCAGCGGAGGGCCCTGTGGGAAGGAAGTGAGCACGGATCAACGTGTCCCGAGGGCTGAGGACGGAGGTCCAAGTGTACCAACGGAATAAACAACACAACCCTCTCCGAGTTGTTCCCGCAACCGGGATATCCAGAAGACCCCTTTCCCACCGTCACCGAGTTCTCCTACGCGTTCCAGCTTGTGCGGGCAGAAAAAAGCGGGTGGGAAAAAGTCCCCTACGGCCGGCCAAAGTAGTAGGGCGTTCACGCAAGAAAGCGGGGAATGTGGTGGAAACGGGTGGGCCCTACCTTGGCAATGATCGCATCACGTCCGAGGAGCATCTTCTGGTGAGCACGTTCTGCGCGTCGTACACGGGCAGCAAGCCATTGAGGGTAGGGCAGAAGATGACGGCAGCGAAGGAGAGGGTGTGAAAGGACAAGGGCAGGTCAGGAGGGAAGAAAGGAAAGGGGTGAAACGCGGGTGGCGACGGAGGAAAAGCATTGCGAAACTGCTAACGTTGTTGTGGCTTGATTTCCGTTGGGCCAGCCAGCGTCGTCCGTAGCGGGTATAGGTAATCGGGTTAGGGTCTGTATGACCTAACCCGTTTACCCGGGTCAGTGTACTGGGTCAGCACCCCTTACATAAGCGAAAATTCATTTGTCACTTCCTCTCCTAACTCCTCTCCCAAATTCACAAGTAAATATCCAAATGTGATAACACGTTGATAGAAGTGTCACACACCCTGATTGCACTGCTATCAACAATGCCAGTTCTGAGGGGGATTGCCGGGCCACTTAGCACCCAAACCAAACCAAAACCGGGTGCTGTCATAATCATAACGTACTGGGCCATGCTGTGTTCATTGCGCCTCTCCTCTTGTCCTTCTATCACCAACGTGAAATTTCCCAATTAGCCCCCATGTCTCAGAGTACCCCGACGGCTGCCTCCTCGTCATCCAACTTTCAGTCAGTTTTCAATGCTGCGTTGGAAGCATACGAGAAAGCTACAAAGAACAACCTTCGCACGCACCCAATTGCTACCAAACTGCAATCCTGCGACTCTATCGCTGCTATTCTATTAGTACTCCAAGACCTTTCCCAACAATTTGAGCAAACTCGCAGTAGAGAGAAGAGTCTACGCAAATGGCTTGAACCGACAGTGACCGTCCTTCTTGCATTTTCCGCCACTCTTGGCGAAGGTGTTGGCCTGGTAAATCTTAAAGCCCTTATCTCATCGAGATTCGTATTCTGACTGTCATACTTTAGTTTTTCTCACCTGCAAAAGTGATCTTTACTGGCATCGGCGTCCTTCTTTTGGTGGGTATGCTGCTTGATTTCTCCGCGTAGGTCGTGGTGACACCAGACTCAGGTGGCCAAGGAGGTCAATTCAAGCCAAGATATACTTATCGCACTCTTCACTCGTATCGATAATTTCTTCAGGCGACTCGAGTCTTATACGGCCGTGCCGCCGACGCCTTTGATAAGGGACATGATCGTCAAGATCATGGTTGAGGTACTTCGTATTCTTGCCACCGTGACGACGGAGCTCAGACTGGGACGACGGAGTGAGCTAATCTCCAGCGATTTGTCGTTCGTTGCTTACCTCTGTTCAGGAAAATATCTGAGAAAGCTTTTTGGAAAGAGTGATGTTGAAGACGCACTAAAAACGTTAGATACGCTGACTCAGGAGGAGGCGAAGATAGCAATAGCCGAAATCTTGAAGGTCACACATATGGTGGACGACAAGATACGCATCCTTATTGACGGTGCGCAAAATGTGTCTCTTCTCCGAACGTGGTATCTTGAACAACCATATGGCATTAGCGATCGCTCAACAAACGACGAGCAAAGTAGACGAAGAGAAGCGTGCGTCGTCCCCTAATCTTTCTCCCGTTACTTCTCGAGGCTCAATTACCTTCGTATAGTCAAGCAGCTAAGATGGGACCTTCAAAGATGGCTCTCTCCACCGGATCCGTCAATAAACCACAACATCGCCCGTAGTCTCCATCATGAGAGAACCGCAAGTTGGTTTTTCGAAAGCGACGTGTTTAAGGAATGGAAATCTACTGCCTCCCTCTTATGGATACATGGGAAACGTATGTTTTCGTTTCACCCCATCGCTCCGCACCCCATGGACTGATGGCACCTAGCGGGATCAGGCAAGAGTATCCTCTGGTTCGTAATTTCAACGCTGGTTTTGTGCGATTCAACTCAAATTTATACCAGCTCCAGCATAATTGAGGATATTATGGCACTACACGATGCAGGATTAGCGTCTTTGGCTTATTTCTATTGCGACTTTCGTGATGGAGAAAAGCGTAGCCCACGCAGCCTCATTCCCTCCATTCTCTGCCAACTCGCCACCCAGTCGAATCTATACTGTGGCATACTCTCTCGGCTTTGTTCAACACACGACAGCGGTGCACGAAAGCCTAGTGATCGCGCCTTGAGACAATGCCTGACGGAGATGCTCTCACTGCCGGGTCAAGGCCCTGTTTACCTTATCCTGGATGCTCTCGATGAGTGTCCCAACAATTCTGAGATGCCAACTGCACGAGAAGAAATGCTTGAATTTGTCAAGTGTCTTGTCAAGATGGACATCCGAAATCTACACATATGTGTGACGAGTCGCTCCGAGATTGACATTCAAACTACACTTGACCCTTTGATAACACACCAGGTGTCTCTCCATAACCAAATTGGACAAAGGAAAGATATTGTCGATTATGTCAATTCTGTTGTTTCTTCAGACACGAAGATGCAGAGATGGCGCGAGGAGGACAAGAAGCTTGTCATCGAGACACTCTCCGAAAGAGCGGATGGCATGTACGTGTGTTGTTCTCTACACTCTTCATATCTCCTCAATGTTCACGTAGGTTTCGGTGGGTATATTGTCAACTGGCGACGCTTCGGCATTGTCTACCGCCAAGCATCCGTGGGATTCTTGATGAATTGCCCGAAACTCTGGATGAGACGTACGAGCGGATATTGAGGGACATCCATAAGCCAAGTCGAGAACACGCCCATCGTCTCCTGCAGTGCCTTGCTGTCGCTGTTCGGCCCCTGCATGTCGAAGAGCTCGCGGAGGTCCTTGCAATTGACTTCGACGCTGTACATCGAGGTGTGATCCCAAGATTGAATCCGGATTGGCGGTCAGCAGATCGGCATCATGCCGTACTCTCCACGTGCTCGAGTTTAATTGCAGTCGTCGACAATGGATATTCTCAACTGGTGCAATTCTCTCACTTTTCGGTCAAGGAGTTCCTGATTTCGGATCGCCTGGCCCATTCAAACGAAGATGTCGCGCGTTACCATATCATTCTTGAGCCTGCACACACAGTCCTCGCACAAGCCTCTCTGGGCGTTCTACTCTGTTTGGATGATCAAGTAAATGGCTCTAACGTCTGGGAAATCCCTCTTGCCGCATACGCAGCCCGACATTGGGTCGATCACACGCGATTTGGGAACGCGGCATCACACATACAAGATGCGATGGAATATTTTTTTGACGCGGACAAACCACATTGGGCGGTATGGCTCCGGGTGCACGACATCGACGAATTCTGGGCCGTGTTCACACCCGAACGCAGCACACCTGGGCAGCCCCTTTACTACGCTGCATTATGCGGATTCTATGACCTGGCAAAGAAACTAATCCACAAGCACCCGGAACACGTAAATACCAGAGGTGGTGAGAAGGTGGCTCCGCTGGTCGCAGCATTATACGGGAACCATCGTCAGGTTTCGGAGTTACTTTTCCAACATGGCGCAGACATCCATGTCCGGGGACACTGGAATCGTACATTACTGCATGCAGCAGTGCTAGACCGGGAGGGCCTTGTCGACGTTGCGCAGTGGCTTCTTAGTCATGGCGCGGATGTGGACGCTCAGCAGGATGAACTATGGACTTCACTGCACCTTGCAACCTACCATGGACGCTTCGAAGTGGCAAAGGTGCTAGTTGAGCACGACGCTGATATCAACAGTCTGAGTGAATCAGGGGAGGTTCCCTTACACTTGGCAGCAAGTCCTTTTAAGGATTGCGATCAACTCAGGATCATGAAGTTACTGCTGGACTACGGTGCAGATCCGAATGTACGGAATAACGAGGGGTCGACACCCTTACACCATTCGTCATACATGAGGGGACAAGAGCCTACTCTCTTGGTACCGGAGAGAGTCGAAATTTCACGCCTGCTGCTTGAGCATGGCGCGAATATCAATGCAAAGAACAACGATGGTCAGACCCCTCTCCAAGTAGCGTTGGTGAGGGGTCACCACCAGGTTGCAGAGTTTCTTTTGGGACATGGCACAGATTAAATGTACGGTTCAGCTGTGTATCTGGTAGGCTACTGTTGGACTGCTAATTCCCTTACAGAGTCCTGTAGAAAAGGCCTTACAAGCATACCATATATCGCAAGAAGTAATCATATACCACTCAAGGGGTTCTGCAGTGCAGGTGTCATAGTCGTAGGGTCGGTTAGGGTGAACGGAGACCCGTCGCTGAAACGAAGAGTCACGAAGAGGACACGGTTGGCATCGAGCTGCCTGAAGGCGCAGATACACTAGATAACGACGAGGCTCTCGTGCGCGCCATCCCACCGGAAGAACGTGACTGGTTTGCGTCGTCAGGCACGTTTGTCTTCCTCTCAATGTCATTATCCTTTCCCTATCACTAACACTTCAACGTATCCAGCCATGCTATTTCGGCCACTCTGCTCACGAGAGCCGACAAGCGCCTCGAACTACTACATCGCGCATACAACGTCAGCGCCGCCCTCATCCTCCGACACTTCTTCACTCGTAGTCCTCCCGCACGCTGCTCCTTCTACAATCCCCAACGATACAGGGCCACCTTACTAGCATCCATGCCTTCAGCGGCCGCGCCGTAAAGCTGAGCAATAAACCCGCCGCTGCCGTAGAGAGTTTGTTCCAACGCGTGGTCACTGGGCGCGGCAGTGCCGTCATCGACTTGAAGCAATTGAAAGGCAAGCCCGGGCCATAGTCAACATCATCTCCTTACCAAACCTCGGGCGCAGACCCAGACCGCAAGTCGCCATCGTCACAGCTTCAAGTTCAACTGTGCGGCTGCAGTCCCTCTCCCGCTCTGCCTGCCACCGTGACCTACCCACCCGACAGCAATCGCCCTCTCCCCGCGCGCCATAACAAGTCCTCTTTCCACCTTACCGTAAACCATCGCACAAAATCGGCGGCGGGTCCTGCTTTGTTTCGTCAAAAAGTCTTGTTTCCTTTCGGGTAGAAGGGATGGTTTTACGTGGTAACAGTGAAATTTTCAGTAAACGGCGAACTGCGATCGCGAGCCGCATGAGATGTGGCAGTTACCGGTGGCGCTTATCGGCCACCCGCGCCCGTGAGCTCGCTCAACTACGTGTCTCTCAAGTTGTCGAATTTCAAAGTTCGTGGCGGAACAGGTTTCCCGTTCCGTTTATGTTGAAATTCATGCTCTTTGGTCCAGATGGAGCAAGCTTCCTCTGCCAGGTTTTCTCGGCCTGCCACCGAAGGAAGCGTCAGAAGCGTGGCGCGGGGTTGGCGTGGACGGGCGACATAGGGAGAATATTGTAGTCGTTTTAACCCGGAAATATTTTCCCCTTTCCATCGTCCATAAATCGTTACCGAGAAACAACGGTGGCGGCAGCCGCTGCACGTTGTTCTCGAGATAGGGGCTTGCGCTGACGCTTGTGCCTTAGCAAGATCGCATAGGACCACAACCCAAGGGTCTCATGATAAGGAGACAAAGAAAAAGAAAGCCACACGGCGTTCATCTCCGCGGTTGCTGCTGGACGTGGAACAACTTCTTGGCCTAAGAGTCGCTCGGCAGCCGTCCCGTGACGCTCGCCCTTTCCCTGGACTCGATGGCCACATCGGACGTGAACCCATTACTCGGATCTGGGTAACAATATGCACCTCTCACAGCGTAAACTCCTCCAAAATCTTGTTCTTTTTCAGAGAGAGTTTTTCAATCCGTATCTCTCGGGGCCCGGGGCTCCGCAGCTCCCGACGATACCACTAGTCCCGAAATTACCCGCCCCGCCTTCTAATTGCCATCTCATGATAAAATCTTCCCTCCTTCCCGAAAGAGCTTGTTATTATATGCCCATCACTGCATCCTCCCTCACTGCTCGGGTCCGGAAATCGCATCCTCCAGACATTGAAAAACAAGTCGTCTTCGCCCTCTATTCCTGCACGACACCTCAATCCTCCCTAGTTACGCACCGCACCCACCTCCTACCTCCTAAAAAATCTACACCCACCACTGCGCCGCTATCATCCATTGCTTGCAAGCATGCAAAAGCTCAACTTGATAACCCTCGCTCTCTTCATGTTCATCCTGTCCGTGAGTGCCGCCCCCCCGCGCGCTCTAGTAAGGCAGTCGAAGATCAGGCGCGATGGCGGTTACGATAACCACCAGCCTCCTGACTGGGAAGGAAAGCAAACCCGGTGATACCGCGAGCCCAAGCCGTCCAAGAGGCAAGTGTTGACTTACTATATACCGCCGACGGTCCTCACCTTTCCCCGTTGACAGGTTTAATCCACCACCTCCTCAATCTTCACCAGATCCATGACCTACACCTGGACATAACCTTTTCAGCTTATCAGGTTATAAGTAAAAAAGCGAGTTCGGGAAACTTGTAATGAAACCAATGCTTCTCCTGTTCTGAGAGTACTGTTCTGATGGGTGTAATTGTACCTGCTCTTGTGAATAACGCTGTAAAAATGACAAGTTTTTTGATTGCAAAAATGATTGTGGCGGCAGACTTTGGTGAAATCTACTAGGTTCCTTTTGTAATTTGTTTTACCTTTTTTTTGGCTCATACGAACCAAAAAAAGTTTAGGGTAGATTTCCTGATGCAGAGATGTCCAGACAACAACTTGAAAGTACTAGTACTGTAGGTGTGGTTAGACTAGCGTGCCCCAGTACAGACACCCCTTTCCAACCCCTTCCTTTACCTGTAACTTAACAGGACCTAGTTTCCATCAGATTTCAATTACATTCCTTTTATCTGTGATAATGCGTCTTCCCTTGTGTCTGCTCCTGCTGCTTTACATCCACAAAAATCACAGCTGAGACCACTTTCTCAGCACAGCCAGGAAATCATGATATCGCCAAGAAACGTGATACCAGGATAGCAGTATTTAGTAGAACATGATCCCTACATTTTGCTTTCGGAGAATAACATTGACAAAAGCCCTTGCACGTGTTGACGCTTTCGTGGAGTAGCACTCGTCCGAAGCCCAAGTTCCCCCTGTACGCAGTACGCACAAAGACCGTCGATAGAGACATCATCATACTTAATTGCCAAGCTCTTGAAGCTCAGACAAGTGGAATAGTAGAAAAGCCCAAAAGGGACCTAGAGTTCAAAAAAGTTGATTCCCAAATACTTTTCCAGGAGGAGCGAAGTACAAAAAAACCCTCTTTTTTACTAAATGCAGAAAAGCAAAAAAAGTTTTCCTGATGTAGCCTGAGCACCGTGCGCGCACGGCTTTTTCTCGGGGGAAGAATCGCACCGCTCATAGATCCCTTTGAGTTTCTGCGTTGGGGCGCCCGCTAAATTCGCGCGCCGTGGATAGCCAGATCCATCGCTGCGGGACGTTCCACTGCTCGAGCGTGGTGGGGTCGAACAGGAACTCCGGCTTCCGCAAGGCTCCGTTTGGAGTTAAGGTTACGCTTGCCTTCAGAACCTCACGCACCATCCAGAGAAATTCGACAGCGCGTATCTCCCGAGTCCTGGACACCTCCGCCACCGCCAACGCCTGTCACGCCTGTGGTAGGAATGCAGATGATTGTATACGTACTCGAGTGACACCCCGCGAATCACATCTCCTGGATATCCGTGGTGATACTTGACCCCTTGCGGTTTGGGTCGGAGCGGGTGTTTAGGGTATCTAGGGATTCAAGAAATGTGCTATTCTCTTCAACAGTGAAAGGGCTGCAGGTCTGAATCAGATTTGCGATGATATAAGCTCGGACGGGACCTCGCCCGACGCTACCATCGGTGCGTCAAATGTTGGTCAATTTGAAGCTCGGATGTGACAGGTAGATAATTGCCGCCGGTTCGCGGGCGTACTGTACCTTGGAATCGTACACACTTCGTCAGAGGGATAAAGCATGTCTGGACCATAATCACAAATGGAAGTGTTAGGCTCAATAGCTCCTCCACTCCCGCAACTGTGTCCCTGCGACGTACAAACCAACAGTCAGGCCAAGCGAAATCTCACCCACATCAGAACGGCACGGACCACACGCCGAGGAAATTCACGATAACTTCGCGACCGAACGACCTTTTGAAACAATCGGCAGTTTTCTGGAATCCAGGAACCCGGTTTGGATGAGGGTGATTAGGTGGCTACAGATATTCATGTGACTGGCTGACCGGAGCCAGTTCTATTCAGCTGTTATGCTGCCAATCACCTTATATAGCGTGGCTGGCCAGTGCGGGGCGCGGGACGGGGATTCAATCGCTGACATGGCTGATAATATTGGCTGGCGGTGCAAGCGGAGACATCGTAGGCGCGCCTGAGATGGATGCAAAGTCAGGCGGAGGCGGTCGGTATCCCTGGGCCAGGTTGAACATCGGCACGCTACGAGGTGGTGGCCCAGTTGCTGTGGCATGTCCGTGGGGTGGCTGCGCATTGTTCAGTACAATGGCAAGGTGGGAAGAATCGTAGCCGATTATAATATAGATGGCTGCATCAGCGGAGTATTAGGACACGAAAGGAACCCGACACGTTGACTAGTCGACTGTCCTGGTTTGGACATGGCCGCGGGTGCAATCTTAAAAATGCAATCCAAGCGTGAAAACCCACGGAGTGACGGATGTACCATGCTAAACGCGCTAAACGTGTCATAACGGAGCTACTTTTTGAACAGGTACGAAGAAGTAGTTAGACTTTCCCCCTCGCTGGTGCGAGAGAAGAGGTCGTCCCGTCGCCTTCATTCGCCGCTGCGCAATGTGTTTACTTCCGCGGCCGCTCGGTACTAAGCGTATGATTACCATTTCGGGGCTATCATGACCTCAACAACTGTCCGTCTCCATCCACATTCATTTCGTCCAATTGGCCTAGGTTCGCACCCACGCCAAGCTGCTTCTTGTCCGAGGACGTCGGGACAAGGACAATACAACACGGGACCGCGCGGAGTGCTGGCGTGAGGCGGCCCGCGGCCTGCTGGCAACGGTTCAAGTTCATCAGGGGTGCATCCTGCGACTGGCAGTGGAATAGCTGTTATGGGGAAATTTCTCTGGGATCTTGCTCACGTCGAAGACGAGATCTTTCAGCGGACCCTCGCACTTCCATCGGCCCGATTACCTGCATCCGTCGCAGAAATTGAACTGAACCGTCGCTGGCAACTTGTCCAGTGCAATGGCACTGGCAAATCCCGGGCTTCCTTTTCTCTTTCTCAACCAGAACTTATTTTCCCTGCCCTCCGTTCTATCTACAATTGGGTAACAAGGCTGACCCATATCCCACAATTCCCAGGCCACTGCCAACATTAGCCTTCCTACATACCATTAAGACTACAGTAACACCGTGAACAATGTCCA
>Ga0209488_10000985_pt1 | contig 24163 bp, 20 predicted proteins | sample Rivendell_Oct201_8_FD_188349 | JGI IMG/M metagenome (GOLD analysis project Ga0209488, IMG submission 188349) | Vadose zone soil microbial communities from the Eel River Critical Zone Observatory, Northern California, USA -... | ecosystem: Environmental > Terrestrial > Soil > Vadose zone >...
CTCCGCGATGTTGCGCACCTGCCCCGTGAGGTTCGCCGCCATCGAGTTGACGTTGTCGGTAAGGTCCTTCCAGGTCCCGGCCACTCCGGGCACCCGCGCCTGGCCCCCGAGCTTGCCGTCGGTGCCCACCTCGCGCGCCACCCGCGACACTTCCGAGGCAAACCCGCCGAGCTGATCGACCATCGTGTTGACGACCTTGCCGATCCTCAAGAATTCGCCCCGTAACGACCTGCCGTCGATCTCCGGCAGCATCCGCTGGGACAGATCGCCTCGTGCGACTGATTCGATGACGCGCGCCACCTCCGAGGTTGGCCGGATGAGATCTCCGATCAGCGTGTTCACCGAGTCCACGCAGTCGGCCCATGCCCCCGTCGCGGCGGGCAGCCTGACGCGTTGATTGATCTGCCCTTCCCTTCCGACCTCGTCCCGGATACGCGCGAACTCTTCGGTCACCCTCTCGTTTACTTCCACGACGTCGTTGAACGCCTGGGCGATTTCTCCGTCGATCCCTATCAGATCCATGGGCAGGCGAACGGAAAAATCGCCCTTTTTGAACGCTCGCAAGGCGCTCAAAAGGCCCTTGCGGTCCAGTAGGTCCGGGATAAATTGCAGATTTGTCATTTTCGACCTTTCAACAAGCCTGTTTTTCCAATACAGCGCCGCAGTGCACCAGATTATGTACATTCGGGATCGGCGCTGCTTCCTTTCGCGATCCTTTCCTGGTGCCTTCGCGAGAGTCGCTCCCTTGCTCCGGCTGGCACGTCTGCGATGAGGACTCTCACGGTCCTGCGCAGGAGATGGCCATAATATCAAGACACAAAATCATGATAGTGCGTCGGGTATCGACCCACTATCGAGGAAACTTGATAATTCCGTAGCGACACAATGGCAGTGCGTAGCCGCGTCGCTACAGCCTATATCCGCCGAATGATCTACTAGCCTCGACACGGCTGTCCAATGCCTTCTGCAGTCACTGGTTCCGCGAGCCATGTTGCCAGTCAAATCCAAAACCCAACGCTCGCCCGGTCGTGAGCCAAAAGGATCAGGCATCGAACCCAGCGACGATCACGGTGTGCAATTTCCTACGAGTAGATTGAGCTTTCCCAGACTTGGACTGCTCGAACGTCCGACATGCCAACCCCCGATCACGATTTGAAAATCTTCTCCAGCTGCCCTCTTTCCACCCTGGCCAAGCCCAGGACCTGCATTCGCGACCTGCAGGAGATCGCGCGAGCGAGCGAAGAGGCGGGATACGAAGGCATCCTCGTCTTTACAGACAACAGCCAGCTGGATCCGTGGCTGGTCTCGCAGATCATCGTCGAGGCAACCGAACGTCTGTGCCCCCTGGTTGCGATTCAACCGGCCTACATGCATCCCTACAGCGTCGCCAAGATGATCACGTCGTTTGCGCATCTGTACGGCCGCCGCCTCTATCTCAACATGGTAGCGGGGGGATTCAAGAACGACTTGCTGGCGTTGAACGACCTCACCCCCCATGACGAGCGCTATGCGCGGCTCTTGGAGTACACCACCGTCATCCAGGGCCTGCTGCGAACAGCCGATCCAGTCAGCTTCGAGGGGCGGTATTACAAGGTGACCAACCTGAAGCTGACTCCGCCGCTGCCGGCCGAGTTGATGCCCGGCGTGCTCGTCTCGGGATCCTCCGAAGCAGGCATGGACGCTGCACGGCAGCTCAAGGGTACGGCCGTGGAGTATCCGAAGCCACCGGCCGAGTACGCGACCGCCCCTGCAGCGAACATCGCGTCCAGGGGCATCCGCATCGGCATCATCGCCCGTCCCGAGGACGCGGAAGCCTGGTCGGTCGCACACGCCCGCTACCCGGAAGACCGCAAGGGCCAGCTTACGCACCAGCTTGCGATGAAGGTGTCGGATTCGTCTTGGCACCGGCAGTTGTCCGAACTCGGGAAAACCGGGTCGGAGGCGGAGAACCCGTACTGGCTGATACCGTTTCAGAACTACAAGGCAGTCTGTCCTTTTCTCGTGGGAAGTTACGATCGGGTGGCGGATGAGGTGGCGCGTTATGTCGACATCGGCTACCGCACGTTCATTCTCGACGTCCCCGCGAGCGCGGAAGAGATGCGCCATACCGGTGTCGTGTTCGATCGCGCCGTCACGCGCTGCGTGGCGGCATGACCATGCTCTTGCAACAGGGGGTGACCGCGCAAGCGCTGGCGCGTCCCGAGGCGACAGCGCTCGTATTCAAGAACACGCACCTCACATACGGGGCGCTCGAGGAGGCGAGCAACCGGCTCGCCTGGCAGCTGATAGCCGCGGGATGCCGGGGAGGCGATCGCGTCGCGTTGCTCATGCCAAAGATGCCCACGGCAATCGTGGCCATGCTGGGCGTGCTGAAAGCAGATGCGATCTACGTGCCGCTGGATCCGGCCAGTCCGCCGGCGCGGTTGGCTCGCATGCTGCAGGTCAGCGATTGCCGCTGCATTCTGGCAGCCGGCCCGGTCGCTCAGAGCCTGCGCGACGCCGTGGCGGCGGGAGCGCTGAAGGAGCGGCCCTTAATCGGGTGGTTGGATGAAGACAGGCCATCTGAACCCGATCTGGAGCCTGCATTCAGGCTGCGCGATCTCAACTCCTATCCGGCAACGCTGCCTGCCTGCGCCAACACGGACGGCGACGTGGCGCACATTCTGTTTACCTCGGGATCCACCGGAATCCCCAAGGGCGTGATGATCACGCACGCGAGCGTCGTGCATTTCATACGGTGGGCGGGGGCGTACTTCGGGGTCACCCACACCGATCGCGTTTCGCAGCATCCGCCGCTGCATTTCGACCTTTCCACGTTCGACATCTTCGGCACGCTCTGGGCCGGAGCCGAGCTGCATCTAGTGTCTCCCGAACTGAATCTCCTGCCGCACAAGCTCGCGCAGCTCATTCGCGAAGCCAGGCTCACGCAGTGGTTCTCGGCGCCCTCGGTCCTCAATATGATGGCGAAATTCGATGTCGTCGCCCAAGGCGACTTCCCGAGCCTGCGCCGGGTGATGTGGTGCGGCGAGGTGATCCCTACGCCCACCCTGATCCACTGGATGCGCCGGCTCCCCCACGCGCAGTTCACCAACCTGTACGGCCCGACCGAAACGACCATCGCGAGCAGCTATTACACGCTGCCTCGGTGCCCAATCGACGAGCGCGAGCCGATTCCTATCGGCCGCGCGTGCGACGCGGAAGAACTTCTGGTTCTCGACGCGCTGTTGCGCCCCGTGGCTGCAGACGACATCGGTGACCTCTACATCCGCGGTGCGGGCTTGAGTCCAGGCTACTGGCGCGACCCGGACAAGACCCGATGCGCGTTTCCCCCGTATCCCGGCGGAACAGATTCGCGGGACCGCATCTACAAGACCGGCGACCTAGCGCGCCGAGGAGTCGACGGCCTGTTCTATTTTCTGGGCCGCGCCGACACTCAGATCAAGAGCCGAGGCTACCGGATCGAATTGGGCGAGATCGAGGCAGCGCTCCACTCGCTCCCGGCCTTGCGGGAGAGCGCGGTGGTCGCGATTCAATCCGATGGCTTCGAAGGATGGCTCATCTGCTGCGCGTACGTCCTGGCGTCGGACAGCGTGGTCTCCGTCGAAAATCTGCGGAAGGACCTGACGAGGTTGTTGCCCTCTTACATGCTTCCTGTCCGCTGGACGCGGCTAGATGCTCTACCCAAGAACACCAACGGCAAGATCGACCGTCCCCGGTTGAAGAACGCGTTCCTCGCCAGCGAATCCCGCCAGGCGCAGGTGGAGGCGTCGCCGCCCCATGACGCCAACAGGGCTGACCGCATGGTCAGCGCGGCGCCGGGGCAAGGTTAAAGGAGCGCTGAGTGACCGACATGAACGCGATCATCCGGCGCCTCGGCGCTCTGTTTGTCGAGAGTCTCCACATCGAAGTGCCGTCCGCAGACACCGATCTTTTCGAGACCGGCATTCTCGACTCCCTTCAGTTGGTGGCATTGCTGCTGCAGCTCGAGCAGCGCTTCGGCTTCAAAATCAAGATCGACGACATCGATCTCGACGATTTGCGCACGCTCGCGGGCATCGCCCGGCTGGTCGCAGCGCGCACGGGAGGTGCTGGCTCTCAGACGGCGCAGGTGCTTTCTCTTGAGGCCCGTCACGGTGCGGCGAATCATGAAGGGAACGAGCCGGAACCTCGACCCAGAGGCACCGAACCCCGGACTGGGCGCGTCGAAACGAACCGTGCGTCCACGATCGGTTCGCCGCGGGATTCCGTTCCAGGAGAACCGCAGCTCCCTTCGCGCAGCGTGAGCTAGTGAAACTAGCTCCTCGGCGCAATCCTCGATGACCAAGGATCGGGCTGCCATGGCTACGCTCCGCACCTTTGCCGAGGATGACATTCCCGCCGCTGCCGCGCTCTTCGGGCGCGTGTATCCGAAGCAGCGCTGGACTTCACAGGCTGCGTGCGAGGCCTACTTCCGGGAGATACTCTTCAACAACCCGTGGCGCGACCTTGACCTGCCTTCCTGGGTGGCCGAGGAGGACGGTCGCATGGCCGGCTTCGCAGGGGTGATGCCGAGGCGAATGCTTTTCCGCGGACGGCGCATCCGTGTCGCGGTGGGCTGCCAATTCATGGTGGACCCGAACCGGCGCAACGGTCTGACAGCGCTGCAATTGGCGCGAGCGGCGCTTTCCGGGGCACAGGACCTGTTCATCGCCGATGGAGCGAACGAGCTGTCCCGCCAGATGTGGACCGGGCTCGGTGGGACGGCACCGTTGCTCTACAACCTTCACTGGACCCGCCCGCTCCGGCCGGTGCGGTTTGCGCTATCGCTTCTGGAAGAGCGCCGCGCGCTCCCCCTTGCCTTGACGCTCCCGGCGCGGGCCCTGGGCACCTTGGCCGATGCGCTTACAGCCCGGTGGCATCCGCACCAGCTCGATCGGGAAGACGTCGAGCTTGAGGAAGACGAGCTGGATGCGGCTGCGATGCTGGCTCACCTTCCCGATGTGGCGGACGGCAGCGCGCTGCAGCCGGAGTACGACACGCGCTCGCTCGTCTGGCTGCTCGATCAGACGGCGCGCAAGGCACGTCATGGAAAGCTGCGTGCGCGTGCCGTGCTCGAAAGCGGGCGACGGTTGATCGGATGGTACCTCTATTACCTGCGAGCGGGCGGGGTGAGTGAAGTGGTCCAGATTGCTGCCTGCAACGGCTCGTTCGACCGCGTGTTGCAGCGACTCTTGACCGACGCCTGCCGACAGGGCGCAGCGGCAGTGCGAGGGCGCCTCGATCCGCGCCACATTCAGGAGCTCTCGGATCGCCACTGCTGGTTCCGGCGCGAGGGTACATGGACCCTGGTCCACTCGCGCCACGCCGACGTCGCCGCAGCCATCCATCAAGGGAACGCTTTTCTAAGTCGTCTCGAGGGCGAATGGTGGCTGCGTTTCCAGGGTGGATGATGCAAATGGATCAAGCCCGGACGATATCTAGCGTCATTGGCCGCCCCTACGATCTCTTCGGACGCGATACAGCGCGGGTCGCCCGAAGATCGCAGGGCTGACCCAGGGCCAGTTTCGGCACGACTTGGCAGATCGGCAATCAAGCCCCGCTATGGATCCAAGAAGAACGACGCAGGATTCTGGGACCGCACCGGCGGACACTTTGCGTCAGCCGGGCCCTGCGAGCGCCAAATTCAGAACTTCCGTCGTCGTGGTGCGCGACCTGCAGGCGCTGTCGGGCTTCGTCCCGGCCTGGGAAGAACTGGCGGCCGCGGCGATTGAACCCAACGCCTTCTACGAGCATTGGATGCTGTTGCCGGCGCTGAAACTATACGGGGCCGGCGAGGATATCAGCGTCGTACTGGTGCTGATCCGCGACCCTCACAACCCGGATGCTCCGGCAAAGCTGGGCGGCCTGTTTCCACTGGAACTGGTTCGCAACTTCCGAAAGCTCAAGGTGTCCGCGCTGAGCCTGTGGCAGCACGTTCACTGCTACGTGTGTACGCCCTTGGTGCGCGCGGATGCCGCCAAGGAGTGCATGGTCGAATTGTTCAAGTGGTTCAAATCGGGCGAAGCAAGCGTTTCCCTGATGGAGCTGGGGTGCATCTCCGGAGACGGCCCGTTCCATAGGATGCTGGTCGATCTGATAAACGAGATTGGGTTGCTGAGTTGGGTAACCGACATTTTTACGCGCGGCCTGTGGAATGAAGGATACGACAAGAAAACCAATCCGGAGTTGGCGGTATCGGGCGACCTGCGCCGGCGGTTGCGCCGCAAGGAGAAGCGCCTGAGCGAGCGTGGCCATGTGGAGCACCTCGCAATACGACCGGAGGACGACGTCGGGCGCTGGATCGACGAGTTCCTGCAGATCGAGGCGAGCGGCTGGAAGGGGCAGCGCGGCAGCGCATTGGCTTCTTCGGAGAGCGGTCGCCGCTATTTCACGGAGATTGCGACTTCCGCCTTTCGTCGCGGCCGCCTGCTCATGCTGGGCATCAATTTCAACGGCCGTCCCATCGCGCGCCGATGCGCGTTCGTCTCCGGTGAAGGATCGTTCGCATTCAAGACGGCGTATGACGAGGAGTTCGCGAATTTCTCGCCCGGGGCAATGCTCGAGATGGACAGCATCCGGCAGCTTCAGACGCTGCGCGGGGTGCGGTGGATGGATTCCTGCGCGGCGCCGGACAACTTCCTCGTCAATCGGCTTTCGAACGATCGGAAAACGATCCAGAGCTTGGCTGTCGGCAGCGGCGCGCTGGGCGAACTCGTGATCTCGGGCATGCCGCTTCTGCGCTGGACGAATCGCCGGATTCTGAAGAGATCTTCCGAGGCACCGGCTCGTTCGTCCGCCAAGGGTCCAGATCCTAGGACGACCGAAAATCCACAGGAATGAAGGAGGCAAAGACATGCAGGCTGTAAATCACGCGGAAGTACCATTCCTGGACAGAGTGGTTACCAGTCGGCAAGCCGCTGCGGACCGTTTTCTGGAGATCGACCCGGAAACGTTTCGCACCCATTTCAATCGCAAGCCGTTTCTCTTCCGGCATCATCTGTCGGATCATCCGCTGTTCAAGCTTCCCAAGCTGGCGGAGCTCGCCAGAACGCTTCCTCCCAGCATCGTCGAGTACAACGCTGGGAAAATCCCCGTCAACCTTCCCGACCAGGAGAACACGCCCTACACGGGCCTATCCGCCGAGGAAACCGTCAGGCGCATCGAGGAATGCAGCTCGTGGATGGTGCTCAAGCGCGCGGAGGCAGACCCGGAGTGCCTTGACGTGCTCAACCAATGTCTGGATGAGATCGAGGTGCTGTCGGAGCAGATCGAGCCGGGCATGTGCGAGCGCGAAGCCGCGATCTTCGTGACATCTCCCGGGTCCGTCACGCCGTATCACATGGACAAGGAGATCAATTTCCTGCTTCAGATCCGCGGCAGCAAGACGATCAGCGTGTTCAGCGCGTCGGACCGGGAGGTGCTCTCGGAAGTGGAGCTGGAGAAGCACTTTACCGGCTCGGCGATCCGCCGCAACATGGTGTTCCACGAGCGATACCAGAAACGAGCTACCGTCTTCGAGCTCAAGGCTGGGTACGGCATCCATATTCCGACGACGGACCCGCACTGGATAAAGAACGGCGACGCCGTGTCGATCTCGTTCAGCAACGGCTTCAAGACGCGCGCCTCCGTGCGACGCGGCCTGATCTACAATCTGAACGGCCGTCTGCGGAAGGTCGGGCTCCATCCGACCCCCTACGGCAAAGTCGCCTTGCGCGACACGATGAAATTGCAGGTAGTCCGCGCGCTCAACCGAGCGCAAAAATGGCTGAACATACAGCCCGCCGAGGGCTGATCTTGGCTATGAGCCGAATGGATCAGGGGCGCAGCGGATCTCGGCCTTATCCGGTCTTCGAGCGGAGCTACGATCTTAGGCGATGAAGATCTGCCTCGTCGGGCTCGACAATCTGCCGGTTCTGGCGCCTGAATACAGACAGCACACCATCGGCGGCGAATCGGTTCAGCAAACACTGCTCGGTCGGGCGCTGGCGCGCCGGGGCCATGATGTAAGCATGGTCGTTGCCGACCATGGCCAGAGGGATGGCGCGGAATGGGAGGCGATACGGGTTTTCAAGGCGTATCGTCCCGACGCAGGAATTCCGGTGCTCCGTTTCATTCATCCGCGCTGGACCGGCATGTGGTCGGCGCTGACGCGGGCCGATGCCGGTGTCTACTACACCAGTTGCGCAGGCATGCAGGTCGGCCTGATTGCATTGTTCTGCCGACGTCATAGCAGACGACTCGTCTTCCGCGCCGCGAGCGATACCGACTGTGACAGGTCCCGCCTGCTCGTGGGATTCGCGCGCGACCGAGGGCTTTACGGATATGGCCTGCGGCAGGCCCATGCCATCCTCGTGCAGAGTGCTTCGCAGGCAGAGACTCTGGCACGCAGTTACGGCTTGGCGAGCCGCGTCGCGGGAATGCTGGTGGAGAAGCCGGGGCCGATCGCCGCACGTGACATCGACGTCCTGTGGGTGAGCAACATTCGGCACCTCAAGAGGCCCGACCGGGTTCTCGAACTCGCGGATAGGTTGCCAAACGCAAAGTTTCACATTGTGGGAGGACCTCTGCCCGGCGAAGAAGCGCTTTTCCTCGATGTCAAGCACGCGGCTGCGATCAAAAACAACGTTTCGTTTCACGGCCGCCTTTCGTACTGGGACACCGGTGATCTCTACGGTCGGGCCAAGGTGCTGGTCAATACCTCCGATATCGAAGGATTCCCAAATTCGTATCTGCAGGCCTGGATAAGAGGCGTGCCTGTCGTGACTCTGATCGATCCTGACGGTGTGATTGAGCGGGAGGGTCTCGGAGCCGGCTTAAAGTCACCTGATCAGTTCGCCGATGCGATCACGCACCTGCTGGGTGACCTCAATGCGTGGAACGCGGCCAGCGATCGTTGTCGCGCGTTCATGGACCGAGAATACGGCGAAGACAAGGTTCTCGCCGCCTACCTTGATACGTTCGAGCAAGTCACGCGCATTGACACCTCAGACGCCAAAATGATCGTGTCGGGCCAAGCACGCCATGTCTGAGACTCCTTTCATCATTACGATCGACACCGAAGGAGATAATCTCTGGGCAAGACCGAGGGAGATCACCACCCGCAACGCGGCGTACCTGCCTCGTTTCCAATCGCTCTGCGAGCGATTCGGCTTCAAGCCCGTCTACCTTACGAACTACGAGATGGCGATTTCCGACGTTTTCGTCGAGTTCGCGCGCGACATGCTCGCCCGCGGTACCGGCGAGATCGGGATGCACCTGCATGCATGGAATTCGCCGCCACTCGTCCCGTTGACCAGCGACGATTTCCATCACCAACCCTACCTGGTCGAATATCCCGACACGGTGATGAAGGAGAAGATCAAGGTCGTCACCCGTCTCCTCGAAGACCGGTTCGATCAGGCGATGCTCAGTCATCGCGCCGGGCGCTTGGGTTTCGACGGCCGTTATGCCGCCATGCTCCTTGAAGAGGGATATCGCGTGGATTGCTCCGTGAGCCCGGGTCTCGATTGGCGCGGAACCCTCGGCGATCCAAGGGGAAACGGCGGCACGGACTACAGGCACTTTCCCCACGACCCGTACTTCTTGAGCCCCACCGACATTTCGGCACCGACGCGCGTTGGGCTGCTGGAAGTGCCGATGACGATCCGCCCGAGCGGCCTTTACCGGAAGGCGCCCTGGATCTATCGCGTCCCCTTGCTGCGCCAGGCCACCAACAGGCTGGTGTCGCCGGCGCTCAACCACTTGTGCCCGGCAGAGAGCAATCTCCGCGGAATGTTGCGAGCGACGCGCACAGCGCGGTCTGAAAGCGCGGCTCATCTGGATTTCTCGCTGCATTCTTCGGAGCTCATGCCGGGCGGAAGTCCGACGTTCCGCGACGCGACGGATGTCGAGCGTTTGTACGAAGATCTGGAAATTCTGTTTGGGGAGCTTTCCAGCCATTGCCGCGGCGTGACCCTGAAGGAGTTCCACACGTCGTTCACCGAGTCTCCGGGCGAAGCGGCATCGGACGGCTCCGGGGACAGGATTTCCGATCCCGCCATCGATCAAGAAATGGTCAGGGCCTGAATGATCCGCGTCAAGGGCCGGACTGCTGTGTACGGGGAGGTCTGGTACGACGAGGAAGCGCCTCGCGATCCCGGAGTGGACATCGTCGTGTACCGGCAGAGGGAGACTCCGATCGCTGGCGCCCGAACCACCCCGTTCCTCACAATGGTGACCGATCTTTCCGCCGAGGCAGACACGATCACGGAGAGATTCGGCAAGGATTGCCGCTACAAGATCAGACGCGCCGAAACGAAGGATGGGCTTCGCATGGAGTTCATCACCGACCCGGAAAGCAGGCTGGATGAATTCCGCGCGTTCTTCGATGCGTTCGCGAGGCAAAAGTCGTACTGGCCCTGCGATCATCAATGGCTGCTTGCCGCCTGCAAAGCCCGCCAGCTCGTGCTCACGTCGACTTCCCAGAACGGAGAGGCGTTGGTCTGGCACGCCTACCTCACAAGCGGGAAAGCCGCCTGGCTCCAGTACACGGGCTCCTGCTTCAGGAACAAGGAAAACGATTACCGCGCTCTGGTGGGGCGCGCCAACCGCTGGCTGCATTGGAAAGAAATGCTGCGGTTCAAGGAGATGGGAATAAAACGCTACGACTGGGGTGGCCTCTTCGAGGACGAATCCGTTCCGGAAAACGCCGGAATCAACAAGTTCAAGAAGGATTTCGGCGGGCAGCAAGTACGTACCTACGACTGCACGCTGCCGGTAACGCTCAAAGGCCGCATCTGGCTTCCCCTTCGCGAGGCCTGGCGCGGTCTGAGGCAAGGACCGGACCAAATGTCATGAGCCGCGCCCGCTCCGGCACGCGGGTAGACAGGTACGCGTTCAAAACCTTTTTTCTTTGTGCACTGCTTGCGCTCGGCACAGGGAGCCGGGTTGCGAAAGGAGATGGAGCAGCGACCACAGGCTATCCCCGGCTGATGGGCATGAACATCGGCGCAAAGAATTACCAGGATGGCGACTACCAGAAAGAACTCGCACGGATGGACGTGGTGGTTCTCGGCTTCTATCGAGGATGGCAGCCCCACGGGTACGCTCCGACCACGACCCTTGCCATTCGCAAGGTCGTCAAGGCAATCAAGGCGCGGAATCCGAAGATCCTCGTCGGGCAGTACACGATTCTCAGCGAGGCTTATGACGATCCCAAGTTGGCGGACCCAGATAAGCGCGACAAGCTCTACGCGAGCAAGTGGTGGCTGCTGAACGCCGCAGGGCAAAAAGTCCAATGGACTTCTCAATACCACGCGTGGGAGGTCAACCTCACGGCCTGGTCACAAGCGGACGCCAATAGCCGACGCTGGCCTCAATGGCTCGCAGAACACGAGTACGCGGTCTTCTTTCGCGACATTCCGGAGTTCGACATCGTGTTCCTCGACGGCGTGGGGCCGCCCCGCGTGACGGCGGACTGGAATCTCGATGGAAAGAACGATGATCGCAACGACCCGGGCATTCTCGCCGCCCACTACGCCGGCCACCTTGCCGAGTGGAACCGCCTGCGCGAACTCGCTCCCAAGCGGCTCCTGATCGGCAACACCGACAACGACTTCGCCAATCCCGAGTGGCGGGGTCAACTCGACGGAGGGTTTTTGGAAGCGCAAATGGGCATGAGCTGGTCATTGGAAACGTGGGCCGGATGGGGCAAGATGATGGAGCGTTATAGAGCGGTATTGAAGAACACCAGGCCACCCAAGATCGTCGGCTTCAACGTCCACGGGAGCCCCACGGATTATCGTTTCTTCCGTTACGCGTATGCGTCTTGTCTGCTCGACGACGGCTACTTCTCGTTCACGGACAAGTCCGTGGAGTACAGTAGCGTCCCGTGGTTCGACGAATACGACCACAGGCTCGGGAATGCGCGCTCGGGACCGCCGACCGCCGCCTGGAGTCAAGCGGTCTGGCGTCGGGATTTTCAGAACGGCGTCGTGCTCGTCAATCCCACGACCTCGGCAAAGACGGTCAAGCTTGAGCCGGGCTTGCACCGGCTCGCAGGCAATCAGGACCCCGCGGTCAACAATGGCTCCGCTGTCGACCAAGTGACCCTTGGACCCAAAGATGGGATAGTGCTTCTGAGGCAGCCTGCAATCCAGGGATCCCCGCGATGAGCCTCGTCTCCGTGATCGTCCCGACCTACAACCGCAGGGAAACAATTCAGGCCGCGATCGCAAGCGTGCAGCGGCAGACTTTCGCGGATTGGGAGCTGATCGTCGTGGACGACGGTTCCACCGACGATACTGCCGCCCTGATCGAGGGCTCGGACCCCCGTCTCGTGCTGATCCGGCAGAAGAACCAGGGCGTGAACGCGGCGCGGAACGCCGCCATGCTTCGCGCGCGCGGCCAGTACATCGCCTTCCTGGACTCCGACGACGAATGGCTCCCACACCACCTGGAGCTCAGCGTGGCCTTCTTCCGGGCTTTTCCCGGAGAGGACTTCCTCTCAGGGGAATTCAGTGAAGATGGGGGCTCCGGGATCCTCGTCCACTTTCTGCGCAGCGCACTCACCGAGTGGTACCCGCCGATCGCGGAGCGGGCGGGCTCCTCGTTGCTGAGGCTGCCTCCCGGAGAGACCGACCCCTACCGCAGGGTGTTTGCGAGCGCAGAGCCGATCGGGGAGTGGGGGTGGGACATCGTGGCCCGCACTCCCTATCGCGACGCGCGCCTGTACCGGGGACGCGTTTTCGAGCACATGCGCTTCGGCTTCCTCTTCGCCCTGCAGCCCACGGTGGTGACGAGCCGCGCCCGGGAGGCCGTCGGCCTGTTCGATCCGCGCTACCGAATCGGAGCCGACTACAGCTATCTCGCCAATCTCTGCCGCAGATTCACCGCGAACTTTTTGTCGCTGCCCATGGCGATCAAGCACGAGTACGCCCGCGACGGCACGCAGCTGAACGAGGGACACCTCTCGACCGGCTCGACGCGGTTCGAATTCGAGCGGGATCTGCTGCACCAGTTCGAGGAATTGTTCGGAGAGCGAGGCGAGGATCCCGAAATCATCGCCCTTCGCCGGGCGAGGCAGCTCGTCGTCGGCCGGGCCGCCCTCGGGCAGGGAAATCGCGCCGAGGCTTTGCGCCACTTCGGGGAGGCGAGGCGCGGCCAAGGCCCATCGCCGGCGGCCGCCTTCTGGTGGCTCGTCCGGGTCGCCCCCACCCCGGCGATCGCGCACAGGATTTACACCGGACTCCGGCGCGCGAGAGCGCTCGGCTGGGAGCTCCTCACGAAACGCGCCACTTGGGGTCGTATCGCCCGCAAGGCTTGGGGCCGCTTCCGCGGCACGTCCGCACTCCAAAGGAACACCTGACCGACCTGCTACAGAAACCGAATATCGCTCAAGCGCCAACGATGCCGCGCGACGTCGCTGTTCGTTGCCGCGCGTGAATCCGGTTTCTGACCCATTCCCGCGCCGGCTTTTCGATCCAGCGGTAAGTCAAGAACGACATGGCGATGATCAGTGCCAGGTAGACCGGGTAGGCAATATCGCCGTGCCACAACCGAGTTCCCAAAAAAACGATGTCCTGACCGTTGATCTCGCGGTGCGTAAAGAGGTCGATATGAAATAGTTTTTCCAGCTGATAGCCGGCATCGAACATTCTTCTTTCGACGAAAACGTGCGTCATGTAGATGGAGTACGAGACCGTTCCCAAAAAAACCGGCGGTCGCAGCTTGAGGATCGCGCTCGCAGCTCCAGCCTCGAACGCGAAAACGAGCACGACGAGCGCGAATACATAGGGAGCCGCGATCGACAGGAGGGTCGTGCCAGCCGCGCTTACGAATGCAACAACGAGCCCCAGTGCACCCCATTCGACGACGCTTCCGGAGAGTCGTTTTCTAAGCTCGCCACTCCATTTCCTATAGATGTTCCACGAAATCGCCCCCGCGGCGAATCCGTAGACGCACCGGATGATCCCCCAGTCGTAATGGGTGTCCATGTTGCGCTCGCTCAGGGTCGCGATCAGTACCGGGCCTCCGATCAAGGCGACAGGCAGGGCGATCCATGCGTGCTTGCGAAGTCCGACCAAGCACAAGGCGAAGATGACGTAGGTGTAGAACTCCGTGCTGATGCTCCAGCTCGGCAAGTTCCAGGTCAGGAATTCGTACAGATGGAGGCTTTGGATGAGCAGCAGATTGGCGAGAATCGTGTCCGGCGCTTCCGGGGGGGTGCTGAACAGCGCTACCGGGTTCGTCAAGGCGAGCGCCGGGATTAGGATCCTCCGTAGGACCCTCAGTAGTTCACAACCGATGAAAAGCGCCAACATCGTGAAATGGAGCGGATACAGCCTGCCCAGCCGCAGCAAGAGAAACCGCCCTATTCCAAAGCCATCGAGCAATCGTTGTTGGTAGTTCGCGGCGATGACGAAGCCGCTCAGAACGAAAAAGAAATCGACGAAAAGCCAGGAGTTGCGCAGGAACGGCACCCCGTACAGGTGGCTGTAGGCGTCGAGATGGAACAGAGCCACCAGGCAAGCCGCGATACCGCGCCAACTGTCCAATACGACGAATCGTTGCGTGTTCGCCTCGACCGGATCAGTTCTTGAGAAGGATGGCGGCGTTGTGGCCATTTAACGGGATGGCGGTTACGGCATCGAGCGGCGGCGAGCTCAGGTTGTCGTGCGTGAGCTGCCGGCAGGGTTGCGGCAGGACGATAGCAGCCACGTCGCTGGCGGTCGGATTGACGAGCACATAGCCCCTCTCGAACTCCCGCCAATAGATGTTCGTCCCGTCGATCGTAGCCACGGCATAGGGCCCGACCGCGCTGCCCAGGTCGATCAGCTCATATTCGGGGTACCACCAGATCCTGTCGTAGCTCGCGCCGTTTCCAAAGAAACCGAAATGGGCGTTGTTCAGGAAATCGTTCTTGCCGAGAAGGAAAGAGCCCAGCGAGTACCAAAGCGTCTGCCAGTAGGTGACGGGCTGCCCCCAGTTGTCCGTTCCGGACTGTCCTTCGCCGAGCTTCGTATGGCTGAACGTGACGATTTTGGAATTCTTGACCGCGCCCATGGTGTCGATTTGGCGCTTCCAATCGGGCTCGGGAGGGAACTGGGTCGCCCCAGCGCCCCAGGTGACGGCGAAAGCGCCCTCCTCGGCTACCACGTCCGGAGGATTGGGGCCCGCGTCCAGGGCGAGCCACGCGGCGGCCCCGTTGGCCGATGCGGAGAAGCCCCGGTTGCACCAAAGTTTCTGACCGTATCCGTGCAACGCGGCGGCGATCGCGCTTACGAAGACGTTCATAGCGCCGGACCAAGCCGCATCCGTGGGATATTTGGAGGAGGCTGCGTATGTCCATTGTTGCGTCAAGGTGAGGCAGTTGTCGGCGTGCACGCCGTCGGCGACCCAAGGTTGATCGATGATGTCGGCCTTGACCGACTCCACCCAGTACGACTGATAGGCAGTGCTGCCGAAGTCCATCAGGTACCAGAATTGATTTCCGGCGATATCTGAATAGTCGGTGTTGTAGATGCGGCTGCCCGAGAAGTCGAGCAGGAAGAGCTCCGGGTGGTTGCCGCTGAGGCTTCCCATGGAGTGCCCGCGCGAAACGTCGTACCGGCCGAGGTTGTTGAGTTCGAACTGTGCTGTCGCGTCCATGTAGTTGGACGTTTCCGCAGCCGCCATGTAGAGGTAGATTCCGATATTGGGATTGAAGTTCTTGATGGCCGACCAGGCGTCGGGATACAGCTGGTTGTAACGAAAGCGATCGATGTCAAGGAGGTCGAACTTCGCCAGTTTCTGCTCATCGCCGGCGACGAACGCGGGGCCCCTGCCGTCATAGACGAGGAAGGTCGGGATGAACTTGGGGGATCTGGTACTGGGAGGAGTGTTGGCAACGGTGATCGTCACCGGCGCCGAAGTGGTCATGTTGCCCGCCGCGTCGCGGGCTACCGCCGTCAGGATGTACGACCCGTTCAAGACCAGGGTCGTGTCCCCGTTGACCGAATAAGGAGCCGTGGCGTTTTCCGCACCGAAGTTGATGCCGTTGTATTTGAACTGGACACCGACGACATCGTCGGAAGCGCTCGCCGTCACTGTGATCGTGCCGGAGACGCTGGCCCCCGACGCGGGAGAAGTGATGGCCACCGCCGGCTGGGCGGTCCCCGTCTGAGCTCGGGCCCCGAAATACGGACCCGCGACCAGGAGAAGAAACGCAAACGCGGCGGGGCGTATCGCGACCGCCATGGACTTGTGAGCCACGATCACCCGCCGTAATTCCACGGCGTGGCCGCCATGGTCAGGGGCCGCACCAGCTCCTGGCATTCGGCTTCCACCGCCCGCAGGATCACCACCGCGTGATCCCCGTGCGTATCCACGATCTGCTCGACCTTGCATTCGATGTGCGCGGGCAAGTTGGGCAAAACGGGCGCAGCGGTCTTTCCATCCATGAACGCTTCGCCGTTTATGGTTCCGCACACCGTGTGGGTCGGGAAGAAAAATCTCCGGGCGATCTCCTGCTGCCGGTCGCCCACGATGTGCAGGACGGCGCTGCGGCTCTCGGCCAGGCATTCGAACACATTGCTCTCCCTGCGGACGGCCGCCATGATCAGCGGCGGCTTGAAGGAAGCCTGGGAAACCCAGGTGACGGTCGCTGCTCCGTAGCGGTCTTCACTGCGCGAGGTCAGTACATAGACGCCATTCGACAGCATCCGGAGCGTCTTCTGTTTGACTTTCGCATCCACCGCCGTCACCTCAGCTGGGCCTAAGGCTCTTCGCAAACCGCTTCCTGATGCGATCTTTCCATCCGATGCCACCGCCCTTCATCGAGCTCCCTGTGCTCGCTCGCTAGGAGATCGAACAACAGCCGATCGTACGGACGGCCGTCGATGACGTGACATTGCCGCTGCCTGCCGATGAAGCGGAAGTTGAGGCGCTCCAAGCTTCGAACCGACGGGTTGCGGTCCACGATCCACGTGTTGACGACGTGAAGCCCGAGATCCCGGAAGGCGAGGGTCAGAAACTTCGAACTGGCGAGGCTCACATATCCCCGATTGGAAAAAGACTTCTCGCCGGCCACTGCCCAAAGCGTCCCGGTCTTGAAGGCCCGGTCCACGCTGTTCAGGCCGACGATCCCGATAGGGCGGTCGTCCCTGTCCCAGGTGTAGGCCCGCAGAAAATGGGTATCCCGCTGCGTCATGATCTTGAGGAGAGCGGGCGTAACGATCTGCCTTCCGGTCCCGAAATCGAGCCACTGGTAGTTCTCTTTCTGCGCGAGCCAACCCGCGACCAGGTCGAGAATTTCGGGTGTGTCTAGGGGTAGCAGCTTCATGTCGCTGGATACACTACGGAATCGCCCTGTAGAAGCATGCCGGAGTTTGTTGACGCTGGTACTGTGCCTTCATAGGGGCACATAGTCCGGTCGGATCAGCCGGTGATTTTCGTTCGGCAGAGCTCACCGTCTCCCCTCCAGAGCCTTGAGCGCGCACGGCAAAACCAAGTCGGCGACGCGGCGCGCTCCTTCGTCCGTGAAGTTCAGATCGTCATAGAAGAACTAGGGCGAGGGCTCGATGCCTGATGCCAAGTCGCATAGAGGGTGCCCTTCCTGCGCGGCAAAAGACCTGAGGAACCCGTTGTAAAGCGACGCGATATGGATCATGGACTCGAAGTCGAAGGTATAGGTGGCCCACGGCGGCGTCATCCACGGGCTTCCATAAATGGCGCTCGAACCGATCCTTGATGTGCTTGGCCCAATCGTTCGCGCCGATGAGGGAGATAACCAGATCGGGCTCGAGCTGCGCAACGACCTTGAGTGTGGCGAGATGATTCGCGGCGCGCAGCCCCGACACGCCGGTATTGACTATTTCGGCAGATTTTCCCTGCTTCGCGATACCCTCCTGCACGCGATGAGTCCAGGTCGACTCATCATCAAGAAGGATGTCCTCTGTCGTGGAACCGCCAATCGCGCAGATGCGCAATCCGTGCTTCGCCCGGAAGGCAGCAGATTTCGGCATTCCGCTCATTACGAACATCCAATTGGCGCAGCGGTTTGTCGAAGCGCTCTCGAAAAAGCGCGTGGCCGAACTGCAGATCAAGAGCTGGGAGGACTACGCGCCGCCGGAGCAGACGTCCATCAGGGTACCTTCTTTGCCCCGGCGGGATGACGACGTCCTGCCCGCCCCGGTGGCATCGGCAGCCGCTTAGGGCCACCGTGCTTCAATGCGGCTCTTGGGGTCGCAGATTTCCCTGACTCAATCGTGAGCGGGCGGATTGGTCCGAAACGAGGACGCGAGGCGCGTCGCCTTCACGAACAGCTCTCTGGACAGGAGCCAGAAGAAAAACATGTCGTCGACGAAGTAGCGCTTGAACATCCTTTGCGGCTCCTGCAGGAATCGAAAAAACCACTCAAGGCTCCATTGCCGCATCCACATGGGTGCGCGCTTCACGTTCCCGACCACCACGTCGAAGGTTCCGCCCACACCCATGGCGAACGGGATCCTCATTTCAGCTTGGTATTTGCTGAGAAACTGTTCTTTCTTCGGCGAGCTGATGGCAACGAACAGCAGGTCGGGGCGACTGTCGGCAATGAGCTTGACGACGGCTGGCTCCTCTTCGGATGTCCAGTAACCGTTGCGGTACCCGGCGACCTGCAATCCGGGCAACGTCTTTTCATAGTGGTTCTTGACGCCCCCTACGGTCTCCTCCCGGGCGCCGAGAAAGAACACGCGCCATTTCTTCTCGGCCGCGCGCTTCACCAGTGATTCGAACAGGTCAACGCCGGCAACCCGTTCCTTCAACGGCTTCCCGAGCAGCCGGGAGGCCCACACCACGGGCATTCCGTCCACATTGATCAATGCGCATTCGTTGATGATCCGGCGCAGCTCCGGGTCCCTGCTGGCTTTGACGAGCTTGTCGACGTTGACCACCACGTGCTGGTGGGGAGCGCAGGACTCGATAAAGCCTTCGATCTTCCGGAGCGTTTCCTCCATCGAGAGGTTATCGATGGCGCAACCCAATATTTCAACGCGGCTCATGCTCGCTCCCGGCGATTTCCTTTTCCACTTGCAAGCCTAGGGGAGCTGCATTAATCGTTGCGCAAAGGCGCCCCGCCTGCCCCTAGTCTGTTTGACCCATTTTCAACGCGTTCTCCCTGGGCGCAGATTCTTTTGGAGTCCGCCAGTTTCCCGGCGACTCTTAGTTGCGCCAACTAGAATGTGATGGCCGTAACCAGGCTGGTGTTCCCGGCAACGCGCCCTTTGCAAACGATCACTGGAGAGGGTGCCTTATGGTCGAATCGCCGCGACACCCAGCCAAGGGGCGGGTCGTCCTGACCGACGACCACGACCGGCGCATCCAGCTCCCGCGGACATTCGACCCGCATGCGGACGTCGGCGCACTCAACGTCGACACAGCGACCAGAACTCCTCGCGACGCAGCGTTCCGACAAATGCCAATAGATCTCCACGAAATGCTCGTCGCCGCATTCGAGTGTGTCCCTGACCTCGACACTCATCCTTTTCTTGTCGAATTCGATCCGCCGACGATGAAGAACAGGGTCGTCCAATCGCAGGTACCCGCTGTGTACCCCTTGAAACACATCCTTCGACGATCCGGTTTCAAAGTGCTCGCACCGGGCCTGGGCGTGCGTGAACCACATAAAATTGCCACCGCGCACGGATTGCTCCTCCTCATCCACCCGCAATGTATTGTGCGCCGAGGTACCGCGAAAATAGTCGCGCCAGCGTTTCTGGAAATTGTAGGTGAAGGTGCCGGGGTCGACCAGAACCTCGCGACCACCGACAGACAACGTGAAGGCAAGCGCATCCGCGTGTCCGTGCGCGGCAATGGACAAGTAACCCAGGGGCCCCGCATCCACCACGGCCTTCACTTCGCGGGGCGTTCCGAGATCCTTTCCCAAGACGTAGTACCCGCCCTCGGAGAATCCCAGCCTGGCAGGTTCCACGTCCGTGACCGGCAGCGCGCGGAAGCGTACCGAGGCTGAATCGCCCAAAAGCCAACGGGTCTTCTCGTCGAAGCACCCGGCTTTGGCTTTGAAGTCGCTTCGCCCGAACAGCACCGCCCCGGTCGCAAGGAGTGACCGGTAGGGACAGAACTCCGGCTCGCGCGAAAAACGCACCATGACGGCGTCGTCGGAATCGCCGATCATGGGCACATGTCCGCCCGCATCCATGATGGAAGCAATGAATTCGAGCATCAATTCGAGCCGCCTTGCAAACTGGCTGGAAAAATTGACTCCGTTCGCGCGCCCGAAGAGCAGGCACAACAGCATCATGTCTGCGACCTGGTGGTGATACCAGAACGCTTGCTCACGGTTGATGCCATCGGCGCCGTTCTGCTTTATCGCTTCCGCTTCCAGCTCGCCTCGTGCACTCTCCCGCCAGCGCGAGGACTCCGGCCAGAGGGGCCAGGTCACTGTCGCCACGAACAGCCCCATCAATTCGCCGAACAGATGATTGTTGGCCGAAGAGTGACGCGACAGGTTAGCCGATACGAAGTGGCAGTGTTGATAGATTGCGACGAGCCAGCGTTGCCGGAACGCCCGACCCTCCTCCGCAGCAAACAGCGGCGAATCCTCGCCGCCCAGCAGATGCCAGGCACAGGCCCAATTGACGAGGCGCACCGCCGACTCGAGAGAGATCGTCCACTGAGGACCCCTGGGATAGGGACATTGCTCAAGCCAGGACAACAGCAGGCAACGCTCCGCTTCGGCGAAGCGCGGCTCGCGCGTGAGATGCCATGCCTGCGCCAGTGTCACGAGTTCCAGATGGCGGTTCAGCTCCCAGAGATACTTGATGTCGCCAACGATACGCTCATCCCGATAATCGATGCCCTTGCCGAATTCGAGCGGTACCTCCACTCCGGTTTTGGGATCGCGATTCCAGCGCGGGGGAAAGCCGAGAAGGCAATCAGGCAACGAGAACACGTCCCACCGCCCGGCGAGGAGGCGGTCGGCCGCTGCTACGTACTGCGCGGCGTCAAAGTCGGTCGGCAAAGGCGAGACCCACGCCGGGCCGCGGGCGCTCGTGCCCGCACTGACCTCGCGCGCGAGACCGAAGCCCCAGCGCTCGAGCGCGGCCGCGGCCGCTTGCCGCACCCTCCAGCAAACTTCCGCGGGCCCCATGGCCTTGAGGCGGTTCAACTTCCATGCAAGGGTTGCGGTCATGTGAGGCAAACTTCGCACCGGTTACGGAAATCGTCCGCGAGCCGCACCACCGTATACCGCTGCACTCCCCAGCACGTCCCTGATCACCTCGGATACCTTTCCGCACCCGACCTCGATCGCGAACTCCCGCGGAGCGCGCGCTCGCACCCGTTCGCTGATCCGGCGGCGCAATCCCTCGTCGCCCAACAGCCGGCAGATGCGATCAGCCAGCGCCGACGAAACCTTTGGTGTGACCAGAAAGCCGTCCTCCCCGTCCTTCACAAAATCCGGGATGGCGCCTACCGCGGTGGCGATGACGGGAAGTCCTGCGGCCATTGCCTCCGGGATCACGAGCGGAAACGCTTCGGTCCACGAGGGCACCACGATCATCTGCGACCTCACGAACGCGGCCGCCTTGTTGCGGCCCTCGAGTGAGCCCAGGAACGCGATGCGCGGTGCGATGCCGCGACGCTCGGCTTCCGCACGAATCACCGGCTCCATCGCGTCGCTTTCGGTGACGCCCACCAGTACGAAGCGTGCCCGGGGGTGGCGCTCGATCACGCGGGGGATGGCGTCGAACAAATCGTAGATGCCCTTGGGCGCGGACAGGCGCCCGACGAACAAAACGGCCCGGTCGCCGCGCGCAAGCCACGGAACGGGCGTGTCGACGGATATGTCCCGAAAGAGCGCGATATCGGCCATGTTGGGTGCCCAGGCCAGATCGTCGCGCCTCCACGCCTTGCCCATCTCCCGCTGATAGGTGGGGCCGAGCACGATCACGCATTGAGCCGCCGACATCAGGAGTCGGCCGATCGCACGCCCGATCCGGGTCTCGCACGAAGGGAAGCGTGTGTGCAGCGTGCCATGGTAATGGCAGATGACCTTGGCGCCCGCGAGGCGAGCGGTCACCATGAACACCCAGTCGCGCAGGAACGACAGCCCTGCCGCGGTATGAACGAGCGCCGCGTCCGGCCGCACTCGAAGGAGGGTCCGGACCAGCCGCGAGAAATCGCGCACGAAGTAAAGAGGCGTTCTCAGCGTGGGATTTTCGACCGCCCAGCGCAGCCGGCCCTTCGAAGTGTCCACCACGTGCAGCTCGAATTCCCGCGCAAGGCTCGAGTGGACTTGCATATCCATGATGCCTTGTATGCCGCCGAGCGGCGGCCCCAGCGGGCCGATGACAAGGAGGCGCGTCATGCCGGAACGAGCTCGTCCAGAGAACGAGCGAAGTCCGCCTTGACCCTGGCGACCGCCGCTTCGCTTCCGTCATCGTCGACGAAGAGCCGGTGCCAGATTTCAAGGACGAGCATCAGCCAGATTCCCTGCTCCCGGTCGACGCGCCCCTGGAGATGATCGGCCACGATACCGCGCACCACATCGGCGTCGTAGTAACCCCGGTCCAGGCAGCGATCGGAAAGGAGCACGTCGGAGATGAGGCCACGCCAGGGCCCGACGAACCAGCGCGTCAGCGGAACGGTGAAACCCACTTTTCTGCGGTAGATGGTCTCCTGGGGGATGTACCGCTCGGCGAGACGCTTGAGCACGATCTTCGAGTTCAACCCGCTCACCTTCAGGTTTTGCGGCAGGCGCGCGGCGAACTCGACAAGTTTGTGGTCGAGGAAGGGAACGCGAGCCTCGATGCCGGCCCCCATGCTCATCCGATCGCCCTTGACCAGGATATCGTCCACCAGGCGAGTGTGGATGTCGCAATAGAGGAAGCGATCCAGGGCACGCCTGCTGTTGCAGGTATTGACGATCTCCTGAAACGCTTTCGCCACTCCACCATCACCGACCTCGTTTCGCATCGCATGGGAAAGCACACGGGTTTGGAGCTCCGTGTCGAAGCCGCCGTACCAGGACGCAAAGCGGCGTGGCAAGTCGGCTATCGCGAGGATCTCCGCCATGCTGCGCAGGCGCCGGCCCTCGAACGGGAGTCCCTTGGCCATGCCGCGCATGAGAGTGTTCCGGACTCCGGATGGCATCCAGTCGAGCGCTGTCGAGAATTGATCGAACATGTACTTGGAGTAGCCGCCAAATTGCTCGTCGGCCCCCTCTCCACACAGCATCACGGTCACGTGCTTCTTGGCTTCTCGGCACATGAAATAAGTCGGGATAGCAGGCGGCTCCCCCATGGGTTCGTCGTGGATCCACGCGAGGAAAGGGAGTTCCTCGGCAAAATCCTTGAACCCCACCGTGATTTCGTGGTGCTCCGTGCCGTAGCGCTCGGCCACCTTGCGCGCGTACGCGAGCTCGCTGAACTCGGCGATATCGAAGCCGACGGAGAAGGTCTTCACCCGCGCCGGATCTCCTTTCTCCCGGCGCAGAATATCCATCAGGGCGACGACGATACTGCTGTCGACGCCCCCGGAAAGCTGCACGCCCAGTGGCACATCCGACATCAATTGCATGTTCACCGTACGCTTGAGCAGCACATCGAGCTCCTCGGCCGCCTCTTCGAGACCGACTTGCTCGGGTCGGTAATGCGCGTCCCAGTAACGCAGCGGCGCCGCGGGCACGCTGCCGCTCACGTCGACCGCCATGCAGCATCCCTCCGGCAGGCGCGACACTCCTTCGAACATCGTGTTCGGTCGCGACACGTAGCGGGTCACAAGAACCTGCGCGACGCCCGCCCGGTTCACCTTGCGATCGCGCAAGGCGGGATGGCGCAGCAAGGACTTCATCTCGCTGGCGAAGAGCAGCGCATTGCCGTCGCTCCACCAGTAGAGCGGCTTGACCCCCATCGGATCGCGGGCGAGCGACAGGGTGCGTTCGACGGTATCGTATACAGCGAAGGCGAAGATGCCCTGCAAACGCTCGGCCAGCCCGCGAAGACCCCACTCCTCGTAGCCGTGCACCAGAACCTCGGTATCGCTGCGGGTCTTGAAACGATGTCCCCGCCGTTCGAGTTCGGTGCGCAGGACGCCGTGGTTGTAGATCTCGCCGTTGAAGACGGTCCAGATCGTCCCGTCCTCGTTGCGCATCGGTTGGTCGCCGGTATGCAGGTCGATGATGGCG